>ENA-OQIR01000622-OQIR01000622.1-human-gut-metagenome-genome-assembly--contig:-NODE-622-length-14499-cov-2.057821_pt1 | contig 14499 bp, 15 predicted proteins | sample MGYA00242580_ERZ504745 | MGnify/ENA primary metagenome ERZ504745 (study PRJEB26092, sample SAMD00036214) | human gut metagenome | host: Homo sapiens | study: EMG produced TPA metagenomics assembly of... | reverse complement strand
TCCAGCCGGTTATTGAACCGGAACTGATAATTAAAAGAAAAGCAAGTCAGCGTATAAAGATCAATCGGATCTCCTGTTCGGTTATAGTAATCCCGAAACTCCAAAAAGCCCTGTTCGTTCACCTTGGAGAGCTGAAACTCTTCGATATTCCGGTCAATTCTCCGAAGAATTTCTTCCAGCTCCATGGACTGAAACGTCTGGAACAGCTCAATAATTTTGGAATTGATATCGTTGCAGACAATCCGGTCCGCAGAGACGTTGATAGCCACGTTGGCACCGCCGGAAAACAGGTCCACAAAGGAAGAAATCTCCTTGGGAAACAAGGGCAGGATCTGCGGCAGCAGCTTATATTTTCCACCGATGTAATTCAAGGGGCTCTTCAGGTATTTTTTGGTGGCCACCGCCTTATTGCTCAAGGGATTGGTCCGGATCTGATACACCTTGGTATGGCGCACCTTTTTACGGATGTAAAAATATATTCCTTTAAATTGCTTTCATCGCTGGGAATTTTGCTTTTGTACTTTTTATAAGGAATATCATATCTGCGGTAGCTGTTCTCCAGCCCCCGCTTTTTCAGGATTCTTTCAATTTCCTGGGCTGTCATTAAGCCTCCGTGCTGTAGCTCAGCACCAAATGATCAAATTTAGCCCTAGCCACCAGCTCCTCAAACGCTTGGGAGACCTGGCTTTTTACACAAAACGCCGACTTCTGCCCCTCATAGGGGCGCATACCGGTCACCCCTGTTATATGCGGCCGGTCATAGCGGGAAACCGTCTCCAGCAGATGATAGTTCGGGGCGTACTGCCTGCTGTTATAGGGCGGGTCCAAATATAAAATATCCCCCTCGATCTGGCGGATAAGCTGGTTGGAATCCATATTGTAGCAACGGTTTTGATATCCGTTGTCCACTACCTCCAAGCGGATCATGCTGAAATCCTTATAGGCCCTTTTATCCCACCGCTTCAAATAGGCTCCGTAGGTTCCGGTGATATTAGAGACAAAGGGCACGCCTTCGATCAGTCCCGCCAAAAGGTAATAATATTCGTTTTCGTTCAGCAGCCCGGCCGTTTTCCAGGATTCAATGGTATTTCGGATAAAATCAATCCTTTTAGCGTTCTGGGGAGAAAGGTACATTCGGCTGCAATGCTCATTCGGGGAATAATTTTGGGTAATGAAAAATTGCTCCGGGACCGCTTCCGGATTAGAAATTTTCGTCTCCTCCAAAAATGAAAAAGGATCCAGAATCCCGAGCTCTTTCAGCTTTTTAAATTGAGGAACGCTGTTATTTTCAACGGTCGCCTTCTGAATGGCGTAAGAAAAATGGAGCAAATCGTTGGAAATAATCTCATAGTCCGGCTTAAAATAGCGGGCGACCGTCCCTGTGCCGGAAAAAATATCGCAAAATACCCGTTCCGTTCCATCAGTATTCTCTTGAAGCACCCGCTTAATATGATCCAGCAGCAGCGTTTTCCCGCCGATAAACCTCATAGTATAACCTCACATCCCAAAACATCCTTTCTAATAGTATACCATCCTTTTTCTAATTTTCAAGAGCGAACCTACGGCGATGCTCTGAAAGAATATAAAACCGGAAACGTCCTCCAATCGCTCAGACCGTCTCTCCCTCTCCGCAATTATTCCTTAGTTGGAAAGGCTTAGCTTTTTTATACAGCCTATCATCAGAAGGCCGCTGTCGGTTTCCTCAGCCTCCGAATGGTTGCCCAAGGCGAAAAATGATTCGGCCCTTCCTGGCTTTCCCGCTGGCGGAACAAGTATTTAAGGTCAAGAAAAGCAGGGCGATAAAAGCTTCCTTCCCTCACCCTACTGAAATTCTGACAGTGTCCAATGATTTTCCAGGAACAAAAAGAATGCTGCGACGCTCAAAAAATAATTGCCCGTTATACGCGCCAGCTTTCTTAAAAGCTGCGCGTAAATAAATAACCAGCTATATTTTCGCTCTTTGCGCCTCACGTCATTACCAATGCTTCGCTCCGGCACGAATGCAAAAATACTGTTGGCTTCGCCTATCCATAATCGTGCAAAATAGGATTAACCGCCGACCGGAAGTCTGTGCCGGCAGCGCCCCGAAACCATCCGAACTCCTTCAACACTCCTTCTCACTTACCACCGGTTTTACCGAGGTTACGGTGCTGGGAAAAAGGAATCTCAAATCCGCCTATCTCATAAGCTCATATTTAGAGAGAGCGGCTGTTATCACAAGGGTCAGCCCCAGATAAATCAAATAGCAGCCCATAAGCACAATCCATAGACTAGTGCCTGAGGTGGGATTGATCACCAGCAGGAATCCGAACGCGATATGGAGAGCGCTTTGAATAAACAGCCAAAGGAAGGGTTTCTTCCGCTCCCGCGCTTTAATCGCCTCGTTCATTTTCACAGCTCCCAGCACCAGAACCACAATTCCGGTGATCGCGGCGAAAATAGTGATTGGCGCGCTGCGGTGAAGCAAAAACGCGGCGCCGAACACTACAAATACAACGCCCACCACTAGCTTTAGGGTAGGAAAGGCTAAATATTTCTTTTCCAAAAAACACTGAACGATTTGAAAAATTCCGATGATTAATGTTACCGCGCCAATCAAAAACGAAAACATATTGGCCAGAGCGCCGGGAAAAATCACACACGCCAAACCCGCTAAGGCGGTCAGGGCCCCTTCTATTATTTCCGTCCATTTTAAGCGCTTCAGCATTTTATCCATAACAAAAGCACCTCCCTAAATTACTAAAAAGATCACGCCCAGGTTATAGAGGGAATGAAAAAAAATCGGCCCCCATAAATTTCTGGTTTTTTCAAAGACCCCGCCTAACAGCAGGCCTACCACAAATACCGAAGCCGCATTGGATAACAGCTGTGCCGGAGAAGCGGCGCCGGCTGAAAGCCAGGAAGGAAAATGAATCAGAAGGAACGCCGCGGCAGAGATCACATCCGCTTTTCCAAAGGAGAGCTTAGATAAAAGGGAATTCAGCAGCAGGCCCCGGAAAAACAGCTCCTCTGTCACACCGGCGAACACAACCGTGGAAAGGATTTCTCCCGCACTGGGAGACTGCAGCGCCACCCCTTGCGCGGGATTTTTCAAAAAATTCGTCAGCAGGAAGAACAGCAGAAAAAAAGCCCCGCCCCCCAATCCCACAAAAATGGTTTCCCGATTCATCTGAAGCCACTTTTCAGGCGGTGATACCAGCTCGCTTTTTCTTCCCTTTACAAGAAGAAGCACCGGAAGGCCGTAAATCAAAAGCTTGATTCCGCCCTCGGCCAAGGCTGCCGGAAGCTCCGGCAGCGCCCCGTACAGCAGGCTTTGTCCCCACAGCCGGTAAAAGGTCCAAAGGATCGCCAGCCAAAGATAACCTGCGGTAAGATAAAAAACACTCTTGGAGGTTTTCATTTTTCCATCGATTAATACAGTACCAGAGTGTTCATGCTTACCACGCATTTACACTCAAAGCTTTCCTCCGTTTTTTTCTTGATATCGCAAATAGAATGATACTCGAATTCATAGTTTCCATGACTGTCCGTCATCACCTTTCGCGTGATCAGAAACCGGTCCTCTACACAGCTGACAAATTCTCCCAACTGCTTTTGGTATTCCCCCTGAACCCCGCTGTTCACAATTCCTTTCACCAGGCAGGTTTCCTCCCCTCGGTGATACGGTAAACCTTACAGCCTGGACATCCACATGATAGTAGCAATCCTCCCGGTCAAAGGAAAGCTGAGACAGCACCTCCACTTTTCCGGTGGCTTTATCGCATCGGCAGATGCATTCGCTTTCTGTGGGAAAATGCCTTGCCCGGAAATAAACGCCCTTCTGATCCATACCGGTATACCGGGCCAGGCCCTCAATACCGGCAGTCACCAGCTTTTCAGCTTCAAAGCTTCCGCTCCATTTGCCAGTTCCTCCAGGATCTCCGCAATTCTTCCATCCCAAATATAATCGCAAACCGGCTGGCTGATCCAGCGGGCGTTTTTATAGCATTTCTCCTTATGCGCCTCGTCTCCGTAAGGTTTAACAGAAGAGCCCTGTTTTCTCCCTCCTGGGAATAAAGCACGATGTCCTCTCCGCCCAAACGGCACAAAATCCTATCCTTCACCAGATATTTTTCCGCGGTATCGAGGTCATGAAGATATGCGATTCTGGAATTTCCGGTTTTTTCCTGATATTTTGCAAACAGTTCATCGTACTTTTCATTGGCAGTGGTCCAAAGGAGAATATGCCTTTTGTCTAAAGCCCTGCAATCGGAAAAATCCCCGATCAGCCTGATCTTCAGCCGGGCGGTTTCCTCTCCTGTGTTCTTATCCACCCGGAACACCCACACGCTGTCTCCGCCGTTTTCCAGCAGCAGCACAATACTATCAGAAAAGCTGAAAAGATGCTGCACAAACGTAGGATCATCCAAGGAATAATGGGTTACCACCCGCTCCCGTTTAGACACCCTGTTATATTCCAATAAAAAAAGGTTGTTGTGGCCTTCTTCCTTTTTTTCCTCTGCGTAATAAATAAAATCATCATTAATTTCGATGATCTCCACATTTCTCACGGCGAAAACATTTCTGATATCCACCACAACCATAGCGATGACTCCCTTCTTTCTCCAGCCTTCCAGCAGGAGCGAATTGAAAATGGTAAGGTATGGGGTTATTATAGCACAAATGGGAATGGGTTCCAAGACGAACCAGCGGAAAACCGTCGGTTTTTCAGCCGTCTCTCCAAACCCGCCGGTTAAAATCATAAATAGCAAAAGGTACCAATCATGCAAAATCAAAGGCTTCGCCCCGGCGTCTGTCAAAAGCGTTTCCATATAGCGAAGCGCGGTCCGCCCTTGCGAAAGCGATACGAGCCCAAAAATGCTTTTATGCTGCTTTTTGTGAAGTGCTTTCAATCCTTTTCAAGGGGAAGCTGAATTTTCCTTTTGCAAAATTTTATAAATCATCAGGTGGATGTAGAAATAGGATATAAAAGATTGTATAATGGTTTTGTAACTGAAAGGAGGGGTTTTATGAAACAACGACAGCGGCTCACACGGCTTTTGCCGCCGCTTCTCCTGATTTTTCTGTTATGCCTGCTCTGCGGCTGCTCCGTCCGCCAGCCGGATACCCGCCTGACCTTAAACCCCGACGGCTCCGGCGAGCGCGTTATAAATTGCGTGATCGCCAACAACGGGCTTTCCGAAAAAATAGACGGCGGAGAGGCCGCTTTTGACGCGTTTCTATCCATTCATTGCCCTCCGGAGCTTACCTATGAGAAGAGTCAGGGCCGGTTCCACACAAACTACCGCTTCACCCTCTCCTTTGATAATATTTCGGATTACCGGCAAAAGGTATCCGCTTTACTGGGCAGGGAGGCCGAGCTTTACTATTCCAGTCCCGATAATCTGTTTGCCCAGGGGCAGTCCCTGCGGGAAGGCTTCACTTCTCAGGAGCTGATGGACTGGCTTCCTGTACAAGCGAAAAAGGAGGGGCTTCTGGCCGAGCAGGATACTCTTTTCACCTTGAGCGGTAATGAAATCCAGCTGGAGAGCCGGCTGGTTTCTTCCGGGGACAGGCTGGAACTTTTCACATTGGATTATCAGCCAATCGACAAAATCGCAATCCATACCGAGCTTTTGCCAGACGGCTCCTATCACCGTTCCTTTCCTACCAAATCCCGCAAACCGCCTGCGACGCTTTCGGCGTGCAATTGGAGCGATATATGGCCACGCTGGTACCGGAAAACGGGAAAAGCAGCTGGAAAGCCATTGCCACCGGCCGGGTTTTCACCGTATCCTTTGAAGCGGGAGACGCTGAAGAGCTCTCAGCGCTCACCCGGCAGGCATTGGACAGCGACACCCCTAAGGCGGAGCTTACCTCTACAGAACAGACCCTGTTCAGCGCCCGGCATGTATTTCGGGAAACCCTGGATTTTTCTTCCTTTCCCTCAAACCGTGAGGGGAAAACCTTTGTAAGCTATACTTTCAGCACCAAGGATCACTCGGGTATTTCTCAGGTTTCTTTAAAAAACGAGGGCCAAGCGGTAGATCCCAGCAGTGCTGTGGAAAACAATGAGTTTCAGTTTCAAGGAGACGCTTCTCTCCTGGAGATTTCGCTAAAAAGCAGCGATAAATATTCGGTTTCCGCAGTGAGCGTTTCTCTTACGGAGCAGGATAGCGGTATTTACCAAAGAAGCTTAACCCTTTCTTTTACGGGAGATCCAGGCGGGCCGGAAAAAGCCAAGGATTATTTTTCTTCCCTACCCACTCAATTCACCGATGTGCAGGCAAAGGGAAACCGATGCGCAGTCACAATTACCGGCTCTCCCAGTGAAATCACCAGCGATCAAACGCTGATCTTCGGCGAGGGTAATACGGTAAGCCTTACCCAGCAGAGCGGATTCTCGCCGTTTTCCTACGATAATTTAGAGGATCGATTGGAGCTTTCCTCCTTTCTGAAAAAAATAGGCTTTAGCGGCCAGCCTACCTACCATTATTTTCCAGCCGTACCCTTGATGAATTTCTTCAAACTGACAGTTCCGGAGAGCGCCAGGCCTTTGACGGTGACCAAGCCCAGGCCGGAAAGACAATTTCTGCCCAGGGAGCGGTCGTTTTGACAATGGTCAATAAAAGCTGGAATCCTGTTTTCTGGCTGGCGGCAGGGACCGGGATACTGCTGATTCTGCTGGCTTCCGCAGCCGTGTTTTTCCGTCCAGCGGCAGGCGCTGCGAAAGAAAAAGCCGGAACCTGAATTTTTAGTATTAGAAGAGTTTTGTCCCCAATGCGGCGCGGTTTTATATGAAGGAATGCGGTACTGCACCCAATGCGGCGTGGATTTAAAGGCTCACCCCATCGATAAACGGGCTGGAAAGGATTGACGGTATGCTGGAAAGAAAATATGGTTGGACCATAGAGGCAGATATCCATGGTATGCGTGTGCTGGAGGCAAAGCGCGAATTAGAAACGCTGATCGGAAGAGCGGATAAAAGCATTCGTGAAATCGTGGTGATCCACGGCTATCATGGCGGCAGCGCTTTAAAAAATATGGTCCGCAGCGAGCTTCGGCATCCTCGCATCCAGCAAAAAATTCTTTCTCTAAATCAAGGGGAAACCACCCTTCTTCTCAAGAAGCCTTAATGGTAAAATGCTGTAGCAGCCTGGGCGTAATACAGATAATATCATAGGCACATCCAATCACAGGAACACCTAAAATCAGAATTAGCAGAAATCACAAACTAAAAAAAGCCATTGCGGAAGCATTCCGCAATGGCTTTTTTATTTGTTTGAATCACTGACCATCCTTGCAGTTCATCAGTCCTCTGAATACCCGGACAAGCTAGAGGAACCCGCGGTTTTGGAGCTTCCCATTTCACTGCCGTAGGTTTCAGTGGAAGAGCCATAAATGGGATCTACCGTATCCTCGTAAATAAACCGCTGAAGATGTTCTCTGGCCGCATCCCAGTCGTCAATCGCCAGCACATTGCCCGCGTCTACATCAACCGCAGAAAAGGCGCCATCCTCCGGAAGCCGGAATTGATACATAGGATAATCCATATAGGAGGAAATCGCGCCGCCCGCCAGGCCAGCCATTTCGTTAACTGAAATATTGGTGGTAACGCCGGGAAGAATCTTTGTCAGCAGGGTTAAAAGAGTTCCTACATCCCGAGTGCCTTTGACCTTGTTCAGCACCTGAAGCATAAAATCCCTTTGCCGCTGCGTTCTGCCGAAATCATCCCCCACTCCATAACGGATTCTGACATAAACTAAGGCAGTCGCCCCATTCAGAGTATTTTTTCCCTCTGTAAAATTCGCAAATTCCGGCCCTACGCTCTCGTTCATGACATCCGCTTCTGTTTGGGTCATTTCCACCTCGATGCCTCCCAGAGTATCCACGATACCCGGGAAGGTGTCAAAATAAACCACAGCGTAACGGTCAATATCGATTCCGAAATTTCTTTCGATAGTCTCGATGGCAAGCGCCGGTCCTCCATAGGAATAAGCGTGGGTCAGCTTCGTATCTCCCCATTCCGGCACGTTAACATAGGTGTCCCGCATAAAGGAAGTCAGCTTCAGCTTCTTATTCCGGTTATCAATGGACAGAAGCATCATGGTATCAGACCGGCCATACCCGGTTTCCCCCGGACGCTCATCGGAACCAAACAGCATAATATTCAGCACCATCGGATCCTTAATCAGGGTGCCATCGATATTAGCGGGGACCTCCGCAATGCTGCTGGTATTGCTGGAATTGCTGCTGGCGGTAAGGGATTCCTTCGCGCTGCTGTCCAACACCGTGGAATCCAGATTTTGGTACATACCGGCAAGCAGGCCATGAGCATATACAATCACGCCTCCCAAGCCTGAAAAAACGACGCACAATATTATTATAATCACATTGGATACTTTTCTTCCAGTAGACCTTTTAAATGGATTTTTCCCATTCGATCTAGAGGAGATGTCTCTATTCTGTGGTTCCTGGTATCTTCGGTTAGACGCCATGAATTTCACGCTCCTTTGGGGAAATCGTCATTCCGCTGTAACAAGGATTCATTATACAACAAATTTCGCAGGTTGGCAAATTTTTTTGCCGCAATCCTGTTTGATTTCTGCAACGTTTTTGTGAACAAATTCTTACAAATCCTTCGTTTCACCTTTTCAAGGATTCCACCGTACCGTATCGCCAAAGCAAACCTCGTTTATGAATGAACGGCAGAATCCCCCTCTCAAGCCATTGCTATCCTATTGGATCATTGGGCGCTCCTATCCGCCGGCGCGTCTAGCCGCCGAGCGTCAGCTTAAAGCAGAAAAACAAAATATTCCTGCATGCCCGCAAAGGTTAACACAAAAATCACAAAGCGCCGGCTTTATTCCTGCTCATCCAGCGTCAGGCTGTAGGAAGGTAAAAACTCGTTTAAAAAGCAGTCTGCCTCCGGGCATCTTAAACGGCTGACAGCCTCCCGCAGCGCAAGCTCCGCCTGGCAAAATTCCGCGTTGCCCATGCTTTTCTCCTCAATGCATTTTATCAGCGCCGATATTTTATCCGCCGCCTTCACCAAATGCAAAATTTCTTGTTCTTCCTCACCAGGGGAAAGCAGAGGTTCGTATACTGGCCGCAGGTCCTCCGGCAGCATGGAAAGGAGCCTGTCCTTCGCCATGTTCTCCACCTCCTGATATGCGGCGCGGATTTCTGAATTGAAATATTTAACAGGCGTTGGAAGGTCTCCGGTAATAATCTCGCAGCGTCGTGAAACATTCCTAAGAGAGCCGCCCTTTCCGGATTCACTCTGCCGCCGAACCGCTGATTTTCAGAACCGCCAAACTGTGGGCGATCATGGCTACCTCTAAGCTATGCTCACAAATATTTTCTTCCCGTGTATTCCGCATAAGGCCCCAGCGATTGATATATTTCATGCGGGACAGCATTGCGTAAAAATGGTATCCCTTCATGCTTTGTGCCTCCTGTTCCATAAAACAGCTTCTCCTTTTTCCATATCCTCAATATCAGCATAATCAGCTTTCTAAATTCCATACCTTTTTTAGTATAATTGAAAGCTTTTCCAAATTCCAGTATTTTTTTACTCAGCGATATGCTATAATAAAAAATATATGTTACGGGTTCTTAAACTCCCCGCATTCTGCAATAAGCCTAACCGGCAATTAACTTCTGAGCCAAAGCAATAGAGCCGCTTTAACTTTCTGCGAACCGCGAGGCGCTGTGGCAGGGCAAATTTTAATTCAATAAATCCCGGTATTTTGCCGACAGCGGTTAACAAGGGAAAGCGTAAATAAGGCTGATGTGCTGATATCAGCTATTATCTTTTGATCATTATATTTTCAAAGCATTCATCCGGAGGTGTTTTTTTTGTATCCTTATTCTCTTCGCCCTACAGGACGGCGTGAACGATGGCATCTAAAGGCGTTTCTCCTGGGCTTCGGCGTTTCCGTCATCTTTTCCTTCCTTTTATCCTTTATGATCAGGGATATTTCCTCTATTACGGGGACTTCAATGTTCAGCAGGTACCGTTTTACCAGATGATCCATGACGCGATCCGCTCGGGAAATTTCTTTTGGAGCTGGACCACCGACCTGGGGGCCAACACTATCGGCTCCTATACCTTCTATTTGCTGGGCAGCCCCTTCTTTTGGCTGACGCTCCCTTTCCCCAGCCACGCGGTTCCCTATTTAATGGGGCCTCTGCTGATGCTGAAAATGGGCTGTGCTTCTCTCACTGCCTATCTCTATTTAAAACGGTATGTCCGAAACCAAAACACCGCCTTAATCGGCGCCATGCTTTACGCCTTTTCCGGCTATTCGATCTATAACATCTTTTTTAATCACTTTCATGAAGCGATTATCTTTTTCCCGCTGCTGCTGGCGGCCCTTGACGAGTATATGGCTACAAAGCGGCGCGGGCTGTTCGCGCTGGCGGTGTTCGCTTGCTGCTTTGTCAATTACTATTTCTTTACCGGCATGGTGGCTTCTGCCTGATTTACTGGTTTGTGCGCATGTTCGCCAACTCCTGGAAAATTACCTTAGGAGAATTTTTCTGGCTTCTGTTTGAAGCTGTGGTCGGCGTCGGCTTAACCGCGGTGCTCCTGCTTCCCACTGTTTTGGCGGTGATCCAAACCCGAGAATCGACAACCCGCCTCAGGGCTGGGGGCTCTCCTTTACGGCAACGAACAGCGTTACGTCCATATTCTTCAGTGCCTTTTCTTTCCGCCGGACATCCCGGCAAGGCCGAACTTCACCCCCGATTCCAACGCTAAATGGGCCTCCTTGGGGGCCTGGCTGCCGCTGTTCAGCATGAGCGGCGTGATCGCTTGGCTGCAAACTCAAAAGCGGGACTGGCTGAAACGCCTGTTGATTATCCTTTTCTTTATGGCGATGGTTCCCATTTTAAACAGCGCGTTTCAGCTGTTCAATTCCAGCTATTACGCCCGGTGGTTCTACATGCTGACTCTGATGATGTCTCTGGCCACCGTTAGAAGCCTGGAAAGCGTCCAGGTGGATTGGAAGCGTTCCATCAAATGGACTATGGGCATTACCGCCGCTATCGCTATTCCCATCGCCTTTATCCCCAGGAAATCAGCAACGACGACGGGACCACCACGACCAGGTTCGGCTTGATGCAGTATCCCGACCGTTTTTGGATTTATGTGGCGATTGCGTTTGCCAGCTTACTGCTGCTGATTATCGCTCTCCGTTTTTTAAAGCGGGATCGGAAAATGTTCTATCGGGTTACCATGGTTTCCGTATCCGTGATTACCGTGATTTACGCGGCCTATCTCATCGGCCTCGGCAAAGCGCAGTCCTATGACACCCACAACTTTATCATTCCCTACTCCTTGAACCAGGGGGAAGACATTGATCTGCCGGACTCCGATGTAGAAAGCCGTATTGATATTTACGAGGGTATGGACAATCAGGCTATGTTTTGGCAGATGCCGACGATTCAAGCGTTCCACAGCATTGTACCTGGCTCTATTATGGAATTTTACCCCTCCATCGGTGTTACCAGGGATGTAGGCTCCCGGCCGGAGACAGACGTTTACGGCCTTAGGGCTTTGACTTCTACCCGCTGGCTGTTCGACTATACTGGAGATACAGAGGAATTCGAGTCCTCTACCAATTCCAGCGACACGAAAATGCCTGGCTGGAGCTTCTACGACACACAGAACGGCTTCGACATCTGGGAAAACCGGTATTTTATTCCTTATGGCTTTACCTATGACCAATACATGACCAGGGAGCAATATGATAATATTGCGGAATCCTCACGGCATTTGGCTCTTTTAAAAGCATCGTGCTGGAAGATGACGCTGTGGAGCGAAACAAGGATATTCTGACCCAGGCTCCCACAGACAGCTTCCGTTATGGGGAAGCTGATTACTACCAGGATTGTCTCAATCGAAAATCAGATACCTGCTCCACCTTCACCAGAGATAACTATGGCTTCACCGCCACCTATACTGCCGGGGCGCAGGATGAACTGGTATTCTTCAGCGTTCCCTGGGAAGCGGGCTGGAGCGCTACAGTAAACGGTGAGGAAGCTATTATCGAGAAGGTAAACGTAGGATTTATGGCGGTTAGGGTACCAGCCAACACAGAAAGCACCATCCGCTTCAACTATACCACCCCAGGGTTAAAGGCAGGCGCTTGATTACCGTGGGCTTCCTTCTTTTATTCGTGGCTTATCTTATTCTGATGAGAAAATGGGATCAAAAGCATCCTAGCTTCACAGAAAGACCTACCGGATCAAATAAGGTCCAATAAAGTCTCCAGATCGCTTAATTCATAGAAAAATCAAAAAAGCACCTAAACAAACAGGAATATTCCAGGAGCGGGAGGCTGCCGGCAGCCTCCCGCTCCTAGTTTGTGGAGCCGCTTGCTTTTATCACTTAAGGCTTTCCTCTAAAGCTTTCTTCGCTTTTTAACAAATTCACCAAGCTTCATTCATGCGTAAGGTAATTAGAGGCAATTACAGCGTTTTAACAAATCACAATTTTATCATTTAAATTGTTTTCAGCCGTCAAAGGAAAAGGGCCGGTCTCGCTGTGAGACCGGCCTTCCTAACTACCGTTTCGCAAATGTTTAAATTACAGCCGTAATTTCTTCTCCGTTGACTACCTTTTCGCTGTCCTGAACCATTTTATCTACATACGTAGAAACGGTCAAGGAATCGCACTTACCGTTGAAGACGATAAACACTCTTCTAGATCCCGCGTCATAAAATTCCACAACATCGGGGGTACGGCTGGTATCGGCGTACTCATACTTTACAGAGAAAATGGGGTCGCCCGTAGGCTGCTCCGTTGTTTCCTCATCTGTAGAAACGGAAATCATATTTTGATAGTAATCCTTAAAGATTTCCTCATCCAGCTCTTTCCCCTCATAGGTGATCGTAGTAGTAAAGCTGTTCTCGTTGTCCTCGTCCACCACGCTGGTCAGGTTAAACACATAGGTTTTGTCCGGAGTCGTCACCGTCATAGTTTTGACATCCTTGATATTGGGGGTAAAGAGCAGCTTGGAAGCCAAATCAGTATAGGTGGCGCTAAGCCAAGTCAGCGTTTCCGCTTCTATACGATAAACCACATTGGTTCTGTCGCCGTTCATCACGTACACATTTCCCGCCGCATCCGGGGAGGAAGCAAGCAAAGTTACCGTGCCCACATCGAAATCGGCGACTATTTTTGAATAAGGCTCCTTCAACCCGAAGGACTCTAAATCCGCGTCTGTAGGATTGACGGCCACTACCTCGTCGCAGTCAAGCCATATACCGCACCCACATACTCGGAAATCTTGGTATAGTCAGCAGCTTTTTCCTTAGGAGAGGTAATATTGAACTGGGAGATCCCGGAAATCGCCTCCGCCGGCTCCACCACGATAGGCTCTTCCCGTACCGTGCCGGAAAGGGTCATTTTTGCGAATTGAGGATCTGCGTCTGTCCGTCGGAGCTGGACGAAACCTCTCCGCCGTTGGCCGCCGCCACCGCTTCCTCCTGGGAGGGTGTAATTTCCTTGGAAGCATACTCCAGCAGAGGGTAAGCGAAGGTATCCACCTTGGCGCTGTTGAACAGGTAAACCCTGCTTTCGCCATTCACCGTTACATAGGTGCCGGCATCGCCGGCCGCTTCATTTCCCACCGCGAGAGAAAGGGTTTCCCCATCCTTATAAGTGATTGTCGCTTCCGCTTTCGGGCTGTCCAGGCCGTAGATAGACAGATCTTCCGCCTGCTCCTTTACTAGCTGGGTAGCCGCCACGCCGGCGCTGTCTGATTTCAACGCAGAAATAGACGTCTTATTCAGATCAAATCCATCCAATCCTTCTACGCTGTAGCTATCCTCACTTTTCATCTCCACCGTATAGCTGTCGCTGTTGTTTTTTACTTCCACCTTGGAAACGTCGTCCGCAGTCTTAGTGTAAGGGAAATCGACGTACTGGAGGCTGTACTGGAAGCGCCGCCCCCATCCGACGAGCAGATTCATCAGTATCAGCAGCATGGCCACCAGGATAATGACAGCGGCCACTGTGATAATCATAATCCGTATATTTTTTTCATCCTTAGCGATTCCTCCTACGAATCCAGATCACCAGGCCTGTTACCAGAATGAGCAAGGGCAGCACGATAGTAAATACCACGCCCAGGGGGATCGACACATTGGTCGTAACACTCATGGTAGCGCCGCCTAAAGTCTTGGCCTCGATCAGAACCGTATCTTCACGCTCCGCTAAGGTATTGAACATATTGATAAAGTAAGCGGAGTTGTTCACATATTGATAGGCGGTAACGCCGGCGATTGCGAAAATGGCAATAACCGCTAGGACCAAGAACGTGTAGAGAATCTTCGATTTGCGCTGTGCTTTGCGTTCACGCACCTCGCGAAATCCTTCAACGTCCACCACCACGGCAGTTGCTGTTATCGAACCCACCTGCCTCAAGCGCGGCAGCCACCAGATTGTCGGCGCATTCCTGCGCAGTGCGGCTGTGGCCCATAACGTGCTCGATCTGCGGATCTTCGATC
>ENA-OQIR01000621-OQIR01000621.1-human-gut-metagenome-genome-assembly--contig:-NODE-621-length-14499-cov-4.486710_pt1 | contig 14499 bp, 29 predicted proteins | sample MGYA00242580_ERZ504745 | MGnify/ENA primary metagenome ERZ504745 (study PRJEB26092, sample SAMD00036214) | human gut metagenome | host: Homo sapiens | study: EMG produced TPA metagenomics assembly of... | reverse complement strand
CGAGCCAAGCACGTCGGGCAGCTCCGCGGCATCGACCGCTGCGGCAATACCAGAAGCCGTACCGGGCTGCGCTTGATCATAACCAGATTATCGGTGCGCAGTACGCCGGTAACCAGCTCGGAAACCATGCGCTGCAGATGCAGGTCCTCGGCAAGGACATAGATGCCCTCGGGGAGCTTACGCAGTCCCATGTCCGCGATGTCGCGCGAAACGGTCGCCTGCGTGCAATCGAAACCCATGGCGCGAAGCTCGTCTACCAAAACGCGCTGCGTGCGTACGTCCTTATTGCGAACAATATCTCTGATGGCATCCTGGCGCCCATTGCGTTTTTTGGCCATACAAAACCTCACTCCAAAAGATGGCGGAGACAATCACTTAGTGATTGAATAGTTTAGCGCTATTTGAGGGTTTTAGTGAATAAGAACGCATTTCGAAACAATTCCATGCAATTTATTTCGAAAATCACGCTACTAGACAGTCCGGACGCCCGAACGATTGAAAAAGGCCGCCAGATGCGTATACAACGCACACCGCATGGGCTTGGCACTAGCTATCGAACCATAGAGCAGACCTAGGCCACGATGATTGCCTTTAAGAGCCGCAACCATCTGACGGGTACGCTGCGCTTCGAGCATATCATGCAAACGGGCCGAACGCTCTATTGAAGACACCCCATGGGGGCTCAAACACAAATTTTCGATGCAGGCGACCAGACCGGCGTAGTAATACCGCTGGCAGACCAGTTTCAACTGATTGCCACCGCCCGCGACGGCAAGCGAGTCGGCAAGCCTGTCGAGCGCCCCGATATCATCAGAAAGCCTGGCAAACATCGTGGGGTCAAACGTCTCCGTAATCGACGGCGCAACTGCATGAAAACGGGCACGGCCACATCCCGAAACGCGCTTTGCCTGCGAAAGCGCGAGCGTCAAAAAAGACACCGTTCGAAACGCATCGCCATGCGCAAGGCACGCCTCAAAAAGGGCGCGATCATACAGCACGCCAGAGGTCTGTCGGATTAAACCACAGGAAACCAATTGGGTCAGGCAAGCCGCCCGGTCCTCATCTTCAGAAACGGATGTCGCGTCCAAAACTCGGGAATGACGTTCGCGGTGAACATCGTAGCGATCGAGCGAAACAGAGGGAAACACGATGTCAGCAGAAGCGTCGCAGGAGCTTTCGACCATCTGCGAAAGGGACTGCGGCGCAAACCACTCATTGGCATTCATCGCAATGATCTGGGAGCCGCGCGAAGCCGCAAAGCCGGCACGCAGGCAGGCGCCAGGCACCGGGTCTTCAACATCAATCAAATCAATATGAATATCTCTGTCGGCAGCAACTTCGAGCGAATGACGCACACCAGCTACCACGCCGCGGCAAACGACGACAATCTGCAATCGTAGAGGTCTTGGTTCTGGATGCTCTCGAGAGCGCGCATCGTATAACTGGGGGAACCCTCAACAATCAGGATCACCGAAGTCGCGGATGCGAACCACGTCGAACCAAGTTTTCCGTCCTCTCGACAGCCAGTAACAAACTGCCGTTCATGGTACACCCCGTCAATTAATGCGGATGGTCGCCCGTCGCGATGCACGTCAAGAACAGATGTTGCACACGCCCCGCTCACAGGCGCTGCACACAAAGATCGCCGTCAGGCAGCCACTTCCCTAATCGAGCACCACAAGCTCGGTGGAGTCGTAATCCACGCCCATAAAGGTAAGACCGCATGCGGGTGCCGTAGGACCAGCTGCGGTGCGATCGCAGGCATCAATTACCTCACGCATCCACTCGGGATCGCGGCGATGCATGCCGATCTCAACAAGGGTGCCCACAATGGTTCGCACCATCGAATGCAAAAACGCATTGCCCTCGATGGTAAACGTGAGGATGTCCTCGCCAAAGGCGACCTCATGGCCAAACTCGGCACGCATTACGCAGCGGTGCGTAGGTTTGCCCACGGCAGAGGCGACCTTGCAAAAGCTCTTAAAGTCCTGCTCGCCCAAAAGCGTAGGGCAGGCGGCCGCCATCGCATCGACGTCGAGGGGATAGTGATGCCACCACACGGCACCGCGTGACAGCACGGGCCGCGCATCACGGTCGGCAATGCGATAGGTGTAAGTGCGAGAGCGCGCGTCAAAACGTGCAGAAAAGCCCTTACGAGCCTTGTAGACCTCGTTTATGGCGATATCTTTGCCCAGGAGGGCATCCATAGCCCTCAGCCACCTACGGCGCGTCAAAGCGAGCTCAGCGTCCGTTACAGGCACGCTGATGTATTGGGCCACCGCATGAACGCCGGCATCGGTACGCCCCGCGCACGTCAGATCGATTGGGCGGCGCAGCAACGTCTCAATGGCACGGCGCAGCTCGCCCGCGACCGTCGTCTGGCCCGGCTGCTCGGCAAATCCGCTATAGGAGGAGCCATCGTAGGCCACGCGAAATACAAGGGTGGCGTCAAGCTCGGGGGTCGAATTGAAATCAGACGGCGCAGTCATAGGCGCTCCCAACAAACTAGCAACGGTATTGCGACAAAAAAAGAGGGGTACGCGAACGTACCCCTCGAATATAGCCTATGCAGACAGAATGTCTACTCAGCGGTCTCCTCAGCAGGAGCCTCCTCGACAGCCTCGACCTTCTTGGGAGCAGCGGCCTTCTTGGGGGCCGGAGCAGCCTTCTTGGCCTTAGGCGTGCAAGGCTCGGTGACGAGCTCCATGATAACGATAGGAGCGTTATCACCCTTACGGTTACCGAGCTTCATGATGCGGGTGTAACCGCCGTTGCGGTCCTGCCACATGCCCTGAGCAGCCTTGTCGAAGATCTCGGCAACGAGCTGCTTATCGCCGAGCTTGGCGATAGCCAGACGACGAGAGTGCAGGTCGCCCTTCTTGGCCCAAGTGATGATCGGGTCGACGACCGAACGCAGCGCCTTAGCGCGGGTCTCGGTGGTCTTGATGCGGTCGTTCTCGAAGAGGGCCTTAGCAAGGCTCTTCTTCATGGCTTGGTGTGGCTCGCGTCGGTGCCGAGCTTCAGGCCCTTCTTAACGTTGTGACGCATGGTCTAGTTTCTCCTCAAATATGCGAAGCATTAAGCCTTCAGGCTCAGGCCCATGGACTCAAGCTTGTCCTTCACTTCCTCGATCGACTTAACACCGAAGTTACGGATGTTGAGCAGATCGTTCTCCGAGAACTCAACGAGCTGACGGACCGAGTGAATGCTGGCGCGCTTAAGGCAGTTGTAGGAACGGACGGAAAGGTCCAGATCCTCGATCTGCTTGTCCAGCTCGGCGTTGTCGTTGGTGACCTCGGGAGCGAAGATCGAAGCCTCCTCTCGACCTCGGGGGTCTCGGCAAGGTTCATAAAGGCGGCCATATGCTGGTTGATGATATTGGCAGCCTGGACCACGGCGTCGCGCGGGGCGATGGAACCGTTGGTCTCGATCTCGAGGACAAGGCGGTCGTAGTCGGTATGCTGGCCGACACGGCAAGCCTCAACGAGCTTGGCGCAACGGGACACCGGCGAGTACAGCGAGTCGACGTTGATCACACCGATGGGATCGTTGTCACGCTTGTTAGCCTCGCCAGAAACATAGCCGCGGCCATAGCCGATGCGCATGCTCATGGTGAGATGGCCACCCTCGGTGAGCGTAGCAATGTGCTGCTCGGGGTTGACCAGCTCAAACTCGGACGGAATAAAGAAGTCCGCACCGGTGACCTCGCAGGGGCCGTCAACCGAGATGGTGGCGGTCGCCTCGTCGGTCGTGCCGAGAGCCCTGAAGACAAGGCCCTTGACATTCAGGACGATGTCGGTGACATCCTCGACCATGTTAGGGATGGTCATGAACTCGTGCTGCGCACCATCGATCTGAATGGCCTCGACGGCGGCACCCTCGAGCGAGGACAGAAGAACACGACGAAGCGAGTTACCCAGCGTATCGCCGTAGCCACGCTCGAGCGGCTCGACGGAGACACGAGCAGAGGTCTCGTTAATCTCTTCGACCTGAACCTGAGGCCTAATGAATTCTGACATGTATTACCTCCAGCCTCAGCAGCCCGGATGGACTACTTAGAGTAGAGCTCGACGATGAGCTGCTCGTTGATATCACCGCTGATCTGCTCACGCGTCGGCAGAGCGAGCACGTTACCAGACAGCTTCTCGATATCGACCTCGAGCCAGCCAGGGACCTCAAAGCGCTCGGAGGAAATCAGGGCCTCCTTGATGGGGAGGAGGTCACGGAACTTCTCGCCGACAGCGACGACGTCGCCGGCCTTGACGCGGTAGGACGGGATGTCCACGCGCTTGCCGTTCACGGTGAAGTGACCGTGACGGACGGACTGACGAGCCTCTTTGCGGGTGCGGGCGAAGCAAGACGGAAGACGACGTTGTCGAGGCGAGACTCAAGGATGATCATGAGGTTCTCACCGGTGACGCCGTTCATCTTACGGGCCTTGTTGAAGTAGCCGTGGAACTGCTTCTCCAGAACGCCATAGATGAACTTGACCTTCTGCTTCTCACGCAGCTGCATGCCGTACTCAGATTCCTTGCGACGGCGCTTGGGCTGACGGATAGATTCCTTCTTGCTGCTGTAACCGAGCTCAGCGGGATCGATCCCGAGCTGACGGCAGCGCTTAAGAACAGGAGTCCTGTCGATTGCCATATTGATACGATCCTTTCAGTTACACGCGGCGACGCTTCTTGGGGCGGCAGCCGTTGTGCGGAATGGGGGTCTTGTCCTGGATGCTCGAGACCTCGAGGCCAGCAGCCTGGAGGGAGCGGATGGCGGTCTCACGACCGGAGCCGGGGCCCTTGACGAAGACGGAAACCTTCTTCATACCGTGCTCCATGGCCTGCTTGGCAGCAGCCTCGGCAGCCATCTGGCAGCGAACGGCGTGGACTTACGGGAGCCCTTGAAGCCCACCTGGCCAGCCGACTTCCAGGAAATGACGTTGCCCTGGGGATCGGTGATCGAAACGATCGTGTTGTTGAACGTAGAACGAATGTGAGCCTGGCCCACGGAAATGTTCTTACGGTCCGCGCGCTTCAGACGGGCAGCGCGAACGTTCTTCTTAGCAGTAGCCATCTATCTAGCGCTCCTTATTTCTTCTTCTTAGCACCGATCTGACGCTTCGGGCCCTTGCGGGTACGAGCGTTAGTGTGGGTGCGCTGGCCGCGGACCGGGAGGCCCTTGCGGTGACGAAGGCCGCGGTTGCAGCCGATGTCCATAAGGCGCTTGACGTTCTGGTTGCGCTCACGGCGGAGGTCGCCTCAACCATGATCTGATTCTTATCGATATAATCGCGGATGGCGTTAACCTCATCCTCGGTGAGGTCCTTAACGCGCGTGTCCACGTTAACGTTGCACTCGACGCAAATCTTCGTCGCAGTGGTGCGGCCGATGCCGTAAATGTAGGTCAGACCGATCTCAACGCGCTTCTCACGCGGGAGGTCGACACCATTAATACGGGCCAACGTAGTCTCCTCTCTTAACCCTGACGCTGCTTATGACGGGGGTTCTCGCAAATGACGAGGACCTTGCCGTGGCGCCTAATGATTTTGCACTTATCGCACATCTTCTTGACCGAAGGACGTACCTTCATCGTTCTTCCTTTCGGTAGCGCTCAAACTACTTCCCTACTATCTACTCGCCCAGCCGCAGGCGTTTAAAACTATGGCTGGTCTTCACACACAAACCGACCGTAGGTTGAGCTAAGCCTGCAGTCGGAAAAGAGCGTGTATGCGTGTCGCTATTTATAGCGATAGGTGATGCGACCGCGGGTCAGGTCGTACGGGGAAAGCTCCACGACAACCCTGTCACCGGGGAGAATGCGGATGTAATTCATTCGAATCTTGCCAGAAATGTTGCACAGAACCGAATGACCGTTCTCGAGCTCGACCTTAAACATGGCGTTGGGCAGCGGTTCCTTTACCGTACCCTCGAGCTCAATTGCGTCTTCCTTCTTCACAAGCAATCATCTTTCTCTAGAAAACGACAGCGATTGAGTATTCTACAATACGCGTGCACATATCGTAATATCTTCGTAATGGCTCCACAACTACGTGGAACTTGTTACATTTCTCCGCCTTGGAGCGAACACCAGGATCCTTGCGCATCGGTGGTAAGAATCACCGGACCGTCATTGGTAATGGCGACGGTGTTCTCGTAGTGCGCGGCGGGCAGATGGTCGTTGGTCGTAACGATCCAACCATCGGAGCCCGTGCTCACATGATTGGAACCCATCGTAACCATCGGCTCGATAGCGATGACCATACCAGCCTGAAGGCGAACGCCTCTCCCCTTCTTTCCATAATTTGGAACGTTGGGGTCCTCGTGCATTACACGACCGATACCATGCCCCACGTAATCGCGAAGCACGCCGTAACCGTGAGACTCGGCGAGGGACTGAACGGCATAGCCAACGTCCCCGATATGGTTACCGGGAACAGCCTGCTCAATAGCAGCCTTAAGGCAATCGCGCGTAACCTCGCACAGGGCCTTGGCCTCGGGCGTGGGGGTGCCGACGAAAAACGTCCAGGCGTTATCGCCAACCCAACCGTCAACGACAGCTCCCGTATCGATGGAGATGATATCGCCATCGCGCAGGATCATGTCAGGGTTGGGAATACCGTGAACCACGGCATCGTTAATTGATGCGCAAATGGTTCCGGGGAACCCGCCGTAACCCTTAAAGGCCGGGGTGCCGCCATGCATGCGGATAATCTGCTCGGCAAGCTGATCGAGTTCGAAGGTCGACACGCCGGGGCGAACCATGGCCCCAACGTGGCGGAGCGCCATCTTAGATAGCGCTCCTGCCTTCTTCATCTGCTCGATTTGCGTTGCAGACTTAATCTTGATCATAGACCGAGAGCCTCTTTGACATCCCCGTACACGGTCTCGCGAGCCTGGTCACCGTTGACCGACTTGAGCAGACCCTGGCCACGATAGTAGTCGACGAGCGGCTCGTGGACTTCTCGTAGACGTCGAGACGGTTCTTGATGGTCTCGGGCTTGTCGTCGTCGCGCTGATACATCTCGCCGCCGCGACTTGGGCAGGTGGCATCGGCAGCCGTGCCGGTGTAGCCGCAGGCGCGGCAGGTACGACGCGAAGACAGACGATCGATGATGACCTCGGGGGCCACATCGACCAGAAGAGCGCAGTCGATCTCGCGACCCATAGCCGAAAGCTCGGAATCGAGCGTCACAGCCTGGGCGGTGTTGCGCGGGAAGCCATCGAGGATGAAGCCCTGCTGGGCGTCATCGGCGGCAAGGCGCTCCTTGACAAGGTCGATCACGAGCTGGTCGGGGACGAGCTCGCCAGCGTCCATGTACTTCTTAGCCTGAATACCAAGCTCGGTGCCACCCTTGACGGCAGCACGCAGCAGGTCGCCCGTGGAAATGTGAGCGACGCCAAACTCGGCGACGAGCTCCTGTGCGACGGTGCCCTTACCGGCACCCGGAGCTCCGAGCAATACGAGGTTCATGAGCAATCCTCCTCTAGCCTATTTAAAGAATCCATCGTAATCATACATCTTGATCTGCCTTCGAGCTTATCGACCGTGTCGAGCACGACGCCGACCATGATGAGGATGGACGTGCCGCCAAATGCCTGGATCAGATGGTTACCCGTGAAGGAGAAGATGATAGAAGGCACGATGGCGATGAGCGCCAAAAAGACAGCGCTGGGAAGCGTGATCTTGTTGAGCGCGTTCTTGATGTAGGCCGCGGTAGCCCTACCCGGACGGACGCCCGGAATAAAGCCGCCCTGCTTCTTAAGGTTGTCGGCCGTGTCATCAGGTTGAACACCATGGAGGTGTAGAAGTACGCGAAGAACACGATGAGGACAACGTTAAGCACCCAGTTGAGCCAACCGGTCGAAAGCGCAGAGGCAACTGCCTGGATCCAGCCGATACCGGGGAAGAACACGGCAATCTGGGCCGGGAAGTACAGCAGCGCCGAAGCGAAGATGATCGGCACGACGCCCGCGGTGTTGACCTTGATGGGCAGGTAGGTGGTCTGGCCACCCATCATGCGACGGCCCACGACGCGCTTAGCGTAGGAGACCGGAATGCGGCGCTGGCCGCGCTCAAGGAAAACAATCAGCGGGATAACCAGCAAGATGATGGCGCAGATGATCACCATGGTGATGATGCCACCGGCATTGCCCTCGGTGCTGGAGAAGATCGCCTGCGGCAGGCCGGCCATGATGTTCGCGAAGATGATCAGCGACATGCCATTGCCGATACCGCGCTGGGTGATGAGCTCACCAATCCACATGATCAGCATGGCGCCCGCGGTGAGCGTGCCGACGATCATGAGGTCGAAGATGATCTCGGGAGCGCCGGCGCCAGTAAAGCTGATGCCGAAGCTCTTAAAGAGGAAGAGGTAACCCACGGAGTTGAGGATTGCCAGAGCAGGGTGAGGTAACGCGAATACTGCGTAATCTTGGTCTGACCGACCTCGCCCTCGCGGGCAAGCTCATGCAGGGAAGGCACAACGGCCTGGAGCATCTGGAGGATGATCGAGCTGGTGATGTAAGGCATGATGCCCAGGGAGAACACCGAAACATAGCTCAACGCGCCACCAGAGAAAAGATTCAGGAGGGCCATAGCACCTGCGGCGACCGAATTGTTATCGGTCGAGAAAAGGCCCAGCATCCCCTGGAAGGGAATGCCGGGCACAGGAACGTGCGCACCAATGCGGTACACGACGAGCATAGCTATGGTAAAAAGAATCTTTTCGCGCAATTCTTTGATGCGGAAAGCATTCTTAAGACCATTTAGCACGGCAGCTCGACCTTTCCGCCGGCGGCCTCGATCTTGGCCTGCGCAGAAGCGCTGACCTTGTCGACCTTGACCGTGAACTTCTTGGTGAGCTCACCATTGCCGAGCACCTTGACGGGCTCGAACTCGCTCTTGGTGATGCGAGCGGCCTTAAGAGCGGCACCGTCGATCACAGCGCCGTCCTCGAACTTGCGCTCGAGACGCTCAACGTTAACGGCGGTGTACTCGATACGACGGGGGTTGCGGAAGCCCGGAAGCTTGGGCAGGCGCATAGCCAGCGGAGTCTGGCCACCCTCGAAGCCGGCACCTTGGTGCCGCCAGAGCGGGAACCTGGCCCTTCTGACCGCGGCCAGAAGTGGTGCCGTGACCCGAAGAATTGCCACGGCCGACGCGCTTGCGGTTCTTGGTGGAACCGGGCGCGGGAGTAAGATCGTGAAGCTGCATTTGCTACTCCTCTACAATCTCGACAAGGTGCTTGACCTTGAAGATCATGCCGCGGACGGACTCGTTGTCAGCAATCTCGCGAACCTCGCGGATCCTGTGGAGACCGAGGGCACGGACAGTACGGACCTGGTCCTGCTTGCAACCATTGGTGCTGCGGACCTGCTTGATCTTGATGGTGTCAGCCATGCTTAGTTCTCCTTACCGACGAACATCTCGGAGACCGTCAGGCCACGCGAGCCGCGACGTCCTCAGGGCTGGAGAGCTCCTTGAGGCCCTCGACGGCAGCCTTGATGATGTTGAGGCCGTTGTCGGTACCGAGGGACTTGGACAGGACGTTCTTGATGCCAGCAAGCTCGAAGAGGGGACGCACAGCGCCGCCGGCGATAACGCCGGTACCCTCGACAGCGGGCTTGATGATGATGCGACCGGCACCAAAGTGACCGAGAACCTCGTGCGGAATGGTGCCCTGCTCGGTCACCGGCACGTGGAACATGTTCTTCTTGGCATCGAGAGACGCCTTGGAGATGGCCATGGGCACCTCAGCGGACTTGCCCATGCCAACGCCGACGTTGCCCTTGCCGTCGCCAACGACGACGAGAGCGACGAGCTCATGCGACGACCACCCTTGACGGTCTTCGACACGCGGTTGATGTAAACGACGCGCTCCTCGAACTCGGAGGCCTCGCGCTGCTGCTTCTGATTACGAGCCATGTGCTACATACCTCCTAGAACTCGAGACCGGCGGCACGAGCACCGTCGGCGAGGGCCTTGACGCGGCCATGGTAGATACGGCCACCACGATCGAAAGCGACCTTGGTGATGCCGGCCTCGATGGCACGCTTGCCAACGAGCTGACCGACCTTCTCCGCAGCCTCCTTGTTCGAGGTGTGGGTGCCCTTGAACTCGGCCTCGAGGGTCGAGGCAGAGACGAGCGTCAGGCTGGAGCCCTTGCTGTCGTCGATGATCTGGGCATAGATGTTGGCGTTAGTACGGGTCACGCGAAGACGCGGACGCTCGGCGGTACCCGAGACCTTGCCGCGAACACGACGCTGACGACGCTTGAGGCTTCCAGCTTCGCCTTATGCTTGTTCATACGTAAACTCCTAAAAAGGTTGATCTTGCCAGCACCTAACGGGGTGCTGGTCTTATGCGAGTGAGTCGGTTACGACTACTTGGCGGCCTTACCCAGCTTGCGGCGAATGTGCTCGCCAACATAGTGGATACTTGCCCTTGTAAGGCTCGGGAGGACGATGGCCGCGGATCTCAGCGGCGATCTGACCGACCTGCTGCTTGTTGATACCCTTGACGTTCACGTGGGTGTTGTCGGGAACCTCGAAGGTGATGCCCTCGGGAGCCTCGACGATCACGGGGTGCGAGAAGCCCAGGGAGAACTCGAGGTTCTTGCCCTTCTGCTGCACGCGGTAACCGACGCCGGCGAGCTCGAGCTTCTTCTCGAAGCCCTCGGAAACGCCAACAACCATGTTGTGGATGAGAGCGCGGGTGAGGCCGTGGCGGGCACGGGTCTCACGCTCGTCGTCGGGACGGGAAACGGTGAGGACGTTGTCCTCGACGTTGATAGCGAGCTTCTCAAAGACATCCAGCTCGAGCTGGCCCTTGGGGCCCTTGACGACAACGTTGTTGCCGTTGACTGCCACTTCGACTCCGGCGGGAATCTGGACAGGCTTATTACCGATACGAGACACGGTGATCTCCTTTCCTTCTACCTACCGAGCGAATTACCAGACGTAAGCGATGATCTCGCCGCCGACGTTGTGCTTGCGAGCATCGCGGTCGGTCATAACGCCATGGCTGGTGGAAATAATGGCGGTACCAAGGCCACCGCGGACGCGGGGCATGTCGGCAACGCCGGTGTACTTACGCAGGCCCGGCTTGGAAATGCGGCGGATGCCGTTGATGACCTTAGCCTTCTTGGGACCATACTTAAGCGTGATGTGCAGAGTCTTCTGGGGAACGGTGTCCTCGACATCGTAGCCCTCGATGTAGCCCTCCTCGTGCAGAACACGAGCGATCTCGACGAGCTTCTTGCTGCTCGGCATGGAGACCGTGGCCTTGTTCACAGAGTTAGCGTTACGGATGCGCGTAAGCATATCTGCGATCGGGTCTGTAAGGTTCATACAGATTCTCCTTCGTTCTTGATGAACACGTGCTCTTGGTTCTTCGCCGCCCTTAACGGCAAAGCCTAACTAGCGCGTTTTCCCTGTTCCAAACGGATGCTTGAAACGCTGGTAGTGACTTACCAGCTGGCCTTCTTAACGCCGGGAAGCTCGCCCTTGAGTGCAAGCTCACGGAAGCAGACACGGCACAGGCCGAACTTGCGGTACACAGAGTGCGGACGGCCGCAGCGCTGGCAGCGCGTGTACTCACGAGTAGAGAACTTCTGCTTGCGATTGCACTTGACGATCATCGATGTCTTAGCCACTTATATCCTCCTCACATAGAGTATTGTTCGCCCCAAGCGCCGCCCCCTTGTGGGAACGGCGCTTATAGGGCAGGTGAACCTATTTCTTGAACGGGAAACCGAAGGCGTCCAGAAGGGCCTTGGCCTCCTCATCGGTGTTGGCGGTGGTCACGAAAGTGATGTCCATACCACGCTGGTGATCGACGGAGTCGAAGTCGATCTCGGGGAAGATGAGCTGCTCGGTGACGCCCATGGAGAAGTTACCACGGCCGTCGAAGCTCTTGGCGGAGATGCCGCGGAAGTCGCGGATACGGGGGATCGCGACGGAGGTCAGACGATCGAAGAACTCCCACATACGGTCACCACGCAGGGTAACCTTGCAGCCGATCGGCATACCAGCGCGCAGGCGGAAGGTAGCGATGGACTTGCGGGCACGGGTGATCATCGGCTGCTGGCCGGTGATGGCGCGCAGGTCGCGCACGGCACCGTCGATGGCCTTGGAATCGGTAGCGGCCTCGCCGACACCCATGTTCACGACGATCTTCTCAAACTTGGGGATCATCATGACGTTCTCGTACTGGAACTTTTCCTGAAGCTGGTGCTTGACCTCGTTGTTGTACTTGGTCTTCAGACGCGGCACATACTTCTCTTCTGCCATTGTTCACTCCTTCTTGGGGTTTTAAGCACGGGGCGTGGCCACGGTGGGTTGTCCTCGTGCCTCCTGGCTGCATCCGCGCCGCTCATGGCATTTCGCGGTTTGGACTCGACGCAGCAGGAGCCGACAAAACAATCGGTACTATACGCGCATCGGGAGCGTATTTCCAGAAAAACCTCGTCTGCCTGCACAACTCCACAACTCCCCCGCACATATTGATCCCTAGGGGACGGAGGAAAATGGCAGTTGCGGTGAAATAGGGACTGTTTGACGGCTTAACAAGCTTAAACAGTCCGTATTTCACCGCAACTCATATATGGGACGTTATTTTTGGCGGGGCAGAACCAGGTTGAGGACGATGGCGACAAGTGCGGCGACGGCAATGGAGGATCCGCCAAAGACGGTGTCAACCCATGCGGGGAATCCAGCGCCGGCAAGCGCACCGGCTGTGCGCTCAATGCCCGTGCCAAAGGCGATGGAGAGACCCATGAGCGTAGTGTCGCGCTGAGACAGGCCGTGGCGGGCAAACATGACCACGCCATTCATGCCGATGGTCGCGAACACGCCAATGGTGGCGCCGCCGATAACCGGCTGCGGAATGGACGTGAGCACCGCCGCGCACTTGGGCAGTAGGCCCGCGATGAGCAAGATGGCAGCCGCGAGCGTAAAGACCATACGGTTGACGACCTTGTTCTCGGCGATGATACCCACATTCTGGCCAAAGGTTGCCGTGGGGACGCCGCCCAAAAAGCCCGAAAGCATACCGACGAGGCCATTGGCAATCAATCCGCCCGAGATCTGACTATCGGTCGCGGGGGTATCGAGCGCAGCAGAGGACACGGCGGCAAACTCTCCCATAACCTGCACGGCGTTGACGATGGCGACGACGCCTACCACGCACATGCTGCCGGATCGAACACCAGACGATGGGCGCCAAGTGCCGGCGGAGCAAACCAGCTGGCGGTCGCGATGGCCGAGAAATCGACATGCCCAGCACCGCAGCCAAAACAAAGCCCGCGCAGATGCCGGCCAGGATACTGCCCAACTTGAGCGCGCCCTTGCCATAGTTGCCGGCCATAAAGGTGACGACAAACGTCACGAGCGCGACGGCCCAGTTGGTGACGCTGCCAAATCGGCAGCACTCTCCCCGCCCGCCATAGAAGCCACGGCGACCGGGCACAGAGACAGGCCGATCACAAAGATGACGGTGCCGAGCACCGGGGCCGGAAACAGAAAGCTTACGCGCTTAAACAGCAGGCCGAAAAGCACGACGAGCGCGCCGCCGATAACTTGAGCGCCCAGCACGGCCTCGAAGCCGAGCTCAAGGCCGACCGCCTTGAGTGCCGGCACGAAGGTAAAGCTCGCGCCCATCACGATGGGCAGGCCCGAACCAACGACGCCTTTTATGGGGAACTGTTGAAGGAAAATGTCGAGCGCCGAGAGAACCAGCGATGCCTGAATGACGGCGGCTTCCTCTTGAGGGGTAAAGCCGCAGACCGACGCGATGATGATGGCAGGCGTGACGATGCCCGCGAACGCAGCCAGAACATGCTGCAACGCATGGGGCAATACCTGCACAAACGATACTTTTCCCGTACGCTCGAACAGGGAGTCCCCTGCTGCCGACTCTGCCATTTGCGCCTCCCATACCCCAGGCAGCGGCCCCATGCCGCCCAACGGGCGGACATTATAGGCATATGGCACAGGTAGCATTTTGACCCGCAATCCTGCATCCCCCGGAGTCAAACAGCAGTTGCGGTGAAATAGGGACTGTTTGACGGCTTAACTGGCTTAAACAGTCCGTATTTCACCGCAACTTATTGATGGGGATGCGACTAGCGCTTGCGGGGGACGAGCTTGGTGCGGCGCAGGTGAATCATCTCGGCGGCGATGGAGATGGCGATCTCCTCGGGGTCCTCGGCCTCGATGGCGACTCCGATCGGCAGGTGCAACCCGTCGATCTGTTCCTGCGTAAAGCCCTCCTGCTCCAGGCGGGCGCGCACAAAGGCCGTCTTGCGACGCGAGCCCAGGCAACCCAGATAGGCTGGCTTGGCGCGCATGGCCTGAATCACCACATCGATATCGGACTTATGACCCGCCGTGGCCACGACCACCAAGTCGCGCGGCCGATGGGCACAGCTCGTCCAGGTTCTTGTAGTCGACCAGGCGACGGTCGTAGACGCCGGGCACCCATTCGGGCGTCAGCGTGCCGGGG
>ENA-OQIR01000620-OQIR01000620.1-human-gut-metagenome-genome-assembly--contig:-NODE-620-length-14509-cov-3.681964_pt1 | contig 14509 bp, 18 predicted proteins | sample MGYA00242580_ERZ504745 | MGnify/ENA primary metagenome ERZ504745 (study PRJEB26092, sample SAMD00036214) | human gut metagenome | host: Homo sapiens | study: EMG produced TPA metagenomics assembly of... | reverse complement strand
GGAACTGGGCGGCGCATGGTGGACACGACGCCGCAGGAGTCGTCGGCGCCGCCGCGCGAGGGTCTGACGTGCGTACAGTGCGGCCGCGGTGGCCGGGGTCGGCACGCCGAGTTCGAGACCGCTCGATCATCCACTTCGCCTCGCCGGACTCGTTGGCGACCGGCGGCATGGACTTGAGCGTCGGGTCGGACTTGAAGGCGATGGCCAGCAGGTCGAGCAGCCAGGACTGCACCACGGAACCGTCCCTCCAGGAGCTCATCACGCCGCCGGATCCTCAACGAGATCGGACTTCACCATGGTGGCGAAGCCTTCGCCGAAGGCCTGCATCATGCCGTATTCGATGCCGTTGTGCACCATCTTGGCGAAGTGGCCGCCGCCCACCGGGCCGGCCAGCACCAGTCCGGAATCGCCTTCCGGCTTAAGTGCCTCGAAAATCGGACGTGCGGTTTCGAAATCGTCCTTGTTTCCGCCGACCATGAGCGCGTAGCCGCGGTCGATGCCCCACACGCCGCCGGAGACGCCGCAATCCATGAAATGGATGCCCTTCGGCTCCAGTTCGGCCGCGTGGCGTGCGTCGTCGGTGTAACGGGAGTTGCCGCCGTCGATGATCATATCGCCCGGCTGAAGAAGCTCGGCAAGCTCGTTGATGGTGCTGTCGGTCGCTTCACCGGCCGGCACCATGACCCACACCAGACGCGGGGCCTTCAGCGTGGCCACCAGTTCCTTCAGACTTGACACGGTGCGGTCCGACTCGGGGGAGCGGTCGTAGCCGACCACCTCATGCCCTGCCGCCGCGATGCGCTTCGCCATGTTGCCGCCCATACGTCCCAGGCCGATCATTCCCAACTGCATGATGTGCTTCTTTCTCTAAAAATGGTTGAAAAGTTTTTGCGATTTTGAATAAGGATTGATGCCGCCCGTTGGCTTCCCGCGCCTTCCGCAACGCAGAAAAGAAGGTTGCGGCAAGCTTTGCGGGCGGCAAGTTTTGGTTATGTTTTGGGTTATGTGAGTGTGGTTGCGATTGCTGCGTTCAGTGCGTCAAAGCACCAGCGAGAGCAGCATCACGCAGCCCAGGCCGACCACCGACAGGATGGTTTCCATCAGCGACCAGGTCTTCAGCGTCTGGCCCACGCTCATGCCGAAGTATTCCTTGACCAGCCAGAAGCCGGCGTCGTTGAGGTGGGAGAAGAACACGGAGCCTGCGCCGATGGCCAGCACCAGCAGTGCCAGATGGGTCGGGCTCATGCCGGCGGCGAGCGGCACCATGATGCCGGAGGCGGTGACGGTCGCCACGGTTGCCGAACCGGTGGCGAGACGGATGAGCACGGCCACCAGCCAGCCTGCGATCAGCGGGTTCATGGCGGATTCGGTGATGGAGTTGGCGATCACGTCGCCGATGCCGGAGTCGACCAGCGTCTGCTTGAAGCCGCCGCCTGCGGCGACGATCAGGATGATGCCGGCCACGGAGCCGAAGGACTGTCCGACCATGCCGTTGACGGCGTCACGGGAGAACTTCTGCATGTAGCCAAGGGCGACCATGGCGAAGACGGTGGTGATGAGCAGTGCCATGAGCGGGGTGCCGAGGAACGCGATCACACGGCCCCAGGCGGTGGTGTTCTGACCGGTCAGATCCACGATGGACGCGGCGAGCATCAGCACGACCGGCAGCAGGATCACGGACAGGGCGGTGCCGAAGGACGGGCGGTTTTCCGCGGACTTCGGAGCTTCGGCCTCAGCCTCGTTCTCCGGAGCGGCGATCGGAACCCACTCGGCGGCGAGCCTGCCGAACAGCGGGCCGGAGATGATGACGGTCGGGATGGCCACGATCAGGCCGAGGGCCAGGGTGATGCCGAGGTTCGCGTTCAGCGCGCCGATGGCGGTCAGCGGACCGGGGTGCGGCGGCACGAAGGCGTGCAGCGTGGACAGGCCGGCGAGGGCCGGGATGCCGAGCAGCACCACAGGGGACTTGGAACGACGGGCGGCGAACAGCACCACCGGGATGAGGATGACCACGCCGACCTCGAAGAACATCGGGATGCCCACGATGAACGCGATCAGTGCCATGGCCCACGGCAGACGCTGCAACGGTGTCTTGGCCATGATGGTGTCGACGATGGTGTCCGCACCGCCCGACTTGAACAGGATGGTGCCGATGATCGAGCCGAACGCGATAAGCAGGCCCACGTTGGAAATCGTGCCGCCGACGCCGGAAGTGAAGCTATCGAACGCCTTGTCGAACGGCACGCCCGCGCACACGGCCATGACGAATGAGCCGGCGAGCAGGGACAGGAACGGATGCACCTTGCATGCCGCGATGAGAAGAACGATGACGCGATGCCGATGATCGCCGCTGCGATGAGATTCATGAATCCTCCTTGACTCGTTGAATTTCTCTTTCGATTTTTAGTTATGCGCGATTGTTTTGCGCTGTGTTGCGGCTTGCGCCGTTCACTCGGCTTGCTGCGATTGCGCGGCCACCTTCGCCGCGTACTCGTTCACTGCGGCGACGGCACGTTCGACCATTTCCTCGACGCTGCCTTCGATGGAGACTTCCACGCCGTTCTCGTCTGGCTGGAGCGGCTCAAGAATGGCGAACTGGCTCGGCAGCAGTGCCGGCGGCATGAAGTGGCCCTTGCGCTCGTTGAGACGCTGCTGGATGAGTTCCTGCGAGCCGGTCAGATGCACGAAGAAGGTGGGAACGTTCTGGGCGAGCACCTCACGGTAGCTGCGCTTCAGGGCGGAGCTGGAGACCACGGTGTTCTCGTCCAGCGCCTCGCGAGCCACCATCCAGGTGTTGATGACCTTGAGCCACGGCCAACGGTCCTCGTCTGTCAGCGGAATGCCTGCGCTCATCTTGTCGATGTTGGCCTGCGGATGGAAGTCGTCGCCCTCCGCGTACACGTATCCGAGACGTTCGTGAATGGCTTCTGCACGGTGGATTTGCCGCATCCTGCAACACCCATCACCACTACGTGAATGCTCATGTTGTCCTCCTTGAACTCTGCTGTATTGCCAGTGCCACTTCGCATCGGCGATGACATCAATATAGCTATGAAAGGTAGTACTAGTCAAGTTAAAAGTACTACGAATAAAAATAATCATGCGACTTGCTATGCTGTAGGTAGTACAAATCGGCGGCAAATCGCGCGAATCGTGCGGGGGTAATTATTCGGACGTCACGCGAACGGCAATCGTATACGGCGTGTCGCAAAAACCTGAAAAAAGATTTGCACGCACAACGAGAGGAATTGTGGATGGCAGGAAACGAAAACGGCGGCGAACTGCTGCAGGATGCAGTGTGCCGCACGCTGGCCATCGAAATGCTGGACGGCAAATGGCCGGCCGGTGAAAGCTTGACGTTGGAAGACGTGCAGAACCGTTTCGGCATCTCCCGTACCGTGGCGCGCGAAGTCGCCAAAACGTTGGAATCCATGGGTGCGGTGACGGTGCGCCGACGCGTCGGATTGGTGGCGCGGCCGTTCTCCGACTGGCAGGCGCTCAACCATCAGGTCATCGAATGGCGACTCCACTCCACGCAGCGCGAGCGGCAGCTGTCGTCATTGACCGAATTGCGATTGGCGGTCGAACCGGCTGCGGCGGCCTCGGCGGCACGCCTCGCCTCCATCGACGTCAAGGCGAAATTCCCCGTCTACGCGGCGCAGATGCGCCAAATCGCCGAATCAAACGAAGAGGGGGCTGCCGGCCTGACCAAATTCACGATCTGGACGTGGAATTCCATACTTTGATACTGCGCGAAAGCGGCAACGAACTGTTCGCCGCGCTTGCCGACACCATCGCCACCGTGCTGCGCGGCCGTGTGGAACTCGGCAAATACCCGATGAAGCCGAAGCCGGCCGCGCTCGACGCGCACGATGCGGTCGCCGACGCGATAGCGAAGGGCGATCCGGAACGTGCGCGCAAGGCCATGTTCGACATCGTCGACGAAGTGGCCCGCGCGCTCAACTTCTTCTAAAACCAATCGCTACCGGCGTCGAACCGCCGGATTCGCGGTCAAATCACAGGTTCGCGTCGACCGTCTGACGCAGGTCGTCAACGATTTCGCCCAAAGTCTCGCTGAACACCGCCTGATCGGCGTACATCGAATCGAACAGCGTATCGATGTTTTTGCGGAAATCCTTCGGCAGAATGCGCAGTCGCGTTCGGCGAGCTTGTCGAGACGCTTCTCGCCGGGATGCGTGCGGCGGTTCAGCGCGAACAGCACATCGAAATACGATTCCATGAACGCGGCCATGCGATGGTTGACCGCGATTTTGTCGCCTCGGCTCGCGGCCTTGCGGATCTGTGCGTCGTACGACGGCAGGTTGCCGGTAAGTAGACGCATGTTGCGATTGATGATGTTGCGGCGCAGTTCCTCGGGGAACGGCACGTCGAACCGCTGTCGGGTCGCGGCGTACTGGCCGTCGCGGTCGAACAGCACCTTGCTGGTGAGCATGTTGTGCCACATGCACGTCGTATAGCCGTTGCTGGCCTGGAACCGTTCCACCACGTCGGCGACATTGGCTGCGAACTGGTCCAGATCGCGGTACAGCACGTCGATATTGGTGCCGTCGTTCAGCGTGCAGTCGTCTTCGGTCTCCCAAAAATCGTTGTCGATTTCCATATGGCTGCAATAGTTGCGCAGCAGCCTGCGGCGGCGTTCGGCAGACACGGGTGCGGTGACGTACACGTAGACGTCGTAATCGGATTTTTCATCGTTATCGCCGGTGGCGCGTGACCCACCCAACGTGATGGCCTCGACTTCCGGCCATGCGGACACTGCTTCGACTAGTTCATTTGCCAATGACATCGTTTACCTCTCTCTGCGTCATTGCTGGAGCGGCGCTACGTTGCGCCACGGTGTGCAAACGATGCCAGTATAACATACCAGATGGTAACTGTCGAAGTTGTGCCGGCCTACGCGGTTTCCCGCAGGCCGGCACAGCGCATTCCGCCGAACGACGATTGTCAGGCGGAATGCTATCGAGCGATTGCTGTCGAGCGGAACGCTGTCGGACGGCAGCTGTCAGTCGACGGTTGCGGCTTCCGTCGAACCCTTGGTCGGATCCTTCTGCAGAAGCAGGAAGACGAGCGCGACGGCCAGCAGAATGGCTATCGACAGCACGCCGATCGACGCGTTGCCAGTCAGCGACGTCGTGGTGGCGACGAGGAACGTGCCGATAATCGACGCCGTCTTGCCGAAAATATCGTAGAAGCCGTAGTACTCGTTGGCATGGTCCTTCGGAATGATCTTGCCGTAATACGAGCGGGACAGCGCCTGGATGCCACCTTGGAACATGCCGACCAGAATCGCCAGAATCCAGAATTCAAGTGCGGCGCGCAGGAAGAACGCGGCGAAGAAGACGATGCACATGTACGCCACCACGCCGCGGTGATCATGGTTTTCGAGCCGAACCGGCCTGCCAGCTTGCCGTAGATGATGGAGCAGGGGAACGCCACGAACTGCGTGACGAGCAGCGCCACGACCAGCTGCGTGGAGTCGATGCCCAGCTGCGTGCCATACGACGTGCTCATGGAAATGACGGTGTTGACGGCGTCGATGTAGAAGAAGAACGCGATCATGAACATCCACAGCGGCTTGTTCTTGCGGATGGCGCGGAACGTGGAGCCGAGCTCGGCGAACGTGCCGCGGATGGCCTCGCCTGCCTGCCCCGCGGTGGCGCGGTAATGCACCTGCTTATAGCTGGTGAGCAGCGGAATGGTGAACGCCACCCACCACAGCGCGGTGATGACGAACGAGGCGCGCGTGCAGGCTGTGGTCGACCAGCCGAACAGCGCGGGCCTCCGAAAATCAGCGCGATGCAGACGATGAACGGCACGGTCGAACCGATATAGCCCCATGCGTAGCCGTGTGAGGAAATGCGGTCCATCCGTTCGTTCGAAGTCGTGTCCACCAGCATGGAGTCGTAGAACGTAAGCGAACCATTAAGGCCGATGGTGGCCAGCACGTACACGATGAGGAACGCGAGCCAACCAAGCGGCATCGCCATCGCGCAGCACATGACCACGCCCGTCAGGAAGAAGCCGGTGAAGAAGCGGATCTTCATGCCCTGCACGTCGGCGATGGAGCCGAGCAGCGGCATAAGCACGGCGATGACGAGCGATGCGATGGTCTGCGCGTAGCCCCACGTCGACACGATGTTCGTCTCGCCGGCCGCCTTGAGCAGCGAATTCGCGTAGATCGGCACGACGGCGGTGGACAGCAGCACGAACGCGGAATTGCCGACGTCGTAGACGATCCACTTCTTCTCGCGTGGCGTCATCATATGCTTGGATTGCTGGCTGGATTGCTGCGGCTGCTGGGCCTGCGCGTTCTGCTGGGACGGTTGGGTCTGCGGCTCGGCTGTGTCGGTCAATGTTGACTCTTTTCGGCTAAATGTCAATCTTATGGCTCATCTTATTCCATTACTTCATCGTACGGGCGTGGCGGGTGGTAACAGACCATTCGACATGAACAGCGCATGAACAAGCATGTTCTGCCCGTACGGGCCGCATACGCGTGCTGTCGAGACATGGCAAAAACGGCGGAATATGGGGAATGCAAGCCGATTTTCGTCCACAAGTTTGCGATTGGCCGGGGCTGGTTGTATAGTTGAGAAGTTGTGTGTTCTGCCATGCACTTCGTTGTGTGGTGTCGAACGCGCAGACTTGCAAGTCAATAGTAATTATAGGGAGTCCATTATGGCAGCTCGTTGCGCAGTGTGCGGCAAGGGACCGCAGACCGGTTTCACCGTTTCGCACTCACATATTCGCAATAAGCGCACCTTCCGCCCGAACCTGCAGCCGGTTCGCACCACCATCGACGGCGAGAACGTTCGCGTTCGCGTTTGCGTGAAGTGCATCAAGGCTGGCAAGGTCCAGCGCGTTGAAGCGTGAATCGCGAAATAACAGCTTGAAACCCCGGTAAGCCGAATGGCCGCCGGGGTTTTGCTTTATCTGGCCGTCCACAAGCCGTGTTGCGGCGAATGGCGCCGCCACGAATAATGGGGAATTCAGCCCGCCGCACAATCATCCGGTCGTGCCACAATGGAGTGTTATGAGCACCACATGGCAAACCCCGATTTCCTCGTTCGAAACGAACCGCCGCAGAGTCGGCGCGCTGAAATCGCTGGGCGTGGTGTCCGTGGGCGACGCGCTGACCTACTATCCGTTCCGCGTCACCGAGCCGGTGCCGGCACGCGCCCTGCGCGAAGCGAAAATCGGGGAGAAGATGGCCTTCGCCGCGCACGTGCGTGGCGTGCGCGTCTTTCCGATGGCCCGTCGCGGATTCCGGCTGATCGCCGACGTCGATGACGGCGATTTCGCACGCAGCCGGCACATGGACGCTTCCATGGCGTCTCTCGTGTTCTTCTCCTATCGCAAGTCGTACGTCGATTGGATCCAGCGCAAACTGCACGAAGGCGCGTTGCTGGTGGTCGCGGGCGAGCCAAGCGTATACAACGACCGTCTGCAATTCACCCATCCCGACATACTGACGGTCGATCCAGCCGGCGAGCAATTGCGCAGCCGCTCATCTGAGGAAGCCGCCGAATGGGATGACGGCTTCGGCACGGAACAACCGGCGGCAGTCCCGCAATCGCCGACCATGCCGAATCTCAAATACGATGCGGCTTCCGTACCGGAGGCGATGCGCCACGTATGCCGCCCACGTCCCGTCTACCACGCGAACTCGCGCATCTCCAGCGAACACATCCACGAGTCGATCGAAAAATGCATGGACCGGCTGTGCGGTGACGAATACGCTGCGGCACAGGCAGCCCGTGCATTGCATGGCGCCGATGCCAGCGACGCGCAACATGGGGAATTCGACGCGCCGCAAGCCGACCGGCAGGCACGGACGGAAGCGCTTGCCGCCGCCATTCCCGACATCATGCCGGAAGCGTTTCGTATGGAACATGGGCTGATGCACCGAGCCGAAGCGTTCATGGCGATTCACGATCCGCAAAACCGCGACGGTTTCAACAAGGCGTTGCGTACACTGCGCTACGAGGAAGCGCTCATCTGCCAAACCGCGCTGGTGCAGTCTCGTGATTCGTCGCGTAAGGCCACGGCCACAGCCTGCGCCGACACGCGGCTGAAAGACGATTTCGTCGAGTCGCTGCCGTTCTCGCTGACGGACGGGCAACAGCAGGTGATCGCCGATATTTCCGACGATATGGCACGTGATTACCCCATGCAACGCCTGCTGCAGGGCGAGGTCGGCTCCGGCAAAACCGTGGTCGCGGTGGCGGCTATGATGCAGGCCGTCGGCTCCGGCAAACAAGCGGTGCTCGTCGCGCCGACGCAAGTGTTGGCGGAACAACATTACAGCAGCATCCGCGGCATGGTGGATCGGATGTGTGGTACCGGCGAAGAGGCTGACGAAAACACGAAATCAGGGGAATCGCAGACAAAATCAACGCACCATGCGGTTGTGGATGAAAGTGGACAAGTCACGTCGGGAAACGCGCCGGAACCGCAAAACGGTGGACAATCGGATGGCGGCCAGGTGGAGAAACTGCTGGACGGCCAATCGAACAGCCTGCCGGACATTCCCGTACTGCTGCTCACCGGCGGCATGAAACTCGCCGCCCGCCGACGCGTCCTCGCGCAAGCGGCCTCCGGCAAACCATGCATCGTGGTGGCCACGCACGCCGCGTTCTCCAAAACCTTCCAAGCGCCCAACCTCGCGCTGGCGGTCATCGACGAACAGCACCGTTTCGGCGTGGAACAGCGCGAATCGTTGAATGCCAAAGGCTCCACGGCACCGCACTTGCTGGTCATGACGGCCACGCCGATCCCGCGCACCGCTGCCATGACCTGGTTCGGCGACCTCGACATCTCCTGGCTCACCGAACTGCCCGGCGGCCGCAAGCCGATCCGCACATTCGTCGTGCCCGAAGCGAACGGCCCGCTGATGGCGGAAATGTTCGGTCTGATTCGCAAGCGTATCGACGCGGGGGAACGTGCCTACGTGGTCTGCCCGCGCATCGACGCCGACGCGAAGGATGCCGACGATGCGGCGGCTCAGGCGATGCGGAAGTCGGTTCCGCATTCGACGCCACATACGATTTGGGCGAGGATGACGAACAGCGCGAACAGCGGCCGCCGTTGCATTCCGTCGCGGAAATCGCGGAACGCTTGCGATCGCTGCCGCAATTCGCCGGCATCCGCATCGCCACGCTGACCGGCCGCGACGATGACGAGACGAAATCGCAGATTATGGCCGATTTCGAAGCGGGCGTGACGCCGATTCTGGTGGCCACCACCGTCATCGAAGTGGGCGTGGACGTGGCGCAGGCCAGCTGCATGGTGATTTTCGACGCGACCGGTACGGCCTGTCCCAGTTGCACCAGCTGCGTGGACGCGTGGGCCGTGGAGGCACCGAATCGGGCGCGTTCCTTATTTCACGTGCGCCGGAAGGCAGCGATGCGGCCAAACGCCTTGACGTGATTGCCGGCACGTTGGACGGCGCCGAAATCGCACAGGCCGACCTTGAATTCCGCGGCGCGGGCGACGTGCTGGGCGACGCGCAATCCGGCGGCAAATCCGGACTGAAACTGCTGCGCGTGGTCAAAGACGTGAAGATCATCGAGGAAGCCAGAGCGGAAGCCGCGAAACTGGTGGCCGAAGACCCCACGTTGCAAGGGTACGTGCAGCTTGCCGCGCGGTGCTCGACTTCACGCGCGGCAACGAGACGTTCCTGACCAGCAACTAGGCTCGATAGCTATGCGCGTAATTTCAGGACGATTCAAAGGCATGGCGTTGACCACGCCGAAGCCGGGCACCAGGCCAACCACCGACCGCACCAAGGAAGCGATATTCTCGCACCTCGATTCGTGGGGCGTGCTGGATGACGCACGTGTGCTCGACCTGTTCGCCGGAACCGGCGCGTTGGGCATCGAAGCGCTGAGCCGTGGCGCGCGCGAACTGGTGGCGGTGGAATCGGCCGCACCGGCCGCCGCGCTGATCGCAAAGACGTTGACGGCGTTGAAGCACAACCGTTCCTGGGAGCCGGGCATGAGCGCCCGCGTGGTCAAGGCGCGTGCGGAAAAGTACGCGGCGGCCGCATCGGCGATTGCACCATTCGGCGTGATCTTCATCGACCCGCCGTATGCGTTCGAAACCGAGGCGTGCAACCAGCTGCTGGCCGATTTGGCGGGCCGTGAGTCCGGCGAACTGACTGGCGAGGGCACGGTGATCGTGCTGGAACGCTCCACTCGTTCCGACGAGCCGACCGCGCCCGAAGGCTGGGATATCACCGACCGGCGTGATTACGGCGAAACCGCCGTGTATTACATCGAACCTGCCGAATCCGCCGAGCCGGCAGAGCCGGTTGAATCCGCGGACTGACGTCCGGGCTTTCCAAATAAAAACGTCGACGGTGGACCTGCATGCCCTCCGTGACGTGAACAATCGTGCGTAATCAGCGCTGCCGTGGGTGCGCGCCGGAAACCTCCCAGCCCAACGCCATCAGCGTTTTGCGATCGGCCTTGTCAAGCTTGGAACAATCCAACGCCTCGATGAGATCCGGACGCAGCTCGTTGGTCTTCGCCAGCGCCTCATCGCGGCGGAAACGGTCGACCTTCGCGTGGTCGCCGGACAACAGGACGTCCGGAACCTTGATACCGCGCCAATCGGCCGGCTTCGTATACTGGCGGTGCTCCAGCAGGGCGTTCTCTCCCGTATACGATTCCTCCACGATCGAGGCCGCATTGCCCATGAAACCGGGCAGCAGACGGGTGATGGCCTCCAACATGACCGACACGGCCACCTCGCCGCCGTTCAGCACATAATCGCCGATCGAATATTCACGCACGTCGACGCCCTGCGCACGGTAATACTGCGGAATACGCGCGTCGTAGCCTTCGTAACGGCCGCAGCCGAACAGCAGATGGTTGGCGTGGCTCAGCTCCGTCGCGTCCTGCTGGGTGAACAGGGGGGCGGACGGATTCGGGAAAATCAGCACCGGACGGTCGGTCGCCGGAACGGTATCGGCATTTGCGGCGATTTCTGTCGCCGATTCCGCCGGTTCGGCGCGTCCGCGGAAGCCGTGTCGTCTGCGTCTGCCGTGGAATCGCAAGTAACCGTGGAATCGTAAGTAACCGTGGTCGGCTCAAGATGCAGCAGCTCGTCGAGGCATTCGCTCCACACCTCAGGCTTCATCACCATGCCCGCGCCGCCGCCGACGGGAGTATCATCACGGAATGGTGCACGTCGTGCGTCCAGTCGCGCAGGTTGTGCGCGGTGACTTCGACCAGGCCCTTCTCCTGCGCCTTGCCGAGCAGGCTCAGGTTGAGCACTTCGAAATATTCCGGGAATACGGACACGATATCGATCTTCATAATGTTCCACAATACCGGTACGCCTGCCAAGCGCGGCGCGTACGAAAAGGCGCCGGCATAATCGCCAGCGCCTTGTTGAAAAAGCAGCGGATCAGAGCCCCGGAATGAGTCCGCCCGGCGGGTCGAGGGTCAGATATCCGCCCTCGAGGTCGATGTCCGGCACGAGCTCGTCCACGAACGGCACGAGCGCGCTGTTCTCGACCACCACGCCATCGGCGTCCTTGACGGGATTGGCCAGACGGATCTTGAGCAGCCACTGGGCCACTTCAATCACATCCACCACCTTGCCTACACAGTGCCGGGCGCAAGCCCCAGCGTATTGCCCTCGGCAAGGCGCGCTCAAGACTGATCAGGTCCTTCGGGTACCACTCGTCTGCTTCAAGCATCTCCTCCGGATCGTCCGCTTCGCCATATAGCACCACGCCATTGGCGGCTTCGGACGCATCACGGTCGTCGATGCCTTCGAATTTGATGATCCAACGGTTTTTGAAGGTACGGGAGCTTTCCACCACGTACTCTTCCTCGCCGTCCTTCGTATACAACACAGCACCGGGAGCGAACCGGTATTCCGGTTCGTCCGTAAAGATCTGCACGGTGACCTCGCCCTTGAGCCCCTGCGCACGCCCGATACGACAGACCCTCAGCAGCTCAAGCTGTTGAGGGTCGTCGGAATGCATATCACGCACCACGCTAGGATCTCACCTGCGCACGTCCATGATGTCGACGCGCACCTTGTGGTCGGACAGTGCCTGCACCACGGTGCGAATCGCATTTGCCGTGCGTCCGCTGCGTCCAATGACGCGACCGATATCCTCAGGGTTCACGCGCACGCGAATGAGTTCACCGCGCGGATTCTCATGGGACTTCACCGAGACATCATCGGGAAAATCGACGATGTTCTTGATCAGATGTTCCACAGCCTGGGCGAGCATGATCACTCGGCTTCCGCAGCCGGCTCTTCAGCCGGAGCTTCCTCGGTGGCGGGCGGCTTCGGCCTCAGCCTTGGCCTTGGCGTCAGCTTCGGACTTGGCGGCCTTCAGCTTCTGGGCCTGGGCTTCGACAGCCTCGACGCGAGCGGCGGCATCCGGGCCAGCCTCAACGGTCTTCAGGGTGCCTTCAGCACCGTCAAGACCCTTGAACTTCTGCCAGTCACCGGTGATCTTCAGCAGGTTCAGCACCTGCTCGGTCGGCTGTGCGCCAACGCCGAGCCAGTACTGAGCGCGCTCAGAGTTGATGTTGATGGTCGAAGGCTGGGTGTTCGGGTTGTAGGTACCGATCTCTTCGATGGCGCGGCCATCACGCTTGGTACGGGAATCCATGATCACCACGCGGTAGAACGCGTAGAACTTCTTACCCATGCGCTTCAGACGAATCTTGGTTGCCAAAATGGCTCTCCTTGTAACTAGGGGTGTGTGTTTCGTGTTCTGTGTGGGGCACGGAATCCGAAACCCACGTGTTCCTCACGTCACGCGATTGGTAGAGGGCCTCGCGCGCGCGAATAACTGAGCAATTATAACCGTGGGGTATGGACGCGTTCCCGTATGCGTTCCCGAGCGTCCGTTTCTGTTGACTCGGACGCTCGGCTTGTGTTTTGCGCATTCTGAATGGCCGTTTCTCCAGAATCGGACATTGGTGAGGTGTTGTGGCGGTCTCGGGCGTCCGAATCACCCGAATCGGACGAACTCGCTATGCTGGATATGTTCATTGGCGGTTTTCGTGCGCCTGATTATGGCCATTTCAAGGGGATTTGCATGAGTGTTGCGTTGTGGATCGTACTGCTGGTATGCGTGTTGTGGATCGCTCTGAGCGAAATGCCGGCCGGTTGGGACGGCCACTTGCCGTTGCCGTATCTGATTGCGCTGACACCGCTGTTGTGGATTCCAACATTGGCGATTGCGATTGCCGGTGCCGTACGGCATGACACCGCCCTCGCCGTCGTCGCGGCGATCGCGTGCATCGCCTCGCTGCTACGCAAAATCGCGTATTGGAACAACAATCTCACGTCCATCAACACGGCGCAGATGGTGGCCGACAACATCGCAAAAAAGCGTGAAACATCCCGTGGAACACATACGTCGACTGCCGCGGAAGCCGCGAAACACGGCCGTTTCCGCGTGATGACGCTCAACTGCCGGTACGGTCGTGCCAATGCGGCCGCAATCGTCAGCGCCGTCAAGGAACACGACGTCGCCGTGCTCGCGCTGCAGGAATTGACGGACGATCTGGTCGCGGCCTTGGACGAGGCCGGCCTGTCCGATTTGCTGCCGTACCGCCAGTTAGGGGAGAACAAAGATACGGACAACGGCGGCTTCAACGGTATTTGGATTCGCATCGAGCCAAGCGACACGTCGCCGATCACCGCCGTGATTCCCGCCGCCGACGTGCCTGGCGTGTGCTTCCCGATTGATGCGATGCGCGGCATCACTTTCGTTTCCGCCCATCCGAAATCGCCGATGCGCGGCTGCCGCGACTGGTCCGCCGGCATCATCGGCTTGGGTGAGCTGGCCACATCGCAGAAGCAGGGCGATATCACCGTCGTATTGGGCGACCTCAACTCCGGTACCGACCATCCGAGCTTCCGCAAGCTGCTTGACGCCGGCTTCCAGGACGCCGCGTTGACCGAGGCGAAGGGCCGCCGCGCCACGTTCCATCGTGGCTGCCGTGGCCGCGTCTCATCCTCGACCACATCTTGTTCACCGCCGGTCTGACCGCATCCGACGTGCGCTCCTTCACGGTCAACGGTACCGATCATCTTGCTCTGGCCGCCACGCTGACGTTGAAATAAGCCGAAAATAAGCTGGCATAACGAAACTGCCGACGCTGGAAAATGTTCCAACGTCGCAGTGTTATATATGCCGTATTGCGATTGCCGGTTGTCGTAATCGTCGGCAATCGCACATATCGCGGCTTAGTGCGGCAGACGCTTAGTGCAGCAGACCGGACAAGCCGCCACCCAAGTTCGGCGGCAGCTCGCCGGAATCGCCCAGCATATCCTGCAATCCGGCAGGAAGCGCCGGATTCTGCGGCTTCTTGGCGAACGCGGAGCACCCGACGAAGCACCGCCGGAAGCCTTGCCGGCGAGCTTGTCGCGCAATGCCTTCTCCTCGGCTTCACGCTTCATCGGATTGCCGGACTTGCCCGACTTCTTCTTGTTCTTCTTGCCTTTG
>ENA-OQIR01000618-OQIR01000618.1-human-gut-metagenome-genome-assembly--contig:-NODE-618-length-14540-cov-3.638104_pt1 | contig 14540 bp, 19 predicted proteins | sample MGYA00242580_ERZ504745 | MGnify/ENA primary metagenome ERZ504745 (study PRJEB26092, sample SAMD00036214) | human gut metagenome | host: Homo sapiens | study: EMG produced TPA metagenomics assembly of... | reverse complement strand
TTCCTCGTACAGCGCCTGGCGAGAGCCTCGCGCTCGGCCGCAGCCCTGGCGGCGTCATCCAGCTCGGTCGACGCGGCAGCCGTTTCCTCGACCAGCCCCGCGGCAACGGCGTCATCAACGCCGCCCTGCTTCTCGAGCTCCTCGGTCATGCTACTCACCTCCCTTCATCTGCGATTCCGCGATGGCGCGGTACACCTCGCAGGTTTCCATAAGCTCGCCATGCGTGCCCAGGCCCACGACCTCGCCATCCTTGAGCACGACAATCTGGTCGGCGTGCAGAATCGTCGAGATGCGCTGCGCGATGATGAGCACCGCGGCGTCGCGCGTCTCGTCCTGCAGCGCATGGCGCAGGGCCGCATCGGTCTTAAAGTCCAGGGCCGAAAAACTATCGTCGAAGATATATAGATCGGCATGCTTCATGAGCGCACGGGCGATGGCCAGACGTTGGCGCTGGCCGCCCGAAAAGTTCGTACCGCCCTGCACCACCGGGGTATCGAGTCCCTGCGGCTGATCGAGCACAAAGGTGCTCTGGGCAACCTGCAGCGCATGAAGCATGTCCGCCTCGGTCGCGTCTTCGTTGCCAAAGCGCAGGTTGCTTGCACGGTGCCCGAGAACAGCCACGCCTTCTGCGGCACGTAGGCGATGCGCCCGCGAATCTCACCTTGCGAAAGCTCGCGCAAATCGACGCCGCTCAAGCGAATGGCACCCTTGGTGGCATCGTGGAAGCGCAGCAGAAGCTTTGCCACCGTCGACTTGCCCGAGCCCGTCGAGCCCACAATCGCGGTCGTCTGGCCGCGGCGACAGGAAAAGTTCAGATCGCACAGCGTGTCCTCGTCGGCGTCGTCAAAGCGAAACGACATATGATCGAACACGGCAACCGCATCAGCCCGTCCTTTGAGTCGGATGCGGCCGCATCAAGCGTACGCTGGCCATCGACGATGCTCGGCTCAATCTCCAGCACTTGCTGTGCACGGCTTAGGCATGCCGCGGCGCGTGGCAGCGTTAGCACCACCATCTGCGCCATCATCACAAAGAACAGGATCAGAAGCGCGTACTCCAGCACCGCCGAGATGCTCGCGATCTGCATGGCGTGGGCGCCCACGCGGTTGCCGCCAACCCACAGCACCGCTACCTCGGCGATGTTCATCAAAAAGAAGCTTGAGCTGTCGAGGCCCACAAACAGGTGGTTGACTTTGATGGCGTTGGCGGCGTAGTCGCTGAACACCTCGTCCAGGCGCCGCTCCTCGTGACGCTCCTTGTTAAACGCACGGATGACGCGCACGCCCACGATGTTTTCGCGCAGCACCACGTTCATGCGGTCGATAAAGCTCTGCAAGCGCATAAAGATCGGAGCCGCGTTGGCAACCGTAAAGACCGCCGCCACCAGCACAATCGCAACCACGACGCCCAGAAGCGTGCCCATGGCAGGATCGATAAACCAAGCGAAGATGATGCCCGCCACAGCCAAAAACGGCACGGGCAGCACCAGCTGAATCGTCTGCAGAATCGCCTGCTGAATCACGTTGATGTCGTTGAGCGAGCGCGTGATCATCGATCCGGTGCCAAAGCGCTCAAAGTCACTGGCAGACAGCTCGAGCGACTTGTCGTAGACGGCATTGCGGATATCGCAGGCCACGTTGGCGGCCAAGCGCGCCGAAAGATAGCAGCCCAGCACCGCGCCGCCGCTGGCCATGCCGGTCGCGATAAGCATGTAGAGGCCATTGCGCAAAATGTAGTCGACATCACCCGTGGTGATACCGGTGTTGACCATGTTCGCCAGCATCGTGGGAACCAACAGCGTGCCGACGTTATCAACCAGCAGCACCAGCAGCGTCACTGCGACAAGCCCTCGATAGGGCTTCATAAACCTCATTAAGAGTCGCACGACTCCCCCTCACCTTGATTCTCGGCCTGGCTCTCGGCAGCGATATGCTGCTTAAAGGCATCGCACTCATCGCCGAGCGCATGGGAAAATTTTCCGATTAGGCGCATGATTTCGCGTTGCTCACACGGCTCAAGCGCGCCAAAGGCTCGCTGCTCGGCCTTGAGTGCCGGCAGCGCATAACGCTCGGTAAACCGCATGCCCGCTTCGGTCAAACGCACAACCTTGTTCTTACGGCTGCCTTCGGCAAACTCCAACGTTGCAAAGTCCCGCGCCGTCAAGGTTTTAATGGCCGAGTTGATGGTCTGCTTGCTGTAGAACCATTCGCTCGTCAGGCGGCTTACGGCAATACTGCCGCCCGCCGTGCTGGTATCGACGAGCATCCAGTAAGCGCAGTCCGAAAGACCGCAGGCGCGCGAGAACTCCGAATAGATATGGTCGAGTCCATTGAACAACCGGTCGAAGTCGACCAGCGTAACCGCACTATTCATCTATCCCACCATTCGATTGTCCGATTTTTGACCAATTTTGTATCTCTAGATTAGTCCGAGTTTTGACTATCGTCAACAGGCTCTCCGCAAATGCTTGCACTTTTATGGCCTATCGACAGAAAAAGACCGCCGGCGCGGGGGCGACGCCAGCGGTCACGTGAAAATCGGGTTTTATTACCTGTCAGGCAGCGACGGCTCGTAGACCGTAGCGCCGCAAAGCTGTCATGCAGGCTCTTGCCGCAAATCCAAGGCAGCTCAACAACCTCGCAGACCGTATTGACCAGCTCGGAGCAGTCGGTAAAGTGGCCCTTATCGTTGAGGGCCTCGCAATCCTGAACACGCCAGTACCCATCGGTATGCGTGATGTAGTATTCGTGGTTGTCGATCGTCACAAAAGCGCGCGTCTTGGAACGCAGCAGCTTCAGAAATCCTTCGAAGTCAGTCTCGACGACATCTCCAGCCTGGAACATGATAATTACCTCCTGGCCCAGCGCCACCACAGCGCATTGATAAACGTTGGTACCCCTTTAGTAAAACCTTTATCAGAGGTTATGCGTTCGTCATTTAGGCAAGTGGTAAAAAACCGCAGGGTAGACGGGATAAAACGTTTAACCATCCCATTTGTTTGTCACATTCTGAAGGTACTTTTATGCAAACTTACTTTCCCAATTGGAATCTATCCTTTTGGCCGGGCAATTGACCGTCTACCGTTTGAGCCCGACGGGTATGAACGGGGCATCTGCAACGCCACTACAAGGAGGCACCATGGAGACTATCGAAGCACTCATTCACCGCCGCAGCTGCCGCAAATACAGCGATCGTCCCGTCGAGGCCGAAAAGCTTGCACGCATTATCGAAGCCGGCCAATATGCACCGAGCGGCATGGGCCGCCAACCGGTGACGTTTGTCGCCGTCACCGACCCCGCGACCGTCGAGCGTCTCTCACGGCTCAACGCCCAGGTCATGGGCAGCAACGGCGACCCCTTCTATGGCGCCAAGACCGTTGTGGTGGTGCTGGTCGACCGCAGCGTGCCCACGCATCTGGAAGACGGCTCGCTTGCCATGGGCAACTTGCTCAACGCCGCCTATGCACTGGGTGTCGATTCGTGCTGGATTCACCGCGCGCATGAGTCTTTGACTCGCCCGAGGGCCTGGAGCTGCTGGCCAGCTGGAGCCTGCCCGCCGACGGCAGCCTGCGCGGTGTCGGTCACTGCATTCTGGCTATGCCGAGGACACGCTACCCGAGCCCAAACCCCGCCGCGACAACGTCGTCTACGTAAGGTAACCCAAGAGCGTCATAGGGGTAGCTAATTTGGGACGAGGCTATTTTAGCACCCCACTCGCAACTTATCTTGCCGATGGAGTTGTCGTCGTTTCGTTCGTGTGGGTCGTTTCGGCGCCGTCGCCCTGTTCGCCCTCGTCCTTTTGAGCGTCGGCGATGGTGGAGGCTGCCGCGACCATGCCGCGCTGGGGCGCGACGCCCGTCTGGGTCTGAGCGCCCTCGACAACTTCTGTGCCTGCATGCGCGAGCTCGGGCGATTTAAACACCGCGTCCAAGTTGGCGCCACCGCCGGCGTAGCCAAGCGCAGCGAGTGCGATGACGATCACTGCAACGACGACCGCGATCGGCACATAACGATGCCAACCAGCAGGATTGAGCCCACTGCGGCGAGCCGCCCCGCGGCTGATGTAGCCGAGCGTGCCGTCGTGCTTGAGCTTTGAGCTCACCACGCGTTTGCGGCCCCACAGCGAGGACTCTGCCTGCATTGCCAAGCGGGCACCTGTCGAAGGATAGCCGTATTTAGTGCGCTTGAACGAGCCGTCAAACCCCGAGGCGTGTTTACCCCACGTCACCGATGTTGTGCGTCGGTTGACCGGCGCGGCACTCCGCCTTCTGCGGCTCGGTTTTGTAGTCTCAGCCATACGCCCCCGCACGCCGTAACCAAATCGAAACAATAACGCTTTGGACTGTAGCACACGCGTCGCGCGCGGTCACGGGCGCCTCGCTCAACGGTCATCGTCCTTCAGCAAGCGCCACAGCGTTGTACGGCTTATGCCCAGCACCTCCGCCGCACGGGTTCGGTTGCCGTGGAGATGATCTACAACCAGATGCGCGATATCTCGCTCGGTATCGGCCAGCGGTCGCAGGATATACAGGTCGCTTTCGAGTGTCGGGGCGCCAAAGGTTGCGGTCTTAATCACGTCCTCTTGGGCTAGCACTTCCTCCGCCACAGCGCGATCCACCGTGCCCGCCCCCACCAATATATACAGTCGTTCCGAGGCCTCGCGGAGCTGCAGATAATTGCGCGGCCAGTGGTAAGCATCGAACGCCTTCATCGCCGCGGCAGACAGCATGGGCGCTGCCGTCCCAAATGCACCAGCGAGATATTCCAAATAGCGCGCAATCTTTTGCGACGTGGCTCCCTGCTCGGCGATTGCCGGCGCCACGCTCACCGCACAGGCGAAGCGCTCAGTCACAAAGGCAGCTTGATCACTTTCGCTGCCGCCCGGCATGTCATTCGCCGTCAGCACCACATGGCAGCGCGTCGCCAACGCGGTGTCGGCCATCGTGGAAACGAGCTCGCGGAGGCGCTGGGGGCCAACCGTGTTCCAGCCCTCAATGCAAAGTGTCAGCCCCGTTTGGAACAACGGCGATTCGGCGCTTTTGAGCACGTGGCGCCAACCGCGATCGGTAAGCTCATCGAGCGCAACGGCAACAAAGGGTTGATCGGCAAAAGGACCGTCCAGATAGAGGCGCTTGGCGATCTCGACCTGACCCGCTCCCAGCTCGCCCTCGAGCATAAGGGGCACGCCGCGCGCGTAACTCTCGGCGACCGGCGCAGCTACCGAGGCCGCCCCTCAACGATGCCGTACGCGCTCGATTCGTAGCGGGCCTCAACTTCGTCGGCGTTGAGCCACTCGATGCCCGCATGTGCCGCGGCGCCGCGTACCTCGCGGACCACGACGACCCAAAGGCCCCCGCCTTCTTTGTCGGTGGGGCGAACGGTCAGGCTCAGGCGCGTACCCGCACGCCCCATAACCAGACGCGCGCCGTCTCCTATACGGTCGAGGCGCTCAGCGACGAAAGCCGCCACATCCCGCTCAAGCGCCGCGTCATTCATGGTCGAAATCGCGACGTCCCCACGCGCATCGATTGCCAATGCCGAGGCCCCGGCAGCAGCCAGGGCCTCGGTCAAGATGTTCAGCTTGGCATCGCTATTCATGATTTGCCCCCGTCCGCGGCGACGTGCAACCGCCGACGGTCGCACGACCGAGTGTTTCAAAATTGAACAATATTGCTTACCAAACACTATAGGCAGAAAGCGCCGTCCTGCGAGTATAGGTGTTGCCCCGCATCGCCATCCTGGCGGGGCGATAAGAGCTCTTCGGGACTTATAAACCTGCGGACAAGCCATACCCGCAAGAGCTCCTATCGCTCCACCGCAGGCATGCGCTCACCAGCAACCAGCACGCAAATAAGCTACTCCTCTACCAGATTCCCAGCACGTGCTGCATTCCCAAACTCATGCACGCAATGCCAATCCAGCAGCAAAAGCCCAGCGCGATGGGCTTGCCGCCCTTTTTGACCAGCTCGACGATATCGGTATTAAAGCCAATAGCCGCCATGGCCATCACGATAAAGAACTTCGACAGCTCCTTGATGGGCGCCGTAAAGGACGCGGGAAGCTGAAGCACCGTGGTGATTACGCTCGCCAGCACAAAGAACAGCACAAACATGGGAAACGCGCGTTTAAGCGAGAACGTGCTTTTGGCGTCGCCGCCGGCCTTGCGCGCCAGATGCATCTGCCAGCATGCGAGGACCAACGTGATGGGAATAATGGCCAGTGTCCTGGTGAGCTTGACCACCGTGCGCTCTCGAGCACATTGGCGCCGGGATGCATGCTGTCCCAAGCGCTCGCCGCAGCCGTTACGGACGAGGTGTCGTTGATGGCGGTGCCGGCAAACAGGCCAAAGCCCTCGTTGGTCAGCCCGAGCATACCGCCGAGCGTTGGAAACACGAGCGCCGCGATAACGTTAAACAGGAAGATGACCGAAATAGCCTGGGCAATCTCGCGATCGTCGGCATCGATGACGGGCGCGGTAGCGGCGATGGCAGAACCGCCGCAAATCGACGAACCCACACCCACAAGCGTCGAGATCTTACCCGGCACGTTCATAACGCGGCAGAGCACAAAGGCGATGACAAGCGAGGTCGAGATCGTCGCCACGATAATCGGCAGCGACTGGGCACCCTTGGACAGAATCTGGGAGAGGTTCATGCCAAAGCCAAGCAGGATAACCGCGTACTGCAAGACTTTTTTGGACGTATAGGTGACGCCGGCGGCGAGCTGTGCGCGGCGATTCTTGGGAAAGACGATCGCCAGAACCATGCCGAAGAGGATGGCGAATACCGGCCCACCGACACCTCAATCTGTTTGCCGAGCAGCGTTGCGGGGATAGCGATGATCAGGCAGAACAAGACGCCCTTCCAGCGCTCGCGTACGATATTCGCCAGTTGCATATGGGATTCCTTCTTTCTCTTTCACGTTTGCGACGGCTTATGATACGGCAACATTGAGCGCAGCCTTGCGTAAACAAAGACTAAGATGCCGCAATAGTTCTTGGGCAACAGCCGAATTACCCACCGCGGAAAGCTGATTCGCGGCATAATTAACAACTGACATATGAGTTTGATAGAACAGTTGCGAGGCGCTATGGAAGAATCGATGCACGTCGGCGAGCAGGAAACGAGCTACAGGACCAGTCCTACCACACCATTCGACGCAAAATCGTCTACCTGGACTACAAGCCGGGCGAAAAGCTGGGCGTCAAGCAACTTTGCGACGACCTGGATATGGGTCGCACGCCCGTGCGCGAGGCTTTGGTTCGCTTGGCGCAGGAAGGCCTGGTGCGCACCGTGCCCCAGAGCGGCACCTACGTCTCACCCATCAACCTCACCCTTGCCGAGAGTGCCTGTTACATCCGCGAGCATCTGGAAAAGCAGGTGATTGTGGAGTGCTGTGCGCGCGCCACGTCGACCGGCATCGAGCAGCTCGACCGCGCCATCGTGCTGCAGGAAAAGGCCATGGCCGAAGAGGATCGCATCGGCTTCTTTTTGAGCGACAACCTCATGCATCACATGATTTTTAGCATCGCATGTCGCAGCACCGTGTGGTCGTGGCTCGAAGAGACCAATGCCGACCTGGAGCGCTTCCGCTGGCTGCGCGCCGCCACGCAGGTTCTCGACAATCAGGACATCGTGAACGAGCACAAGCAGATTCGCCGCGCTATCGCCGGTCGCGACCCCATCGAAGCGAGCTTTTTGGTCAGCAAGCACCTGCACATGATGTTCCGCAACCAAACTGAGGTTCTGGACCAGTTCCCCGAGTACTTCGAGACCAGCAAGCTCCGCTAACCTGCCAAAAAGGGACAGGTTTATTTTGGCAGGTTTTATCTGGGCAAACGCTGAGGCAGTAATGCAGCAAACCATTGCCAGCCGCGTTGAGAAGTTCGTATTTGAGGGGAGGTCCCATGAACGCCTTTGACCGATATGCTCCGTTTATCCAAGACTTCATCTACTCCCACGATTGGGAGAGTCTACGCTCTATCCAGGTTGCAGCAGCTGATGCCATCTTTAACACACAAGATAATGTGCTCTTGACGGCATCCACGGCTTCCGGCAAAACCGAGGCAGCCTTCTTTCCCATCCTGACCGAGTTTTGGGAGAACCCGCCCGCGAGCGTGGGCGCCTCTACATCGGCCCCCTCAAAGCGCTCATCAATGATCAGTTCGTCCGCCTCAACGACCTCTGCGAAGAGGCCGATATCCCTGTCTGGCACTGGCATGGCGATGTCTCGCAGTCGCACAAGGCTAAGCTCATTAAAAAACCGAGCGGCATCCTGCAGATTACACCCGAGTCACTCGAAGCGCTTTTAATCCATAAGCACATGGCGATCCCGCGCATGTTTTGCGACCTGCGCTACGTGGTCATCGATGAGGTCCACTCGCTCATGCGCGGCGACCGTGGCGGGCAAACGCTCTGCCTTATCGAGCGACTCTCGCGCATGGCCGGTGTGCAGCCTCGCCGCATTGGCCTTTCGGCTACCATCGGCGACCCCGAGCGCACGGGCGCTTTTCTCTCACAGGGAACGGGGCGCGACTGCGTTATCCCCCGCTTTGAAGAACCGCGCCGCGTGTGGCGCATCTCCATGGAGCACTTCTACAACTCGGGCCCCCAGGCGCAGCAGCGGGGATTCATGGGTACAGGTCCTCAAGAGGCCGAAGTGCTTGCGTGCGAGCGCATCGATGCGGCGGCATCCGCGGCACTGCCCGCCGACGCCCAAGACATGCGTCACAGCGGACAGCTCACACAAGAGGAGCGCCGTCAACGTCGTGAGCGGGCACAGGGCAAGGCCGCTCCCAAGGACCGCCAAGTTTCCTCGGCCCCCGAGGGCGAAGTCGACATCCCCCAAGCACCCGAACAGGCATTACTCAACCCCACCGATACAGCACCAGACAACGCCGACCCCGGCATGGGATATATCTTTGAGCACACGCGCGGCCGAAAGTGCTTAGTCTTTGCCAACTCGCGCGAGGAGGCAGAGGCCGTATGCTCCATGCTGCGTAGCTACTGCGAGAGCCGGCACGAGCCGACCGCTTCCTTATCCATCACGGCAACCTCTCGGCATCGCTACGCGAGACGGCAGAAGAGCTCATGCGCGACGAGGAACAGGCACAGACAACCGTCACCACCTCCACGCTGGAGCTCGGCATTGATATCGGTCGCCTGGAGCGCGCGTTCCAGATCGATGCACCGTTTACCGTCAGCTCCTTTTTGCAGCGCATGGGGCGCACGGGACGCCGCGATCTTCCGCCCGAGATGTGGTTTGTCATGCGCGAGGAAGAGCCCGAGCCGCGCACGATGATGCCTGAAACGATACCTTGGAAGCTCCTCCAGGGCATCGCGCTCGTACAACTCTATCGCGAGGAAAAGTGGGTCGAGCCGCCCGAGCTCGATCGACTCCCCTACAGCCTGCTCTATCACCAGACCATGTCGACCCTCGCCAGCACCGGCGAACTCACGCCTGCCGAACTTGCCCAGCGCGTGCTCACGCTCAGCTATTTCCACCGCGTCTCGGCCGATGACTATCGCGTACTGCTGCGCCACCTCATCAAGATCGACCACATCCAGGTCACCGAGGGCGGTGGGCTCATCGTGGGCCTCGCGGGCGAGCGCATCATTAACAACTTTAAGTTTTACGCCGTGTTCCAGGAAAACGAGGAGTTCACCGTTCGCAGCGAGTCGGCCGAGTTGGGCACGATCGTCAATCCGCCACCGCCCGGTGAGCGCATCGCCATCGCCGGACACTGCTGGATTGTCGAGGAAGTGGACTGGAAGCGTCATACCGTCTTTGCCACGCAGGTCAAGGGCCGGGTGCCGGCCTACTTTGGCGACTGTCCCGGTGACATCAATACACACGTACTCGAGCGCATGCGCAAGGCGCTCAACGAACACGCCGCGTATCCGTACCTTATGGGTAACGCACGGGCCCGCCTTGCGCAGGCTCGTCATACGGCCGAGATTTCGGGCGCGGGAACTAAACCGCTCATTAACCTGGGCGGCGATACCTGGGTGCTCTTCCCCTGGCTGGGCAGCTACGCCTTTTTGGCCCTCGAGCGCATGCTCAAGATTAAATGTGCCGCGGAGTTGGGCCTTCGCGGACTCGACCCATCACGCCCGTACTTTATGCAGTTTAAGATGAAGGCCGACGAGGAGACGTTCTTTGAGGTGCTCGCCGCCGAGGCCGAGAAGGACTTCGATCCCATCGAGCTCGTCTATCCCGACGAGGTGCCTTATTTTGACCGCTACGACGAGTTTGTTCCCGAAGAGCTCGTGCGCAAGGGCTTTGCCGAAGGCGTGCTCGACATAGAGGGCATGAAGCAGCGTGTCCGCAGCTGGAGCGACCACGCCTAAGACCCGTCTTTTTGGGACGGAGAGACTTACTTGTCGCGAAGGACGGTGCCGAGGAAGTCGGCGTCGAAGGGCACGGCTTCGGCAAAGGCATAATCGCCGTCACTGGCGACGAGAAGGTAGTTTTCCTCGCCGCCGAACTCCGCGTCGCCGCATGGGACCACCCAGGCGTGGGCGAATACCTCGAGTGCCGCGGCAACGCAATCGCGCAGGAACGTCACGTCGCTCCCCCTGTTCGCACTCACGATATTGGCAACATAGATGCCCCCGGGGTTCAGGCTGCCTCGCACCAAACGCAATGCCTCAACCGTCGCCAGCTCGCGTACGGGCTCGGCACCGCCAAAGCAATCGCTCACGACCACGTCGTAGCGACGATGACCCACGCTCGTCACGCCCAGATACGAGCGAGCCTCAGCGGTAATCACTCGCAGGCGATCGCCCACCGTGCGCTCCAGCTCGTCCAGGTAGAACCAACGGCGCGCCAGGCGCGTAATCTCGGCATCGTACTCAACGACGTCCATGCGCAAGCTCTCGTGCGACATCAGTGCAAACTTGGGATAGCAAACCCGCCGCCGCCCAGCATGAGCATACGGTCGATACCATGCCCGTAAGCATCACGCATTGCGTCCTCAGCCTCAAACACGTCGTCAAACGCGCGATAGTACGCAAAGACGGGCTCCGCCCAACGCTCGCCAACGTAGCTTGCGCTTTGGTAAACGCCGCCTTGCACCAATACACGGACTTCGTCGCCGCCCTCATCGTGCACGCGTTTCACACGCGCCAACCCATTGCGGGTTCGCGCAACCTGCAGACAGGCAGCACGGACAGCGACAGCGGCCGCGCCAAGCGCCGCGGCCCCCAGAGCAACGCCGGCAACGACGCCGGCAGAAACACTCGGCTTGTTCATCTAGAGCTCCTTTTGCAGATAAAGGCCATGGTCATAAAATCCAAGATGACGATAGTACTCACGTGTGCCAATCGCGCTAATCACGTTGATACGCGCATAACCCGCATCCCGGGCAATCTCGCACGCACGCTCTACGAGCAAACGCCCCAACCCGTGATGCTGCGCCGCCTGGCCTTGATCGCCCACGCGCGCCGCCATGCCATACACGTGAACCTCGCGAATCATCGCCTCGTCCGACACCGTCGGCAACTCGTCCGCATGCGCGGCAACAAACGCGCGGTCGGGCAGCGACAGGCGCAAAAGCCCGCGATTTTGCCCTGCGGTGTCACCCACTGCAAAAGCGCTCGTGCGTCACCGGCGTCTCGTACGCCACTTCCTCGTCAAGGGTCAACTCGTCCAGGTCGGCGCCCGCCGTGCTGATCTCGCGATAGCGAATCTCACGCACCGTCGCACCGTCACCCCGAGCAGCCAGGCGGTTCTCAACGAGCTGGCGCAGGTTGGGTTTCTTGTTGCCCACCATGATGTCATCGGAGCTAAAGTCGCGGATCATGCGGCTGATGCGGCAGAACGCCGGCGTCACCACGATGTCGTCGGCCAACACATCGAGCAGCTCGTCCTCGGTATAGGGCGCCACTCGCCACGCTCGTAACAGCCCACCAGACGCGAGCCCTCGATGAGCGCGCACGGGTAGACCTTGACCTCGTCGGGCATAAAGGCGCCCTCGGTCATAAAGCGCTCGTAGTCGCACTTGTCCCCATCAGGCGTGGCGCCCAGCAAGTTGAGCATAAAGTGCGCGTGGATCTTAAAGCCAAACAGGCGCGCGAGCGAAAACGCCCGCTCGATCTGCGCCACCGAAATGCGGCGCTCGTTGATATCGAGTAGATGCTGGTCAAGACTCTGAATACCCATCTGAATCTTGGTGCAACCCAGGCGGCGGATAAGTGTGAGGGCCTGCGGCGTTACGGCATCGGGGCGCGTCTCGATAACGAGCCCCACCACGCGATGCTTCGCCGTCTCGTTGATGCGCTGCTGACGCTCAAGCTCCTCCATCGTTGCCGTCTGCCACTCGGCAGCCTCGCCCCATGGCGTACCGGGGCCGTACAGACGGCGCACTGCGCGGTTATAGCCACCAACGACAGCATCCACACGCCCCTGCTCGTCGGCAACGCCGGCAGCAAGCTCAGCCTCGTCTGTCGCAATGCCGGCAGCCCGATAGCGCTCGCGGCGCTCTGTTACCACCGGCGGCAGAGCATCGGCGGGAGCGTCATCGAGCAGGCGCCCTGCCTCGGCACGGCTGATGCCCGGACGCGCCAACATGGGGTTTGCCGCCACGCCGGCGACGGCATCGTCATTGAGCGCACGGAAAAGCTCCGACATAAACCACGTTTGATACCTTGCGGATAGTCGCTCCAGGTGCCACCGAGCACGATGAGCTCTATCTTGTCGGTCGCATGCCCCATCTGCGAAAGCGCGGTCAGACGAGCGCTCACCTGCAGATACGGGTCAAAGCAGTTTTGCTCCGCACGGGCGCACGCCGGCTCGGCGTGCAGATAGCTTTTAGGCATGCGCAGGTCATTGGGGCAAAACAGGCAATCGCCCGAGCATGGCCAGGGCTTGGTAATGACGGTAATGGTCGCCACGCCCGAAGCCGTGCGACGAGGCTTCATACGCAGCACCTGCAGCAGTCGACGTTCCAGCTCGGTATCGACATTCCACGCAGCCCAACGAGCCGGCTCCTCACGTTTAACCCGCTGGTAGAACGGCAGCAGACGGCGCTTGGCCAAATCGCGTTTGTCGGCACCCTCACGGCGCGCCTCGGCATGTATCAGTTTGACGAGCGCCTTGTCGTCCACGGTCTCGCCGCGACGCAGGGCCTCAAGTATGTTCAAGATAATCTGTTCCATGCCCCCATTGTAAAGGCAAAGGCGCCGGAGCCCGTCACGGCTCCGGCGCTCCATCAAACAGCGCAGCTATGGTTTATAAGTCTTCGATAACCGCCCGTCACTCTGAATCAAATGACATGTCGCCCGAACCAACCTCAAAACGATACGTGGCGGACTTATCGCCATTATCGAATTCAAGATTCAAAATGGTCTCGCCGTCGTAGTCAAGCGGAAGGAAATCGCTCTCGAAGTCGCCGCTGCCCAAGGTGAGGCTCGCCTTAAAGCCCGTAGAGTTCGGAACCGTCATCTCCACATCGCCCGAGCCCACACTCACGTCCATCGACTTCGCGGGCGCCTGGTAGAGATCGAACGTCATGTCGCCCGAACCGACCTCGGCATTCAGGGTGTCGGTCACGGTGCCCGTAAACTCAACGTCTCCCGAATTCAACGTTATATCCAGATCATGGCACGCAATGTCCGCGACCGCCAGGTCGCCCGACCCTACATTCGCCGTAATGCCCACCAGGTTATCCGCAACATCTCGCGGCAGCTCAATGGTAGTTGTGCGGTCAATCGCGCGCTTATCATCGTAGTCGAACTGACTGATCTTGAGCGTAGAGCCCTTGACCTCAGCAAGGTTCCGGGTAGCCGCATCAGAAGCAGACGTTCCCTTCGCAACGCGACCGCTTTCGATAACACGCACCGGGCCGCCAGAGACACATTTAACCTCGACCGTCCCCGACGTCACGTCCAAGTCGAGCGATTGGAACGCGTCGGCATCAAACGTTTCGCTCGAAAGCTGCTGAGGCCGAGCGGAATAGTTACCGCTATCCAAGAGATCATCGTCGTCAAACATATCGTCAAAATCAGACAAATCTCCAGATAGAATACCGGTCGTACGCACCATATCGGAATGAGCCAATAGCTGCGAAGCACCAAAGACAAGCCCGATGATAAGCACAAACGCTCCGATGCCAACGCCCAAGCGTACCTTGGATTCATGCGAAAGCTTCATCATTCATCACCCTCTTTGGCAATCGGCTCAGCGGTGGCCGCGGCAGCCATGTCAGCGTCAACCGAAGCGGAAACGTCCTTCCCCTTAGTCCTAGCGACCGCCGGTGCCGGACCAACCTGAATATCCCCGCGTGCCCAATCACCATCGAGCGCACGCGCCACCCAGTGATAGATGGGAATCGTAAAGAAGATCAGCGCGGCAAAGGGGCCGGCACCAAACAGGAACATCAGCAAAAAGAACAGCAGCCAACACACGGCCCAATACGGGAACGACTGGAACGGGCCCTTCACCGGAGTCGAGCCAACTGCGCCGCCACTCGTCGCCTGAGCCGTCGCCGCATTGGCAGCCTGCGCACTCCAGCTTGCCGCTTGCGCCGCCTTGGCCGCAGCA
>ENA-OQIR01000615-OQIR01000615.1-human-gut-metagenome-genome-assembly--contig:-NODE-615-length-14590-cov-1.787389_pt1 | contig 14590 bp, 18 predicted proteins | sample MGYA00242580_ERZ504745 | MGnify/ENA primary metagenome ERZ504745 (study PRJEB26092, sample SAMD00036214) | human gut metagenome | host: Homo sapiens | study: EMG produced TPA metagenomics assembly of... | reverse complement strand
AAAAACGCTGTACTGAAAGGGAATGAATCTTCAGGAAAGTGCAACCGACCAAGGACAGAAATGAACAAATTGGCGGACATAAGGCGTAAAGGAGTTGGAAGAGGATGAAAATAATTCTTATGACGATATCATCAATTTACCCCATCCGGTCTCTAAGAATCATCCGCAAATGCCACTTCAGGATCGGGCAGCGCAATTTGCTCCTTTTGCAGCCTTGACTGGACATGATGCTGCGATAAAAGAGACGGCAAGATTAACCGATGAACGATTGGAACTGAGTGAGGAAGCGATTGCTCAGCTGAAACGAAAAAATTAATATAATCAAGAAATAATATCGGTATAGAACAGAAAGTATCAATAACTTATTTTATTCCCGAATGCAAAAAAAGCCGGCGGAGCTATGTTACGTGCTCCGGTAGTGTAAAAAAGATAGACGAATACGAGCATACCATCATCATGACAGATCAAACAGTCATTCCAATCGAGCAGATAAGTGATATTAAATGTGAAGAGTGGCAAATCTGAGAGTTTAAGCCAAAGAATATGAATAGTGCTTATCTATTGCTATTTCGAAACTTCCCAGGGGTGGTATTATAATACTTATGAAAAAGTTCACAAAAATAACTGCTATTTGAAAAACCGCAGGTATATGCTATCTCAGTAACAGACATTGTAGTATTTTGAAGAAGAAAAACAGATTTTTCCAAACGATAGCGATTTAGATATACCATTGGGGAAGTATTCAAATATTTCTGAAAAAGGGAAGTGCATTTTGTCTTGCAGCAATTTCCTGAGGATGAAATATCTTTAAGCATAATTTTTTGGGGATAATTTTTCTGCACATATCCGATCATTGTAGTAAGAGCCAGAGTATCCTCTGTATCTTTATCATAATCTGGAAAATAGTTCATATTTTCAGCAAGGAGGCGAAAAATATGAACGGTTTTCCAGCGTAATAAATGGCTGTATTTCATCCACATTTTTTTGTAAAGCATTTCAAGGTCACGAAGATAGAATTCTGCCACAGGATAGACGGATTCAGTGGCTGATAGGGAAAATGAATATTCTGTATCAGGGGATTTAGACATTTTTCCACAAAATAAGTATTTACAGAAAGCAACTGCGGAGATAACAGAATACAGATAAAGAGACATTCTGTATGAGCATCGGAATAGCCATAATGAAAGCAGCGGCTGTTTACAAAAATTCCTTCACCTGCTTGCAAAGAAATCTTCTGACCATTCACATCATAAAACATCTGTCCCTCTAAAATCAGAATAAATTCCAGATCGTCATGCCAATGACTGACTGCACGAAAATCAGGATAGCGTGAAAGCTGTCCCTTTTTTATATATGCAGGAAAGTCTGGATTGTTATAGGCAACATTTTCAGATGCATCTGAATTTAAAACAATGCTTGGACATACTTCCATCAAAATAATCTCCTTTTCGAACATTTGTTATATTATTATGGCTGATTATGGTATAAAAATCAATAAAATTGGTTTATTTTTATATTGTGCACAGAAAGGAAAAATTGTAGATGGGAAACGAATTCACAAATAAGATTTTGAAACTTGCTCTGCCCATTACAGCACAACAATTTATGTTAGCACTTGTAAGTGCATGCGATGCTTTTATGTTGGGAGGATTAAATCAGAACTCTCTGTCAGCAGTTTCGCTGGCTTCGCAGATCACCTTTGTTTTTAATTTGATTTTAACAGCACTTACAATAGGGGAAAATATGTTTGTTGCACAGTATTATGGAAAAAGGGATTTTGATGGATTACGGACATCAGCAGGACTTGTATTAAGATATGTATTCATAATTTCCATTCTCTTTCTGCTTGCAACATTCTTTATTCCTGAAACGCTCATGCGACTGTTTACAAACGATACTATACTGATTGATTATGGTATTAAGTATTTGAAAGTGATTGGATTATCCTATATCTTTTCAGGAGTTCTGCAGGTTTTGCAGGGAATCTTGAAAATTGTGGTTATGCAGGTAGATGTACCATAATAAGTGCAGTTGTTGTCTGTGTTAATATTATACTGAATGTTATTCTGATTTACGGATACATGGGCCTTCCAAGAATGGAGATTGCAGGTGCGGCACTGGCTACTGTCATTGCAAATGGACTTGGTCTGGTTATTACGATTTATATTTTGCACCTGAAAAAGGAATTTTGGATTGGAGTAAAAGACATAAAAAACAGGGAAGTCCATATAACGAGGAAATTCTGGAAACATGTTTATCCGGTACTTTTTAATGAACTTGCCTGGGGCGGTGGATTTACGATGTATTCTGTCATACTTGGACATCTTGGTTCCGATGCTATCGCAGCCAATTCTATTGCAAATATAACCAAGAATCTTTTAATCTGTGGTTGTACCGGCTTTGGATATGGTGGAAGTATTATTGTTGGAAATCTGCTTGGTAAAGGGAACTTATCTGAAGCAAAGAAAAACGGAAATATTTTATGCAAAACTTCGGTATTTTTGGGTGTGGTGACGGCTGGAGTGATTTTTCTTGCGACACCTGTAATCCTGCATTTTACGAATCTGACTGATATAGCAACAGGATATTTAAAGAATATGCTGTTTATAAGCAGCTATTATGTAATAGGAAAATCAATCAATTCTATGACAATAGGTGGTATTTTTCCTGCAGGGGGAGATACAAAATTTGGATTAATATGTGATGTGGTTACCATGTGGTGCTTTGCAGTTCCACTGGGATGTATCGCAGCATTTGTATTTAAATTGCCGGTAATGATGGTGTATTTTGTCCTAAATCTGGATGAACTGGTAAAACTTCCGGCAGTATTTAAACATTATAAACAATATAAATGGTTAAAAAATTTAACAGAAATGGAGAATTAAATTATGGATATGAAAAAAAGAAGAGATATGCAGCTTGCTTACATTTCAGATGAAGCGGTTATGGAAGAACAGAGGATAGGTAGAAAAATCCTGCAAAAACTTAATTTTGCAGATCGGTCGGATTTTGATGGGATTGCAGAAATAGTAAAAGAACTTTTGGGAAAATCGGAAGGAGCATGGATTAACCCACCTTTTTACTGCGATTATGGTTCGCATATAGAAGTAGGTAAAAATTTCTTTGCAAATTATAACTGTACAATTATAGATGTGGCAAAGGTAAAAATCGGTGATAACTGTCAGATGGCACCCAATGTATCTATTTATACAGCAGGACATCCAATTTATCCAGATACGCGCAATTCTGCTTTTGAATACGGAAAAGAGGTTACCATCGGGGATAATGTATGGTTGGGAGGAAATACAGTAGTGTGTCCTGGAGTACATATTGGAGACAATGTGGTAATTGGTGCAGGAAGTGTTGTAACAAAAGACATTCCGGACTGGTCCATTGCAGCTGGAAATCCATGTCGTGTGATTAGAAAAATAACAGATGAGGACAGGAGAAAATTGTTTCACAATGAAGAAATTGATGATGAAGCATGGGATATGATATGTGTACAGGCGGAAAAATAATGCATATTAATCCAGTTCATCGGAATGTGAAATCCTGCGTCAGATATCTTTGCCGTGCGTCAAATCGAGCAGGAAGCCCCCACTTCAAAATCGTAAGATTTAAGTGGTGGGAGCATGTCACGACCACCATATTCAAAGGATAGGATTCATAAAGCAACAGAACGAATTATTGAAGAACAAAAAGAACAATCAAAGGATTCATAGAATGAGATTTAAGAGAAAAAGCTGTTATCAGTATTATTTACTATTTGTATGATTTGGTTTGTTGGAAAATTTTTTATATTTGGTTTAAAAGCATCCTGGGGAATCATGAAATTACTTTGTACTGTTATTTTTTTTCCAGTGATATTGAAAAAGAAAAAAGAGAAGCAATTGAAGCTCAGATCGTTTTATGATGTAATATTATTACTAAAAAGTGTGCAGAAGCATGGAATTGAGGGATATAATGATAGAAATACAGTTCATGCCACGATTTGAGGAAGTGCTGAACAGTTTGTTACGCATGAGCAACATTGATGTGGTCACTGATGACGGACGTGTGCAGAGAAATGGCGGAATCAGTGTCCAGATGAAGACTTTTATTGACCGTACTTATCCCATCTGGCAGCATCTTGGTAAAAAAGAGGTTTTCAAACATATAAAGACTATTGAAAACAATTGGTTAACTGTTATAAAAGGATAATAAACAAATCGAAATCAGCAGGAGGATCATTATGAGATTTTATAACATATTTTTCAGCCGACAGGGGGCACAGAGAAAGTAGCAGATATTGTTGCGAAAGGGACGAAGCTGGATACTGAAGAAATCGACCTAATTAAAGAACCAGATAAACTCATGAAGGTGAAATTTGAAAAAAAGGATCTATGTTTGGTTGCTGTACCGTCTTACGGTGGACGCATTCCATCAGTTGTGACGGATATGTTCCGCAAAGTAAAGGCAGACGGTACGAAGACAATTCTTGTGGCAGTATTTGGAAACCGTATGATTGATGATACCTTATTGGAACTGCAGGATGTTCTGGAGGCATCGGGCTTTGTATGTATCGCAGGAATGGAGGCTGTCGCAGAGCATTCCCTGATGCACCAATTGGAACCGGACGCCCGGATCAGCAGGATGAAAAGGAATTGCTGGAGTTTGCCGCAAAGATTATGCAAAACAGCGAAACACAAAGGACACCTGTATTTCCGGGAAACAGACCATATCGAGAATATGGTGGTGTTCCGCTCAAACCTGTTGCAAATGGAAAATGCACTTCCTGCGGTCTGTGCGCAAAAGAATGCCCGGCAGGTGCCATTCCGTTGGACAATCCGAAGATGACCGATAAGGATAAGTGCATTTCTTGTATGCACTGTGTAGCAGTCTGTCCGAAGAAAGCAAGAAATTACAGTAAGCTTGTCAGTTTTATCGCCGGTCGGAAAATGAAGAAGGTTTGTTCTGGTAGGAAGGAAAACAAATTGTATTTATAATAGGGCGAGCAATACAATGGGAAACATGTAAAATCAAGTTTGCAGAATTAAGAAAATTGAAATTGTGAGGTTAACGAAATATGATAAATAAAACGGAATGGAACAGAATGATGGAGGGTAAATTATATAATCCATATAAAGTTGGTGATAATTCGTTTGAAAACGTTCATGCAGCTCAAAAAAAGTTTAATGAATCAGAATACTGGAACGATAAAAGTGCTTTTGAAGAATTGAAAAAATGCTTTAAAGTAGCTCCTGTGGATATGGTACTAACGCCTCCGGTCTATTTTGATCATGGCGATAGAATATCATTTGGAAAACATTTTTATGCTAATACAGATTTGACTATATTAGATGAAAATTATGTTACGTTTGGGGATAATGTATTTTTGGCTCCCCACGTAAGTATATATACAGCAGGTCACCCAATTGATAAGGATGTACGCAACTTGGAACTGGAATATGCCAAGGCTGTAACAATAGGCGATAATGTTTGGATCGGTGGAAATGTTGTAATCAATCCCGGTGTCACAATTGGAAGTGATGTAGTCATTGCTTCTGGTTCAGTTGTGATAAAAGACATCCCAAGCCATGTTGTTGCAGGAGGTAATCCGTGCCATGTAATTAGACAAATAACAGATAAAGATAAAAATAATTGGCGCACTCAACTAAAAGAATATGAAGATGATATTGAATCGTTCGGAGAGTAAATATTTTTCCACTGCCGTCCGTATGGATGAGGTATTTTTGGAGCTTTTGGAAAAGAAATAGTGTAGGGAAACTGCAAAAGATATGTCTTGATAGAGCGAGGAATGCTTCATGTCCGAAGGACACTAACAACTTCCACTTACAATGCTAGTACAGCGAATATTAAGTAACCACCATAGTGACTTGTCTGATTTTTCATCTGCAGCGTTGTCGTTAATCGTCGCAGCCACCGCTACGCATCATTCCTCTGCCTTGCAGATGAAGAAATCATCCTGCGTCAATATAGCAGAAACTTAATTTTTGCTGTACTAATTACATCGAATGAAAACTGATATAGGAATTGTTTTTTAAAATTGTGGACAATGTCAGAAATAGCTGTTAAAATCTTATAGAAAAACTTTAACACGGTAAAGTAATAATCATAAGCCGTTTATCAGAAAAAAACGAGGAGAAAGAATAGTCTAATCGGTCGTATTGTAGAACCGGAAGAAATCGCAAAGGCTGTTTATTTTATGGCAATCGATCTTTCAAGTACTATTACAGGTGATATCATGAAAATTACTTACATTAACCACAGTGGATTTTTGGTTGAAACCAGAGATTGCTACTATATTTTTGATTATTTCAAGGGTGAATTACCGTATCTTGACAAGAAAAAAGAGGCAATCATCTTTTGCAGTCACTTCCATGAGGATCATTTTAACCCACAGATCTTTGGGATTCTTGATGATATGGGGATGACGTATCAGGCAGTTCTGGCGAATGATATACGAAAAAGGAATCATTTGTCGGATATGAAGATTACATATGTTTATCATGATCAAACTTATAATCTGGATAATGATACCAAAGTCGATACATTGCTATCTAACGATAGTGGTGTAGCATTTATTGTCAAAACAAAAGAAGGCACCATTTATCATGCCGGTGACTTAAACGACTGGTATTGGGATGGCGAGCCGAAAGCTGACAACCAGAGACTTACTTCAGCATATCGTGCAGAGATCAGGAAAATCAAAGGTATGCATTTTGATGCTGCATTTATCCCCCTAGATCCGAGACAGGGAGATCACTATGCCGACGGGATCTTGTATTTCCTTAAAAATATAGATTGTAATGTCATTTTTCCAATGCATTACTGGAATGATGCCAATGTAATTAAGCGGTTTATTACTGAATATCCGCAATATAAGTCACGTATTAAAAACACAGAATGTACAAAAGGAGAAGAATTATGAAATTTAAGATGATTCATGAAAACTACAATGTATCAGACCTGGACCGATCTATTAAATTTTACAACGAGGCCCTTGATCTGCACGAAGTGAGAAGAAAGACTACCGATGATTTTATCATTGTGTATCTGAGCAACGATGTAAGTGATTTTGAGTTGGAACTTACCTGGCTTAAAGATCATCCACAGCCATATAATCTGGGTGAATGCGAATTCCATCTGGCATTTCAGGCAGAGGATTACGAAGCAGCGCACAAAAAGCACGAAGAGATGGGATGTATTTGTTTCGAAAATGAAGCAATGGGAATCTATTTCATTGTAGATCCAGATGGCTACTGGCTTGAGATCCTGCCATAAATTTGGTTGGAAAATCTAATAAAACGGATGTATATTGGTAATTTTAAAATCACCTTCAGGCTATAATAAACAAAATAGTCTGAAGGTGATTTTTCTACGAAACGCAGTTTACTGTTTATAGTATTTCGCAACATCGTTTTTGAATTTTTCAAAAAGAGGATAATAAATATTTATAATATCCTGAAATTTCTCTGCGGCGAAAGTACCATCGTAATCATGAGACAAATGATTTCTGGATTTCAGCATTTGCAGCCAGGTGTCATCATCAATAATACCATTGGTAAATGCCTGTTGCAGAGTTTCGCGTGGAGAGCCAACTGCAAAATTAAGAATTCCCATTTTTTTAATCAGAATATCTTTCATAACTTTCCAGGAGATGTCGAAAGTAAGACTGAAATTGAGAACAGTTCCCTCGAGAACAAAATCGGTCTTGGGGTCGGCTGTTTTGCTTTTTGCAAGATTGGAGAGGCTTTTACAGAAAGTGTTATAGCGGTTAATAAATTTGTTTTCCATATTTTTTTATATCCTCCAATAAATACTCATTTTTTATACTGTCAAAGTCAAAAATATCAATTTTCCTTAGCGTTTCAATCTGCAGAAGATCATCTTCTAACTGCATTAGATCATCACAGCCGTATACTACAAAATCAATATCGCTGGTGGGGTTGCAGTGCCTGTGGCGAAGGAACCGAATAAATCAAGGCGCTTTACGTTATTTTTTTGCAAATCATGGTTACTTTTTCGATGATTTCGGAAATTGGCATTACGTTCATGATTCACGCATATCCTCCTTTACTTGGAAAATTCTGATAAAAATATGATAGCAGTTTCTATAGATTAATTCAACTTTAAAGATACTGACTGCGGTTGGTGTTATTCTATAGTCGTAATCCTTTCGTGGCGTTATGAATTATTTTAATTTTTCTTTCTCGGCATTTAAGAGTTCAAGATTGAGCCTTTGTTCTCCAGATGTTTTATCTATCCAAAGATTCAGGGAGTCTATGGCTAAAGAAATTTCATCAAGTTTTTTACTGATATAAGCAAAATCTTTCATTTCATCATCGCTGATCTTACTGTCACGGGCAATCTGGATCAGACGACCGGTAAGAGGATTGATTTCAAGTCATGAACCACCAGTTGAACTGGTGGTTCATGACTTAAAGAATGGAATACGAAACCGATTTCTACAGAAAATGGTAAAGTAGAGAAGAAATCGTAGAAGAGTTCCAGAATATTTGGAACAGTGAGTATGCATTGCCTTACGATGATTTTTATGAAGTCTACAAAGAACGCTACGATATCATAAAACACCAGCGGGAAATCGCGAAAAGCGAAGAAATTCCGTCTCCGGAAAAATATCGATTAAAGCCAAACTCCATGCAGGAGAGATTTATTGCGAATTTGCGAAAGATTCTGGAGCAGGGAGAAGAGAGAACACTTTTAATTTCCGCCACGGGAGCACATGTTATATTAATGACAGGACGAAAAGCTGAAAATCAAGGGTTTCGAGCCTGTTTTTTCTATTTTATAAAAAATATGGGCAAAAATATGATGAGAGGTGGGATATAGTGGATTGACAACATAGCATATATCGGGTACCATTAAGTAACGCAATGCGTTATTTGAGCAGGAGAGTTAAATCATGAATAGAGGGAAAGAAGTAAAAGAGTTAAGAGAAAAAATGGGAATGAACAGACGTGAGTTCAGCGATTACTATGGTATTCCGTATCGTACAGTTCAGGATTGGGAAGCAGAGAAAAGAGAGCCTCCGGATTATCTGTTACGTTTATTAAAGTATAGAGCAGAGATAGAATGTCGAATCGAAAGGGTAGATAAGAATAGAGTAACTGATGGCTGTTCGTAATCAGTTGCGATGTAATAGTTTATTTTTTTACTTTCAACATAACGTAATGTGTCTGTTTTGGAGAAGGCAAGAAAATTACAAAGGAAAACATAATGTTGATGCAAAATACGGTTGGTACAGATTTACTACAAGATTTGCACTTCCTGTTTATGATAGTAATACTGGGGAACTTGAAAGGTTTAATATTTTTAGGATAGAAATGTTGATTAGGCATGCAGCAGATGGCAACCTATATTTGTATGATATGGTGAATATAAAAAAGAAACGAGCACCCCGCTTGAGCAATAGCTGTACGGTAACAAACCCATTTCTTATATATAATATTAACCTGCTTGTTAATAAAAGTCAACTATAAAAATTAAAAAGATGATAAGTTGTGCCGCTTCACCAAGTACAGTATAATTAAAATATCATTTCAATTCAAAAACATAATGTAAGGAGACACCGCTATGTCTACACCTCATAAAGAAAATTAATCCGAGTCCTTCAACTTTTCAGACTACTGATGAAAAACACGATGAATGCTGTGCAAGTAAGTCAGAAACTGGAAGAAGAATACGGAATGGAAAATGTACACAGTACATCCATTTATGACGATGTGCGTTTGTTGCAAAGCTGCGGTTATCCGATTAAGCAGGCAGAAAATTCACATAAAGGATGGTATATGGAGAAACATTTGCTGGAAGACTGGGAAATTAAGCTGATGTTAGATTCGGTGCAACAGGCAAGGTGTGTGTCCGTTCATGAAGCAAATGAGATTCGAAATAAGCTGTTAAATCTGACGAGTCAGAGAGGACGAAGTAGATTTTCGCATATGATTATGCCGCTGCCCGGAAATGTCAGGGGTGTCGGTCAGATCGGTGAATATATAGAGATTATGCTGGAAGCAATGTATTTGCATAAGAAGATTCGGTTTCAGTATACAGAGATCAATAATGCAATGGAGAAAGTTTTGCGAAAAGAAGGTAAGATGTATCAGTTGAATCTGTATACGATATATTGGTCGGATAATAATTATTATCTGATAGGCTCTCATGATAATCATGACGGGTTGACGAATTACCGGTTGGATCGGATTGAAAATATGAGTATGTCCAGTGAAGAAACCATTCCGGCGGAAGAAAAGATTGGTGTGAATCCAGAGCTTGTGATTCAGGACTATATTAAGAAGAGTGTGAATCATTTTAGCGGAGATACGATCAGAATCGAAGTGGAATATAAGCCGGAGCCGATTACCAATGCTATATTATATGATTTTGCAGGGGAGGGAATAAGGGTCAGACCGTTAGATAATGGAAAGTATAAAGCGGTATTTAAAAAGATGGACAGCGTGACATTGGTTGGCTGGTTTGTACAATATGCGAATCGATTTAAAGTCATATCACCGGAGAGTCTGAAAGGTAAAATTATAGAAAATTTAGAACAGGCACAAAGCATATATAGTGAGTAAGAAAAGTCCTACATATAATATGTGGGATTTTTTGAAGTAAGATACATAAGTGTTGCGATATTGCGACAGTAGATTTGCTAAAATGATAATAACTATGAATGATACGACGAGAAATAGATTTTATAAATGTAAATGTATGTGGAGTTTTTGAAGATGGGAGTAGATGAATGGAAGAAATAGTGACAATTTTATCAACAAGAGAATGGGCAATTGCATATGGGTACAGGATTCTTTGTATGGATGTTGACTCAAAGGGAAATCCGTAAAAGTTTATGGAACGTTATTAAAATCCTCTTAGGCAAAAATTTAAGACACTTTTTTCTGATAATTGCTTTATATGTGGCGGGAATAACCATGATCTTTTATCAGTTACCATTCTGGAATAATATATATTTAAAAGATATTATATTATGGTTGATCTTTTCTGGAATATCATATTGTGTGAATTCTATTATAAAGGGTGATGCAGAGCATTTGAAAAGCACAGTGAAAGATAACTTTAGAGTAATAGTTATTTTCGAATATTTTATTGGAACATTTACATTTAAATTTTTGGATTGAAATGTTGATTATTCCGGTAATAACAATATTAATACTTATGAATGTGGTAGCAGAATCTGAAGAAAAATACAGGAGAGTTCATAAGCTAATAGATATTGTGCTGGCATGTATTGGTTGGTATATGCTTTGGGGTGCCGCGAATGTTGGATTAAAAGAGTATAAAGAATTAAATGCAATCAATACACTGGTTAGTTTTATGATTCCAATAGTATATACAATTTTAATCTTGCCGTTGGAATTTGGACTGGAGATATATTCTGATTATGAACAAGTATTTGTCAGGATGAAATTTCGTGATAACCAAGATAAGAAGATTCAAAGGAAACATCGATGGAGAGTGATTCGAACTTGTAAATTATCACTTCGGAAAATATTGTTGTTCAGAAAAGAATATGTGAATAAAATGTATGGTTTAATGTCAGAAGAAACATTTGATAATATAATGAGAGAATTCAAAGAAGAGAGTGATAAGTAATAAAAGGTGAAAAAAGATAATGGTTATTAAGTTGCTGAATGCTATGTGAAGGAGAGTATACTCTTTCTTGTATCCATCCACTCCCATGCAGTATAATAAATACAAGACAATATTGGAACAAGTATCATACCCTCAGGAGGCAATCGTGAACGCAATAAACGAACCCACAAAATCAACCACAACACTAGACTACTAACAACAAAAAACGCAAAAAAATTCATCTCCGGCACCATATCCGTAGACTTCGGAATCGTGCAGAATCGCTTCCTGGACAAATTACATCCAGGGGCGAAATCCTGGACTACGGCTGCGGTTCCGGCCGCGACACAAAATATTTCTTGGAGCAAGGCTGCAAAGTCACTGCCATAGACGGTTCACAGAAACTATGTAAACTCGCAAGCGAATATACAGGCATTCCGGTAAAGCACATGCTGTTCCGGGACCTGGATGAAAAAGAAGCCTACGACGGAATCTGGGCATGCTCGTCAATCCTTCATGTTCCGGCAAATGAACTGCGAGACATTATAAAGAAGATGGCAAACGCTCTTCGAGCCCACGGAATCATTTACACATCCTTCAAGTACGGGACATTCGAAGGGGAACGAAACGGCAGATATTTTACGGATATGACAGAAGAGACATTTGCAAAATTGATTCAGGATATGGATGAATTAGAGATAGAAGAGCAATGGATTACATCAGATGTACGTCCGGGGCGGGGAGAAGAAAAATGGCTCAATTTAATTTTGAGGAAAGAATAGATACATATGAGATCGAATCTACGAATGTAATGACCGGGGACAGAGACCGGAGCCGGTATCTATATTATCAACTGAAAATGAGTATGGCAAAGGCGAAGCAGATTGATATCATCGTCTCATTTCTGATGGAATCAGGTGTGCGGATGCTCTTAAATGATATGAAACGGGCGCTGGACCGGGGCGTGAAGATCCGTATCCTGACGGGAAATTATCTGGGAATCACACAGCCATCGGCTTTATATCTGATCAAGAGCGAGCTCGGCGACCGTGTGGATCTGCGCCTGTATAATGAAACATCACGCTCATTTCATCCAAAATCTTATATCTTTCATTATGAATCTTCGAATGAAATATACATCGGATCATCGAACATTTCCAAAAGTGCGTTAACTTCAGGAATCGAATGGAATTACAGATTCAGTGATACACTGGACAAAAAGAATTATGAGTTGTTCTATGCTACATTTGAAGATCTGTTTCTGAACCATTCGATCATTATAGATGATGAAGAATTAAAACGATATTCCAAGGCATGGAAGAAGCCGTCGGTGTCGAGGTATCTGGCGAAATATGACGCTGCAGAAGAGAATGAGGACAAGAATGCTGAAAATGTCCGAATGTTGTACCGCCCGCGGGGAGCGCAGATAGAGGCGTTGTATGCGTTACAGGAAAGCCGCATGGAAGGGGCGGCGAAAGGACTTGTATATGCGGCCACCGGAATCGGAAAGACATACCTTGCTGCATTTGATTCGGCAAAATATGAACGGGTGTTATTCGTTGCACACAGGGAAGAAATCCTGAAGCAGGCGGCGGTTTCTTTCAAAAATGTGCGGAACTCGGAGGATTATGGATTCTTTGACGGAAAAGAAAAGGATACGGATAAATCCGTCATTTTCGCATCGATAGCGACACTCGGAAGACCAGAATATTTGAATGAGGCATATTTTCCGGCGGATTATTTTGACTATGTGATCATTGATGAATTCCATCATGCGGTTACAGATCAATACCGGAGAATCGTAGATTATTTTCAGCCGCAATTCTTACTGGGATTAACAGCAACACCGGAAAGAATGGACGGAAAAAATATCTACGAAATCTGTGATTATAACGTGCCATATCAGATTTCATTAAAAGAAGCGATCAACAAAGGAATGCTCGTACCATTTCACTATTACGGCGTGTATGATGAGACGGATTATTCCGGACTGCGGATCGTGAAAGGGCGCTATGATGAGCAGGAGCTGAATCAGGCTTATATCGGAAATGAGAGAAGATATGATCTGATTTACAAATATTATCGAAAATATCGTTCTTTGCGTGCAATCGGGTTCTGCTGTTCCAGACAGCACGCAGAAGACATGGCAAAAGAATTCTGCCAGAGAGGAATCGCATCCGCAGCAGTATACAGCGGTGAAAATGGAGCATATGCCGAGGAGCGTAACGAAGCTATCCGCAAAATGAAGAACGGAGAGATACGGGTGATCTTCTCTGTGGATATGTTCAATGAAGGTGTGGATATCGCTTCCCTGGATATGGTAATGTTCCTGCGCCCGACGGAATCTCCGGTCGTATTCCTGCAGCAGTTGGGACGAGGACTTCGTCTATATAAAGGAAAAGAATATCTGAATGTATTGGATTTCATCGGGAATTATGAGAAAGCGGGGAAAGCACCACTATTATTAAGCGGAGAGCAGACATTTAACAAGAATGAATCTTGCGAGTACCAGGATCTGGAATATCCGGATGACTGTATCGTTGATTTTGACATGCGTCTGATTGATCTGTTCAAGGAAATAGATAAGAAGAAATTAACACTGAAAATGCAGATCCGGCAGGAATATTATCGTGTGAAAGAATTACTGGACGGAAAGCGGCCGAGCAGAATGGATTTATTCACTTATATGGATGATGAGATTTACCGGATTGTGTCAGCGGCAGTCATGCGAAAGAAAATCATTCCAGCAGTATCTTGATTTCCTGTATGAACTTGGTGAATTGTCAGAGGATGAGCAGAAGTTATATGCGGGAATCGGGCGAGAATTCATTCAGACCATCGAAACTACGGAGATGCAGAAAGTGTATAAGATGCCGATACTTTACAGCTTTATAATCATGGAAATATCCGGCTTGCGGTTACGGATGAAGAGGTATTGGAAAGTTGGAAGGAATTCTTTGATACCGGGAGAACTGGA
>ENA-OQIR01000613-OQIR01000613.1-human-gut-metagenome-genome-assembly--contig:-NODE-613-length-14682-cov-1.961594_pt1 | contig 14682 bp, 20 predicted proteins | sample MGYA00242580_ERZ504745 | MGnify/ENA primary metagenome ERZ504745 (study PRJEB26092, sample SAMD00036214) | human gut metagenome | host: Homo sapiens | study: EMG produced TPA metagenomics assembly of... | reverse complement strand
TGATTTCTGTGTCAGATATTCCGGTTAAACGTAATCATATGAAAATCCCCTGGCACAACTACGTAAGCGCCAGGAACAGCCAGCCCATCACCGAGGCTTCTCTTTCCGAAAAAGCTTCCCTGATCGGCCGTACAGGCATGATGCTTCTCTCCTGTGGGACCGGTGCCTGGCGGGTACGGAGTTCCATGAATACATTGTCAGAAGCACTTGGCATCACCTGCTCCGCAGATATCGGACTAATGTCTATAAGCTACACCTGCTTTGACGGTGAGAGCAGTTTTTCCCATGCACTTAGTCTGACTACCACCGGCGTAAATACTTCCAGACTGAACAGGCTGGAACATTTTGTCAGTGATTTTCCTGTGGAGGGTATCCATATGAGCGGTGAAGCACTGCACAGTCAGTTAGATGAGATCGAGCGGATCCACGGGCTTTATTCCCCTGCAGCCCTGGGACTGGCTTCTGCACTGGCCTGTAGTGCATTTACTTTTCTTCTGGGCGGTGGCCCGCTGGAAATGATCCTGGCTTTTGCAGGCGCAGGCATCGGAAACGCCATCCGCTGCAAGCTTGGCAAGCATCATTTACTCTGTTTATGTGCATTGCAGTTTCTGTTTCCTCCGCCTGTCTTGTATATGCAGGCTTCCTGAAGCTGGCAGAGCTTCTGTTCCACATTTCCGTCCAGCATGAGGCCGGGTACATCTGTTCCATGCTGTTTATCATTCCGGGCTTTCCGTTTATCACAAGCGGGATCGACCTTGCCAAGCTGGATATGCGTTCCGGTCTGGAACGACTGGCCTACGCCATTATTGTTGTAATGGTGGCTGCTGTCTCTGCCTGGCTGATGGCACTGCTTCTTCATCTGAAGCCTGTGGATTTCCTGCCTCTGGAGCTTTCGGCAGCTCAGAGGATCCTGTTCCGGCTTCTGGCAAGCTTCTGCGGGGTATTCGGCTTTTCAGTCATGTTCAACAGTCCTGTGCGGCTAGCCGCAGCTGCCGCCTTCATCGGCGCACTGTCCAACACTTTGCGTCTGGAGCTTGTTGATCTTGCCGGTTTCCCACCTGCTGCCGCGGCTTTTTTCGGAGCACTGACAGCCGGACTTCTGGCCTCCCTCATCAAAACAAAAGTGGGATATCCCAGGATTTCCATTACCGTACCATCCATTGTGATCATGGTTCCCGGACTTTATCTCTACCGGGCAATCTACAATCTGGGGATCATGTCCCTGAATGTTTCCGCCTCCTGGTTTGCAGCTGCGATCTTGATCATCGTTGCTCTTCCCCTGGGCCTTATTTTCGCCAGGATCCTTACGGACAAAATGTTCCGCTACTGCACCTGATGGGCATACAAAAAGGACTGCTTTCTGTAGCTTCCGGTCATCAGCTATCCTTCTGATAACCGGAGCAATACAAAAGCAGTCCTTTTTTGCACACTCTATTTCATTACGATCTCATCAGCGATTCCGATCATTTTTTCCAGACGGTCCGCAAATTTATGGATGGGGAGAAAAACGCCCAGTCCATCATAACGTTTTCCACCATCCTCCACAGAATCCTGCCCATAATACACAAAAGCTCTTGGAAGCTTCTTCTGAATTGCCATCATGATATCCCATACAGCCGCATAGGCCTGTGCCTCCGTTTCTTTTTCCTTTACGCTGTTCGGAAGCTCATACACCAGCAGCACACCGATATGTTCGCCCATTTTGTACTCTTCTACTTCCATGGTAGCTTCATCATAGGCATGTCGCTTCCGGTAGCCATACGCCAGATACATCTTTACACCAGGTTTCTCCCTGTATATCCTGCGAAATCGGTCGTAATCCCTGTCACTTACATGGATTCCCTTTTCCCGCAGAAAATTTCCTTTTTCATCTGTGAGAAATACCGGATTCTCCTGTCCATCTGCATTGAACCTGAACGGTGCCAGAAAAGAATTTCGCAGAAGATCAAACATACTGTTCTGGCAGATCGCCATAAGGAGAGCAGTCAGATCACGGTTTTTATATGCGTCCAGCAATGCATAGGCGAATTTTTCCGGAGGAAGATATCCGCATTCTATGTCTGTATCCGCATCCATGGATTCATAGAAGGTCTCCGTCAGCCGTCTGCACGCCTCCGGATCCTTCAGGATCTTTTCAAATAAAAGCTCCGCCTTTTCCTCTCTTGGGAATAATGTGCTGTTTTCCACAATTCCTCACCCTTTCTAATCTCTATGTTTACTGGAAAACATCAGAATAAAGCTGATCAGAAGCAAAACATCCGATACCAGATTGCCGGAATTCCCAGCCTCATGGACAGATTTCCTCCGCCACCGGCTCCAATGGCAAAAAAGAAAATTATTCCAAAATAATAAAGAGCCTGCTTCAGCTGTTCCGGACGTTTTTCACGACAATACACGGACAATGCCGCCGTGCCGCTTCGTAAATTTCCGATGCACATAGTACTTGCATAGGAATAACCGCCTACCTTCCGGAAGGTCTGTACCTGCATGGCGCAGGAAAAGGATACCAGTGCGGTTGCCAGCATATCCAATTCTCCCGGCATAAATCCCACCACAAAAAGGATCAGGATCTCGATCAGCAGGATCATCTGCCTCCAGTGAAGTTTTTTTGCATATTTAAAGGTGTTCTGGATTCGCTCCGCCGCTACAACACCAATGGCAAAAGCTAAAATAGGGAACAGATACCTTAAACCGTCTCCCCACTGTCCTGTCATAAAATTATGGCTCATCAGAACCACAATTGCCTGTCTGGGCGTTGGAAAACACCTCATCTCTTGTAAAGTATGTGTAGGCATCCTGAAATCCGCCGGACATTGCCAGAAATGCACTTGTTATAAAAGCTTCTGACATCTGCCGGTCTGCGTTCTGCAGCTTTCTGCCTCCTGAAACCACTCTAAATCACTCCTGTCATTGATTTTTTCCTCGGGTGTATTATAGTTTGCTCAGAAGCAAATGTAAAAAGTATTATTAATATCGTAAACATATTAAAATCATATCACAGGATGGAGACTATACATGATCACTTACGACTACTACCGGATCTTTTATTATGTAGCCCAGTATAAGAGTTTCACCAAGGCAGCACGGGCTCTTCACAACAACCAGCCAAATATCACCCGCTGTATGAACAACCTGGAGCAGGAGCTGAAATGTACTCTCTTTCTCCGATCCAACAAGGGAATCGCACTTACCCCGGAGGGACGCCAGCTTTATGAACACGTTGCCCTGGCATTTGAGCAGCTGTCCATCGGTGAGGAGGAGATCCGCCAGAACGGAGAGCTGGAACATGGTCTGGTTTCCATCGGTGCCAGCGAAAATGCCCTGCGTCTGATCCTTCTGGAAAAGCTGGAGCTGTTCCGCGAGCAATATCCCCATGTTCGCCTGCGCCTCTTCAACCATTCCACTCCACAGGCTGTACAGGCACTGAAGAATTATGCGGTAGATTTCGCTATTGTCACCACTCCGATCTCCATCCGCAAGCCTTTACAGAAAAAAGTCTCCTGCGTTACCGGGAGATTCTTGTGTGCGGAAGCAAATATAAGGATCTGACCACTTCCCCCATCAGCATCCATGAGCTCCAGGACCTGCCCTTTGTAGGTCTTGCGGAAGGGACCAGCACCAGAGAAATGTATATGAATTACTTTATGGAAAACCGTGTTTCTTTTCATCCTGACATCGAGGCCGCAACTACAGATCAGGTCCTTCCCATGGTCGTCCACAATCTGGGAATCGGCTTTTACCCCGAGCCTCTTGCCCGGGACGCAATCAATGACGGTAAGGTTTTTGCCCTTCAGCTTAAGGAGCCGCTCCCTCAGAGAGAGGTCTGCTTAGTCACAAACAGCAGTACTGCCATGAGTACTGCTGTCAAAAAAGCTATTGAATTTATTGTATAAATCCCTGAGGCGGATCAGCCATTTATGTTTATTGCTCCACTGTCCTCTCAATATGCATGGCAAGATAACCGATCTCGATAGGTCCAGCTTTTTCCCAAGGCTTTTGCCCAGGCTCTCGCAGACATCCTCTGCGATCCTGTAAGATTCCGGATATTTTTCTTCTATATATTCATTCATATCCAGCTTCAGTGTCTCCCCTGTGGAGACACGGGCTACCATATATTTGATATGGTTCATCATACGGTTGTAGGACAGGGAGATCACATCGATCTTTCTTCCTGTAGCCATCTCGATCATGGCGATGCATTCCCGCACCGTTCTTGCTGTCTGCATGGCAACAGACACCTTCTCATCTCCAAGTGCTGAGTGAATATGAAGTGCCACATATCCCACCTCATGCTCATCGATCTCAATATCCATCCGCTCCTTCAGGATCTTCTTCAATACCTCCGCCACCTTGAATTCGCTGTAAAAAAGCACCTTGATATCATCGGTCAGAGGATTGCTGATCTGCTCATGATTCCGGATACGTCCCACTGCAAAGGAAATATGATCAGCAAGGGAAAACAGGATCCTTCTGTCTATGGTATCCCCAAAGGTCTTCTCAGCTTCTCTCAATATCTCATCTGCGATCTCCAGAAATTCCGGTGCTACGCTCTTTGCCAGTTCTTTTGCTGAGCCACGTTCTGTCTCCTGAGCCAGCCTGTAAAGGTACAGTCTGCCGGAGCCTCAAAACGCTGGCTGACCTTCTTTCCAAATCCCACACCTTTTCCCAGAAGCACATATTCCTGGTTTTCTTCCATATCTCATGGCAATGATGCCTGTTATTGTTCAATACCTTGCTCACTCTGTACATCTTTTTCCCCACCCATTTTTATATATCCTGCTGCTTTTCCACATTCCACCACTGTCTGCCCCGGATTTTCAGTCGGCATTTTTGTCTGCAGCTGTTGATTTTCTTTATCGTAACAGAATCTTTCTTTTGTGTAAAGACCTTCTGACAGACAGTTGTTTTCTTTGCCACAGGAAAAGCGCGCCCGGGCATTAGGCGCGCTTTTCACAAAACCAATCATCTATATTATTGCTGAAAAATTTCTTATTCTTCCACAGTCTCTACTGCGAACAGTGGCTCTCCTGCTTGATCTCTCCATTGGCAAGAAGGCGTACTCTCTGATTATCCTCGATCTCTGTGCAAAGGATCGGAGAACATAAGGACGGAGCGTTTTCTGTAAGATATGGGATGTCGATCTTCATCAACGGCTCGCCTTTTTTTACATGCTGTCCCTGCTCTACCAGAATCTCGAAGCCTTTACCTTCCAGCTTTACAGTGTCAATTCCGATATGAAGGAGCATTGGAAGATCTGTATCTGTCTGGAATCCGATAGCATGCTTTGTGTCAAAAATAAACTCTACCTCGCCGTCTTCCGGAGCACAGATCACCGGATCCTTCGGTGTGACTACCGCACCCTCTCCCATCATTCCTTCTGCGAAGCCTTCATCCGGCGCTGTGGAAAGGTCTGCTGCGATACCGGTTACCGGACTATAGACGATAGCTGTTCTGAGGACCTTTTTCTCCGGCTGCGTGTTGGCTTCGGATGTCGGAGCTGTGTTCTGAACAGCCTCACCTGTACTTTCTGCTGTGCGCTCTGTATCAGGCTGAGCCTGATTTTCCGTATTGTCTGTCTCATTTGCACCTTCAAAATATTCATTCGGCGCTGTCTCCAGATAATCCTCCAGCTTGGATTTGATCACAGTTACCTGCGGACCGTAGATGATCTGGACACCCTGGCCTTTTTCACGATTCCTCTGGAACCTGTTGTTTTCAGAATATCGTCGTTGACTCTTGCTGCATCATGGACGGTGATACGGAGTCTTGTTGCACAGCAGTCCACATCACTGATGTTTTTCTTTCCTCCAAGGCCGGCTGTGATGGCTTCGCTTACCGGGTCTGCGGATGTGCTTCCTGCTGCTTCACCGGCTTTACCGGCTTCTTTTCTTGCGTTTACATCTGCTTTTGTGTAAAGCTTTGTTTCTGTGTCGTCATCCTCACGTCCCGGAGTCTTGAAGTTAAACTTTTTGATCAGGAAGGTGAAGATCACATAGTAGAGAATAAAGTAAATGATACCAACCGGGATAATCCTGAGCCAGCTTGTCTTTGCATTTCCCTGAAGGATTCCGAACAGGAACAGATCGAGAAAACCTCCGGAGAACGTAAGTCCTACTGCAATGTTCAGCATATGTGCGATCATATAAGCCGCACCTGCAAGAATAACCTGTACTGCAAACAGTGCAGGAGCTACAAACAGGAAGGAGAACTCCAGTGGCTCTGTGATTCCTGTAAGCATACATGCAAGGGCTGCGGAAAGAAGAAGTCCGCCTGCTGCTTTTTTCTTCTCAGGCTTTGCACAGCGGTACATGGCAAGAGCTGCTCCCGGAAGACCGAAAATCATGAAAATGAACTCTCCGGAAAAATATCTTGTTGCATCAGCACTGAAATGCGCTACATTTGCGGAATCTGCAAGCTGGGCGAAAAAGATGTTCTGTCCGCCCTGTACCATCTGGCCTGCAACCTCCATAGTCCCGCCAACGGCTGTCTGCCAGAATGGCATATAAAATACGTGATGAAGTCCGAATGGGATCAGCGCACGTTTGATAATACCAAAGATCAGAGTTCCGACATAACCGCTGCCTGTTACAAGACCGCCCAGAGCATAAATACCGTTCTGAACTGCCGGCCATACGAAATACATCAGGATTCCAACAAACATATACACAATGGTGGAAATGATGGGCACAAATCTGGAACCACCGAAGAAGGAAAGTGCATTTGGAAGCACGATCTTATGAAAACGGTTGTGCAGAGCCGCAACACCAAGGCCGACGATAATACCGCCAAACACACCCATCTGTAAGGACTGAATACCGCAGACAGATGTTACAGTACCTTCCAGAACGCTTTTTGCGATCTGCCCGTCTGCTGTGATCTTACCATTTACTACCAGCATACCATTGATGGCTACATTCATAACGAAGTAAGCGATCAGTGCAGAAAGAGCTGCTACCTCTTTCTCTTTTTTTGCCATACCGATGGCCACACCTACTGCAAAGATCAGCGGCAGGTTATCAAATACCGCGCTTCCGACTTTGTTCATAATGATCAGGAGTGCATGTAAAATCGTTCCGTCTCCCAAAAGCTTCTGAAGTCCGTAGGTTGCAATGGTTGTTTCATTTGTGAAGGAACTGCCGAATCCAAGAAGCAGGCCTGCCACAGGAAGGATTGCTATGGGAAGCATAAAGGAACGTCCCACTCGCTGCAAAACTCCGAAAATCTTGTCTTTCATGTTCTCTCTCCTTTTCTTTCGACGTTTTGGAGCGGGAGTCTTTTAAGTGGGCAACAAAAAAAGACACCAACCCCCATAAACGTCAAATAAAAATAATAACATTTATGACTGGTTAATGCCTGCTTATCAGTTACACACCAAATCTGAAATACACTATACGGGTTTTGTTCTTCTGTGTCAAGGAGTAATTTGATTTTTTCCAAAAAAGATATCTCCTCATATCACTATCCGCTCCGTTGCCAGCAATCCCTCGCGGAATATTTCCTGTGAACAGCAGCCATATAGTTTCTATTCTCAGAAAGTATGCAGAAACGAAACAGACCTGAAATTCACTTATCTTGACTTTATTCTTACTTATGATAAGATGAACATAGAATGTCCGGCAGCAATGTTTTTTGCTCAGACAACACTATACATTTCATAAAAACGGAGGTACTTTTTCCGATGAATACCATCAAGAAATTCATCCACTACTACGGCCCGTACAAAGCGGTCTTTTTTATTGACCTGATCTGCGCGGCCGTTATCAGTCTGGTAGATCTTGCTATCCCCAGATTCTTCGTACTATGACAAAAACTCTCTTTACACAGGATAAGGATATTATTCTTCATGCCCTCCTGTGATCGCAGCTTCTCTTTTTGTTATGTACATTGTGCAGAGTCTCTGCAAATATTATGTAACCTATCAGGGACATATGATGGGTGCAAAGATGGAACGTGATATGCGCCGGGAGCTTTTTGACCACTATCAGGAACTGTCTTTTTCCTACTATAGTAAGAATAATTCCGGTCAGATGATGAGTAAGCTGGTCAGTGACCTTTTTGACATTTCCGAGTTTGCACATCATGGTCCTGAGAATCTTTTTATCTCCCTGGTAAAGATCGTCGGTGCTTTTATCTTCCTGTTCTTTATCAACAAAAAGCTTGCACTGCCGCTGATCCTCCTGGTGATTGTGATGTTTGTGTTTTCCTTCCGCCAGAATGCAAAAATGCAGGAAACCTTCATGGAAAACCGTCGTAAGATCGGAGATGTAAATGCCAGTCTTCAGGATACGCTTTCCGGAATCCGCGTGGTGCAGTCCTTCGCAAACGAGGACATCGAGCGTGCCAAATTTAAGAAAAGCAATGAGGCGTTCCTTATTTCCAAAAGAGATAATTATCACTGCATGGGAAGCTTCATGAGTTCCAATCTTTTCTTCCAGGGCATGATGTACCTGGTAACTCTTGTTTACGGCGGCTATCTGATCGCTCAGGGTGAAATGCAGACTGCAGATCTTGCCATGTATGCCCTGTATATCGGAATCTTTATCAGCCCATCCAGATCCTGGTAGAGCTTGTGGAAATGATGCAGAAGGGTCTTTCCGGTTTCCGCCGTTTCCTGGATGTGATGGAAACAGAATCCGAGATCAGGGATGCAGACAACGCTGCAGAGCTTACGGACGTGAAAGGACATGTGCGTTACGACCATGTTTCTTTTCATTACAGCGATGATGAAACTCCTGTGCTTTCCGATATCTCTATTGATATCCCGGCGGGAAAATCCATTGCCTGGTGGGACCTTCCGGAAGCGGAAAAACCACGATCTGCTCTCTCCTGCCCAGATTTTATGATGTGACCGGCGGTTCCATTACTGTAGACGGAAAGGATATCCGCGGGCTGACTCTTAAGAGTCTTCGAAGCCAGATCGGTATGGTACAGCAGGATGTCTATCTTTTTGGCGGAACCATCAAGGATAATATTGCCTACGGAAAGCCAGGAGCTTCCGATGAGGAGATCATCAAAGCCGCCAAATGTGCGAGTATCCATGACTTTATCATGGAGCTGCCGGATGGATACGATACTTATGTGGGAGAACGTGGCACACGCCTTTCCGGCGGACAGAAGCAGCGAATCTCCATTGCACGTGTATTCCTCAAGAATCCTCCGATCCTGATCCTGGATGAGGCCACCAGCGCTCTGGATAACGAAAGCGAACGTTGGATCCAGAAGAGTCTGGAAGAGCTTTCAAAAAATCGTACTACCATTACGATCGCGCACCGGTTGTCTACCATTCGCGATGCGGATGAGATTATTGTGATCACAGAGGATGGTATTGCTGAACGCGGTACACATGCTGAGCTGCTTGAGAAGAATGGATTGTATGCTGCGTATTACAATATGTAAATAAGATACGAGGGAGGGTCATCTCAGAGTTGCGAAGCCCGAAGACCCTCCCTCGAGCTCCCACCCTCTTGGGCACGCCAGATTCATCAAGACAGAATGGGTTGAATGATGACTGTGACGTACGGACGTGGGAGGCGCTTCGCTGTCCCACTGGATGTAGCAATATATAAAAACTGCCGCAAACGCTGTGTCTGGATTATGGCACAGAGTCTGCGACAGTTTTTTAATGAACTTTGTGAATATTCCTTCTGTATTACAATTACAGCAAATAAACCGGAAGCTCATCCTTGATTCCTACCGGCTGGTTGTTGTCCGGCTCGTCTTTCTTTGGGGTGAGGAACTTGGCCTGAAGTTCATCGGCGTTTCCTCCACTGATCACATTCTGAGCTACGGTTCCTGTTGTGGTTTCTGCGGCGGCTGTTTTCTTAGCTGCAGTTTTTCGTGTTGTTGTCTTTCTGGTGGTGGTTTTCTTTGCTGTTGTTTTTGTTGTGGCTGCTTTCCTTGCTGTGGTCTTCTTTGCCGGAGCTTTCGCTGCTGTTTTCTTTTCGACTGGTTTTTCAGCAGCTTTCTCTCCTGTTTCTGTCTTTACTTCTGTCGGCTTTTCTGTCACTTTTACCTCTGTTACTTTCTCTTCTGTCTTTGCTGTTTTCTCTGCATTTACTGCTCTTGCAATGCTTGCTTTACCTACTGACACGATTCATTACCTCCTCTGCCAATGCTATGTATTCTTTTGCGCTGCGGCTGCTTTTTTTGAATTCCACAACCGGCTCGCTGCTGTCCTGTGACCATTCGATAGAGCTGTCCACACGGATAAAGGATTCGAAAAGATAGATTCCTTCCATCTCTTTCAAAGTCTCCATGGTCTGTTTGAAATAATTCTTTCTGGCATCTGCCTTGGTCACCACGATTCCCAGAACCTGAAGCGCGGAGCAATCTCACGGACCTCATTCAGGAAATCAAACATATTTGCAAGACCAAACATGCCCCACGGGCTGGCCTCCACCGGAACCAGAACGTAATCCGATGCGCACAGGATATTCATCACCCAGCCGCCAAGAGTCGGCGGTGCATCGATGAGAATGTAATCATACACTCCGGAATCCTTGATCTTCTGCAGACATTTCCGCAGGATAAATTCTCTCTGCCATTTCGTAAAAAGCTCATATTCCACGGAGCTCATCAGCGTAGACGAAGGAACCAGATCCAGATTCTCATACTTCGTATGCACGATAAAATCGCTGAGATCCGACTGATGACCAATGGCATAGTAGAGATTTTTTTCCCCGGCAGCCATTTTCAGAACTTCTTCTTCATCAAAAAACGAAAGGGAAAGATTCAGCTGCATATCGCCGTCCACGAGAAGAACCTTCTTCCCCATACCGGCCAGTGCCGCACCTACATTGGAACAGCTGGTGGACTTTCCGCTGCCGCCCTTATTATTCGCAAAACAAATCGTCACTGTATTTCCCATCACAGCCTCCCGACAACACAAAATCGTAAATCACTAACTTTCCCTTATTATAATATAACGCTCCCCCAAAAACAAGCATATCCCCCATAAAACCACAAAATCTGACAAAAAACTCTCACATAAAACAACAGCAAAAAAAGAATCCTGTTCCAGAATGATTTCCTATGCAAAAAAGCAGCAGACTTCAGATCTTTCCGAAAGTCTGCTGCTAAACTTCATTCATTTTTATTATTTTACGATAAAGGATTTTCTCTTACTTACAACATCAAAGATAACGGCTGCAAGAAGAACCATACCTTTGACAACCTTCTGGATATTCTGGTCAATACCCATGATACTCATACCAAGGTTCAGAACACCCATAAGGAGGGCACCAATGATAACACCGGGAACTGTACCGGTACCACCATAAGCAGAAGCACCACCGATGAAACATGCACCGATCGCATCCATCTCGAAGTTTGTACCAGCTGTGGGTTGGATGAATTCAGTCTCGCCATAGTAACCATACCGGCAATCGCAGCCAGAAGACCCATATTCAGGTAAGCCAGGAAATAAACTTTATTGGTATCAATACCGGAAAGCTTTGTTGCCTTCTCATTACCGCCAACTGCATAAAAATAACGACCTGTTGTAGTCTTGGAAGCAATATATGTATAGATTGCGATGATCACTGCAACCCAGAGAAGGGAATTTGGGATACCTTTATACTGAGCAAGTCTGAACATGAATGCAAGAACAACTACACAGATCAGAACCATCTTCACTGCAACACCACCGAAAGACTCAACACTGTAGCCTTTCTTTGCACGGTCTGCACGGTTTTTCATAACAAGTGCAACATAGACGATGCAGACAATAATGCCAACTACGAAACATGTTCTGTTAAATCCTTCACCTCCACCAAGGAAGTCCGGAATATAGTTATTGAACAGAGCCAGATAAGCATCCGGCATCGGAGCCAGGGTCTGTCCTTCCAGAACTACGTTGGAAAGTCCACGAAAAGCAAGCATACCTGCCAGAGTAACAATAAATGGAGGAATTCGTACATAAGCAATCCAGAATCCCTGCCATGCACCAATGGCAATACCCACAAGAAGCATCACGATCATAGTGAGATACGGATTCATACTGTTGAGAACCATCATCTTACCACCGACAGCAGCAACAAAGCATACAACAGAACCAACTGACAAATCAATGTTACCACCTGTTAAAATACAGAACAGCATACCGGTTGCAAGAATAAATACATATGCATTCTGGGCTACCAGGTTATTTACATTCTGCGGAAGAAGCATAACGCCCTTTGTGTTCACAGAAAACATGATCACAACAAATACCAGAACAATGACCATGGTATATTTTTTTAATATTTCTGAAAAACTAATCTTTTTCTCCATCTTCTTACTCTCCTTTACCTGACTTCACGATCCTGGACATGATCAGCTCAGATGTAGCTTCCTCACCGCTTACCTCGCCTACGAATCTGCCCTCGTTCATGATATAGATTCTGTCTGACATTCCAAGCACTTCCGGAAGCTCAGAAGAGATCATGATCACAGATTTTCCTGCTGCGACCAGGTCATTGATGATACAGTAGATCTCATATTTGGCACCTACATCGATACCTCTTGTAGGTTCATCCAAAATCAGAATATCCGGCTCTGCAAACATCCATTTTGCAAGAAGGACCTTCTGCTGATTACCACCGCTCAGGTTTCCGACATTCTGCTCAACTGTCGGACACTTGGTTTTCAGCTTCTCCCTGTATTCCTCAGCAACTGCATATTCTTTGTCCGTATCAATCACTTTTCCATTACTGATGCCCGACATGTTTGCAAGTGTAGTGTTCATCTTTATGGACTTGGAAAGGATCAGTCCGTTTCCTTTTCGATCCTCTGTAACATAGGCGAGCTTGTTGTCAATAGCCTCCTGAACTGTATTCAGCTTCACTTCTTTTCCGTTCATGAACACCTGTCCAGAAATTTTAGTTCCATAGCTCTTGCCAAAAATACTCATAGCCAGTTCTGTACGTCCGGCTCCCATCAGTCCTGAAATACCGACAACCTCGCCTTTATGTACTTTAAAAGATACGTTATTTACCACTTTACGCTCTGTATACAGCGGGTGATAAACATTCCAGTTTCTGACTTCCATGGAAACATCGCCGATCTTTACATCCGGACGTTTCGGGAAACGGTCTGTCATCTCACGTCCAACCATTCCCTGAATGATCCTCTGCTCAGAAAAATCGTCTTTCTTTTTATCCAGTGTTTCAATGGTAGCTCCATCTCGGATAACTGTGATCTTATCTGCTACATAGGAGATTTCATTTAATTTATGGGAAATGATGATAGAGGTCATTCCCTGCTTCTTGAATTTCAGAAGAAGATCCAGAAGAGCTTTGGAGTCATCTTCATTCAGTGATGCGGTAGGCTCATCCAGAATGAGCAGCTTTGCATTCTTTGCAAGTGCCTTTGCGATCTCAACCAGCTGCTGCTTACCTACACCAATATCCTTGATCAAAGTTCTGGAGGATTCCTCCAGTCCTACTATTTTCAAATATTTATCTGCTTCTCCATAAGTTTCATTCCAGTTGATGGAAAAGCTTTTGCCTCTTTCATTACCCAGATACATGTTCTCCCCGATGGTCATGTACGGGATCAGAGCAAGTTCCTGGTGGATGATTACAATTCCTTTATGTTCACTGTCTTTGATAGTGTTAAACTTACAGATCTCACCATCATAAATAATATTTCCTTCATACGAACCGTACGGATAAATACCACTTAATACATTCATCAATGTAGATTTACCGGCACCGTTTTCACCTACCAGTGCGTGGATCTCGCCTTCCTCGACCTGGAGATTAACATTATCCAGTGCCTTTACACCTGGGAAAGTTTTGGTAATATTTTTCATTTCCAGAAGTATCTTAGCCAACTCAATTTCCCTCCCTTTCCACTGTTCATGCAGGCGGTTATATTCCCCGCCTGCATGTGATAAATTTCTTTCTTAAAAATTCTGATTATTTGATCTGATCCTCTGTGTAGTATCCGGAGTCGATCAGGATCTCTTTGTAGTTATCTGTTGTAACAACAACCGGATCGCAAAGGTATGTCGGGATGACACCGGTTCCGTTATCATAGGATTTTGTATCGTTCACTTCCGGCTCCTCACCTTTCATGATGGAGTCAACCATTTTTACTACTGCAGATGCAAGAGCTCTTGTATCTTTGAATACAGACATTGCCTGTTTTCCTGCTACAAGGTTCTTAACGTTTGGTGTGTCACAGTCCTGACCAGTAATGATCGGATATTCTCCTGTGTAGGAAGCTGCCAGTGCATTCTCAACACCAAGGGCTGTGGAATCGTTGGAGCAGAGAACTGCGTCAAGGTTTGTTCCGTCAGAGTAGTTACCTGCGATGATAGTATCCATTCTGTCCTGTGCTTTTGCACTGTCCCAGTTAGCTGTAGCAACCTGCTCGAACTCTGTCTGACCGGATTTTACTACCAGCTTACCGTCATCGATGTATTTCTGGAGAACATCCATTGCACCACCGAAGAAGAAGTTACAGTTGTTATCGCCAGGATCTCCTGTGAACAGCTCAATATTGAATGGTCCGTCCTGATTGTCAAGATCCAGTGCATCTACCAGGTACTCGCCCTGTTTCTGACCTACTTTGTAGTTATCAAATGTTGCATAATAGGTTACTGCATCGGAATTCATAAGAAGACGGTCATAAGAGATAACCGGAATTCCTTTTTCTTTGGCCTGTTTCAGAGGCTCGCCAAGCTGCTTCCATCGATGG
>ENA-OQIR01000612-OQIR01000612.1-human-gut-metagenome-genome-assembly--contig:-NODE-612-length-14699-cov-2.307096_pt1 | contig 14699 bp, 18 predicted proteins | sample MGYA00242580_ERZ504745 | MGnify/ENA primary metagenome ERZ504745 (study PRJEB26092, sample SAMD00036214) | human gut metagenome | host: Homo sapiens | study: EMG produced TPA metagenomics assembly of... | reverse complement strand
CTCCACGCGCGTTTGACGTCTCCGGGGGCACTCCCCGGCGACTTGGATGTTGATGGCCGCGTTCACATCACGGTCGATGACAAGCCCGCACCCCTCGCAATGGTAGACGCGCTCGGACAGGGGCAGCTTGGCTTTCACCGTTCCGCAGTTCGAGCAGGTCTTCGAGCTTGGATACCAGCGGTCGATGACGTGAAGCCTCGCGCCGGTGCGTGCGGTCTTGTAGGTCAGTAGGCGTCGGAACTCCGCGAACGCGGCGTCCTGAATCGATTGGGCGAGCCTGTGGTTTCCCACCATGCCCGCCACGTTCAGGTCCTCGATGCCGATGTCCGCGTAGGTACGGGCGAGCATGGCGGTGGTCTTGTTGAGCGCGTCCGAACGCAGGTTCGCCACCCGTGCGTATAGTCGGGCGACCTGCGCCCTCGCCTTGCGGCGGCGGTTGGAGCCTTCCGTTTGCGGCTCAGATTCCGTTGGGCTTTCCTCAGCCGTCTGAGTTCGATCTGAGTGCGTGCGGGTTGTGCATCACGGTGCCGTCCGACAATGTGGCGAGCTCCTTCACGCCCAAGTCGATGCCGACGCTCCCGCCTTTCGGCGGCGATGGAATCGGCAGGTCGGCGCGTTCGACGGTCAGGCTGGCCTGCCAGCGTCCACCACGCTTGGATACGCTCATGCGCAGCACCTTCGCGCCGTCACTCGCTTGGACACGTTCTCCATGCAGTGCACGCGGCTATCCTCGGGAGTTTTAGCGCGTATGGGTCGTGGTCGATGAGACCGAACGAGCCGGTCGTGTACGCGAATCCGGGAACCGCCCTGTCCTTGGATTTGAAGCGTGGGAAGCCCATCCTGCGGCCTTTCCGCCGCCCCTTGCGGGACTCGGAGAAGTTCTTCAGCGCGTCGGCCAATGATTCGAGGCCGCTGTTGTACGCCTCCTTGCTGTTCTCCGGCCACCATGGTTCTCCCGTGGTCTCGTCCACGGCGAGTGTGTTCTTGGCTTGGTTCCACCACCTGCGCAGCCCGTAGTACGACCATTCGGGTTTATCGCCGCGTTCGAGCATGTCCTTGACATGAGCGAGTCCCGCGTTGTAGGCGAACCGCGCCGCACCAGCATGGGACTCCAAGAGCCGTTCCTGCCGTGCGTCGGGTCGAGCGCCACCCTGACCGCCTCAAGCATCGCGCGCCGCCCTCAACGCCGCGTCCGTCTTGCGCTTGGCCGCGCGACGCCCCGTACAGCCGGGCGCAGAACGAGGTCAGCACCTCGGTCATGTCGCGCACCAGATCGTCGTCCATCTCCGTGTCGTCCACCACGATGATTCGGCGTCCCTGCGCTTTCAACGCGCTCTCCACCAGCCCCGCGTTCATACGGGCGAGCCTGTCCCTGTGCTCCACGATCAGCGTGCCCACGGTCGGGTCGGACAACAGCCGGTTGAGCTCGCGCCGCCTGTTGTCCATGCCGGAACCCGTCTCCGTGACCACCTCGGGCTTCTCGACGCCCATGCCAAGAGCGAACGCCTTCAACCGGTCGGCCTGACGTTGCAGGTCGTCCTTTTGGTCGCCGCTGGATACTCGCGCATAGCAGACGGTGCGGGGTCCCATGCTTTTCGATTGCGGCATGGTCTCGTATTTCGGGTCGTGGATGAGCCACATGCCGGTCGGCGTCTGTTCCACAGGAACGGGCATGGTGCCCTGACGGCACCATTTCCACACGGTCTGCGGATGCAATCCTTCCAGTCTGGCCCATTCCTTTACCAACATGAGATTTATTATAACATAGGATTACTTAAGAAAACAAAACAATTCGGCAACAGGCAACAACCCCTCCTACTCACGGTAGGAGGGGTGTTTCATCGTACGAGGTGACTCACGCTGTGGACTTACGCTGTGGGCCCGTATCGTGCTCGTATTAGCTCCTCCGGTTTCCATGAACGCGGCATGCCTGTTTCGGCAATCTGAAAGCGACCAATCGGCATTCGAGGCGAATCCATGTCGTTGTTCACCCACCGATGGACGAGGTCAGGTCAACTCGCTATCGTAAGGGACATGACTGAACTTTCAACCATCATCATCGGTTCCGGCCCTGCCGGATATACGGCCGCAATCTACCTCGCACGCGCCGGGTATCGCCCAACCATTCTTGCGGGTGAGCTCACGCCGGGCGGCCAGCTGGTCAACACCACCACCGTGGAGAATTACCCCGGTTTCCCTGACGGCATTCTCGGACCGGAACTGATGGACCGTATGCGCGATCAGGCGGAGTCTTTCGGCGCATCCATCGAATATCTCGATGTGACGAGCGTCGATTTCAGCTCCTCCCCCAAGACCGTCACATGCAGCGATGGAAGCAATATCACGCCGATGCCGTCATCATCACCACCGGTTCGCAGTACCGCAAGCTCGGCATTCCCGGCGAGGCCGAGTATTCCGGTCACGGCGTATCGTATTGCGCCACCTGCGATGGTTTCTTCTTCAAGGACAAGCCCATCGTCGTGGTGGGCGGAGGAGACAGCGCGCTCGAAGAGGCACTGTTCCTGACTCGTTTCGGCTCTTCGGTGACCGTGTTGCACCGCCGCGACCAGTTCCGCGCCTCCAAGATCATGGTCGAGCGCGTGCTGAACAATCCCAAGATCACCGTGAAAATGAATACGGTGGCGACAGCCATTCGCGGGCAGAAAAACGCCGCCGGCGCGCAGACAGGCGCTGATGCGGTAACCGCTGCGGCACCCGCAGCGCAGAACACCGGAAATCTTCTCTCGTTGAAGACGACTCCGATGCTGAATGTCTCCGGATCGGCATTGAATGCTCCCTCTTCGACCGGCATTTCCCTGTCGGCAAAGGCTGAAACCGCAGATGATTCCGCCGGCTTTGTGGACATTCGCGACACCGTGACAGGCGAGACGGGCACGTTGCCCGCCGAGGGCATCTTCGTGGCGATCGGCCATGAACCGGCCACGCGTTTTGCGAAGGGTTCCGTGGATATGGATGACGACGGGTACATTCTGGTCTCCGGTGCCGGAACGCATACTTCCATGCCTGGAGTGTTCGCCGCCGGCGACTGCGTTGACCGGGTGTACCGTCAGGCCATCAGTGCCGCAGGCATGGGATGCCGCGCCGCGCTGGACGCACAATCCTACCTGGCCTCACTGCACTGATCCAACAGCACAGCTCGACCTGTCGGCGAAATCAAACCTCATCACAGATGATGATATTGCTTCACCGGCGGGTTGAGCTACACAAATATTGCTTGCACTGTCAGTAATCACAAACGAAACGACAAACTGACCGAAATAGCGCTGCGGACGCTTACCAGCGCCGGAGAATCGCATCAGAACGACAATCCGCTCAAATCTAGCTCATTGTACTGGACCGATTTCAACTCATATCGCTCAACAGAGTTTTCGGCAATGAATTTTCAGGTGCATGCAATAGGACAGTCATACGGGCGGTTCATTGCATTAGTCCTCTGACTGCAAATGCCACGACAGATGCTTTATACGCGTTCTGCCGGAGAGGCAATGAATACCTCTCCGGCAGACCAGATCATACGGCTCATGAACGGCATGACCGTTGTTTCCCGTTGTGTGATGATGGCGGCTCACACCGTTGTGTGGCTCGCAACCTCACACCCATTTTGCCGCCGCGCCCTCGACTGCCGTGGGAATCAGCATGCTGAGGATGCGTTCCATATCCTCAGGGGAGGAAAACACGATTTCGATTCGACCGTGCTTTTGCGTACCCTTGATGGACACTTTGGTGTCAAAATGATTTTCAAGGTTGTTGACAATCGGAGAACCGGCCCAAGGATTGTTCTTCGTCGGCCTTACCTTCTTGGGCACGTTGCTTTCTGCGTTCTTCAGCGCCACGATTTCCTCGGTGCTGCGAACCGAAAGCCCCTCCCCTATGATTCGAGTGGCCAGCTTGTCGATTTCACTTTCGTCATTCAAACCAAGAAGAGCTCGCGCATGCCCTGCGGACAGTACGCCTGCGGCAACTTTCTTCTGCACGGACGCAGGAAGATTCAGCAGACGCAATGTGTTCGCGATTTGCGGTCGCGATTTCGAGATCGACTTGGATAGTTCAGCCTGAGTCAGGCCGAAGTCATCAATCATCTGCTGATATGCCGCCGCCTCTTCCAGAGGATTCAGTGCGACGCGATGAAGGTTCTCCAGCAGTGCATCACGCAGCATCTCGTCATCTGATGTGGTTTTGACAATCGCCGGAATCGTCTTCAGTTGTGCAAGTTGTGATGCACGCCAGCGACGCTCGCCCATAATGAGCTCGTATTTCTGCGATGTTTCACGTGAAACATCACTCTTGCTGGACTCCCCAGCCTGACGCTTGCGAACCACGATCGGCTGCAATACGCCGACTTCCTTGATGGACGCGGCCAACTCATTCAGCTCTTCCTCATCAAAGACGCTGCGCGGCTGCTGCGCATTCGGAACGATGGAGCTGACAGGAATATCCAGCAGATAGCCACCCTCGACAGGCTTCAATTCTGGAGTTTCCTTATTATCCTTTCCTTGCCGGATGCCTTTGTGCTCTCGGAACGCTGAGCCGGCTGCGTTTCTTGGAATCGCTCGTCCCTGTGCTGTTGCTCCGAAAAACATGTCACTGGGGTGTGCCATATCACTGATACCGGGCATGGCAACACGCTTGCCGCTCTTGGGCTTCTCCACCGTTGTGGACTTGTGTACGGCAGGAATGGAATCCTTCATGGCCGGAATGGTCTTACGCTTGATTTCGCCAAGACGAACCGGAGCGGTAGACTCACTGTGTTGTTCAGTACCGCTCTTATGGGATTCGACCTTCTCTGGTGCAGCCGCAGCTTTCTCTTGAGGGGCTTTCTTGTTGGTTGTCTCTCCTTGGATTCGACATCAACACCCAATTGCTGCTGTTCCGCATGAGCTGTTTTCGGCTCACCGGGAAGTGCGGGGAACAGCGCACCCAATCCTTTACCCAAACGTGATTTTGAGGTCATGGGTTACTCTCCCCTCTTCGCGTCAATTGCAGCCAGCACCGAAGGCGATCGACGGGCGATTTCCAAGGCCGCTTCGCCATAGGCACTCGCTCCCATTCCACGCGGGTCATAGCTGATGACTGTCTTTCCGAAACTTGGAGCCTCGGATATTTTTACCGTACGGGGAATCGTCGTATCCAGAACGATACTCGGATAGTGACTCTTCACCTCTGAGAACACTTCCCTGCTGAGCAATGTTCGTTTATCAAACATAGTGACCAGCATAGTCGACACAGTCAAATTAGGGTTATAGTGCTCCTGCACCAATCCTATGGTATTGATAAGTTGACCAAGCCCCTCCAAGGCATAGTATTCAGCTTGGATCGGAATCAACATCTCAGACACCGCGCACATGGAGTTGATGACCAACAGGCCAAGACTCGGCGGGCAATCGACCAGAACATAGTCATAATGATTGTTCGGATCCTGCAGGAATGATTCGACGGCTTCCTTCAGCAGATTGTTGCGATTTGGCAGATCCGCCACTTCCAGTTCCGCACCCGAAAGTTCAATGGAAGCGGGAACCACATCGAGCCCTAGGATATCAGGACAGGTTTTCAGTACCTCTCCGATTGTCATTCGTCCCTCAAGAACGTCATATACCGAAGGATCGCTGGTGCCGTGAGGAACACCGCATGCCGTAGAGGCGTTCCCCTGGGGATCCATATCGATGACCAGCACGTGAGCTCCGTGAGAGGCGAGAGCTGCGGCAATATTCACCGTTGTTGTCGTCTTGCCGACGCCGCCTTTCTGGTTGGCGACGGCCAGGCATCGGGTTCTCGATGGCAGGGGGAACAATGCGGCATTCAGGCGTTCATAGCGTGACGCCTCATCTGCAATCTCGGCGCCCAAAGAGGAACCATCATTCTCGAAAATCCTTCTGACCGTTTCAGAAGCAGATTCCATGGCAGGAATCGCAGAGGATTCCTGTGAATCATTGGATGTCATAGTCCCTCCTAAAAAACGAACAACATCTAATTTTTCCTAGTCGTATGGACATCTCAAGTTGTGCACAGCAATGTGGATAACTGTGGATAAGTATAGTGCATTAGTGTGTGAACACTTCGATCAACACTAGATAAACCGTTTATTTCCGCCATTTTCTTAATGTGGATTACATGTCGCATATAATGTGGATAACTTTGTGCACTGTTTGAAATTGTGGATAACTCCATTCTTGCGAAACCATCGCTTTCATGTTTGACATCCATTGTTTCACGTGAAACAATCTTCGGACAGTCAGCGATGTCGATGAGATATAACAGTATTGTTTATGCGCTCAAAGGGAATGGATATCGTCCGTCTCGCCCCGCAATCCAACCTCCGACAGCGGAAGCAGAATTACGATTCCCGTCAGCGGGAGCATGGGATTATCGTGTGACCCCCACACATGGGAGCCACACGATAATTAGCGCTTGTCTACGAGAACGACGTGCGTGGATTCGAGACCGGGAGCTACTGGAGCTTCAACGACACGAGCACGCACTCCCCCGGCATGGGAAATTTGATGCTTCGCCTTTTCAATCTCAGCCTGCGCCGAACGGCCTTTCAATGCGACCAGTCGACCTTGAGGGCGAAGCAGAGGCAACGTCCAACCGGCAAGCTTGGTCATTGGCGCCACTGCTCGACAGGTCACTACAGAGAATGGTTTCAATTCACATTCGTGGTGTTTGATACGATCGATGACTTCGTCGGAACGTGCGCGAATAATCGTAACATTCTGCAGGTCCATGTCATCCACGCACTCTTGCAACCATTCGACACGACGTTCCATGGGCTCAATGAGTGTAAACGCACAATCCGGCATGCATGCTGCCGCAACGATTCCAGGGAAACCGCCGCCACTGCCAACATCGGCAATGGTCTTTGCCTTGCTTCGATCGGTGACTTCCCGAATGAACGGGACGCATGCGGCGGAGTTGAGGATATGACGTTCCCAGATGATGGATATGTCGCGTGGGCCTATCAATCCACGCAGCTCACCCTCGCGGGATAGTTTCACGTGAAACACTTCGAGTTTGTCGTATGCTTCGCCCAATGCCTCACGAACTATTGCGGAATCATCCAGCTCATCACCAGATGTTTCACGTGAAACAATATCGCTCACTCTTCGTTACCTTCATCGACGTCGGATTCATCGGCGCTGCTCTTCATGTAGATGGTGACATAGCGACGCGGCTCTTCACCGTGAGAACGAGACTTCAGCCCCTCCTCGCGAACCACATCATGAATGACCTTGCGCTCGAACGAATTCATCGGTTTCAGATCAACGGGTTCGCCGGTGTCATGCACTTCATCAATGGCATCAAGTGCAATGTCACGAAGACGCTGACGCTTGCGCTTCAGGAACCCGTCAACATCAACAATCAGATGCGAGCGTTCGCCGGTCTTCTGCTGAACAGCAAGCCGGGTAAGCTGCTGCAAAGCATCGACCACTTCACCATTGCAACCAATGAGATGCTTGATATCCGTATCGTCATCAGCGATGATCTGCACCATCGGACGACCGTTGCGAACACCCATCTCGATATCGCCTTCGTAATCGGCGATGTCCAATAAGCCTTCCAAGTAGTCGGCGGCGATGTCAGCTTCTTCATTGAGCTGATCGATCGTCGTGGTCTCCTCCTGCGCCATATCACCACTCCTTTAAGCGAGTATTACTTCCATAGTGTAAAAAAGGAACCTCACGGTCAAATAGAGGTTTCCAATCGTGTCACTTTTTCTTGCGATTCTTCCGCTGGGGCTGCTTGCGCTGGTATCCCCGCTCCAGACGAACAGCGGCTTCCTGGCGCGCCTTCTCCAGTTCCTCTTCCTCAATCGAAAGCTGTCCGGCCTTGGCGCGACGAGCATTCTCCTGACGATGATCTCGAATCTCCTTTTCCTCAGCTGCACGGGAACCGGGGTCGGGAACTTGTACACCTGGAACAAGGAACGGGCAAGGTTGCATGCATTGTTGGTCAGCCAGTACACCAGCACGGCGAACGGGAACATGATGCCGGAGAAGATGTACATGATCGGGAAGCCCCAGGTCATGGCCTGCTGCATCTTGTACGCGGATCCCTGCATCGAAGCCTTGGGGAGGTTCTTGCGCATGTTGTTGAACTGCATGTACCACATGCATGCGCACATCAACAGGATGAAGAAGCCGATGACGACCTTTCCGGAATTGTTGGCCGTACCGAAGGTATCGGTGACGCTGACACCGAAGACGCGGGTTTGCGCGAACTGCTCGGCAGTCGCTGATCGAATGCGCCAAGCGCTCCCCTCTTGCCGGTCGCGATATACGGAATGGCGGAAAGCATGTAGAACATGCACATGAACACAGGACCCTGAATGATGGCGGTCCAACACGACCCCATGGGGTTGGCGTCATTGTCCTGGTAGAGCTTCATCATCTCACGGCTCATGGCCTCTTTGCTGGCCTGATCCTTTTTGCCCTTGTACTTGTTCTGAATATGCTGCATCTTGGGCTGCAAGGCCTGCATCTTGCGCATCGACTTCATCTGCTTGAGATAAATCGGCAAAATACAGGCGTGCACCAACGAGCACAAGGAACACGATCGCCAACACCCAAGAGACTGCCGATCGGTCGACCATGCCCAGCAGGGTGAGGAACTTATGGAACAGGACCATGACCTGGGTCATGAGCCACTCAAGTGGGGTCAGCAGCTTATACAGCCAGCCCCAAATGCCTCTGTCAAGAAGAAATTCTCCGGAAGTGTTCATCAGGCCATCTCCTTAATCATCGGCCATTGGTGTGAGTCGAGGCTTCTCATATGCCTTCGACCAGCGAAATCTGTAGCACAGTGAAAAATGTTGCGGAACATCATCGATGCCGCCACGACTCCAAGGGTTGCAGCGAAGAAAACGCCAAATAAACAGCACGATTCCTCTTACCGCGCCGAAGCGCCGAACCGCAGTGATCGCGTAATGTGAGCAACTCGGATAGTACTTGCAGCATGGCGGCGTTTTCGCCGAAATGGCCCTCTGGTACCACTTGATCATGCCGATAAGCGCCGATCCGATGGCTGACATCAGCGACTCACCCTGCGTTCATGCGTAGTCGTGACTTTGGCGAAGCAACGGGAAAACTGTCGGTCAAGGTCAGCGAAATCGACACGCGATGCGCTGGGTTTGGCTCTCACGACGATATCGCACTGCATCGGAAGCATATCTTCATATCGTCTTGCGAGCACACGAAATCGACGCTTCACACGATTACGCGTTACAGCGTTACCAACAGCCTTGCTGACGGCAAGTCCCATACGTCTCATGATATCCGCAGATGCCTGAACATCACGGGTATCGTCATGCACCACAAAGTGCACGACGATATCCGAATCCGTCACCTTGAAGCGACGCTTCAGCACTGCGATGAAGTCACGATGCTTTTCAGCCGCTTCACTCGCCTTCGTCACCTACCGCAATCAGGCGGACAGAGACTTACGTCCCTTGTTACGGCGGCGGTTGATCATCGCGCGGCCGGAACGGGTGCGCATGCGCACGCGGAAACCATGCTTCATCGAGCGACGGCGGTTGTTGGGCTGGAATGTCCTCTTCATAGTTATGCTCCCGGTTTTGCCATGCTAATGCACGGCTCTCATGAGTCAAGCTCTATAACGGTACTCTGAGCCATGCCCAAAAATCAAAATGAAAACAATTTCTTCACGATTTATCAGTGTGTCGTACCCCTTGCAGAGCAGCGAAAAACATTGGAAACACGCCAAAACATGTAGAAAAGTTATCCACAAATTACATGAATGTTATTCACAATTGAGGCGACACAACACGCTAGGCTGTGGATAACTTGGCTAAAGTGGAGTACATATATCCTGTTGTTGTTGTACTTATTATAGCTACCGTAGCGCATCCGCTACGGTGCGCACCGGCACACATACCTGAAGGAGGTCACAATGTCGGATGACCTTCTCGGTCCAGCCGGGCAAGCCACGCGGATATGGTCGGACACGCTGCGTCTGCTCAAGCAGAATCCCACGCTGTCGCCGCGCGACAAGAGCTGGCTTGAAGGAGTCGTACCGGAAGCGGTATATGGCACGACCATCGTATTGTGCGTAAGCAACATGGCCACGCAGCAAGCGTTGCAGAATGAACTCAATGCGCCGCTGCTCAACGCTTTGAAAATCATATCCGGAAACGACATGTTCCCGGCGTTCAAAATCGTGGCTCCTCAGGTGTCCCAACCGGAACCGCAGCCGCCGGAATACCGGCATCCCGATACTGCGGCGAAACCGAGCGAACCGTTCCCTGCGAATCCGTCGCCGACCTCGCCGATCTGGCTCAGGAATCCTACATGCCAACAGCATGCAGCAATCTCCTCCATCGATTCGATTCCGCGGAAATGACGGAGCGAATCGGCAGCCAGATGCCACGGCTCCTCGAATACCCGGCGAGCCGAGTTTTCCGGTCCGGCAGCAGAAGGTGATGCGCGATCCGGAAACCCATCTGAACAAAAACTCGACGTTCGACACGTTCGTTCCCGGTGATTCCAACCGTTTCGCACGCACTGTCGCGCTTGCGGTCGCCGAGGGAACCGGGCAGGAATTCAACCCGTTGTGTATCTACGGCGGATCGGGACTGGGCAAGACCCACCTGCTCAACGCCATCGGCAACTATGCATTGGTCAAGGATCCCACGCTCAAGGTCCGATACGTCAACAGCGAGGAATTCACCAACGAATTCATCGAGGCACTGCAGACCCCGGCCCAGAGCCAGAATCGTATCGCCGAATTCAACCGCCGATACCGCGAGGTCGACGTGTTGCTCATCGACGACATCCAGTTCCTCGGCGGCAAGGAAGCGACCCTCGAACAGTTCTTCCACACGTTCAACGCGCTGCATCAGGCCAACAAGCGTATCGTCATCGCGTCCGATGTCGCGCCCAAGAACCTCAAGGGCTTCGAGGCACGACTCATCTCGCGTTTCGACTCCGGACTCACCGTCGATGTCAAGCCGCCTGATCTTGAGACCCGCATCGCTATTTTGCGCATGATGGCTTCGATGAACGGCACTTCGACACCGAATGACGTGCTGAATCTGATCGCGGAGCGCTTCACCGAGAACATCCGCGAGCTGGAAGGCGCCCTGATTCGCGTGAGCGCGGTGGCATCGCTGAGCAGTCAGCCGGTGACCCGCGCACTTGCCGAACAGACGCTGCAGGACTTCTTCACCACCGACGTGGAATCAAGCCGACCGACATCATCGGGCAGACGGCGAAGTACTTCCATCTGACATTCGACGACATCGTCGGGCGCGCGCGAACGAAAAACATCGCGCTGGCCCGTCAGGTCGCCATGTATCTTGCCCGTGAGATGACCAGCATGAGCCTAGTCGATATCGGCGAAGTGTTCGGCGGCCGCGATCACACCACGGTCATGCACGCGTATACCCGCGTCAGCGATGATATGCAGGAAAAACCTGAAATTTACAACTACGTGACCGAGCTGACCGCGCGCCTCAAGCAGCGCGGCAATGAGTGACGACAGTCGTTTTCTCTCGGCTGTGCAATGGTCCCGTCTGGCACGATCGCGCTGAGACACCAAAAAACGCCTTTTTTTCGTCGCTGTGCGTGATTCTGCTGGATGAAGGCCTGATTCGTCACCGTCGACAGGGCCTATCAGACTCAGATAATATAGACATACATATTTAATCTGTACAATAAAACAGGCGCAACACGCCGAACGATCTGCTGATTGAAGGAAAAGTTATCCACATGCTTATTCACAAATGTGGGTAGAGCCTGCGGATAACTTGTGGACTACTGCACATTTTTTGTGGATGAACAGTGGATTAATCCACAGGAAATGTGGACAATCAAAATAGTTCGCCGAAAATGTGGATAACTCGGTACTTATGCACATTTTGTCCGGAAAGTTATCCACATAATCTGTGGGTTACTCAGCCCATATAAACACAAGGATTCGCGCAGTTATCCACACTATCCACAGGGCTTATTACTACGACTATCTTATCTCTCTTTCGATAACCGTCGTGATGATAACTCACTTCGCGCATGAGAAAAAACAATCCGAACATGACCCGCTAGAATGTTGCCAAGCACATCGTGAAATGAGGGAACCCATGAAAGTAGAAATCGATTCCGCGGCTCTCGCCGACGCCGTAGCCTGGACGACCCGCGTCATCGACGCCCGACCGGCAAGCCCCATCCTTGCAGGTATCCAGCTCGAAGCCATCGACGGCACCCTTCAACTGTCCGCGTTCAATTACGAGATTTCCGCCCGTCACCACATCGAGGCCGGTATCGACGAACCCGGAACCGCACTGGTACTCGGCAAACTCCTCGCCGACATCACCAAGTCACTGCCTGCCGAAAAGACCTACCTGTCGACCGACGGCTCCACCATGACCATCAACTCGGGCAAGTCCACGTTCACCATGCAGCTCATGCCCGATGCCGAATACCCGGATCTGCCGGTCGTGCCGGCAAAGCTCGGCCAGGTCGACGCACCCACGTTCATCCAGGCCGTAACCCAGGCCAGCGTCGCGGTCTCCCGCGAGGAGAACCGCCCGGTGCTGACCGGCGTGCGCATGCAGTTCGACGGCGACAAAGTCACCATGACTCGACCGACCGTTTCCGCCTGTCCCGCGCCACGTTCACCTGGACGCCGCAGAACATCGACACCTCTACGACCACACTGGTGCGCGGATCCCTGTTGCGCGACGTCGCCCGCGCACTTGACGATCACCAGAACGTCGTCATCGATTTCGACGCCGACAACCCCACGCTGCTCGGTTTCGAGAACGCCGGACGCGTCTCGACATCCCAGCTGATCGACGGCGAATTCCCTGCGGTCGACCGCCTGTTCGCCGACGAATACCCGATTCAGGCCGTCATTGACAAGCAGCTGCTGATCGCTGCCATCAAGCGCGTCGCGCTGGTCGCCGAACGCAACGCCCCGATCCGCATGGTGTTCTCCGGCCAGGAAGTCACCCTGTCCGCCGGCGCCGTGGACGAAGCCCAGGCGCAGGAAATGCTGGACATCGACATGGACGGCGAAGACATCACCGTCGCGTTCAACCCGTCCTACCTGATCGAAGGCCTGAGCGCCATCACTGAGCCGTTCGTGCGCATGAAGATGACCACGGCCGTCAAGCCCGTCGAATTCAACGGCCAGCAGGAGGCGGACAGCGACGAATCGATGGATTACCGCTATCTGCTCGTCCCGATGCGTTTCAACAGCTGAGCCCGACGGCTGAACACTGGAATCCGAATCGAATCGCCGGCACCGCCGAAACACACGGTGCCGGCGATGACATGACAGGAGCCCGTCTTGTACATTTCGCGTCTTGCGCTTGACCATTACCGGTCATGGAACCATTGCATGCTCGACCTCACGCCGGGCATCAACATCCTGCAGGGGGCGAACGGGCTTGGGAAAACCAACATCGTCGAAGCGATAGAAGTGCTGTCCACGGGCCTGAGCCATCGCACATCCAGCTCGGTTCCGCTGGTGCAGCGCGGCGAACATGCAGCGACGATCCGGGCCAATATCGAATCCGTGACGGATCCGGAGCCGCTGATGATGGCGTCAATACCAGCGCTGATGCCGTGGATATCTCGGACATGAAACCGGTCCGGCAGACACAGACCACCACCCTTGAGGCCACGATTGCGGCACGCGGCGCCAACCGCGCCCGCATCAACGGCGGGCAGTCGCGGTATCTGCGGGAGATTCTCGGCACGCTGCCGACCGTGAGCTTCACCCCGGAGGATCAGCAGCTTGTGGCGGGCGACCCCGCCGTGCGCCGCTCGTTCATCAACCAGGTCGCTCGCTGCTGATTCCCGGATATGCGAACCGGTTGCAATCATTCACGCACGTCGCCAAGCAACGGGCGGCACTGCTCAAACAGCTCGGTCAATGGCAGCGTGCAGGATCCCCGATTGACGCCGCGCTCAGCGGGCTGGAGATCTGGACCGGACAGTTCATCGAGGCGGGAGTCGCGCTCAGCCGCGACAGGCAGCGCATCATGCGGAACTGAACAAGTCGTTCGGCCGCTGTATGCCAGATTGGCCGGTGTGGCGGGCGACTTGCCGTCCAATGCGGAAATTCAGGATGCCGCGCAGGATGGTGGTGAGCAGGCAGCGGTCGAATACGTGCCGTCATTCGACGAGATCCTTGGAACACAGGCGCCCGAACGCTGATAAGCCAGCATTTCCAGCGCATCTATCCCGGCGAGGTGTCTCGCGGCGTCAATCTGATCGGCCCGCAACGAGATGACCTGTTGGTGACGCTCAATGGCATGCCGGCCAGGGAATTCGCCTCCAACGGCGAGATGTGGACGTTGGCCCTGGCATTGAAGATGGCACAATACCGGGCCCTCTGCGAGTATTTCGACACCAGGCCGGTGGTGATTCTCGACGATGTGTTCGCTCAGCTCGACGAATCGCGCCGCACCGAGATCCTGCGTTTTGCCGCGGCTCAGGATCAGGTACTGATCACCGCGGCCGCGGAAAGCGATATTCCGATACTGCCGGCGAATGAGTCGACAGAATCCGGCGAGATACCGGTGAACCGCATCGCAGTGGCCGATCTCAAACGGCGCGACGAAGCGGATGCCGAGAGGGCCGGCGAACAATGACCGAACCCCGCAAGCCGAATACGCCGGGCGGGCCGGGGGCACCGAGCAGGCCCGACAAGCCGGGCAGCGC
>ENA-OQIR01000610-OQIR01000610.1-human-gut-metagenome-genome-assembly--contig:-NODE-610-length-14786-cov-4.649226_pt1 | contig 14786 bp, 26 predicted proteins | sample MGYA00242580_ERZ504745 | MGnify/ENA primary metagenome ERZ504745 (study PRJEB26092, sample SAMD00036214) | human gut metagenome | host: Homo sapiens | study: EMG produced TPA metagenomics assembly of... | reverse complement strand
TTGAAAACTGAATAGTTCCGTCATCTGGTACTCCGATAATGATACTTCCGTAATTCGCGGCCCGGTCACAAAGCAGACGGGGTGGCTGAAATGCCAATGAAGCGGTACAAGTCCGCTGCCAGATGTTCATGCCCCACTCGCAGGGAGCCGAGGGCGAATATGCGAGACCTTTAATCATATTGATCCGGGAACTGTCGGGTACGTTCCACGCATCCGGCAGTTCCCGTTTTTTTACGTACTCTTATTTATTCTTTATCCGAATATTCACTTTTGATACATAGGAGGACACTTTTATGGACGAGTTGAACCCCACGGTGCGCGAGCAGGAGATCTACGAGGAGATGGAGCTGACCCCTGAGATGGTCAAGTCCATCCGAACTCTCTGCGGTACCTGTCTGCGGCACTTTGTGGATGCAAAGGCTTTCAAAATCGCGCTTGTACCCAGCCCAGACCGGAGCATGGACACATGCACCGTCTGCCAGATGCGGCGCGGCTATGATTATGTGGTCATGCACCGCTGACCCAACCATACCACCATACCTTGAACGAAGCTCGTTGCGGAACATCCGGCAGCGGGCTTTGCACATAACAACATGGAGGTACAATTGCAGCAAAACTGGAAATTCCAACGCGGAGACATCTTCTTCACCCATTTCGGGGCGAGCACCGGCTCGGAACAGCACGGTGACCGCCCGGCGGTCATTCTTCAGAATGACGTGGGCAATTATCACTCTCCGACCCTGATCGTTGCGACCATGACAAGCAAGGCGGAAAAGAAAGTAAACCAGCCGACCCACTGCCTGTTGGAAAACGCAGGTTGAATATGCCGTCCGTTGTGCAGGCAGAGCAGATCTTCACCATCGACAAAAGCCGGGCACTGAAGTATCTGGGGCATCTGACCCCAGAGGAGATGCGCCGGGTGGATGATGCGGTTCGCATCAGCCTTGCGCTGAACCCTATGGGCAGCATCCAGCAGATAGAGCCTATCCGGCGCTCTACGGCGGTTTATGCGCCGCCTGAGGTGGTGGATGGCAAACCGCCTGTCTACCCCTATACGCCCATCCGGTCGTCCTTTGAGAACGCCGGAAGCATCGAGGAAATGATGCTGTACACCGAGTTGCAATCCGCGGTTCATGCCATGATCCAGCGGTTGGAATACAGCTTCACCTTCAATCCCAGCCTGCTCACCAGCCCGAAGCGTAAGCAGCAGGTGGCTGAGATCTTAGAGGAAGCCGAGAAGTACATTTGGAGAATCAAGGAGGAAATGCGATGCGCCTGAACGAAAACAATACTTTCATTGGTATCAACCCGCCGTACCAGCTTTCGGTCATCCACAGCAGCAAGCTGATCTATCCCCGCGAGATCTACCAGCGGGGCGTGGAGCGCAAGCGGGTGGAGCTGATCGCCAGAGACTTCAATGAGTACATCGTTAACGAGCCGAAGGTCAGCTTCCGCAACGGCAGGTACTATGTAATGGACGGTCAGCACACCATCGAGGGCTGCATCCTCCTCAACGGCGGCGAGGACCGCCCGATCCTCTGCAAGGTCTACACCGGTCTGACGATGGAGCAGGAAGCCCTGCTCTTTGCGGAGCAGAACGGTCACTCTGCACCCCTGTCGGCGGGCATCAAGCTGCGCGCCAAGGTGGTGGGCGGCGATGCGCCTTCCAAGGCGTTTGTCGCAGCCACTAACCGGGCGGGGCTTTCCCTCAACTACGACAGTATGCAGCTGAGCGACTACCGCATCGGCTGCGTGGGCACGGCGCTGAAGCTGTACGACCAGCTGGGCGAAGAGATCTACTGCGAAGCTCTGCGGCACATCGTGGAAGCGTGGGAGGGCAAACCGGATTCCTTCCGGGCGGCTGTCCTGCGGGGCGTGATGTACTTTGTGCAGCTGTATCATGGGCAGTACAGCGAGGAGCGGCTTGTCCGTGCGCTGAGCGGCGTCCATCCCATGGAGCTCTACCGTGTCAGCCGGGATAACCCCGCCAAGCTTCCGGGCTGGCGGCGGTACGTTTACCCCATCTACACCACCTACAACGCAAGTGCAGGAAAGACGCACTGCCGATGAAGTTCTAAGCTCAAATATCTCCTTTGGCAAGTGAGATGGTCCCCGAAAAAGACCATCACACTTTACATATAGTATTTTCTGCTGAATAATCGACATATTGAACTAGAAAGAGAGGACAGGAATGAGCGAGATCGCAGCCTGCACTTTGATTCAGGAAGAGCCTGACCGAAAGACGGAGAGGTATCTGACGATGTTCAAGGACTACCCGGATGTGGTGACGGTGGAGCATCTTCAGGAAATGCTTGGCATCTGCCGGAAGAATGCGTATCTGTTGGTCAAGCAGAATAAGATCCACTCGGCGCGTGTAGGACGCAGCTATAAGATACCAAAACTCTGCGTGGTAGAGTACCTGCTCGATCAGGATCGGCAACTTGGAGGGATGCACCTTTCAAACTCCCTTGTGCCATCCTTGCAAAACACTCCAGAATCTTCTAAACTTATGATGCCTAAGCAAAGGACGTTTGGCTGCGAACAGAAAGGAGCATAACTATGACAAATGTGGCCGGACATTTAAGAGAACAAAACGGTATGTATCAGATGATTCTGAGCTGGAAAGACACAGATGGAAAGCGCAGAACCAAATCCATCAGCACAGGACTTCCTGTTAAAGGAAACAAAAAAAGAGCTGAATCTCTGTTGCGTAAAACACAAAAAGAGTTTAACCCTGAAACGATGCAGCAGGTTTCCGACCTGCCGGTATCGGAATATCTGAACCGCTGGCTTCGGGAAAGCGTGATGAACCTTCCGCCCGAAACCTATGGCAGATATGCTTATGATCTGGGAAGAGTAGTTGTCCCATACTTTGAAAAGAAGCGGCTGTCTTTGAAAGCACTCTCTCCGCGCGATCTGGAAACGTTCTTCCGCTATGAGCGTCAGCAGGAGGAGGCCAGTGTACAGCAGCTTCTGGATTGGCACAAGGAGTTGACCGATGCCCTACAATATGCCGTTGACAATAATTGGCTGAAGGTCAGCCCCATCAAAGAAGTTGACCCCTGCCTTGATAACTCCCCGGTACTTTTCACCGACTTCATCACGGACTGGTTGAAAATGATGAAGTCACGAGTGGAAATCACAACCTATACCAGCTATGAAAGAGCAATCGTTCACAAGATCGTCCCATATTTTGAACCGCTCCACTATACATTGCAGGATATGGAACAGCATCCCAAATACATCCAAGACTTCTACCAGCATGAGTTGGATCGTGGCCTTACGGCAAACACCGTCATTCACTATCACGCCAACATCCGCAAATGCTTGCAGTACGCTTTTCAAATCGGCATGATCCGTTCCAACCCGGCAGATCGCGTTGAACGTCCTCGTAAGGAAAAGTTCAAGTCGGAGATTTACAGCGGTGAAGAACTGGAGCAGCTTTTCAAAGCGATTCAAGGTGACCCTTCGGAGTTTGGCGTTATCATGGCTGCATTCTACGGCCTGCGGCGCAGTGAAGTTGTTGGCTTGAAATGGGATGCCATTGACTTTGAAAACAAGAAAATCAGCATTCAGCATACGGTTGTGACCGCAAAGGTCAACGGAACGCTAACAGAAATCGCACGAGATAAGACAAAAACAAAGTCGAGCTGCCGGACACTTCCCCTAATCCCTGCCTGTGAGCAGATGCTCAATAAAATGAAAAAGGAGCAGGAGCAGAATCGGAAGGTCTGCGGCAAAAGCTATTGCACCGATTATCTTGACTATATCTATGTAGACCCGATGGGAAAACGGATTCGGCCCGATTTCCTGAGCCAACATTTCCCGGATTTTCTGGTCGCACACCAGATGAAGCGTATCCGCTTTCACGATCTGCGCCATAGCTGCGCCAGTCTGCTCTATGCCAATGGCGTGAGCCTGAAGGAGATTCAGGAGTGGCTGGGGCACAGCGACATCAGCACGACAAGCAACATTTATACACATCTGGATTTCTCCAGTAAGGTATCTTCGGCGAATGCAATCGTCAATATCTTCCCAGAAAACGCCAAAGTATAAAAAATGGGCAAAAAAGAAAAACAGCCTAAAATCTTTCGATCCTAAGCTGTTTTATGATGAAGTGCCGATGGTGGGACTCGAACCCACATGGTTTCCCGAACGATTTTGAGTCGTTTGCGTCTGCCATTCCGCCACATCGGCTGATATTCAATTTTGAGACATTCGTACCGGTTTCTGAAGATTGGAGGGATGTTCAGGAGGGATGTAAGAAATCCTGCTTCGACAAACCTTCAAAATTCAACGCACAATCGTGAATTTCTCGTACAGACAAGAAAAATCACGAAGCGGATTTTGAGTCCCCCTCGTCTGCCATTCCGACACACCGGCGTATGTAGAACGGTATTATTATAGCGGATTTTCCGCCCAAAATCAAGACGCAGTTCCTTTTTGCAGAAAAAAGAATTTTTCGCCTTCCCTTTCCGGGGATTCCGTGGTATCCTTACAGCAAAAAAGAACCTGGAGGTTCCTATGAATCACACGTTTTCTGCTCCCGTTACCGCTGCACAGCGTCAGCGGGACACTCTGCTGGGCGCGCTGGTGGGGCTGGCGCGCTCCACGGTCAATGAACCCAAAACGGAGGACACCGACCGCATACTGGCTGCCGGTCTGCGGCTGGCGGCTGACCCCGAGGCCGCCGAGAGCGCGCTGCTCCGGATGACTGACATCGTTGAAGCCGAGAAGCACCGGGTGGCGCCCAACTGCGCTGCCTGTGCCATGCCCTGCGGAAACACCAGCAATTATGACCTTGCCCGTTTGTGGGGCGCACCCGCAGAAATTTGTGCCCTGAAAGTTCGACTGCTTTCTGCGGTCTGCGTCCTTGCCGGACAAAAAACGACGGCACAAATCCAGAAGGAGATCTGCGATGATCTATTTGTGCTGGCAGAGGACTGGGACACCGAACTGCTGCTGTCCATCGTCACACGGGCCGAGGGACTGTGCGCCCAGTAACTTTTCCAGAAACAAAAAAGCATTTCCTGCCTGAAAACGAACCTTTTTTCACAAAACCTCTTTACAAATGCGCCGCAAAAAACTATTATATAGTTATATGCTGCTGTTTGATGCAAAGTTTTTCTACCGGCGCATTCCGGTATTATTCCCACACGCAAGACTATATGAGAAAGAAGGTAGAATCCATGTCAGTGAAAAAGCCTGTCGTTCCTGCCGCTGCAGAAGCTCCCGCAGCCGAGGCAAAGCCCGCACGCAAGACCGCAAAGTCCGCTGTCAAAACGGAGAAAGCCCCCAAAACGGAAAAGACCGCCCACAAGGGCCGTCCCCCGCTTTCCCCTGAGATCTACGTTGAATTTGCCGGCAAGCAGTATAACATCACCGATCTTGTGGACCGCGCCAAGGCCGATTACCGCCTGACCCACAAGGTGGGCGTGCAGTCCTGCAAGATCTACGTCAAGCCTGAGGAAGAGGCCGCCTACTATGTCGTCAACAAGGTCGGCGGCAAGCTGCCTCTGTAAAGGCTGCGTTTCTGTTTTTCACCGCACAGAAAAAGACCAGAGCTGTTCTGCCAAGTGGCAGTTCAGTTCTGGTCTTTTGTTTTACAATGTTACAAACCCATACGCTCTTCCCTGACGCGGAACGCGGGGTCTTACTTCAGGAACTTGTGCACGGCGCGGGCCACGATGCCGCCCAGGATGCCGGAGACGAGGAACTCAGCCACGCCCTGGACACCAACCAGCAGCACAACGAACATCAGGGGGTTGGCAGCGCCCTTAACGGACACCAGGTTCTGGACATAGTCGCAGTTGTAGAACGCCAGCACGATATAGCCCATGAAGAACAGGGTGTTCAGGGCCGGAGCGCACATGGCGCTGACGATATAGCTCCAGGTGCTGCTCTTGTCCAGCTTGCTCAGGCCATTGAAGATCAGCCCACACACACGCCCATCAGCACACGCATGCCCACGCAGAGGATAAAGGTGTTGACAGGGCTGACCTGGAACAGAGCGCCGGTCATGGCGGAAGCACCGGTAACGGCATCATAGAAGCTCACCGCGCCGAACACGCCGCCCAGCACAGCACCGGCCACAGGGCCATGGTGATGGCACCCACCGCAATGGGCAGGGTCAGGAAGCTCATGTAAAGCGGGCCCATGGGCACACTGCCCAGCCGATGGCCTTCATTACAAGTTCGATGGCGACCAGCAGTGCCAGTCGGGTGAGAGTGCGAAGATCGTTGTTTTTCATAATTCAGTTTTCCTCCTGCTGCCGTTCCGCCCTATACGTCGGATACGGCGCAAATCTGGTTTTTTCTGTCAGGGAATCTATAAATAAGCGGGCAAGCCCACCTTATTTATCACAGGGAAATTTGATGTCGGCGCTCCGTCGGGCCACGGTCAGCACACGGCTGACGGCCACGGAGGTATCCAGCATCCGGCTGCACAGCTCCTGGTCACCGCCCTCGATGGCCTTGGCAAAGGCGTGGAACTCCGCCGCCTGCCGGGGCCTGCCGCCGTTCAGGTTGAAGTGCTCTTCCTTGCCCTGATTGGGTGGAAGGTCACGCCGCCGCACCAGTTGGCCGTGGATTTCTGCAGGATATAGCCCTTTGTGCCCTGGATGACATACCGGGCAGGCGCACCGCAGTCCTTGGCGGCCATGCTGACTGCCTTGAAGCTGTTGTACTCCATGGTCAGGATCCCGCTGGTGTCGATGCCGCGCTCCATGTTGGGCAGGTAGTGCACCTGATTCGGCTCACCGAACAGGCCCACGATATAGCTGATGTTGTAGACATTCAGATCCATCAGGCACCGCCCGCACACTCCGGGTCAAAGGAGACCGGCGTTTCCCCGGCACAGAAGGCATCGTAGCGGCTGGAATACTGGCTGAAATTGCACTGCACCAGCTTCACCCTGCCGATGCGGGGCAGCAGCTCCCGGATCTTGTTGTAGTTTTCGAGGTACTGGGTGGTCATGGCCTCAAACAGGAACACCTTTTTGCGGCGGGCCAGCGCTGCCAGCTCCTCGGTCTGGGCAGCGGTGCAGGCCATGGGCTTTTCCACAATGACATGCTTCCCCGCTTCCAGCGCCACCTTGGCATAGCGGTAATGCTGCAGGTTGGGCACGGCCAGATAGATCACATCCACCCACTGCAATAATTCAAAATAGTTCGTGGTGCGCTGGGGAATGCCGTACTGTTCGCACATCTCGTCGGCCACCGGCGCACTGCGCTGGGTGCTGCAGAGCGCCTGCACCGTAAAGGGGCAGTCCGGCCCTGCCAGCCAGGGCAGAAACTCCCGCACGATCATCCCGTGCCCAGGATCCCTAGTTTCATTGTTCTCTCCATCCTGTTTCGTCGTCAGCCGTTTTTGTTCTCCTCCTCGCGGCGTTCCCGGCGCTGGGAGCGGGGACGGCGGCCCCGGCGGAAATTGTTGTTTGGGTTCCGCCGCCTGCCCCCGGCGGCATAGTGCGGCTGAGGGGCGTTCATCTGGTACAGCAGTGCCAGCCCCTTCAGCAGCAGCTCCGGGTCGTAGGTCAGCGGATGGCGGCAGAGCGGCGTGACATACTTTGCCAGCCCGCCCGTGACCACCAGGGTGCCGGGCGGCCCAGCTCTTCCTCAATGCGCTGGGTGATGCCGTCCAGCAGAACTGCCGTGCCCAGCACAGAGCCCGAAAGCATACAGCTCTCAGTGTTCACACCAATGGCTGCTTTGGGGGAGCTCAGCCGCACCTGCGGCAGCTGGGCACAGCGCTCCCCCAGAGCCCGCAGGCCGGTGGAAAGCCCCGGGCAGATCACACCGCCCCGGAATACCCTGTTCTCATCCACAACATTAAATGTAGTGGCAGTGCCAGATCCACGGTGATGACCGGCAGCGGGAAGTTCGCCGCAGCGTAAGCGGCATCCACCAGCCGGTCCTTGCCCACAGCATGGGGATCAGGCACCCCCATGGTCAGGCCCGTGCGGATCTCCGGCGAAACGATGACCGGCTTTTGCCGGTGTAATAGCGGGCGCACTCAGCCAGTGCCCCGGTGATCTGGGGCACTACGCTGGTCAGCACCGCGCCCTCGAACCGGATGGGCTTTTCCGGGTGGCGGCGGTGAGCAAACACCTTTTCCATTTCAATGCGGTATTCCGCGGCGGTACGGGTGCGCACCGTATCCATATGGGCCACAAAGCATACACGTCCGTCCTTGATGCCGCCCAGGGCGACGGTGGTGTTGCCTATATCAATGGCTAAGATCATATTTTACCTTTCCTGCAAAACCTCTCAGGCGCTTTGCTCCGGCTCCCCTGCCAGAGGAGCCGGGTGGCTTGCCTCTCCCGGCAGGAGCGGCGGCAAAGACGCAGACCTTGACGGAGAGGTTTTATTCTAAGTCAAGTTATTTTACCGCATTTTTGCGCTGGATACAAGACCCAACCGAAAGATTTTGTTGTGCTGGCGGTGATTTTGGATTATACTAAAGAGGCAAACCCGCAAAACAGGAGGTTTTTTGGATGGATCTACAGGGCAAATGCGTCCTTTTGGGCGTTACCGGCGGCATTGCCGCCTATAAAATGGCAAATGTGGCCAGCGCACTCAAAAAGCTGGGGGCCGACGTGGAGGTCATTATGACTGAGAACGCCACCCATTTCATCACCCCTCTCGTCTTTGAGACGCTGACCGGCCACAAGTGCATGGTGGACACCTTTGACCGTGACTTCAAGTTCGAGGTCACCCATATCTCGCTGGCCAAAAAGGCAGATGTGGTTCTGGTGGCACCGGCCACAGCCAACGTCATTGCCAAAATGGCCCACGGCATCGCCGATGATATGCTCACCACCGTGGTGCTGGCGGTCAAATGCCCCAAGCTGGTCAGCCCGGCCATGAACACCGGATGCTGGAAAACCCCATCACGCAGGACAACCTCAGAACACTGGAGCACTACGGCTTCACGGTCATCCCCTCTGAGAGCGGGGTGCTGGCCTGCAAGGATGTGGGCAGCGGCCGCCTGCCCAAGGAGGATGTGCTCATCGAGTACATCCTGCACACCATCGCCCGGCCCAAGGATCTGGCCGGTGTCCGCATCGCTGTGACCGCCGGGCCCACGCAGGAGCCGCTGGACCCCGTGCGCTACCTGACCAACCACTCCACCGGCAAGATGGGCTATGCCATCGCCCGGGCCGCCGCCATGCGGGGAGCGGAGGTCACCCTCATCCACGGTCACACCGACCTGCCGCCGGTCCGCTTCACCACCGATGTTCCCATTACCACGGCGCAGGATATGTACGATGCCGTGACCAGCCGCTTTGAGGAGATGGACGTGCTGGTGATGGCTGCCGCCGTGGCAGACTACCGCCCCGTAACAGTGGCAAGCGACAAGATCAAGAAAAAGGACGGCGACCTCTCCATCCCTGTGGAGCGCACCGCCGACATTCTGGGTACCATCGGCCCGAAAAAGACCCACCAGTTCCTCTGCGGTTTTTCCATGGAGACCCGGGATATGGTGGAAAACTCCACGGCCAAGCTGACCCGGAAGAATCTGGACATGGTGGTGGCCAACAACCTGAAGGTCGCCGGAGCCGGTTTCGGGGTGGACACCAACGTGGTCACATTCATCACCCAGACGGTACCCGGGAGCTGCCCCTGATGAGCAAGGCCGATGTGGCCGATGCCATTCTGGATGAGATTTTGAAGCGCAGAGGTTTATAAAAACTTTTATCCCTCTCCGTCAACCCGGCGGAGAGGGTTGTTTTTGTAAGAAAAGCGTTCACTTTACCCTGCTTTTACAAAAACATTTTTCAAAATCCGGGCAAATCACTTTCCAAAAGTGCAATTTTGATGTATTCTATTCCTATCCGCTGTTCAGGTCCACTGTCCGCGGAGGAACCACAAACGAAAGAGGGGTGCGCACAGATATGCTGAAATATCTGGCAAAACGCATCGGGCGTTCCATCCTGACGCTGTTCGTCATTGTAACGCTCGTGTTCTGCCTGCTGCGGCTGATGCCGGTGGAAGGCTACTTTGCAAACTACGAAAAAATGACCGAGGCCCAGATCCAGGCGGGCCTGCAGTCCATGGGCCTGCTGGACCCGCTGCCGGTGCAGATCGGCCGCTTCTGGTGGAATGCCCTCCACGGCGACCTGGGCGTGAGCCATATTTATAAGGTAAATGCCTCGGTCACCGGCATCCTGGCCAAAAAGCTGCCCATCTCTATCCAGATGGGTGTGTTTGCCATGCTGTTGAGCCTGGTCATCGGCATTCCCATGGGCCTGCTGATGGGCCGGTTCAAGAACCGCTGGCCGGATAAGATCGGCACCGCCATCATCGTGCTCATTCAGGCCGTGCCTGCCGCCGTGTATTACCTTTATATTCAGATGTACGGCACCACCGCCCTGGGCGTGGGTCTGTTGTTTGATGCCTCCGACTGGCGGTACTGGGTGCTGCCGGTCTGCTCCATGAGCCTGGGCAACGTGGCATTCTACGCCATGTGGCTGCGCCGCTACATGGTGGACGAGAGCAACAAGGATTACGTCCGGCTGGCGCTGGCCAAGGGCGTGAGCGAGAGCAACATCGCCCTGCGCCACATCTTCCGCAACGCCATGGTGCCGCTGGTGCAGTATATTCCCTCTGCCTTCCTGAACACTGTGGTCGGCTCCATCTACATCGAGAGCCTGTATTCCATCCCCGGCATGGGCGGCCTGCTGGTCACCTGCGTCCAGCGCCACGACAACACCATGGTGCAGGGCATCGTGCTGCTGTACGCCTGCGTGGGCATCATCGGCCTGATCCTGGGCGATCTGCTCATGGTGCTCATCGATCCCCGCATCAGCTTTGGCAAGAAAGAAGGTGGCCGATAATGCTGTTCCACATGAAAGATCACAAGGCAGCTGTTCTGGAAAACGACCTGAACAAGCTGCAGAAGGACGGCCCCGCCGCTTGGGCCGACCTGCCCGAGGACGAGCTGTTCACCCCCGCCGGGTTCAGCGAGGAGCGTGCCGAGGCCACCTCCTACTCCAATTACAGCTATTGGGGCAGCACTTTCCGTGCTTTCTTCAAGAATAAGATCGCCGTGGCCCTGCTCATTGCACTGGTGTTCGTGGTGGGCTTTGCCTTTTTGCAGCCCTATCTGCCCGGTCAGGCAGATCCCAACCTCTGCCAGGTAGACCCTGCCACCGGCATCCAGTTCCGCAATATCGCCCCCGGGGAAGAGGGCTTTATCTGGGGCTCCAATGCCATCGGCCAGGACCTGTGGGCCCGCATCTGGGCCGGTGCACGCACCAGTCTGACCATCGCCTTCTTCGTGGCCCTCATCGAGGCCGTGGTGGGCATCACAGTAGGTGTGCTCTGGGGCTATGTCCGCCAGCTCGATTTCTTCTTCACCGAGCTGTACAACATCTGTGATAACATCCCCTCCACCATCATCCTGATCCTGATCTCCTATGTCGCATCCCCCAGCATCCAGACCCTGATCCTGGGCATGTCCATCACGGGCTGGATCGCCATGGCGCGCTTTATCCGCAACCAGATCCTGATCATCCGCGACCGTGATTACAACGTGGCTTCCCGCTGCATCGGCACCCCCATCCGCCGCATCGTGCTGCGCAACCTGCTGCCCTATCTGGTATCGGTCATCATGCTGCGCATGGCCCTGACCATCCCCGCCGCCATCGGCAGCGAGGTGTTCATCACCTATATCGGCCTGGGCCTTTCTGTGGAAACGCCCTCTCTGGGCAACCTGATCAACGACGGCCGCAAGGTGATGATGCAGGCGGGCCTGCGGTACCAGCTGCTCTACCCCACCATCATCCTGAGCTTTGTCACCATTGCGTTCTACCTCATCGGCAACGCTTCTCGGACGCTGCCGACCCGAAGAACCACCTGCAGTAAGGAGGGACAGAAGATGGAAAAAAATCAGCTCATCCTTTCTGTAAAGGACCTCAACATCAAATTCAACCTGCGCGGCAAGGTGCTGCATGCCATCCGCGGCATCGACCTGGACATCTACCACGGCGAAGTCCTTGCATCGTGGGCGAATCCGGCTCCGGCAAGAGCGTGTTCACCAAGAGCTTCATGGGCCTGCTGGATGCCAACGGCTCCATCACCTCGGGCACCATTGATTATTACGGTGCCGATGACGGCAAGCCCATCCGCCTTTCCGACCTGAAAAAGGAGAAGGACTGGCTGAAGGTCCGGGGCCATGAGATCGCCATGATCATGCAGGACCCATGACCAGCCTGAACCCCCTGAAGACCATCGGCGACCAGATCATGGAAGCCGTGGAGCTGCACCAGCATCTCAAGGGCAAGGCCGCCCGGGAAAAGACCTTGAATACCTGCGGGACGTGGGCATTGCTGACCCCGAGGTGCGCTTTGCGCAGTATCCCCACGAGTTTTCGGGCGGTATGCGCCAGCGCGTTGTCATTGCCATTGCGGTGGCCTGCAACCCGCAGATCCTGATCTGCGACGAGCCCACCACCGCACTGGATGTGACCATTCAGGCCCAGATCCTGCAGCTGCTCAAGGAGATGCAGGTCAAGTACAACCTGACCATCGTCCTCATCACCCACGATCTGGCGTGGTGGCCAACATCGCCGACCGGGTGGCCGTCATGTACGCAGGTGACATCGTGGAGATTGGCACCTCTGATGAGATCTACTACGACCCCCGCCACCCTACACCTGGCGCTGCTGTCCAGTATGCCCCAGATGGGCATCAAAGGCGAGGATCTGTTCAACATTCAGGGTACACCCCCGAACCTGTTCACCGAGATCCACGGCGATGCCTTTGCCCCCGCAACCCCAGGCGCTGAAGATCGACTTTGTCAAGCGCCCGCCCTACTTACGGTCAGCCCCACCCACAAGGCCAAGACCTGGCTGCTGGACCCCCGGGCTCCCAAGGTGGAACCACCTGCCGCCGTCAAACTGTTGAAAGAGGAGGGGATGCAGGATGCCTGAAGATCGTGACATTCGCGTTTGCGAAGCAGCGAATACCCCAGTGGAGTGTTCGAGCGAAAAAACGGTCTTGCGCCAGCAAGATGGAGAGGCTTCGCCCCGGCAGGTCCTGCTTGAGGTCAAGGACCTCGAGGTGACCTACGGCTCCGGCCGCAAGGCTTCAAGGCCGTGAACCGTGCCAACTTTGAAATTTACAAGGGTGAGACCTTTGGTCTGGTGGGCGAATCCGGCTCCGGCAAGACCACCATCGGCCGCGCCATCATGCGCATCCTGCCCACCTCGGGCGGCGAGATCCTGTACAAGGGCCAGAAGATCAACGGCAAGATCTCCCGCCAGCTGGACCAGCAGGTCATCAAGGAGATCCAGATGATCTTCCAGGACCCGCAGTCCTCCCTGAACGAGCGCGCCAAGGTCAGCTACATCGTGGGCGAGGGCCTGCAGAATGTCCGGCCCGACCTGACCGCTGCCCAGCGGGAGGAGAAGGTCCGGCAGGCACTGCTGGATGTGGGCCTGCTGCCTGAATTCGCTTCCCGTTTCCCGCATGAGTTCTCCGGCGGCCAGCGCCAGCGCATCGGCATTGCCCGCGCCTGATCGTGGAGCCTGAGTTCATCATTGCCGACGAGCCCATCTCGGCTCTGGATATGTCCATCCGCGCCAGGTGCTCAACCTGCTGCGCCATCTGCAGAAGGAGCGCGGCATCACCTACCTGTTCATCGCCCACGACCTCTCGGTCATGCGGTACATTTCGGACCGCATCGCCGTTATCCACAAGGGCGATATCGTGGAGCTGGCCGATGCGGAGGAGCTGGTGACCCATGCCATCCACCCCTACACCCGCAGCCTGCTCTCCGCCATCCCCATGCCCAACCCCAGGCTGGAGCGGAAGAAAAAGCTGCTGGTCTACGACCCTGCCATGCACGATTACACGCAGGAGGCCCCCCAGTGGCGGGAGCTGCGCCCCAGCCACTGGGTGCTCTGCAGCGAGCAGGAGGCCAAAGACTGGCTGGCTGAAATGTAAACTTTCTCTTGCGTTTTTTGGCAAAGTTCGCCCTTTGTTTCTTGACATTTCCACCCTGCTCTACTACAATAGCTCTTGTACGTATTGTGTTGTTTTTAACAAACGGACGAAATTTAAGACCCTGTTGAATCCGGCTGCCCCGGCTGCGGGTGCAGTGACTGCTCAAAGGACAAAGGACAATTTATGACAACATCCAACACCCCGACCTATGCTTCCCAGGCACGCCCCTGGCTGAAATTCTACGATCAGAAGTACATTGACCAGACCATGCCCGCCTGCACGGCGTTTGAGCTCGTCTGCCGGCAGAACAAGAACCGGCTGGGCGAGACCGCACTGGAATACTATGGCCGCAAGTTCACCTACGCTGATTTTATCGTCAACGTCAAAAAGACGGCAGCAGCCCTGCGGGCCTCGGGCCTGAAAAAGGGCGATATTGCCACGGTGGTCAGCGTGATGACACCGGAGATCATCTTTGCGTTCTATGCCGCCGACATGATCGGCGCGACTCTGAACCTGGTGGATCCCCGTTACAGTGTGGAGGCATCCGTGAGTACATTGAAGAGGTGGATTCCCACCTGCTGATCTGCCTGAATGTGGTGTATGAGCGCTGCCATCAGGCTGCCAAGCGCACCCATGTGGAGCATGTGGTGGTGCTCTCCCCGGCCGACTCCCTGCCGCTGCCTCTGGCGCTGGGTTACAAGGTCCAGAATCTCGACAAGAACAAGTATCACTCCAATGTCATCCACTGGAAGCAGTTCCTTGCTGCCGGGAAGGACGAGAGCATTGCCGCAGAACCCTATGACCGGAGCCATGCCTGCGTGGTGGTGCACGACCGGCGG
>ENA-OQIR01000608-OQIR01000608.1-human-gut-metagenome-genome-assembly--contig:-NODE-608-length-14806-cov-2.949315_pt1 | contig 14806 bp, 21 predicted proteins | sample MGYA00242580_ERZ504745 | MGnify/ENA primary metagenome ERZ504745 (study PRJEB26092, sample SAMD00036214) | human gut metagenome | host: Homo sapiens | study: EMG produced TPA metagenomics assembly of... | reverse complement strand
TGCAGACGGCACGCCGCATGAATCATGGTTTACACGATGAACGCGCCGTACCGCGACCAGTTGCTCCCGGTCAGCAGCCGCTACAATGCGGTTGTTTTGCAGGGGTGTCTGGATGCCGGTATTTCTCCGCAGCAGTTCTATGACGCCGACGAAAAATACCGCAAAATCTACAAAGCCAGAGCCGCGCCGGCCCCTAAGAAACACGCTCCCGAACGCTAACCAAGCCCGCTGCATCGTGCAGCGGGCTTTTTCTTTTGCAACAAAAGGAGAACCAGTATGAAAAACAAACACAGAATAAAGCAGTGCTTGTCGCTGCTGCTGGCGGGTGGGATTGCACTCACAAATCTGGGCGCGGTTATGCCCGCTTTTGCAGAGGATGCCGCAGCCACGCCGGAGACAGCCGAAGCCGCCACACCGGAAAGCGCTGCACCCGCAGAACAGCCTGCGGCATCGGACGGCGGCTGTCCGTGGAAGAAATCCAATCTCGGATGTATCCCAGCTTGCCGCAGACGGCTACCGGGTACTACCTCGACTCCAACGGTCTGCCGGTGCTGACCGGTGAGACAAAAATCAGCATCGAGGGTTGGGGCGATGAGGATTACCGTGACTACGATGCCGACAGCACGATTCAAGTCGCACTGGATGAGGGATTGCTCAATACCGACAGCGCCACAGCCTCTTTTCCCCGCATGGACGGTGAGGACTACGCCATCGTCCCCATCAGTATGCAGGTGCTGTATCCTGCCAACGGCGGCAGTGCGGACATCACATTGCCCGACAATGTAGAACTGCTGGGATACAGCTTCACCAGTGGCGACCTGTGTGCCGCCACCGAAGAAGAACGCCAGCGGCAGCTCCATTATGATTTTTCCGAAGGCACGGCATCGGTGGCGGGCATCTATGTCAAAGCTACCGAGGATTTCAGCGTTACGCTGACCTATACAGACTCAGAAACGAGCCTGACGAAAGCGCTCCATGTCACGCTCGACGATTCTGCGCCGTTCCCTGGCATCCTGCAGGATCGTTTTGCACAAGAGGCACAACCTGCCACCTGCTCGGCGGACGCAGGTGTTGCAGCTTACGCAGGTTTGCAGGTCACGCAATGCGTTTACACCAGCGTGGGCTGGATGAACTATCTCGGCGGGCAGCCGCCCTGTGTGCCGATAGCGGCAAATGGGCGTGGGGACCCGGTGCAACCTATGCCAACAAGTATCCGCCGGTAGCAAATTATTCCTCGGCGGGCAGTGTCTGGGTATTGGCCTCGTTCTTTGGTAAAGGCTGGACAGCGGATCAGGCAACCATGTGGCACAGGGCTTCAACAGCGGCGCACCGTCCGCGGTTTCTGCTTGCGAGGTCGAGGATGCCACCGACAACAATGCCTACCTTGACCGCCTTGTGTGGCAGGCAGAGCAGTTTCCGGACAGCCTTGCCGGTGAAATCGTGAACGGCACAGCAGTCTATGCAGACAACGATGCCGAAACGGTTTACATCGGCACACTGTACGTTCCAGCAACGCCGCATGGCAGCGCTTTGTCATTCTGGACTACACCCCGGTCACCTTAGGTGGGGATAACGAGATCCCCGAACTAACCCCGGAGGGACAGCCCGTGGACAAGCCATGGAATGCCAGCTATGAGCGCACCGAAACGCTGGATTTTTCGTATACCATCAACACCGACAAAATCCAGTTGGAAACGCTGGAGAAGGTGGATGGAGCAGGCATCGATATTGCTCCGATTCTGGACGGTATTCCTTCGGACATCAACGGCGGCAGTTGGACGATTACGCCGTCAGGCAAGCAGTCGGTGACCACAGGCGGTCACACGCAGGACGACAGTTACCACCTCAATGGCGGCGATGCCTCCGCTACATGGACGGTGCATTACAGCGTCAGCAAGTCGGTATCCCAAAGCGGCAGCGTAACGGCCAACAGTGAGCAGGATGCAGACGCACAGGCATCTGCGCACAATCTGCTGCGCAGAGCGCCTGTGAAAGTCAGGTCAATGGTGAAATCGAAGCAGCGCTGTCGGCTGTACATGGTTACTTCGATAATCTGAAATTCAGCTATAATGAAATCAACATCCCGCACGGTTTTGATTCCACGCCCGGTGCGCTGGGCAGCCACCAGACTATTACAGTTCCTGCAAATAGTAGAAACGACTACAAAATGCAGAACGATGAATGGTCGGTAAAAGTCAGCATCGACAAAATCGACAGCGAAACCAAGCAGCGCATCAAGGGCGACGCCGAGTTTAAGATTTTTGCGTGGGACACCGTTCGGCAGTGCTATATCCCGTTTGGCGGATACAACCGGTACAAAGTCGAGCGCCAGTCGGATGGCACCTATAAAGTCGTCAACCACAGCGACTATGCAGGCGGTTCGGACGATTTGTTCTACACCCAGCGCAACGAGGGCAAGTTTGTCATCGTGGAGAGCCGCGCACCCAGTGGTACTATGGTGACTGGTCGGATGTAAACGCTCCCGGCACAGCTTGTTCCGTGCTGGGCAAGCGGGCGTATGCCATCGAAATCACCAAAGCATTGGACGGTCAGACGATTTGGCTGGGCAACGCCGATTATAACGCCGACATTACTACGGCCAACAGTGGCGGCACGCTCATCGACACCGGTGAGGGTGTGGTCACCATCACCTTTGGTAGCCGCAACGCAGATAAGACCTACGCCACAGACCCCACGGGCATTGCCAACAACGAAGATTCCTACACCATGCACGCCAATGCCGACAAGATGCAGAATGACCGTGTCCTCGGTAATATTCTGTTGACAAAAGTGGACTTGGACGCCGCGCGGTATCTGGCTGCGGGCAGCAACGGAGATACCACGCTGGAAGGTGCTGTGTACGATCTGTACGCCGCTGACACGATTGAACACCCGGACGGTGTTTCGGGTGTGGTGGATTACTCCAAAATCACCGATGCCAACGGCACGCCCATTTGGCACACCACTGTTCTCACCAACGGCGGCTGGGACACCGATTACCTGCCCATTTTGCAGAAAGACCGGCTGGTAGCCTCTGCGAAAATCACAGACGGAAAGCTGGCGTTTGCAAACCTGTATATGGGCAGATATTACCTTGTGGAACGCGCCACAGGCTGGTGCTGCCCATTGACGGAAACGGCAAGCTGTATGTTACCGGAAAGTATCCGCAACTAAACAAGAAGCTGGAACGCACCGGCAAGTACAGCAGCTTGCCACCAAGGGCGGCGAGTACACCGACTACATCTACAAAAACCAGTATTCCGCCGTAGCCGAGAGCCGCAAGCTGAACGGCAGCAAGGCGTGGGATGGCTACTATCTGTCCTACGCGAAAGGCTACCTCTGCGATGAGGTCAACCACTACAAAACCTTGTCCTATGCTGACGAATCCACCTACACATCCATGCCGAGCAGGAGAGCCAAGACGAAGTGCTGAAATCCGGCTTTAGTTTGCAAAAACTTGTTTCCACTACTGGACAGCCTAGTCCTGCTTTGAAATTGGAAGGTGCGGGCTTTACCGTTTATCGCATCTCTAAACTGAGCAAGGCGGCGCATTTCAAGCAGAACCCGGATGGCAGCTATGATGCCGTCAGCATCCTGTCTGCCTATCGCAAGGACAACTACGATAACGCCACACTAAAGTACGATTTCACCCATGAGGGACAAGCCATCGCCAATATGTACGAGAGCAGTACCGAAACAGTCAACGCCTATAACGCAACCTTGACCGCAGACGGCGACTACGCCAACGGCAAGGGTAACGGCTGGATGCCCACGGATCAGCGCTGAATATAGGCTGGGAGAAATGTTCACGAACGATGAGGCATTTTCCGCGTGGAGGGCCTGCCGTATGGGCAATATCTGGTAGTAGAAACCACCATCCCCAAGGATGTGTTCCAGTGTGATCCGTTCATCGTGACAGTGGACGCCAACAGCCCGCAGAGCCGATTCACGATTCCTGCTGGCAGTGTTACCACCGCCAGCAACAATTATATGACCTTTAACGTGCTGGACGAGGAACTGGAAGGCTATTTGCAGCTCATCAAGACCGACACCGAAACCGGCAAGGCGGTCAAAATTGGCAACACAGCCTTTGCGCTGTATCGACTGGACGAAAAAGACCGCAAGACCCGTATTTCCATGATCGACCCCGCCAGCGGCAACGCCACAAAGAAAACGGATGTGTTCTACACCGATGCAGACGGTCTTATGAAAACACCCGAAAAACTTCCGCTTGGCAGATATTTGATTGAAGAATTGCAAGGCCCGGAGGGGTACTATAACGATCCTGCCTACTCGGTGGAGTTTGAAATCAAGTCTGACCGCGTCTGGCAGGTCGTGGGTAATGCCACCAACGACATGGATGAGTACATCATCACGGAGAAATACTGCAACCACGAAACGCTCGGTCAGCTTACCATTCGTAAGCTGGGCAATGTGCTGACCGACTACCAAGATGGACAGTTCATCTACACGCAGGACAATCTCGCAGGCGCGGTGTACGAAATTCACGCTGCAGCCGACATTGCCACACCCGACCGCCAAGGCACCTACTGGTACAAAGACGGTGACCTCGTTGCCACCGTTACCACTGGTGCGGAGGGTCAGGTGGACGAAGTAAAATTCAGCCCCACCCGCACACAGGCTACCTATGATTTCTTGAAAATCACCCATGATGGCACCAAAGGCGAAGTAACCGTGACCCTGCCGCTGGGCAAGTACACCATTGCCGAGGTTCAAGCGCCGTATGGTTTTGTGCTGACCCAGCAGAGCTACACCGTGGAATTCGGCTGGGATAACCAGAAAAATGACATTGTGCTGGCAAAAACTATTGTCGGCCACGAGCAGGACGGCGACAAGGAATGTTCGTACAGCATTGTGAATGTCAAGGATGCCTCGGATGCCCACAAGAATGGGCAGACACTTGTGTTTGAAAATGCCCGTGTGCTGCCTGTTCCCGAAAAGCCCGGCGATAAGGTCGGCAAAGTCGGTGTAGGCATTTACAAGCAGGACCGTGAGGTGCTGACCTATCTGCCCGGTGCGGTGTATGAACTCTACACCGTGGATGACATCTATTCCGCAGACGGTACAAAGCTGTTGGACGCCGGTACAAAGCTGGCCACCAGCAGCGCCACCAATGCCAGCGGCTTTACTTGGTTTGATGTGGACATTCCCATCCGCGCAAAAACTTATCCGGATTCCGGCAACAGCGGCAGATACCGCATTGTCGAGGTCAAAGCTCCTGCCGGGTATCTGCTGGACAGCACCCCTGTGGATGTAGAGTTCACCTATGAAGGTCAGCAGATTGCATGGCAAATCGTAGATGGTACAAACACCAACCTGCGCACCGGTGTGGACATATCCAAGCAGGATATCACTAACGGCAAGGAACTGCCCGGTGCAAAGCTGGAAATCCGCGATGCAGACGGCAATTTGGTAGAGGGCTGGACTTCCACAAAAACGCCGCACACCGTGCGAGGTCTGGAGCTGGAAAAAGCGTACACCCTGACCGAAACTCGTGCCCCGGACGGCTATGCCGAAGCCGAAAGCATCGTGTTCAAGCTGGTGCAGGAAGGTACAGAGCAGGTCAATAAGGTCTATGTGAAATCCAACGATGATTGGACAAAACTCGATGAGGCCACCGTCATCTTGCAGGATGCGCCTGTGCTGGATATCGACAAGACCGACATTGCAGGCAATCTGCTGCCGGGTGCTACGCTGACGATCCGTGATGCTGGCGGCGAAGTTATTGACACTTGGGTGACAGATTACAAAACCCATCGTGTTCCCATTTCAAATGATTTCCTCAAGCTGTCAGGCGAAGCCAAAGAGTACATCTACACCCTGACCGAAGATGCCGCCCCGGCTGGCTTTGAAATTGCCGAATCGGTGCAGTTCAAGTTGGAATCTTTGGATGATGTGATTTCTCTGTTCGTCCGCAAAAACGCCGATGCCGAATGGGTGCGCGCTGACAAGCGGCTAATTCAAATGATCGATGAAGCTATGCCCCGCGAGGATACGCCTACACCAACACCGCAGCCGACACCCGCTGCAACCCCGGTGCCAACTCCCGCGCCCACGCCGGTTATTGCACCGCGCAAGGTGCAGACCCTCCCGCAGACAGGAGATGGTTTCCCGCTGCTGGCTATTGTGGTCGTTTCCCTTGCGTCTGCGACAGGTATCGTATTGCTGACCGTTAAGCAGAAAATTACGCTGAAGGAAACTTCTGATGAGGAGGATGTCGATGAAAGTGCTGATCGTTGAACCCGGAAAATACCCCCGCGAAGCCGACATTGAACACACCCTTGAAGCCGAGCAGGCAGTTGTCGGCGGCACCATCGAGGCAGTGTACCCTTGGAGGATAGCGCCTGCATCGTCTGTAATGAGTAGTTCCTACAAATGAGTAGTAATTGAGCAAAATGCCCAGAATCCCGGGCGTTTAAGCATAATTTACTACACATAATCAGAAAGTTTTCTTTCCAAATTGTGTTAACCATTGCAATAAATCTTCATCCTCCTCCCAAGGCATTGTGGTATTGGGTGTGTAATTCGGCACTTTCTCCTCAAATACTTTTCGCTTCATCTCTGCATCGATGCGAGCGTAAACCTCTGTTGTAGAGATGTCTGCATGCCCAAGAAAATCTCGAATATATATCATGTTAACACCAGCTCGCAGCAAGTGCATGGCTTTGGTGTGGCGTAATACATGAGGAGATATATTCTGTGGTTCAAGTACCGGAGATGCCTTTGCCGCATACTTCTTCAGAATATAGGTGACTCCATAGCGAGATAAAGCCTGCTTTTTGCATTATAAAATAGCGGAATCATCTGAGACTGAGAATCGGAATGAAAGCTGCGGATATATCTGTCCAACAGTTTGCAGGTATCCTTCATCAGGGGAACCTGACGAACTTTTCGTCCTTTTCCAGTTAGAATAACCATTGGGGGGTGTGTTAGACGGACATCTTTCAGCCTAAGATCCACCAATTCCTGTACCCGTGCGCCAGAGTCATACAGTAGTGCAAGAAGTGTCAAATCTCGGCTAGCCTTGTCGTAGATGCATCTGGTTGGGACAGAAGAAGTGACAGATCATCCTCCGTCAAAAACGGTATCAATGCCTTTTCGTACTTTTTGGGTCGCAGATTAATAATGTCAACGCAGTTTTCTATGTTTTCCGGAAACTTGTACTGTACAAAATGAGCAAAGGCCTTTATGGCGGCAAGTCGCTGGTTTCTTGTTGTAACCGCAATATGGCGGGATGTTTCTAACCAATCCAGAAATTCAGAAACAAGTTCCATATTCAGATAGCGCAATTCTATATAATTTGCGGAGATGCCTTTCTTTTCTTGAAAAAATAGAAGGAGTTGCTTGAAAGTATCTCTGTATGAATTGGTGGTATTGGGACTCACCCCGCATGTAGTAGGCAGATAGATTGAGAAATACTCGGTCAGTGCTTTGGTAAAGTCAGTTTTCCTCATCCGTCTCACCTCCAACCGGAATAATGCCGACAAATGCTCTGTCAAGTTTTTGGGAAAGTTCCGGGAACGAAGCAACCGTCAGGTGAATATACCAACAGGTTTCACGGTAACTCTTATGTCCCAAATACGCGGCAAGGCGAGGAACGATTACCATGGGATCATACCCATCAGAAAGTTGTTTTTCCAGTGTATGAACTGCGAATGTATGCCGAAAATCATGCACACGAGGCCATTGCCGGTGTGAGGAATATTGCATGCGAATAGCAGCTCGCGAAAATTATCATAGATTGTTTTAATAGAATAATGGCCACAAGCAGATGGAAAGAACCATTCTCTTTCATCTGGTAACTGAGCAGAGTAGCTTCGGAGATACTCTATTACGCTATTGTGGACAGGGACAAGTCTATCCTTACCTCCTTTCCCGTTGTGTACAGTAATAATGCCTGTATCCAAATCGACATCCTTCACTCTTAGCCGGAGCACCTCACCTATACGAAAACCACAGCAATATAAAAGCCGGATAACAGCAGGTATGACCAGATGCCTTGTTGGCGCATTATTCCTGACCGGCAGATTATCTGCTGCATATAATAATCGCCGTATTTCTTCAACAGTAAATATATGCGGGGTAAAAGTCGAACTGTTCTTTAGTTTGCTGGTATCCGGGACATAGGAGATTCCGTCCTGCGTGTATGCAAATTTTGCAAAAGCGCGTATCGCATTATGTCTGACTATTTTCGAACGGTTTGAAAGATATGGCTTTAATAAATCCCATGCGTCAATAAGCTCTTTTGTCACCACGGGGGCATCCGAGAGTTCCTTTGAAAGGCAGTCCAGTTCCTGCATATAATAGCCGCAATGCACGGAGGTATATCCCTCATTTTGTCGAGATTCCAGATATTTCCATATTATTGGCGCAAGCTGGCTTGTGAAAGTAAATTGTTTCATAGTAATCCCTCCAAACTCAGCGAACATAACCGCATATGTTCAATATCGACCCGCAAGTAGGTTTCTGTTACACTGATGTTACTGTGACCGAGGATTTGGGACACATCCTGCACCGGAGTGCCTTTTCTCAGCATATTTGTGGCAAACGAATGGCGGATAGTGTGTACGCCTGTGTGCCTCTTTGTTGGGATAGCAATCCCTGCTCTGCGTAAATACTTATGAAATTCCGGATTGAAATTGTTATGCTCACCCAATGGCTGAAACGGTGCGTTATGGCTCAGAAAGATAAAAGCCGAGGAGGACTGTGGGCGGCCATCTTGCAAATAAGAAATAATCGCCATACCTAGCTCTTTGCTGAGTGGCAGACTCAAGGCGTTCCCTGTCTTCTGCTGAGAAAGTGAAATGCAGTTTTCCTTCCAGTTAATATTTGAAAATTTGAGTCCCAAAACGTCGCTTATCCTTAACCCTGTTCTTGCAAGAAGCAGAAAAATCGCGTAATTCCGCCTTCCAACTGGATTGGCAGTATCGATGACTGCAAGAATCTTGTCGATTTCTTCAGGACTCCATACCTGTGGAATCTGGGGTGCAGTGCGTTTGAAGTTTGGGAGTTGAAGGGAATAATCCAAATCCGTATATTTGTGGTCATAAAGCCAGTGCAGGTAAGCACCAACTTGTCGGCATCTTGCTCTACGAACATTCATGCATATTTCTGAAGCATTGCTCATAGCCGTGGAAAAACAGTTGATAGTCTCCGCATTTATGCTTTTGATGTTCTGTGTGTTTGATGAATGAACAGCAAGCAAGAAAAGCCTCAATGCTGCTATTGTGTTGTCCATCCACGATCTCGAAAAATTCTGCATTTTGCAATAACTCAAGTAGTCGGAAAAAAACTTATCGAAACAATCGTCATCAATAGAAGCAACGCCATAAACTTTACGGCGGCACACTGTTCCCGTGCGAAAAATCTCGTCCAATGCATTCATGTGACGCCGTGCATGGCGCATTCGACCGTCAAGAGTCTGATCTATAGCGTGGACATCGACTCCGAAGTATTGAGCAAAAACTGCTCTGCAGTTTCACGGCTATAAGCGGGAGAGGCTGAATACGAAAGAAATCTGTTCCATGTAGCTCTATAAAACCCAAGAGTACTTTTCTTGTAACCCTGACCGAGTAGCCATTGCTCGGTCTTTTCCATCAATTCCTTGATTGGTATTGTTGCTTCAGACATTATAAAACCTCCTGATGTTATTTGCAGAGCATTGTGTCTCTACATTATGTAGAGTATCACAAAAAGCTACCGGCTAAAATACAAATGAAATCAGAGGTACGAAGGAGATGTCAATTATGCTACACATAACATATAACTACGCATTACAGACGTTATGTGGTGCACCACATGTCTGTAATGACAACGGCATTGCAGAAAACCTGCCGCTGAACCGTATGCTGGGCGACTATGACATCATCCATGGCACGTTTTTCGTCTGCGGGCTGACCAGCAACGATTTTACTGACCTTACCCCGCAGCAGATGAAGCGCTACGAGGAACTGTACCACGATCCGCAGCTGTTTTTCCTGCTGGGCAAGACCCTGTGCGTGGAACACACCACGCCGGAAGAATACTCCCGTGTTATGACCCCGCCGCCCAAAACAAAAGAATCCCCGGAGCGCTGATATGAATACTACCATCCTAGCCCGCAGCCCGCCTGCGGGCTTTTTCATTTGTCCGAAACTATCCAACAAGCAAGGAGAAGAACCTATGAACGACATTTTCAAAAACATCGAAACCATGCAGGAAAACGAACATCCCCATTTTTACACCGCAGAATCCGTTATGCGCGGGCATCCCGACAAGCTGTGCGACCTCATTGCCGACAGCGTGCTGGACGCCTGTCTGCAGCATGATCCCGCCAGCCGCGTGGCCTGTGAGGTAATGGCAACCCACGGTCACATTATTGTGGCGGGCGAAATCACGACTAGCGCTAAGCCCGACGTGTTCAACATCGTCCGCGACACCCTGCGGGATGTCGGCTATGACCCGAAGGCGTACCAAATCGATTGCTACATCCACGACCAAAGCCCCGACATTGCGGGCGCGGTGGAACCCGAACTGGCTGAGGGAGAGGACGAGGACACCCTCGGCGCGGGCGATCAGGGGTTATGGTCGCTACGCCTGTAACGAAACGCCCGAATATCTGCCGATGCCGGTGGTTGCCGCCCAGCGCCTTGTAACGCTGTTGGAAATCTCCCGCATGACTGGCGTTATCCCCGACATTGGCCCGGATGGCAAGGTGCAGGTCACGATGGAATACAACGGCGACACGCCTGTGCGCATCACCACGGTGGTCGTTTCTGTCCAGCACAAGGAGGACACCGACATCAATAAGCTGGCGGATCTGCTGGACGAATATGTGTTCCCGCTGGCCTTTGACGGTATGCCCGCCGATGACGCGGAAATCATCCTGAACCCCAGCGGTAAGTTTGTGCAGGGCGGTCCGGATGCCGATACCGGCTTGACCGGGCGCAAGCTCATGGTGGACAGCTACGGCGCATTTGCACCCCACGGCGGCGGTGCGTTCAGCGGCAAGGATGCCACCAAGGTGGACCGCAGCGGCGCATATATGGCGCGGTACATTGCCAAAAACATGGTCGCCGCCCATCTTGCCAATCGTTGTCAGGTCACGCTGGCGTATGCCATCGGGGAAAAAGACCCTGTCATGGTGGATGTGAACACTTTCGGCACCGGCATCTGCGAGGATGACTGTTTGGCAGCAGCGGTGCGCAAGGTGTATGACCTGACCCCTGCGGGCATCATCAAGCAGTTGAACCTGCTGAACCCCATTTACAGCCGCACGGCGGCGGGCGGTCACTTCGGGCGCGAGGATTTTCCGTGGGAAAATGTTGAACATATGAGCGACCTCGCCGCTTACATTGTGTAATTGCCGCGCGTCAGCAAAGAGCAGGTCAATGCCGCCAACCGGATGACGGCAATAGAATTTCTGCGGCGGTACCGCCCCGGTTCGCTGGTGAAAAGCAGCGCACGGGGCGAGTACCAGCTTGCTGAACACGACAGTTTCAAGATAAACGGCGAATCCAGTGTGTGGCACTGGAAAAGCCGTGACATTGGCGGCAAGTCGGCGCTGAAATATTTGATTTATGTGGAAGGTGTACCGTTTGTGGAGGCGGTGCAACTGTTATGTGAGGAAAGTCCGATGTACATCCCCGTGCAGCATGAAGCAGTGGAGCGCGAGCGTCCGCCGTTCAGGCTGCCGAACCCCGCGCCGAATAATGACCGTGTAACGCGGTATCTGCTGGGGCGCGGCATCTCACTGCCTACCATCCGATACTGTATTGAGAGAAAAATTCTGTACGAAAGTGCAGAATATCACAACTGTGTTTTCTTGGGCAAAGACCCGCAGGGTGTGCCGAAATATGCTGCTCTGCGCGGTATTTATGACTATGGGAAACCGTTCAAGAGGGAGGCTCCCGGCAGTCAGAAACAGTACGGATTCTGCATCCCGCCAATGCAGCCCGGCACTACGGTGGCCGTGTTTGAAGCCGCCATAGATGCCATGGCCGAGATGACGCTCTGCGGGGATGCTGCTGATAAATACCGTCTGTCGCTGGGCGGGGTTTCATCCTCCGGCAAAGAACCGCTGGCCTTGCAGGAATTTCTGCGCCAGCACCCGGAGATTACCACGATAGAACTGCGGCTGGACAACGATGCCAAAGGGCGCATGGCGAGTGTCAACATTCAGAACCTTTACCGAGAAAAGTATCAAGTTTGCGACCTGCCGCCCGACATTGAGAATGGAGATTACGCTGATATGGCAAAAACCAACCTGATGGCAAGAATTGCCGCCCACCGCGCAGTTTGCCGATAGAGAGATCAACATGAAAGTTAGAAATCGTTCGCCCACTTATAGGGCATAAACAGGAGGTAAACCGTTATGGCTGTGTTCCGTGTACAAAAGACGCAAAATTATACCATTATGTCCAACCATCATCTGCGCAACAAGGCTCTTTCGCTCAAGGCGAAGGGGCTTTTATCTTTGATGCTGTCCCTGCCCGAAGATTGGGATTATACCACGCGCGGGCTGGCATCCATCTGCAAAGAGGGCGTGGACAGTGTGTGTGCCACCGTGCGCGAGTTAGAAGCAGCGGGTTATATTATCCGCCGCCGCATCCGCGACAAGAACGGCCAGATGCGCGGTATGGAGTACACGGTTCTGGAGCAGCCGCAGCCCCCGGAACAGGTCCCGAAGAAGCAACGCCTAAGTGTGCCCAACCAAAACAGGCAGAGCCTAAACGGGAAAAACCTGTACAGGAAAATCCTGCACAATTAAATACTAAAGAAATAAAGAAAGAAGAAACAAATGACGTATCGAATCCTATCCGCGCGGCGGGCCAGCGGACAGAGTACCGCGCCCTGCTGCTGAAAAATATCGAGTATCCGATTTTGGCGCAGAATAACCCGATGGATACGATGCGATTGGATGAACTGGTGGAGTTGATGCTGGACACGGTCTGTTCCAAACGCAGCAGTATCCGTATTGCGGGGGACGAGTTTCCGGCAGAGGTAGTGAAGTCCAGATTCCTGAAACTTGAAGCTCAGCATATCCAGTATGTGCTGGACAGCCTGAAAGACAACCCGCCGCATATCCACAATATCAAGAAATACTTACTGGCGGCGCTTTACAATGCGCCGCTGACGATTGAAAACTACTACGCCGCGCAGATCAACCATGATTTGTACGGCAGAAACCGAGGTGATGTGAATTGGAAATGAAGTTTTATTCTCCGCTGACTGCGGAATTTTTCCCAGATGAACCGGACTGGGAGGACGAATCTTACAACGAGTACGAAGGCTATCCAATGGACGGCCATGACCTGCTGCAATACGCAGACGCTGTTGATGAGGCTGTGAAAAAGGACATTGCAGATTTCAACGGCGACCTGATGCAGTATTACCACGAGGACGATTCCGTCCGGCAAAAGGTGGTAAGTGCAGTACCGTCTGTGGAAATTCACGGTAACAAGCTGTGCGGCTGTCTGAACGTGGAACTGCGGGAGTCCTTGAACGAGGGTGAGCAGGCTGTTCTCTGCGACTACATCTCCGGCCAGTACAGTGACGGCTGGGGCGAGGGCTTTGAACAGAGGGATATTCGTGTGGAGGACGGCACGTTGGCTGTGCATTTCTGGCAGCATCACGATTTTGAACTGAAACGCGATGTGCCGGATATGACCGAATTCAACAAACTGCTGAACCGCCCGAAGAAGCCCAAGATGCAGCTGATTGGGCAGGACGGCAACATTTTGCATCCTGGGTCGAGCCTCGCGCCTGTTGAAAAATGCCGGGCAGAGCGATAAGGCCAAGGAAATGTGCGACAGGGTCACGGCAAGTCAAAGCTACTCCGAAGCACTCAACATCGTTTCCGAGTATGTGGAAACCGAACTGTCGCCCACGCCCGCGCCCAAACGTGACCGGGGTGATGCCAGATGAAGAAATATGAGATCACCGACATTGCCCATCCCGACAATCCCAACCTGCACCGCATCCGCGCGGTGACGGATCTGACCGAGGATGTCCTTGCCGGGATGCTCGGCGGCTATGTGGAAAGCTGCGATAACCTCGACCAAGATGGTCGCGCGTGGATTTCAGCGGATGCCATCGCCTGTGAAAATGCAGTTGTCTGCGGCGATGCAGTCCTTACAGATCACGCCGTTGCAAAGGGCTGCGCTTATGTCGGAAAGAACGCCACCGTAATGGGGGATGCCACTGTGCAGGATGATGCCATCGTATGCGGCGGGGTCATTATGGGAAAAGCTGTGTCTGCGGGTATGCCGTGATTCGGCAGGATGAGCAGACACTGTGCGCACCGACCATTGACGCAGCACCCGCATCTATGGCGAAATCTCCGGCAATGTAGTCTGTCGCGGCAATGCCGTTGTCCTGCCCGGCACTAAGCTCGACAACAGGACGCAGGACTGCTTTGTACTCGAAGATGACCGTGTTTCTGTGCAGACAGCCAGCCGGACACCGCCTCCGAAAGAACCCCGTACCCATTATTTTGAACGATAAAACGAAGGAAGATGCCTTTGAAGAACACTCCCGAAACGCTCAACATTCTCAACCCTGATTTCCGGATGCCCGAACACTGCGGCGGTGACCGCTGGTCGATTTTGCACGGGGATTCCCTGCAGATTCTCCGCCAGTTTGAGCCGAACAGCTCGATGCCATCATCACCGACCCGCCCTATGCCAGCGGCGGCAGCAGCCAGACCACCAAGAACCGCAGCACCAACGAGAAGTACAGCAGCATGAGCAAAGAAAAGGCGCTGCCCGACTTTGACTCTGACCAGATGGATCAGCTGAGTTGGATG
>ENA-OQIR01000607-OQIR01000607.1-human-gut-metagenome-genome-assembly--contig:-NODE-607-length-14815-cov-2.329997_pt1 | contig 14815 bp, 23 predicted proteins | sample MGYA00242580_ERZ504745 | MGnify/ENA primary metagenome ERZ504745 (study PRJEB26092, sample SAMD00036214) | human gut metagenome | host: Homo sapiens | study: EMG produced TPA metagenomics assembly of... | reverse complement strand
GCCGATTTTTACAAGGCTTTCTATCTCAGTGTATTTATTGTGAAGATAGGCTCCCTTTTCCTCCATGGTTTTATCGGAAAGCTCGGCGCTACTGCGCGATAGCTGATGCAGGAGGCTGCTTGGCTGTGGGCGAGTACCCATCCACAGCAGTAGGAGATTGGAGGCCGCCAGTATAGCCAACAGAGCCGGGAACACTCTGCCGCCCCAAACTTTGCGGAGTTCAGCAAAAAACAGGCTCATTTACCGTCTCCCTCACCGAACACATTCAGGTAGACATCCTCAAGACCCTGGTCGGGTGCGTATTTTTCAATCAACTCCGGCACGGGCGCGGCGTCCACGATCTTGCCGGCGCGCAAAAGAATAACCTTGGTTGCCACCGTTTCCACGTCCGAAACAACGTGCGTTGCCACAAGGATGATTCGATCCTTTGCCATATCTGCCAGCAATTCACGCAGGCGAACGCGCTCCTTTGGGTCAAGACCCGCCGTTGGCTCATCCAAAATCAGCAGCTTGGGGTCACCCAACAAGGCGGAGGCTAACAGCAGACGCTGTTTCATGCCGCCGGAATATGCAGAAAGGCGCTTGTCCAACTCAGCAGTCAAATTTACGGCAGCGGCCACACGATCAACCTCGGCTGCAACGGCTTTTCTAGGAATTTCTTTTAAGGCGGCCATGTAGGCAAGAAAACGCCGCCCAGTATAGCTATCATACAGCCCCTGCTGCTGCGGCATATAGCCAAGAATGCGGCGGAAGCTATACCCATTGCTGGCTTGCCGCACCAGAGAACCTCTCCGGAATCTGGGGCAAGACTGCCAGTTATGATATGAATCAAGGTGGATTTTCCCGCACCATTAGGCCGAGGAGACCATAAAGACCAGAATTAAGTTCAATCGAAATTCCAGCTAACGCTTTCTTGTTGATTGAGCGGCTTTTAGGATGGGATAGTTTTGTGGGCGTGAAAAATGTCTTCCTTAGATCGCTGATTTTTAACGAAACCATACAGCTCCTTGGTATTACAAATCATTAAAAACGGAAATAATGGTACATGAGTTTTTTACAAAGCGTCATTGATAGGGGTATAAGCCGAGACACCATTCCAATAATCGCTTTTTTGAATAAGAGCATATTGAGGGATAGAAGCCATTAAGCTACTGGGTACACCGGTGTTGTCAACAACGGTAATTTCTTTCTCTTCTACCCCATTACGGACAAGAAAAGCATCGCTTGTTTCAGCTAAAATATAGACATTTTTTTCATCGCCGTCAACAGTATACTGAAGGGTATTAGTGACGCAGTCACCAGTTGACAGGTCAATATTATATTGTATATGTGAAATGTTTGATGTGTCCCGAGTGTCAGAAGTCTCAATGATGGCATGATTATCAAAGAAACCAGATAAGTTTGTCGAATCAGTGTTGTATATAACTATATTGGAAGCAATGCATTTTTCTACGCCGGTATCTAAATCTATGCTGAATAGAGAAAATAGATCTTCATGATCATAGCGAAGACTATATACATATTTGCTATTTACAAGTTCGGTTCGCGTCTCATCATTATAGTTATAAGAGTATATGGGGGCGCTTTTCTGCTTTGTAATGACATCGAGAGTATAGTAGCTTCTATTAGTATCGGTGACCTCCTCTATAACGAGATTGTTAGCGTAAGCACCAAAAATGCGCTCTCCATATTGGTCAGTTGTATAGATAACACTGGATTCACCGTTGCTAAGGTCGAGACAACGTACTTCCCAATGACTTGAACTCGTGTTTGAATCAACCACTTGGATACTTACATATAATTTTTCGCCATCCGAGGCAGCTGTACCATAAAATTCTTCATTACTCTGCAATCGATATAGTACTTTTCTATTTGCACCATTTGCATCGAATTGGTAAATCGTTCCATAATTTTGCTCATCAGAAATGGAACCAGCATTGTCCGCATATCCAGTTGTAACAAGATAAATTTTGGATCCATCAGCAGATGTGAAGGGATAAGCGCTTCCTAAAAAAGAAAACCAACTGGTGCATGTATCGCTATTATGTGTGCAATCTGGATCAGCACATAAATATGTACGAATATCAGTAGCATAGTCGGTGTAAAGAATATTGAGAGAGTTATTCTGAGCACTCATTATTTCATAATAACCAAATGACGTTCCTGCTCCATTACGGAAAATTCCTCCATATGGATCTGTGATTAGGGACAAATTACCCCCCTGTTGCGATTCGGCAGCTGGAAGAGTCTCGCTTTCAGAAATGGGGGAGGAAGTAACAGAATCATCTTTTGGTGAAACGCTATTTTGTGAGGAAGAACAAGCACCAAGTGATAATGCCAGTGCTAGCAATAAAATGGTGACAGTGATTTTTGATGCCTTATTAAATGTATTCATGAGAGTAGAATGTCCTTTCTACAGCAATTTGTTCTCCTTTGTTTTGATGAGAAATATAGAGGATGAGCAATTTAATCATAGTAGATGGGCGAAATAAGTGAAATGCAATGGGAAAAAGCCATACCAAAAGATCAATCCCAAAATCATTTCAAAAAACGATTTGCAGCAGGGCAAAAAAGTTCGGCTTCTGCTAGCGGAGGTAGTTGATAATTTGATATGGCATCGCTTTAGGGTGGCTTCTATTTACGATATTATAGAAGCACTATTGCTTTTCGAACGGAAATAAGAATGCTTTTACCATAAATAGAAGTTGTGATAGATTAGCGATTAGTAAAAATGCGCCACAACTGTTTGGTCTCCCCAGTGGAGGACTGCCAGTTTACGTTGCTACCATTAGTAAATCCGGTAGGTGTTAAGCACAACGCGTATGCAGGAAGGACAATACCAAAGCGACTACTACCCTCATCAACACATTTAATTGTGCAGTCATCAGCACTGTTGTTTGCAAAGGGGAACAAATCACAGTTATTGTTTACGCGATAGATGTTTAGGGCATATTGGGTATTGGCGTAATTGCGGATGTAGCAGAGGTTTTTGGTGGTGTCAATAGCACGCAAATCCAACGTTGGGTGTCGGAATTGGTGTTTGACCACATGGTGACGTTTGTATGGTCGGTCGGCTGAGACTCACAGGCTGCATTCAAGTTGGGCATTGAATTTTCGCAGTTGTAAATCCAAACACGCGCGCTGTAAGGAGGTGATGCCGCGAACGTGGGCAGCGCCATTGCCACCATCATTGCGAGAGCGAGCAGGAACATGGGGATGCGTTTCTTCATCGTAGACATTTGATAAGCCTCCAATCTAATGGATTTAATAGGGTTGATGTTCGGACGATATTTCAGCATCTGCGCGCCGATGCCTAATACTAAGTAAGAAACTGTTGTAAGCTGTGCGTTATCATGGCATCAAAATAGCACAGTTTTCTACAAAAGTCCACTAAACCTGCGTATACGCAAAAAAATGTGCATGAATGCAAAAATCCTCTGTGCAAGCCGTTCTGCACAGAGGATTAAAAGCAATATTGATTATGAGAGAATTGATGTGTTTATAGGTGGTTCAGCTATATCAGGCCAGTCAGCACTAAAAATAAATCGTCCATCATCATAAGTGAAAAGGTACTCGGCATGATACTTCTCTAAAATGTCTTTGACGTTCCCAATGCCAAAGCCATGAAGCAAGGGGTCTTGCTTGGTTGTAGGAATATGACCGTCATTGATCTGAACGATATTACTGGGATTGATAATTAAAATAGAAAGCATATTCTCGCTGTAAAGGATCTGAATACTGACCCAGCGGTTTGGATCGGACAAGCCTGCACAAGCTTCCATGGCATTATCAATCAAATTGCCCAGCACAATAGTCACATCTACACGAGGAAGCCTCAGCGCGGAAAGATCATTGACACGAAACCGCATATCAATGCCTTGCTTCTTCCCAATATATCCCTTTTGGTTTAGAACCGCATCAATAGCAGCATTATGGCTGTTGACAAGCAAAATTCGCTCACTTTGACGTACATTCAACTCGGAAAGGAATTCCTTGGCATCGTCAACGCGTTCACTTTCCAACAATTCAGATAAAGTCGAAAGGTTGGCTCGGAAGTCGTGCGTCATTTTTCTTTGCCCTACATACGCCTGACTCAAAGCCTGAATGTTTTCGTCCTGAACGTGGGCGCGTTCATTGGCAGCAATCAGCTTCTCACGATTTTCCGCGTTTTCTTCAAGGTAGTCTAACAAAATTAAAGCGGCAATATCAACAAGATTGAGAATCAGCAAACAAATCTGCCATACACGTTGTTCTTCCGAATAGGTATATACCTGCCTGAGCACAAGCAGTGTGCAAACAGGGAAAAAAGCTGATAAAGGGACCCAAGCCCTTGGCTGTATTCTTGCACGTAGCGGTTGGTGGTACTTATTTATCAGAAATGCAAATGCTAAGATAAACGAACAACGGAGAAAAAAGAATATAGAATAGAGCGGAACATTCCATATATATTCTTCGTAGGTAAACCCACTAATACGCATACAGAGTTCATCAAACCAGTGACTATAAGAAAATAAAACAGAATATACCGTTACAACGATAAACAACCGCCGATCCCAGCGGCTTTGGTACAAAAAAACACAAAACAGATATATTAAGGCGACTTCTTGCAGCATTTTAAGTGTATATCCGAATTTTGTGCCAACAGATACAGATAAGAATGTAGCAATGACACACCACAAAAGAATACAAAGCCATCGCTTTTTTCTGCTTTCATTGCGAGGGAAAAAAGCGTCAAATACAAGGACTTCGACTGCCAGCGCAACCACATTGCCTATAAAGCTGAGAATATTTCCCCAAATTACTACCATAGTTGCTGCGCCTGCCATTTTACAAATTTTTGCTTATTGTCGCGATAACTACGAGCCCCCACAGGAAGCGCTTGACCGATTGTCAGAACTGCACTTGTGCTTTGAAAAGACTGTAAATACGCCATATTTACAAGATAACTTTTGTGGATACGCAAAATCCATGAGGAACAAGCAAATCCTCAAGCTGCGTTATAGTTAATCGGGTAATTAGCTGCTCACGGCATCCGCCTACCAAATGGAGATACTGTTCACGTCCCTGACTTTCTATCCATGCAAGAGATTGGACTGGGATAGCCACACTCTCACCCTCACAGAGAATCTCTACTTTCCGTTGACGGGTGCGGCACATTGCCAGTGCATCTTCAAAATAGGTGGGTAGCTTCTTTTCCAACTCGGATTTGGCAAGGTATCGAAAAGCATCCACTTCATAGCCCTCAGGGGCATATTCACTGAAGTTTGTTACGAAAATCAATACGGCTTCCGGATTCATCTTGCGCATCTTTCTGGCAAGGTCAATTCCGCTTTCTTTACCGAGGTCAATATCGAGAAATAGAATGTCATATTGTGCGATAGTGTTAGCACTCATTTCAGCAATATCAGTTAAGCAGCTCAATTTCATGGATTTGCTGGAATAGGCCGGCAATGATAGGATCCTTTTGAACATTGACTGTGCGAATGTTGGATCATCGTCACAAATAAGAATCTTGACCATACTCTCTCCTATATACTCGACTGCCAATCTTTTGTTTGGGGTATGTTTTCAAAATAACGAATCCTCCGGGTTTTGTCAATAGATTTCTTTTTATATACCACGTTTGTGGAATTTAATCAAGCGGATTCCATAATTAAAACGGCGCCGAATTGTAAAATATTTATATTGTGCAAGGAGGGTAAAACGCTTATGTTGTATGATTTTGGGCCACGCCTGTTAAAACTGCAAAAAGACAAAAATCTTACGCAGCAGATGGTGGTTGAACGTGCAAAAGGGTTTGATCCGAACCTGCGACTTTCAGATTCAGTGCTGGGGAAATACGAAAGTAATCTTGCCGTTCCGCGACTGACGGAGGCAGCTGCACTGGCAGACGTTCTAAATGTTTCGTTGGATTATTTGACAAGCGGTGAGAAATGTAATGTCCTATCGCTTAAGGAATTAAGCCCAGAGCAAGTGCAATTGCTTATGGACTTGACAGCGCACATTCGAACAAGAAAAGAAGATCTCAAGGACACAAAAATGCTCCGAAACCAACAACCGAGGAAACGGAATTGATAACTCGGCTCATTGCTGAGATTTTGTACTGAGTGCTTCTCCATCTTTCAAATTTTGCGTTTATGTCATATTTTTTGCGTTTGTGACATTTTTGTGGCGGTAATCGTTTTCTGCTGATAAAATGAACAGCGTAAGGAGTTGACGTAAATGGAAGCATTGGCGGCAAGGATAGCGGCTTTTTGTTTACAAAAGCACTATATCGAACCAGATCAGATTGCTTGGCTGCAATATGGTTTGATGCGCCGCCTAATGGGAATGGTTACATTTCTTCTTCTGCTTCCAGTGGGTGCATTTTTTGACGGATGGAGGAGCACTTTCCTTTTTCTGCTGGTCTTCCGCTTCATTCGTATACGGACAGGCGGATACCATGCTAAAACGCCGACGGGATGCCTTTTAGGTTCAACATTTACAATGATCGTGTCACTAGAGTTTGCAAAGAGATTGCATCCGGTATCAAATTTCATTTGTCTCGCTGCTGCTTCTATCTTGATTTTAAGATTAGCACCAGCAAATAATGCTGCCCTTCATTTGAACGCGGAAGAACTTGTTGCTGTACGCAAAGAAGTGAAATTAAGATTAGCAATCGCTATGCTTTCGGCGTGCCTATTGCTATTTTTAGAGAACCGATAGCATATAGAGTGACTTCTGCGATTTTGGCTGTTGCGGTCGCACTATTGATTTCTAAGCACGGCTTTGGAATGCAATAAAGCATTCTATTGATAAAAATTTTAAATATAAGCACGAAAGGGGTAATAATTATGGCATCAAAAGAAACCTTTACACAGCATCTTGCCCATGAAATGGCACAGGCAGTTGTTCATCGTGAACGCTATGCTGGCCGCCGGATTCGCAGTGGGGTATGTTTCAGCCTACTCGCCCGGAAGAAATGAAAAAGCCGGCTGCGAAAGAAGATCACTAAAAACATTCACGTAATTCGCATGTCAAACGGCGGGTAATATTCTGCCGGAAAAATTCTGACATAGCCCTTAATACCAGTTAAGGAGAGGTTTCCTTGGAAGCCTCTCCTTGTTTTTTCATTTGAAGGTACACAACAAATTCAAAAAATGAAAAGTGCCTTGAAGCCTCTTTTCTCAAAGTGCGGTTATGCTACATTGCCTATGACCTAATAGGTTTTTCTTCTATACGGAGAACCGCATGATGAGATTGTCGAATGAATAGCTCTGGCAATTCCATACAAAAAGCAAAATGGAATTGCCACTGCCATATGCGAACTCTGACGGTACATCCTCCATACGGGTGGACATATACCGAAGAAATTGTGCGTGTCAATTTTCAATTCGACAAGATTCTTTGTCGCTGTCGTTCACCACCAGTATTCCCATCGAAGAAAAAATGATGGGAGTACAGAAATGATAAAAAGGAACGATGGCATATCCAAAGATGATATATGCAAAACCAATTTACTGCTTATGTGGTTTTGGCAGTAAAACGAAAACGCCAATCCTAACATAAAGAAAAAGCAGAGAAGAATAACGAAAAAGAAAACCGAAACTAAAAAGGAGGCAGAAACAATCCGAATTTAGAACCGCCGGGTATGATATGTGGAGCAGAATGGAGCCGCAAAATGAAAAACTGATGGCTGCTATGCAGCAATTAAGTCTCAAAGAGAGGTTTGTTGTCACAGAGTATGCCCTAAAAGGAAAGCCCTTTAAGGAAATTGCTCAAGAAACAGGACTCAAAGAAAAAGGAGTGGCATCTGCTATTATAGAAGCATTAAAAAGCTGAGAGCCGAAATGGGGGATGTAAAATGACTTTTATGGAACTGTTACTCTCAGCGAAATTGGGAAGTACATCGGCTTTTGAGGAACTGTTTTGTCCGGTACAAAAATCTTTTGCGAAAATATTCCGTAGTAAACGGTATATTCGACGAGGATTTGTATCAAGAGCAGTGCGTATTGTTTGCACACTGCATCGAAATTTTTGATGTGAATCGATAATAGAAAATCTCCGCCACTTATGATGTGACGGAGATTTTTGTCAAAAGAGCGCATTTATAGGCTTGAGGCAAGCAATAAACGTACTGCGATAGCTTGATTTGACGCTTTTACAGGTGACTGTGAACGGAACATCTGCATGATTCCATAGAATCAAATCGCTTTGCCGCCAGACTCTTCATACTTACTTTCGCGTGCGATGTCACTTTTGAAGCGGATGCACCGCACGTGACCGAGACGTTCTACAAGGAAACAGTACGGCGGATACCATCGTCGACTTCCAGAATCTCATAGGGCAATAGCTGCATAGAGAGTAGTTCCGCGAGAGGACGCTTTTTAATTTGCCTTGCAAAATCCATCGCCGTATAGGGTGACTCTCCCTCATACCGCACTGCATAGCGGCTGGGGTATGGGAAAAACGAAATCCCGTTGGCCGCAAGCATGCTCTCTCCTGCCTCGATTTCCGGTGAACGGAAGTGGTAAATCCGCAATGTGGGCGGCACACGCCGCTTAGGACACCATTTCGGTACATTTACCTTGGGGTCATCAGAGCGAAAGATGATGATCTTTTTGCCGCCGGTGCAGTATTTTGTGTTCGGTTTCATGCGCCGGCCATGAATCGTTTTCGTTTCAGACCCGGCGTAGAGGTTGCAGTCCGGGCAGTAATAACACTTGAATTTGCGTACTTTTTCTTCATACATAGTCAATTTCACCTCTTATTCCGTCAAAAGAAGCCGTGGCAGCAAAACACCGCCACGGCTATAATTAAATCATCCTACGAACATTCACCCTTTACGCACACGCGGCCAGCGTTTGTCGGCGCGGGTTGAGGACCGCGAGCACAAAAGGGCGGGGCTTGATGTAGTAGTGGGTGGTAGATGTCTCAAAGTGAATCTCCTGCGTTTCTGTCTCATGAATCTTCACCACAGGGGCCGTATGATACATCTCACCACCAGTGCTGAAAATGGCAGGCCTGCCCACCATCAGTGCGGACATGAGTTTGCCGGTAATGTAAAGCTCCAGCTTCCGCTTTTTCATTCTGTCATTGCCTCCCTTTAAGAATCTCTGCATAGTTCCACCACGATGAACCGTGCATTGTCCAGCAGCGTGTTCACATGATACAGCGAGGTATTCTGCATCTGCGCGATCTCGTTCGTCTGGTATCCCTTGGTGCGCAGACGGATGATCTCCATCTGCTGGGGTGTTACCCGCTTGGCGAGGGCGTGCAGGAGCAGTGCCACTTCACTTCATGTAATGCTTCCTCGTCCGTTACCGTTGCGTAGAACGCCGAGTCAGATGCCCGGTGTAAGACTGACGGGAACGAACAAAACGGATGACGCGGAAACGGCGCTTGTCGGTGCGGTGGGTATTGACAACTTCGCCCTCCATGGCCCGCCACGCTACCGTGGCAAAGGAATAGCCTGCAAGATTCGGGTCTGTCAGATACCGCTGCACCGCCCGCAGGTAGCCGAAAATGACGATGTCATAATACTCGCTGGCAGGCAGATTCTTCTCGTGCAGGAACTTGTAGACAAGGTTGTGGTTTTTCTCGGCAAAAATGCGCTGGGTGTCATTCAACGGAATATCGTGCATAAAGCACCTCCTTCATAAACTATCACGCAGGCAGCGGCTGTGTGTCGCCGTTCACTGTGGCACCGATGCAGAAACTGTCATCGGTGACCGCAGGGGCAACAGTGTAGTTCTCTACCTCGCAAAGACCATCATCCTGTTCACGCTTCGCTTCGATGCGCTGGCGGTTCATGCCGCGAATCTGCTCACGGAAGCTCAAGGCGTACTTGCGCACGGAAGCAAGCTGGTCACCGTGGAAGTCACCCAGCCGCTTGAACGTGGCAACGCTGTAATCCTTGCCCTCCGGGTTTGTCTGGCGTTTCAGACCAATCTCCACAAGGCTGCCGTAGGTAGCACGGTTACGGAAAACAAAGCCCTGATTCAAGAACTCGCGGAACGGGCTGATGCTGGTAGGCGAGAGGTTGATTGCCAGCGGCATAAACTCTCCACTGCGCAGCAGATACAGCACCCGCATATTCTTGCAGGCTTTGCCGCGACCGTTGCTGGCACTGCCAAACTGGCTCAACGCGCAAGCCTCACAAACACCACCGGGCTCACCGTAGCCCTGCTTGCCATCCACCGAGGAGCAAAGCGGCGGCACATCATCGCTGTATTCATCGCCCTCCGGCCAGTAGGCACAGCTTGCGTGGTTGAACAAAATCACGCCGGTGAGAGTGGGGCTGTAATCCGGGTGCTGCGGGTCGCCGGTAGGCAATTCAAACTGCAGTACGCCGCCTGCGGGAATCTTGATGCGGGGAAAGGACATCGTAAAGCCGTCCCTATCCTCGGCAAGTTCCTCGCTGCTGAAATCGGCATCGCCCATTTCGGGCAGCACAAAATCCAGCGGTTCGTTGGCGGTCATGGCGGTGGTAGCTGCGGCGTTAGCATTCATCATAGACATAAAAAATCCTCCTGTATGTGGGGCAGCATCAAGCGGCTGCCCGGTTGATTCTCGACCACTGCCGAGCTGGCATGGTCAAAATACTGTAACCAATGCTTTCCAGTTCACTGCGCGGTCATAACTCTCCACATCCTGGCTGTGACGGGTCACGGCGTTGGATAAACCGTACAGCGTCAGATCGTTGGACTCGATCAGTCGCTGCAACACGCCGGTACTCTCGCTGTCGGTAATGTGAAACTCTTTGCTCGCAAGTTTGACGACAGCCGGCACATCATGGGTGTCCATCTGTGCGGCTTTTGCCTCCTGCATTTTGCCGACGATTTGCGAAAACCGCGCTTCTTCCACGGCGGCGCGCACGGTGTCCTGAATTTTCATGACAAAGGCTTTGTCCTCGGCGTCCAAGGTTGCTTGGGAGTAGACGCTGAAGTTCTCTTCGCTGTCGGTAACGCGCCCCACATGGTTGCGGCGGGCGGCTGCCTCATTCACGACCATACCGTTGCTGCACACCAGCCGATAGATCAGCGGCTGGATGCTGACGGAACCAAGTCCGACCTCGCTGTTGCTGATGATGATTCCGGCCTGCACGATGTCGCCGGGGATACCTCCGCCTGCAAGCGGGGGTTCACGGCCTTGATGTACATACGACTTTCGGTGATTTGGCAGTTTTCAAAGCGGATGTCGGGCAGCCCGCCGAGAATCGGCAGCGTCACTCCGGCAATGTCGATATTGTCGATGCGGCGATAGCGATTGCTCAGGTACGCGCGAGCGGAGCCGTCCAAGGTACGCAGCATGCGCTGGCTGCTTTCCTGCTTGAACCATGTGTTGGCGTTGTAGGCCAGCAAGTCGGGACGTTCCTCCCGCATGCGGTCATAGTAGGCGGCGGGAATACGCAGGTGGGTGCCGATCTGCCGATGAGCGATGCCGGTGATGGTCATGGGCTCAATCAGCTCGGTGCCGCTGTCGTCTGACAGGTGCAGAAACATTTCTTTGCCGTAGGATTCCATCCGCAGGCGATTGGGGCAATGAGGTAGTCCTCCTTGGACTCGCTCTGCCGCTTCACTTCGGTCAGCATCTGCTGTAAAGTTACACCGGATTTCATACGCGAAACCTCCCTTTACCACGAGAGAACCAGCTTGCCGGAAGTTTCCTCGGCGGCCAGCCCATCTCCTGCAAAGACCTGTTTCAGCTTTTCCCAGCACCCAATGGGTGGGAAGCCGTGCAGCGCCGGGAGTACCGATGTGCTGCCGTCCACAAGCTGGATGTGACCGTCCTCCTGCACGGTCATCGAGTGATGCCCGCGGGAACTGAGGTCGGCCACGATGTTTTCCAGTGTTGCGCGTCCCTCGGTCTCATACCAGACACGAGGATCGGGCAGCGGAGGTGTCTCGGCAGGGATGCGCGGTGTTTCGGGTGCGTCTGCCGTGGGATTCGGGCGCAATGGTACGGTGTTGATGAGTTCACACCGCAGATGCGCCTGCTTGTCCAGCACGACCTCGGCGCTCTCGAAACCGTCCAATCCGTGAACACGGATTAAGCAGCGCCCACCCTCTTTGACGATGGTAAGCGGGTCTTTCGTAGCCCATTCCCATGTGATGTTGCTGCCTGCTGTGCGAAGTGCAGCGGTGATGCGCTGGTTCACATGGAGCAGCAGAATGTCGCTGAGAGGTTCATCCTCAATGTCCGGCACCACAAATTTAGCGCGGCGGGGACCTTTGCTTTCTTCTTGGGGACTGCCGGGAGACTGCCTCGCAGATAGTGCAGCACATACAGCCCCCAGACGGAGCAGGCAACAAGCAGAAGCGGCAGCAGTAGCGCGCCGCGCGCGAACGCGGCGATGGCTACGATGATGCCCACAAAAATGCTTGTGCCATTCCGGATGGCATTGTCAGATTTCATTGTCGATTACCGTCCTTTCACAAAAACAAAAAGGGGCTGCATCAGGTGTCCGTTCTGAACACTTGATGCAGCCCAAGGTACGGCCACTGTTCGGCGGCCATGCGGGATGCGGATTGATTCTTGGTTCACTCCTTTCTGCCAATGGCAGGAAATATCTATATAAAAAAGTGCCGGCAGGGGAGACACCGCGCCCAATTCAGCGCAATGCCATCTACTACCGGCACCGATTACAAAAACAACAGCGTATGCTTATATAGCATAAAAATCATTTACAAAGCAATTATAATACTATATCTTGTAGTTGTCAACCCAGAGACGATTTAATATGTATCAATCATAATCTGTTGTCGAAGATAAAGGTTTGCTACTGCTGTGATGACTTCGTGGCTGCAACGGTACTCCCGAACAGCCTGGGCGAAGTTGTCGCAGTTCAAGTCGTTGTCATCGTACAGCTTGTCCAGCACATCGTAGCCGTCCTTCAGGCGACGGATGTCCATTTCGATGCACTTGATAATTTCCGCGCACGAGAGCGGTGTCTGCCGGGCAAGGCGGATGACTTTTTTCTCGCAGGCGCTACGGGCATCAACGTGGAACAGGCGGCGGGTGATTTTCCAAGAGATGCCCTCCAAAAACGTCAGTTTGAGGAACGACAGCACCCGCAGCGGCCATGCCGCACCGATGGGATGATAAAGCGGCAGGAGAGCAAATCATATAGCGCATCATACTCGGTATCCCCGGTGCCAACCACAAGGAGCCCGCGAACTAGCAGGCGCTGCACACAGTCCTGCCAGCTGCGGTGGATGGTGACATTGGAACTGCTCGCCATCTTCTCGTAGAAGCTACTGATTTCCTCTTCCCGCAGGATGCGCCAATTGAGGATGGACCAGAGCATAAACTCTTGCACATCGACCTCGTACTCTTTTTCGCAGACGATGATGACCGGGCGGGTGCCTTCTTCGGTGCAGCAGCGGATATAACGGCCATTGGCAGTGTAAAGCATTTTCATAAGGGGACCTCCAAATTTTAATTTTCGTGTAGAGATGAGAGAAAAGATTCATCGTTTCGCAATTTGTGGACAGCACGGCTGATCCACGCCGAAACGTGGTTGGGCGGGGCGCTCATGCGAGTAGCAACTGCGGTAAGCGGTATGCCGGAGACTTGCAACGCCAGCGCATGGACGCCCTTGCGGGTCACGCCGCTGTATTGAGATTCTGCGGCGGCAAGCAGCAGGGGAGTCTCGCACTCAATATCGAAGGGAGCGCTATGTTGTACTTCTAATGCGGCAAGTGCAGTTGGCTCCATCTCTGCCAGAGAAATCATGCGGGATTGTTTTCCCGTAAGGTTGCGGCAGTAACTGACAAGACCATTCTGTACGACCTGCCGGGCATAGGATGCAAAGCTACCGCGCGCTGGTCGAAGGTCAGTGCTGCATTGCAGAGCCAGACACAGCCCTCTTGATACAAGTCCTCATAGCCAAGACCAGCAACGCAGGGATTGGCATTGATGTCGAACCGCAGGACGCGCTCTACGATGGTCAGATTTTCTTCTGCCAAACGCTGTTGGTCAGCTGTGAGCCTTTTCACGCATTTCATAACCGTCACCTCGCAGTCGCATTCTCGCAGATGCGGATGATTTGCTCACAGCGGTAGTCGCCGCACTTGGCAATATGTACCTGATCTCCGGGCAGCCCCATCTGCGTTTGCAGCCAACGGTAGCTCTGGTCGCGGCTCATGCCAAGCTGCGTCTGTACGCTGTGCAAGGCATGGTGAGCAAGGATGCGTTTATGCCGCAAATCTCCGTTGGCAAGGGTGCCGAGCGGCTGCTTCGTGCGGCGGTCTGCTGTGACATAGGCATCACAGGCAGGCCAGCGGCGGCAGACGTACAGGTACGTTCCTGCGGAAATGTCGGACAGACCATGAATCGCGCTTGCCGGGCGCAGCATGGCAAGAGAGCCGCAGTAGGGACAATGGATACGAGCTTGTTTCATAGAATTTCACCTCCAATTTGTTGAAAATAGGCCGAAAAAACCTATTTGCCCTTATTACTGTCATCTCAAACGAAAAATTAAAAAATTTCGGCCACTTTTTCAAATTTTACAATTTGTTCATATCTTCGCGGCGTTACGCCAGCATCGGACGGGATCCGCCACCGACAGATTTGCGTACATCCAGCATCGTCCTGCCGTTCAGTGTGACAGGCGCATTGAACAGCATCGTCAGAAGATATTTCTTGAGATTTTAACGTCCGTGTGCAGATTGCACAGGCCGTCAAGACAAAACGGATATGCTCGCTTGATCAGCTGCAACAGTCGTTCCCGCACCAAGGCCATCGGGAACAGGTTGTTGCCCAGCCGCAGTACAGGCTGCGGAGCTGGATTGTCTCCACGACCAGCTCGTAGATCTCCTGCATCACTGGGCGC
>ENA-OQIR01000606-OQIR01000606.1-human-gut-metagenome-genome-assembly--contig:-NODE-606-length-14815-cov-3.531522_pt1 | contig 14815 bp, 20 predicted proteins | sample MGYA00242580_ERZ504745 | MGnify/ENA primary metagenome ERZ504745 (study PRJEB26092, sample SAMD00036214) | human gut metagenome | host: Homo sapiens | study: EMG produced TPA metagenomics assembly of... | reverse complement strand
GAAAGCTTAACTGAAGAAGTAGTAGCAGCAAAATTGATGAAACAATGCAAGATGTATCTGCAGACAATGAGGCTGCAAAAGAAGACAAAGAAATTGTTATCAATAATGACAAAAAAATAAAGTGGATAAAGTACAAGATTCTGAAGCTATTGCTAAAATGAATACTTGGAAAGAACAAAGACCAACAGAAGAAACTATTAAAAATAATAATAGTGCATATACAGATATGACAGTAGTCAGTGTAGATGTTGTGGGAAATGAAAAAATAGCTAAAGAAGATATCTTAAATGTTTTAACTATAAAAGCTGGAGACAAATTCAATATAAAAAATATAGAACAAGATAGAAATAATATTTATAATACAGGCTATTTTTATGATAATTATCCTTCTTATGAAATTGTTCCTGAAGGTGTAAAAATAACTTATCATGTAATGGAAAATCCTGTGTTGAATTCTGTAGAGATTTTGGGAAATCAAGTTTATTCCACAGATAAAATTGAAGATATGTTAACTGTAAAAAAAGGCGAAATTTTAAATATTCGTCAATTGAATACAGATTTAGCAAATATTGAAGCTAGCTATCGCCAAGATGGATATATTTTGGCAAAATTAAGAGATATATCTATTGATGAAAGTGGTAATTTAACTTTAACTTTTAATGAAGGTATTCTTGAAGGTTATGTAGTAAAAGGTAATGATAAAACAAAAGATTATGTTATTACTCGTGAAATGCGTATAAAACCAGGCGAAGTATTTGATGCTAAGAAAGCACGTCGTAGTATGCAACGTGTATATAATTTAGGATTTTTTGAAGATGTTAGTGTAAAAATTTACCAGGTAAAGAAGATCCAAATAATATCATCATGGAATTGACTGTTATTGAAAAACGTACAGGTTCTTTTGGTATTGGTGCTGGTTATAGCAGTGAAGATGGTCTTTTAGGTATGGTTAGTGTTAGTGATAGCAACTTTATGGGAATTGGTGATTCTGTAAAAGCTATGTACGAATTTGGTGGAGAAGATGGCGATGACAGTGGTTATAGCATCTCTTATACAAAACCATGGCTTGATGAAAAAGAAACTACAGGTACTTTCCGTATTTATGATCGTAAGTTTGAATATGATGATTACGATAATGGCGGTGATCTTATTGAAACTTACGATAAAAAAAATCAAGGGTATGAATTAAACTTTGGTCGTCCAACAGATGAATATACAATGAATTATTTAGGTTTTAAAATAAATAATACAGAATATCGTGGACATGAAGATGGTCCATATAATCGCGATACTAGCCAGTATGAAGCATGGAGAGATAATAATTTTGGGGAAACTAGAAGTATTATAGCTTCTCAAGTACGCGATACAAGAGATAATATTTTCTATCCAACAGAAGGAACTAGAACTAGTCTATCTGTTGAATATGCTGGTTTAGGTGGAGATTTTGATTATACTAAATTGACAGGTAGTATACAAAAAATATTATAAAGTAGGTCATGCACAAGTTTTGGCATTGCGTGGTAGTGCAGGTTATGCAAATGAAGATTTACCAGAAGCTGCTTTATTTGAAGTAGGTGGTCAAAATTCTGTTCGTGGCTATCGTGATGGACAATTTTCTGGTAATAAAATGTTAATGGGTACAGTAGAATATCGTTTCCCATTAGTAAATAAAGTACAAGGTGCTTTGTTTACAGATGTAGGTGATGCTTGGGGTGGTAAATCTTGGGGACCATGGAGTTCCATTGAAGATGATTTGGATTTACATGCTAGTGTAGGTTTAGGACTACAAATGCAAACTCCATAGGTGCTCTTCGCCTTGATTATGGTTGGGGTGAAGATGGCGGAAGACTTCATTTTAATGTAGGTGGAAACTTCTAACAGTAATATTTTTAGATTAACTGCAGAATTTTTTTCTGCAGTTAATTCTTTCCTTGAATAAGAATTTTTAGTTTGTTATAATTAAAGTGTTTTAACTAAGAGGCAAAAGCCTTATAAAGGGAGAAGATAAAGTTGATTAATTTCGAAAAGAAACAAGTAAAAATTATTAGTGTTATTATTGCAGCAGTATTTGTATTTAGTATTGTCGCTCTTGGAGTTTCACAATATCAATCTGGTATGGCAGGAGCATCTTCTTCTAATGTTGGTATTGTAGATTATTCCAAACTTATTGCAGAACATCCAGGAATGCAACCTGCTCGTGAAAAATATGAAGCAGCAGCAAAACAAGTTCAAGAAGATTTCCAAAATCAAGCTGCAAATATGACACCTGAACAGCAGCAACAATTTATAGAACAAAAACAAAAAGAAATGCAAGATAAGCAAAAAGAATTAATCGATCTATTCGCAATAGCATAGAAGAACAAGTAAAAGCAGTAGCTGATTCTAGAGGTATTAATGTTGTATTAGATAAAAACAATGTATTATATGGTGGACAGGATATCACTCAAGATGTTTTAACAAAAATTCAAGCTCAGGGTGATGTAACTACAGATAATACTAATAGTTCTGATGCAACTTCTGCTGAAGCTACAGATACAACAAATTCTTCTGGTCAAAATTAATTTTTATGCTTTTAGATGAAATACCGAGCAAATGCAGTGATGCTCGGTATTTTAATAATCTAGATAAATTTGTAGGGAGGTGGCTTTATGGCAAATGAACAAGATAAAGATAATGATATGCAAGAGAATAAAAAGGATAAGAGCAGAAAAAGTGCTATTATTACAGGTGTCATTTGTGTATTATTATGTATTATAGGAGCTTTATATATTTGGCATAAACAAACACAAAAACCTCCAGTGCAATTAGATGTTAATTCAGCAATAGCTACGGTAGATATAGATAAATTAATGTCTAAACATAGTGATTATGCTAAATTAGAAAAATTGCAAGCCGAGAAGATATTGATTTTAATAAAATTAAAATCATATGCATTAAATACAGAACAATTGCAACCACCGCAAGTAAATCCGGCAAGTCAAGTATTTGAACAAGTTGTAGATGAACAAAATAATTTACAAGAAATAAAAGCTAAACAACAATTAAAAGAGGAAACGATAACAAAAGAACATGAAATAAGACAAAGATTATCTATTGAAAAAAATAAAGCAGAAACATTAATAACTGATAAATATACAAACGCTATTTTTAATTGCACTATGAAATTAGATAATGCTGAAAACTTGAGATTGACTCAAGAAGAAAAGATAATCTATTAACATTATTAGAACAGCTAAAAAAAGAACGCGGAGAAAATGTAGCGCTGATTGAGCAACAATATAATTTAAAAGTTGCTGATGAATTAATGAAGTGGCGAGCACAACGAGAACAAGAATTAGGTATAAATGTTCAAAAGATACATCAAATAGATGTACAAAACTCTTTAGAAAGACAACAAGCTGAACAAAAAAGAGAGGCACAATATCTTCAAGATAGATTGCAGATGCTTCAAGCTAGAAAAAAAGATAGTGAACGATTAATAATATTATTGCATACAAAAGAAAATGAAATAAATTTATTAAAGAGAAGCATATTAAAAGACATTGCTAGTAAGGCTATGAAAATAGACAATTCAAAAACATCTAAAATTAGTTATTGCTGATTGTTCCAGCTACATTAGATTTTTTTGGTAATATAAAAATAGATAATTTTGATGATACAGTTTTAAATGGTATGGTAGTTGGTGCTGATGCAATTGATATTACAGACGATGTAATGGCTGAACTTACAAATGAGCAAATGCAAAATAATAATGGTAAATAATATATGGAAAGGCGATAGGGTGTCATGAAAATAAAATTAATGTTAGTAATAGCACTTGTTACATTGATGAGTGTATTTATGTCAGGTTGTGGAAGCGAAACTAAATTAGGTTATTTAGATGCTGAACGAGTTATGAATGAAGCACCACAAATAAAAACAATTAGAGATAATATTGATGCTAAGAATAAAGAAATCGAAGCTAAAGAAACAGATTTAATGAGCAAAAAAGCAACTATGTCTGATGAAGAATTTAAAAAAGCACAGATGGATATTCAACGTCAATATCAAGGCTTAGATATGCAATATAAATCTCAAGTAAAAATACAATGATAAGGTACTCGCAGAAGTATCAACAGAAAAAGAATTATCTGCTGTAGTGCCAAAAACATTAGTGCGTTCAAATGGTATGCAAGTTCAAAAACAAGAGTTTGTAGTTCAAGGTGGAATTGATATTACAGACGATGTAATTCAGAAGTTGCAATAAAAAGGGGTAATATTATGAAAAGAACACTAGCAGAGATAGCAAATTTAATAAATGGTAAACTTTGTGGGGATTATGATGAGAATTTAGTCATTACAGGTGCAACAGGAATTGCTTTAGCTGGTCCAAGTGAAATAACTTTTGCTGTAGACCCACATTTAGAGGAAGCTATTGCTTGTAATGCGGCTGCAGTGATTATACAAGAAGATGTAGATGGTTTTTCAAAAACTTGTATAAAAGTAAAAAATCCTCGAGAAGCTTTCAATATTTTATTAAATATTTTTAAACCTGAATTGAAAGTAGAAAAAGTCATCAGCTCTAAGGCACATATAGGTAAAAATGTAAAAATTGGTGAAGATGTAGCTATAATGGATTTTGCCTATATTGATGATAATGCAATTATTGGCGATAATGTGGAAATATATCCAAATGTTTATATTGGTCAATATGCTAGTGTAGATGAAAATACAATTCTTCATTCAGGTGTTAGTGTTCGCGAATATTGCAAAGTAGGAAAAAATGTAATTATTCATGATAATACAGTAATTGGTGCAGATGGATTTGGTTTTATAACTAAAGATGGAAAACATACAAAAGTACCACAAGTAGGTAATGTAGTAATTGAAGATGATGTTGAAATTGGCTGTAATGCAGGAATTGATAGAGCAACAACAGGTTCAACAGTGATTGGCAAAGGAACAAAAGTAGATAATCTTGTTCACATTGGTCATAACTGTGTATTAGGAGAAAATTGTTTAGTTGTAGCACAAACAGGTCTTGCTGGTTCAACAATTGTTGGTCATAATGTTACATTTGCAGGTCAAGTTGGCTCTAAAGGTCATATAAAGGTTGGCAGTAATTCAGTTATGGCAGCACGTACAGGTCTTATTGCAGATGTACCAGAAAATTCATTCTATGCAGGTTTTCCTGCTCGTCCTCATCAAGAATGGCTTAGAATTAAAGCAAATGAATCTCGTTTGCCAGATATGATGAAAAAATTAAAATTAATGGAAAAGCGTTTAAAAGCGTTAGAAGAGAAAAATAATTAAATCGAGTAATTCTTTGATTATTAAAGTAGCCAAGCCCCGTTTCCCTTAGTTAAAGATATTGTTGGGTATCTCAAGATGTGTCATTCGATTTTGCCGATAAAGCGGTAGAAGATTTCCACTTCCTGTTCCCGGCTTCCGTCCTCACTTTTGACCGCTTCATGGACAAGGATTTTTTCAATCAGCGTATTCAGAAGTTCAGCCGTCAATTCTGTGGGATTGACATACTGTTTCATCAGACCTATCCACTTTTCAGCGTCAACCGCTGTCTGGGCGGCGGTCTCCATCGCTTCGTGAAGCCGTTCAATTTTTACGTCCAATTCTCGCTGTTCGCCCTGATACTTTTCGGACAGCATATTGAAATTGTATTCTGTAATGCGTCCGGCAGACCAGTCCTCATACATTTTTGCAAACAGGGTGTCTACTTCTGCTTTGCGCTTTTCCGCCTTTTTCAATTCGGCTGTCTGCCGCTTCCTTGCGGTATTGCGTTCCTTGTCGCTGGCGTTAAGTAGCCGTTTCAGAAGTTTGTCCCCATCCTGCTGTGCCAGCACAGACCAGTATTGCAGACGGGAAAGGACATAGGCGTAAAGCACATCATAGCGGATATAGTGCATGGAACACTGGTGCAATCCTTGCCCGTACTTGCTACAATGGTAGTGGGCATAGGGATTTTTGTTCTGGCTGTTCATACCATAGGCCAGCGACCAGCCGCAGTCCGCACATTTTACCAGCCCGGAAAATATCTGTGTTGTGCCGTTCTTCTGCCGTCTGCGCCTGTTGCAAATCTGCTCCTGTACTTGACGGAACACATCTTCGGAAATAATCGCTTCGTGGGTGTTCTCCACACGATACCATTCCTCTTTTGGCTTGCGTACTTTCTTCTTGTTTTTGAATGAAATGTTGGTCTGCTTATTGTGGACGCTGTGTCCGATATAGGTTTCCTCTTTCAGAATACTTTTCACCTGCGCTATCGTCCACGCATAGGCTTTTTCCTCCGGCGCTCCGGCATAGATATTTGCGAAAGTGCCGTATCTCTGGAAATTCAGCCAGCCGGGAGTAGGTACTTTTTCTTCGACCAAAATCCGTGTAATGCTGGCGGCTCCCCGGCCATGAACGGCAAGGTCAAAAATCTTTTCGATAATCCACCTTGTTTCCGGGTCAATCAGAAGATGGCCTTTCTTATCTGGGTCTTTGACATAGCCAAGCGGAGCATAGGCTCCATAGTGTGCGCCATTTGCGAACCGTGTCCGCATGGCCGCCTTTACCTTTTTGCTGGTCTGGCGGGCGTGCATTTCATTCAGAATGTTGAGGAATGGGGCAAGCTCATTCTCTCCGTTGATGGTGTCCACATTGTCATTGACAGCGATATAGCGGACGCCTTTGCTGGGAAAGTAGATTTCCGTGTACTGGCCGGTCAGAATGTAGTTTCTGCCTAAGCGGGATAAATCCTTCGTAACAACGCAGTTGATTTTCCCGTCCTCAATGTCATCAATCATTCTCTGAAAATCCGGCCTGTCAAAGTTCGTTCCAGACCATCCATCGTCGATATATTCATCTATGACATTCAGGCCATGCTCGGCGGCATATTGCCGGAGCATCATGCGTTGTGTCTGAATACTCCCGCTTTCTCCTTGCAGTTCATCGTCCCGGCTCAATCTCATATAAAGCGCCGTGTTGTAAATCGTAGTATTGTAAGGTTGTTTCACCGTAAAAATCCTCCTTCTAAAGAAACAACCCACGCTTACAATACTTTTGCTCTATGGCAATTATATCATAAGCGTGGGCGTGTTATCAATGATGGGCTATCAGGTTGAAGCGGCTTTTTCTGCGGTATGCCGCACCACATCTACAATCAGATCACCGAGGGGCTTCCCGCCTGCGGCGAAGTGTTCGGAGATTTTTATACGGTTGTTCCCACATACAAAATACTGCGTGCCGTTCTCTGCTTGTATGACCTGCCCTGTCCGGGGTGTAAAAGTATCGCTTTCGCTTTTTGCCATCCAGTGTCCTCCATATTCAGTTTTCAAGGCACAATGCCGCACAGAGGCGGCGAAAACTTCTGCTTATATCTATCACCTTTCCTTTACCGTGTGCCGCTGCTGCCGTTTCAGTTCCGCCAGTATATCCGGCGGGATACGGTCAACCAGCCGCTGTAAATTGTCCAGTTCACTTTTCAGCTTTGCCCGTTCCATCGTATCTTTCATCTTGCCTTTTTCACTGGCCTTTGCCCTTGCTTCCAGCTTTTCATTTTCCGCCAACAGGTCATTGATTGTGACCTTGTACTTTTTCAGTTGCCCGGAGAAATTCTCCATCTGCGGGAACCACTTTTTCAGCATGGAGAGGGCTTCCTCTTTTTTCTTTCCGGCGTTCAATGGGTTAATGCCGTCAAGGGCGGCTTCAATGGCTCTGGCCTGTTTGGAGAGGGAAACCGCCTGTTTGAAAAGCCGGGTGGGGATATGCTTCCGGCCTGTCTTGCTGGCACTCTCCCCACGCTCCAAGTCGGGATATTTCTCTACCATATAGGCGTGAAAATCGTCCTGCCACTTCGTCAGGTTTGCCCGGTTGCCGATAATCTCCTTTGCACACAGGCGGTTGTCCCTTGTCAGCGGAACAAAGGTCAAATGCAGGTGGGGCGTTTTCTCGTCCATGTGTACCACCGCCGACACGATATTTTCCCGTCCTACCCGTCCAATAAGGAAGTCCGCCGCCCTCTGGAAAAACGCCTGTATCTCCTTTGGGGATTTCCCCTTGAAAAACTCCGGGCTGGCAGTTACCAGCGTATCGACAAACCGTGTGCTGTCCTTGCGGGTTCGGCACCCGGCCTGTTCAATGCGGTTTTGAATGAAATGATAGTACCTGCCCTCTGGCTTGACGATATGGAAGTTGTATTTGCTCCGGCTTGTGTCAATGTCGGGGTTACTGGCGTATTGTTCTTTCTGTCTTTCGTGATGGGCTTCCAGCGGCCTTGCCGGGTTGCCCTTGTGCTTCTCAAACCGCAAAATTGCGTGTTGTGCCATTCTGCTCCTTTCCCCATTCCTTTCCTATCCGGGGTTTTCCACAGGGAAAATCCCGCAGAAATTAGCTCGGATAGGATTGGAATGGATAGAATATAAATCAATCTTTTTAATCTTTGTATTTCTATATACCGTCCGGTTTTCGTACTTCCGTGGAGTGATTTCCGCACTTCATAAGTACGGTTTTCAGCCCTCCGGCGTACCAGAACCGGATTTCTTGAAGGCGGTGTTTGGAACCGCTTCATAGGATTTTGGGAAAATGCGGTTGGGTTTTCCACAGCCCTGCTTCTGGATTTCCACCAGTCCGGCGTATTGCAGTTCCCGCAGGGTGTTCACCGCTTTCTGCCGCCCACAATGGAGCAGGTCAACCACTTCGCAGATAGGGTAATACAGGAAAATCCGTCCGCAGTCATCCGCCCACCCATTCTTGCGGGATAACTCTGTCCGGCGCAGGATAAAGGCATACAGAACCTTTGCCTCGTTGGACAGGGGCCTGAATGTGGGGGCTTCAAAGAGGAAATTCGGGAGCCGGGTGAAGCTGAACGCCTTTTCCGGCTGATGGATATAGATGGTATTTGTCATAGTGCGTTTTGTGGACGGTTAGAAGCCCGTTTTCCGGGGCGGGCGATACTTTATACCACCTGCCCCGGTTTGGGGCTTGCGAAGCCTGATAAATCAAGGCTTTTTTCGCTCCTAACTGTCCACAGCAGACCTCCTTTTCCGTTCACTTTCTGTTTTCTGCCGCCTGTGAACTCTGGCGGCACAGCCGGGGCAGTATTTTGCCCGGTTGGATTTAGGGACAAATACACCGCCGCAGACCGCACAGTGTTTCAAGTCCTTATCCCGGAAAATCTCCGCTTCCAGCGTCCCGTCCAGCGGCAAGACCGTCCAGCGGAACCACTTACAGCAGACCGAGAAAGAAATCGTCTGCGGGCAGGTGCAGGTGTCCCCATTATCAAGGACAATGCAGTTGCCGTCCTCACAGCAACAGCACTCCCGGCGTATCAGGCTGGCCGCCTGTTTCCTCTGCGCCGGTGTCATGCGGTAAAGGGAACCGTCCGGCCTGCGTTCCAGCGGCGGCAAGTCTTTATAGGGGTTATCTCTCATGCGTTCCCTCCATTTTGCTTTCTGTTGCCGTTCTCCCCGAAAAGGTTTCCTGCCCCATTCCTGCGGCGTATTCCGGCGTTGGCACGCTCCCTCAACTTCGGGACAACTTGTCCCGAAGTGACCTCTGGACAAAGTGTCCAGAAGCTGGCTCCTTGCAGTGCTTCCCCAGCCGGGGTATTCCTTTTCGGACGGTCATTCTGTTTTCAAGGTGCCGTTCATCGATGAACTACCCTAAGTCTACACCTAAATGACCGCCCGTTCCGTATATCCGAAAGGTAGGAAATCAGCTTAAAAAACAGGCTATTTCCACGCTCTTGGAATTGTGGTAAAATGATAAGTACGAAGAGACAAATCGGAAGTTGCGGAGGAAAATATGATTTGTAAAATAAGAAAATGGTTATTGTCAGATGCGGAAGATTTGGCCGTGGCTATATCCAATAAAAAAGTTCAGGACAATCTTCGAGATGGCATACCATATCCTTATACAGTACAAGATGGAATAAATTTTATTTCTGCTATGCTTTCTGCTGATGAAAATGACACCTTTGCTTTTGCTATTACGTAGATGAAAAAGCAATCGGCAGTATTGGCGTTTATCGTCAGGAAAATATACATAGACAAACTGCCGAGTTAGGATATTATATTGCAGAAGAATACTGGGGCAAAGGAATTATGACCGAAGCCATAAAACAAATTTGCCAACATGTTTTTCAAAAGAGTGATATTATTCGTATCTATGCAGAACCTTTTGCTTACAACATAGCATCGTGTAGGGCGCTTGAAAAAGCAGGTTTTCAATACGAAGGGACATTGAGAAACAATGCTGTAAAAAATGGAAAAGTTATTGATATGAAAATGTATTCCATACTGAATACGGAACTGTAACTTCCCATTTATCGGGCAGACAGGGAGGGGGAGCATGGAACTATCCATACAAGAACGATTGAAAGACCTGCGTGTGGAGCGCGGACTGACGCTGGAACAGCTTGCGGAGAAAACCCATCTCTCCAAGTCCGCTTTAGGCAGTTATGAGGGGGACAACTTCAAGGACATCAGCCACTATGCCCTTATTGAACTGGCAAAGTTCTATGAAGTGACTGTTGATTATCTGCTGGGCCGTTCTCAAACAAGAAATCACCCAAACGCCGATCTTGCAGACCTGCATTTGAGTGATGATATGATTGAACTATTGAAAAGCGGGCTGGTGGACAATTCTCTTTTGTGTGAGCTGGCGACACACCCGGATTTTCCCCGGCTCATGGCCGACCTTGAAATCTATGTGAACGGCGTAGCGGGAAAACAGGTGCAGAGCGCAAACGCCATTGTGGACGCTGTGAGTGCAACGGTTATGAAACAGCACAATCCCGGCTTGACCGACCCGCAGTTAAGACAGCTTATCGCCGCTCACATTGATGACGACAGCTTTTGCCGCTATGTGATACAGCAGGACATAAACAAGATAGCCCTCGACCTGCGGGAAGCCCACAAGGACGATTTTTTCAGCGTTCCGGAGGACAACCCGCTGGAAGATTTCTTACAGACCGCCGAGGAAACCGCCAGCCCGGACAGCGACCCGGAACAGGCGGCTATGATGTTTATCTGCAAGCGGCTCAAACTGAATTACAAGAAGCTGTCCGAGGAAGAAAGGAAGTGCTGAAGCGGATTGCGCAGAAGTCAGATTTACTGAAAAATCCAAAGCCGCAGCGAGGCAGAAAGTAAGAGAGCAGTAAATACTGATTAAGGGAGCAAGTTGATATGAAAATTAAAGAAATCAAGGAGTGATTTATTATGCCACAGCATATAACCGTTGTAAATTATGACCCGGAATGGCCGTCAAAATATGTACGAGAGCGGGACTATATTACCGAAATACTGAAAGAAAATTGCATTTCTATCTACCATATTGGAAGTACATCTGTTCCGGGACTGGCCGCCAAGCCAATTATCGATATTATGGCAGTCGTTAGAAGCCTTGAGGAACTAGATATGGTTGCGGAAAAGTTTTCAGAGATAGGCTACGAATATCTCGGAGAATTTGGAATAACGGGCAGACGCTATCTTCGCAAAGGCGGTGATGAGCGAACCCATCAAATTCATATTTTTCAAGCGGACGATTGGAACAATATCGGACGGCACCTCGCATTCCGTGACTATATGCATACCCATGAAAAAGAGCGGAACGAATACGCAAAATCAAGAAAGACCTTGCACAAAAGTTTCCCTATGATATAGATGGATATTGTGATGGGAAAGAAAATTTTGTTCGTGAGATGGAAGAGCGTGCGCTTGCCCAATACGATGGGACGTGGGATAAATTGTATATTGCCGCAAGGAAAGTACAGCATGAAAGAAAACTCTCTCCACTGATTGAGGTTGGGAGTGTTTCTGCCGCAGTTCTTTCGGCAAAAGGAAATATCTATACCGGGGTTTGCATTGATACCGCTTGTTCATTGGGAATGTGTGCGGAAAGAAATGCGATTGCAAATATGATAACAAACGGGGAAAGCCAAATCATAAAAATAGTCGCTGTTATGCCAGACGGAAAAGCAGGCATGCCGTGTGGAGCCTGCCGAGAATTTATGATGCAGTTAGATAAAGCGGCGGGAGAAATAGAAGTCCTGCGTGACTATGAAACAAAACAGGTGGCGAAGCTAAAAACCCTAATTCCTGATTGGTGGAAGTAAGTTATTAGCAAAGACAGCCGAGCCAGTCAACGGTCAAGATGAACGGCGCATTTTATGCGCCGCCGTTGACAGTCCCGCCTGTCTTTGCTGATGGGTAATCAAGTCGGGAAAGCCCTAAAATGGCCTCCCGCCCATTTCAATTTTGAGAGAAGAAACGCTCCAAAATCAGAAAGAGAGCGGTAAATCTGAATTGCGAGGGAGAATGTAGATGAATCAAGGAAGAATTATTGTGATTACAGGTTCGCCGGGAACAGGAAAGACAACAACTGCGTCGATTGTCGCAAAAGAATCGAACATGGATAAATCTGTGCATATGCACACAGACGACTTTTTTCATTATTTAAGCAAAGGAGCAATACCGCCGCATTTACCAGAGTCCAACGAACAAAATTTAGTTGTCATTGAAGCCTTTTTAGAAGCTGCAAAGCGCTATGCCCGCGGCGGATATGATGTAATTGTAGATGGAATTGTCGGGCCGTGGTTTTTAGAACCATGGAGAGCCCTTGTTCGAGAAGATTATGAAGTACACTATATTGTTTTAAGAGCCAGTAAAGAAGAAACTATGAAACGAGCTGTGGAACGTTCAAAATTAGACAGAAAAACAAATGTTGAATTAGTAGAAACAATGTGGGAGCAATTTTGTAATTTGGGGATATATGAATCGAATGTTATAGAAACGACAACCTATTCTATCCAAGAGGCTGTTTTTGCAGTAAAAGAAAAAATTTCAAGTGGAGCCGCATTGCTATCTTAAACGATTTCTAAAAATCGAAATTTCATTTATCAGAGAAATAGCAAAGGCAGCCGAGCCAGTCAACGGTCAAGATGAACGGCGCATTTCATGCGCCGCCGTTGACAGTCCCGCCCGTCTTTGCTAAAGGGTAATCAAGGCGGGAAAGCCCTAAAATGGTTTCACACCTATTTCAATAATTGGAGGAGATAAAAATGAGATCAGAAAAGGAAGTTTATGATATTGTTTTGAATTTTGCAAAAACAGACAAACGCATTCGCATGGTTACTTTGGAAGGATCTAGAACAAATACAAATATTCCGCCTGATGATTTTCAGGATTTTGATATTACTTTTTTTGTTACGGATATGGACAGCTTCACAAGTGATGATAAATGGCTAGATATATTTGGCGAAAGGTTGATTCTGCAAAAGCCGGAAGATATGGAATTATTTCCAGCTGTAGAAAAGGGATTTTCATATTTAATGCTGTTTACTGATGATGTTAAGATAGATTTAACTTTGCTGCCGCTGGAACTGATAGACGAGTATTTTACATGGAATAAACTGGTAAAGTTACTGTTGGATAAAGACAACCGTATCGTAAAGCCGCCAATACCAACGGATATAGACTACCACTTGCAGAAGCCTACTCAAAGAATGTTTGACGATTGCTGTAATGAATTTTGGAATACTACAACATATGTAGTAAAGGCTTATGCCGCAAAGAAATTCTTTTTGCTATTGACCATATGAATGATATAGTACGAAAAGAATTGCTTCGCATGATTTCCTGGCTGATTGGTATCAAACAGGGATTTCATTTCAGTTTGGGAAAAACTATAAATTTATGAAGCAATATGCCCCAGAGGAATTGTGGGAACGACTTATGTCCACTTATAATATGGATTCCTATCCCCATATGTGGGAATCCTTTGAACAATGTATGGCATTGTTCCGGGAGGTTTCGTCAGAAGTGGCATGCCAGTTGGATTACCAGTATCCACTATATGATGAAAAAATCAGTAATTATGTGATTCGGCAAAAGAAAAAATATGGCATTGAAGATGATAACAAATAAAATTTTCAATCGAAAAAATTTATTTTGATTATTCAATTTTGAAAAACTGAATACCTCAAAATCAGAAAGAGCGCGGACAAGCACTTTGAGGGATTGGCCGCCTTGTCCACCCATCCAGCGGGGCGGCGGGTGGCGGTCAAGGCCGGGTGTAAACCCGTTCATTTCAGCCTTGACGGTTGCCCGCTGTCCTGCTATTTTTCCGGGAGTGTGGCCACAACTTCGGGACACTTTGTCCACAAGTTGGAGCGTAGGACGAGGAACTGGGGCTTTCATATACGCCCTGTCTGCTGATGAGTCCAGACCTGCGCTTGCGGCTCCACGCCACGCAAGCACAGCCCTGTTTTCCTGCCGCTTCAAATGCCCTTGCCCTCCCCGGCGGCAACGGCATTTTCACGGCAACGCCGGCAGAGCGTATAACACACTACACTTTGCTTCGCAAGTCGTGTGCCAAATGGGGGCGTTGCCCCCTTTGGAAACCCCCACAAGAAAAGGCGGTACGCTACCCCTCCACGGGGCGCATACCGCCTTTTCTTGTTATCCAGCCCTCCGGCTGTATCGGTTGAGCAAAAGTCCGCGTGGGATTGATGTGGTATCTTTAACTTTGGGAAACTCCACATTCCCACTTGGAAACGGCTTTGTTGGTTACACAAAGCTTTTCCGCTAACTGCTGCTGTGTGAGTCCCAAACGTTCACGGGCTTGGATTATTTTGTTGGAAACAAGGGAGCATCGCATTGGTGAGATCGTCTCCTTTCACTATTGTAGATTGTAGCTATGTGTTGCAACGTAAGCGTCAAATAAAACAGTGTATAGAAAAATAACCGTCAGCCTTTTATACTAAAAGGTCAACGGTTATCGACAGAATTCTTTTACAAGAGGATTCCAAGGCAGATAATCATCCAGATATTCAGGA
>ENA-OQIR01000605-OQIR01000605.1-human-gut-metagenome-genome-assembly--contig:-NODE-605-length-14845-cov-1.397065_pt1 | contig 14845 bp, 25 predicted proteins | sample MGYA00242580_ERZ504745 | MGnify/ENA primary metagenome ERZ504745 (study PRJEB26092, sample SAMD00036214) | human gut metagenome | host: Homo sapiens | study: EMG produced TPA metagenomics assembly of... | reverse complement strand
TTTTGCCCTCGTCGCCCCAGTTAATACCTGTTAACAGAAGTAAGCATAATAATAATTCCTCCTTATATAAATGTATAGTTAATACTAAGTGCAATAACGGAATGTGCGGTCCGTAATAATTCTGGCAAATATAAGTCCGAGCGGAAGTGCAACAATTATCATAATTGCAGATGTAAACCATGAGACCGCTTCTGTCAGGGACATTATGCCGAAATTGTATATTGCGCGGTATAAGTAAAGTCCGGGTACCATAATAACTATGGAAGGAACTGTAAGTGATATTCTAGGATATCCATTATAATTTTTAATAAATGAGGCAAGTAATCCGGCAGTAGCAGCACCAATAAATGCGGCAGCAGCGGCAGGCATGCCTGTAAAATCAACAAGTTCAAGACGCAGCGTATTGGCGATACAACCAATAAGAGCAGCCATAGCCGCCATCGGAACAGAACTGTTAAACATGATAGAGAATCCGAATACACCGCAGAAGCTTGCAATAAGTCTTAATATCAAATGTAACATTTTTCCAATATGTAATGTAGTAAATTCTTCTGGCTGCAAATGCAGTAACAAAGCCATAATCCATGCAAATACGGTAGCAACCAGTACAATAATTATTGAATAAGTCAGCCTTTCAATACCTGACCGTAGGTCGAGCTTTGCAAGGTCAATGCCGCTGGTGATGAAAGGAAATCCCGGTATTATGAAAAGCATGGAACATATGTATCCGGCTTCATGTACAGAAGGATATTAAACATCAGAATAGCAAGTTTAAGCAGAATTGCATATATAAGGCATGATGCAGATATAGAAACTGCTATATTCATGAATAGTGTAAATGATGTTTAATAAGCTTTGTCCTTATAAGATTACCTGTTCCGGCTGCAATGAATGCGAAAAGCATCTCTATAGGACCGCCGCCAAGTAGAAATGTGAATCCGCAACATGCAAGAGCGGCGGCAAGTCCAAGCTTTACCGGTGAATACAGGGTATGTATCTTGTTCAATTTCATTCAAGCCTTTTATGAATCATTTCACCTGTAAGGTGGGCCTCTTCATTAGGGAAATTGTCAACAAATTGTTCCATTCTGTAAAGCTTGGAGGTATTAACACCGGTATTGGCAATGCTTAACGACTGTGATACGCAGTCATTACCATCAAAGCAGTTAAATTCAATAGACATAAGGCCAACATCCACGGTACAGGTTACTCCAAGTTCCTTGGATAGCTTATTCATAGATGTACGGACACGCCATGCACCAGTGCCGCATGATAGCATAATCAGACCTACACGACCGATAACGGAGGCTTTTTCTATAATGTCTGCATTAGCAATTAATGCATTGCTGTCGGCATTCGTATAGTCGTGCCACGGAATTTCCATATGATTTTTTTCCATAATGTCAATGTAATTAGTCCTTGGCATATATAATCGCCTCTGCTTTCTTAACATGGTGTTCAAGGTTTCGTAAGAATATAGAATTAGGAAGGAAAATTCCAAGTTCATCAAAATGTTCATTATGTTCAACGAATGAATCCTGACCATAGAATATGTATGCCATTGGAAGATTCTTCTCAAGCTCAAGCATAAGATCCCACACAGCACTATAGGCCTCTGCTCGGTTTCCTTCATTCTGACAGTGTCAGGCAGTTCGCGGATAAGCAGTATACCAGTGCTTCTCTCAAGAACCTGCTGCTCCACTACAGACGGGTCATCGCCATATGTGTGACTGTATCTGTAAGCCTCGGCAAGAAACATATTTTTATTATTATCAAAGGTTCTTATAAATGTTATAAAAATGCTGATAGTCTTTTTCATGAACAGAATTAGCAAATTCTGGTAGAAGCATACCTTTATCGTCGGTCATAATTATAGGATTTTGCTTTCCATCAGCGTTGAAGCGGTATGGAATAAGAAATGAATTTCTCAGTAAATCAAACATGGTATTTTGCGTGATAGCCATAAGAAATGCAGATAAGTCTTTATTAGAATAGCAGTTGAATAATGCTTCCGTGAATTGAAGCGGAGAAAGTATTGCTTCAGAATCATCATTGCAAAACAGATTGTTACAGAATGTCTGGAAAAGTTTGTTGTAAGCCCAAGGGTCATTTAGAATTTTATCAAATAAAACCTCAGATTTTTCTTCTCTTGGAAAGATAGTTTTTTCTTTCATAATCGTCAGCTCCTTCTTGTTTTCAATTTCGGCTAGATTATACTATTGGCATAGAGATAAGTAAAACTATAATTGATATAAATGCTATAACAATATGATATGTCAGATGTTACGGAGCGATAAGTTATGGATGTTAATTTTGAGTATTACAAGATATTTTATTATGTGGCAAGATATAAGAATTTTACGAAAGCCGCACAGGCATTAGGAAGCAGCCAGCCTAATGTTACAAGGGCAATGAACTGTCTAGAACAGCAGATTAATTCAACACTGTTTGTAAGAAATAACCGGGGAATACAGCTTACACCAGAGGGGGAAAAACTGTATATAAGGGTTACAGCGGCTATGACACAGCTTATGGCAGCAGAAGAAGAGCTTGCGGACAGTGCAAGTCTTTCACATGGCAGTATTTCCATAGGGGCAAGTGAGACTGCGCTTAATATATTTCTTCTTGATAAGTTAAAAGCATTTCACATGGTCAATCCCGGAATCCGGCTTAAGATATATAATCATTCAACGCCGGAGGCGGTTGATGCAGTAAAAAATGGACTGGTAGACTTTGCAGTGGTATCATCACCTGTGTACGCAGATTCATCACTAAAGACGGTGGTGCTGCATTCTTTTCAGGAAATACTTGTCGGAGGAACTACATTTACAGCATTGGGAAGTCAGGAATTATCAATAAGAGAATTGACGGATTATCCACTGATATGCTTGGCAGAGAGACTATGACATTCAGATTCTATAAAGATTTATTTATGTCACATGGGTTGAATTAGAGCCTGATACGGAGGCTGCAACAACAGACAGATACTTCCTCTTGTAAAATGTGAATTAGGACTTGCATTCTTACCAGAGACAATGGCGCAGGAATCGATTGATAAGAAAGAGATTGTGAAGATATCTCTTAAGGATAATATTCCGAAGAGAATATATGTCTTGTCTATGACAGTAGACATCCGGTGAGTTCGGCGGCAAGAAGTTGAGAAAAACAATAGGGGAGATTAATTATGGGGAGAATTAAAGTATGTAACTTTGGCAGAATTATGCTGAAAATATTCTGCTGGACGACAGTAATATTATCAATATATCTGATATTAGGGCTTACAGGCTGTTATGAAAAATGGTTTGGTGGTCCGACAGGAATAGTAAAAGCGCCAGTTTACTGGCTTATCCGGGCAGGGATAGGAATTCTTGTGGAAAGCATAATATTCTGGATAGGAATTATAATGGTGTATGCGACATCTGAGCAGCTTGGAATCAGATGGAGAGTGCTTGGAATCGTGTGCGGATGGATACCTGTTGCACATCTTGTCATGCTTCATATTATTATAAAGACAGTTGGTGAGGAAGTCCGCATGGAGAAAATGCGTGCCAAGAGAAATCTGCAGCGTAAGGCACAGCGGATATGCAGTACAAAATATCCTGTTCTTATGGTGCATGGTGTATTTTTCAGGGATTTTGAACATCTTAATTACTGGGGAAGAATACCGGCAGAGCTTGAGGCTAATGGTGCAGTGATTTACTATGGAAATCATAACAGTGCTGCGGCTGTGCGAGACAGTGCTAAAGAGCTGGCAGAAAGGATTCATCAGATTATAAGAGAGACAGGTTGTGAGAAAGTAAATGTAATTGCTCATTCAAAAGGAGGACTTGACATGAGGGCAGCGTTAGCGCTTACAGATATTGCACCTTATGTGGCTTCTCTTACAACGATAAATACACCACACAGGGGCTGTCAGTTCGCTGATTACCTTCTTGGCAAAATTCCTGAAAAACAGCAGCAGATGGTTGCCAATACATATAATGCGGGAGCGGCTAAACTCGGAGACATTAACCCTGATTTTCTTGCTGCAGTATATGACCTTACATCAGAAAAATGCAGTGAATTTAACAATGAAATAAAGGATAATCCAGACATTTATTATCAGTCAGTTGGTTCTAAACTAAACCATCCGGCTTCGGGAAGATTTCCACTTAATTTTACATATCCACTGGTGAAATATTTTGACGGACCAAATGACGGACTTGTTGGAGAAGAATCCTTTCGATGGGGACAGAACTATCAGTTTCTTACTGTCAGCGGCAAAAGAGGCATATCGCATGGTGATATGATAGATCTTAACAGGGAGAACATTAAAGGATTTGATGTTCGGGAATTTTATGTGCAGGTTGTTGCGGGACTTAAGAAGATGGGATTTTGATTTGAAATATATTGATAAATTTCCAACATTTGTATATACTAGGTATATACAAAGAGGAGAGGTGATTGTATGCAGGCACAAGTAAGAGAATGGGGAAATAGTCAGGGAATCAGATTATCTAAGGATATATTAAAAAGTGCTGGAATAGCATTAAACGAAATGTTAGAAGTTACAGTATCAGATGGAGTGATTACATTAGCAAAAACTTTCAGACATAAAACTTTAGAAGAAAGAGCGGCAGAATATAATGGCAAGTTAATGCTTGATGGTGAATATGATTGGGGAGAACCTGTTGGAAGAGAGGTATGGTGATGGGGATTGCACATCAGGGTGACATTATTAAAGTAGAAAAAATAAAACCGCCAGTATTAGTTGTAAGTAAAGATTTTTTTAACGAAAGTGGAGAAATAATAGGCTGTCCTATTATTGCTGATTCTAACGAAGGACCACTTCACATATGGACATCAACAAAAGAAGTTGAGGGATATGTTCAGTGTGAAAAAATAGCGTTGTTGGATTTATCTGTGCGTGGATATAAAATAATAGATAGCATGCCTCTATCTGAATTGATTAATATATCTGATGCAATACAAGGAATTTTTGAGTATATATGATATTAACTATATAAAATTTAAAGATGGAGGCAAAAATAAGATGAAACTTGATAAATTTATAGGAATGATGACAGGACATTTTGATAACAAAGAACAATTTGATATTATGCAGAAGGCAGGAAAAATATATCCTTATGCAGAACACATCAATACTATATGTAATGATAAAATAAAAACATTCCTAAGGATTTTAACGGAAAATTTGTTGTTGAAGAAAGTTATTATGAAACCAATGGAAAACGCCATGCATCACCCCACATTTTCCTTATTATGGAAAATGAGGACGGAATTGTTCTTTCTTCATATGAAATTCCAGCAGGAGAAGACAAGAATACATTTTCATATGATTCTATGAAGAATGTTGATTATGCTGAACTGAAAAAATCTGAAAAGTTTACACCGGCACTTTATCATGAAAAGAATGGAATCTGGGAGGGAGGCAGCATAAGCCAGTTTTCACCGGTAATGACATTTAAGCTTTGGGAAAAGTTTTCTGATAGCTGCCTGGAAGTATCTGAAAGCATGGAAGTTAACGGAAAAAGAACTTTTGGATATGATGAACCAATTATTTATAAGAGGATATAAACAGGGAAAATCACACTTTTTAGGATATATTGTTTCATAAGAGTTCAATACCAATAATTGAAGCCATGCAAAGATTAGCAGGAGAGCGAATTAAATACGCAGTAAGCAATGATAAATAAGAAAAACGCAGGATATATGGGAGTTAGTCACTATATCCTGCGTTTTGTTTATTCGTTTTTATATATTTTATTATTAATTTACTTTAACGATTCCTATAACATTGTAAGTTAAGAAAATGTTGATAGGCAGCTGGATAAGATTTTTGGTAAATCTCATTGTAAGATAAAACATAAATCCTTTGCCGTACATTATGCTGCACCAGTATGTTCCAAGAAGAACATTTACAAGAAGTGTATCAATAGTAAGGGCAAGCACAACTCTTAAAAGAAACTTGAAATCAATGATTTCTAAAAGACTACGCTTCTCACCTGTTACTTTTTTCTTGGAAATTTTGATGTTGCAGTCATAGAAAAATAAACCATAGATAAGCCCAGCTAAAGCAGCACTTAATGTCCAGCCCGGAAAATATGGACCAGTTGCTTAATAATATACTGGATTATATCGCCAAGTCCTCCGCACATGAATCCCATAACAGGACCAAACATGTATCCAATTGCACAATTGGCGAGGAAAGATACTGAAATTCTGAGTGTCGGGGTTACATTAATAGATACAAAAACTGCTAAAACAGTGTGAAGTGCGACGAGGAGTGCCGCAGCAACAATTGACTTGAGACATTTGAACTCTTTTGCTGAAAATGCAAAATTCTTTAATAGAATTGACATAAAAATAACCTCCTTTGCAGTAGTATTCGCACTACATAAGAGGCTGTTGACCAGTATATGTAGCAGCGGGATGCGGATTATGTATCGCAAGAAATCTTTCGTCCGTATGGCAACTCCCTGTCCATATGGCACTTAACGCACATATTCCTACTCTGCTTATATAATTGATTTGTACAGGCACTATTAAAGCACATATTCATATAAATGTAAAGCATTATATGAAGGCTGTTTACAATATATTATAAATTCTGTTTAGAATTAATGCATCTTCTGTTGTACATCAGGTGCATGGTCATGGCATCCTGTGCCTTGATTGCATTATGCTGTGCAATGGCAGTAGCTATTTCACGGTGAGTTTCAATAGTTTCTACTTTAAGGACATTACCGGTTGTCTCAACAAAAGAGGAATTGAGCTGTTGATAATCGGAATGAGTCTTGGGATAATAAGATTCTTGCTTCCCATTGCTATTGCGGTGTGGAATTCTATATCTTTCTGGGTATGATCCTTTTTCTGTTTTAGAAGTTCTTCAACTTCATCGCACAAAGAAACAATTTTCTCAATATCATTATCATCCGCATATGTTGCAGACATAGCTGCGATAGCTGGCTCCAGTAAAAAACGGACTTCGAGCAGATCCTGGACAAGCTTTTTTTGTCAGGTATGAATGTAAATCCGAGTGGGTCATCAACTACACCGGGGATGATGCTACATATGTTCCAGATCCCTGCCTGATCGTCACAATGTTACGTGAAGCAAGTAATTTCATGGCTTCACGAAGAGAACTTCTTCCAATATTGAGTTCTTTAGCAAGATGTGCTTCATTAGGGAGCTTGTCACCTGGCTGTAAATGTTCATTTAATATAAAAGATATTATGTCTTCGGAAATCTTCTGTGGAAGATTTCTCTCATCAGATTCAAAATTCATCATACGATTCCTATGCTCCTATGTTAGTAATATTAATGATATAATGCTTCCATTTAATTGTCAAAATGAAAAATGCACAAAAAAGCACAGAAAAATTGAGCAATTTTACAGTATTGTTTTTCTAAATACCATGTATTATATTAAATACATCAGATGAATTTCGAAATAAATCTCAGAAAAAGACAAAAAAGTTACAAGAAACAAAGAAAAGGTATGATGTATTAACTAAGATACATCAGATGATTAGGAGGTAAAACGATATGGAGCAGACAGTATTTGTTGCAAATCCAACCAGATTACTGATAGCGGCAGCAGTCGGAATTATTGTGTTACTGTTATTAATAATCAAGTTTAAGCTTCATCCTGTTATATCTATGATGATAGCAGCTATTATCATAGGTATTGGAGCAGGGATGCCACTTACAATGATATCAGATACGGTTGAAAAGGGTGTTGGCAAAACGCTTCAGGGAATAGCATTACTTGTAGGTCTCGGTTCAATGTTTGGCGGAATTCTTGAGGTAAGTGGCGGGGCACAAAGAATAGCACAGACACTTATTGATAAGCTTGGTCAGAAGAAGGCTGGAATTGCACTGGGAATTACAGGATTGGTTATAGGAACAACAGTATTTTTTGAAGCAGGTGTGGTTGTACTTATACCACTTGCATTCAGTGTTGCAAAGCAGACTAAGAAGTCAACATTATATTATGCAATACCGCTTCTTGCAGGCCTTGCAAGTGGATACGCATTTGTTCCACCATCAGCAGGTTCTGTTCTCGTGGCAGATTCACTTGGAGTTAATCTTGGAGTGATGATTATGGTTGGTATCCCAACTGCATTGATATGTATGATAGTAGCAGGTGTAATATGGGGACGATTCATTGGAAACAAAGTGTTTACTAAATTACCGGTTAATGTGGAAGAGATAAAGGAAGATTCTAAGGAACTGCCTCCATTTGGACTGGTGCTTGGAGTGATTCTTATACCACTTGTATTAATACTGGTAAGTACTGTTTCTAAATACATGCCGATTCCGGTCAATGTGAAAAATGTGCTGGGATTCATTGGAAAACCATTCCTTGCATTGACAATAGCAACACTTGCTGCAATGTATTTCCTTGGAATAAAAAAGGATATACAGGAGCCCAGTTAAAGAAGATACTTGATCATTCATTACGCCCAGTCGGAATGATACTTCTGGTAATAGCAAGTGGTGGAGTAATCAGATGGATGCTTCAGGATTCAGGACTTGGAGATATAATAGGTCCGGCATTGGAGAAGAGCGGAATGCCACTTATACTTGTAGCATTTCTTATTGCATTACTTGTAAGAGCATCTGTAGGAAGTTCTATGGTTGCAATGACTATGGCATCAGGAATAATGGCAACTATGCCTGCAGTTATGGCAACAAGCATGTTATACAGAGCAGCAATGTGTTGTGCAATATGTGGTGGTGCAACAGCATTAAGTCATGTAAATGATGCCGGTTTCTGGCTTGTAGGAACATTTCTTGAGATAGATGAGAAAACTACATTAAGTCGTGGACTATTATGGAAACACTTATAGGTATAACAGCAATTAATTGTAAGTCTGATTATTTCAATATTTGCTTAGATATTATTAAAGGTCACTATTTAATTAAGAAGATATAAAACAGGAGGCTGCAAATGGTAAAAATACCGGTATGTTTGAACAATATGACTGATGCAAAGCATCTGGTACAGATAGCAGAAGGCTGCGATAAAGATGTAGACCTTATGTGTGGTAAGTATTTAGTTGATGCCAAGTCGATGCTCGGAGTATTCAGTCTTCCACAGTTTGACAATGTAGAGATGTGTGTGGATGATACTGAGAAAGACAAGGTGTACGAAAAATTAGAACAGATGAATTTATTAAGATAAGAAGAAAGGCAGGTAATTATTATGTGTTTAGTAAGTCAGGAAATGAGAAAATTAGCCCCAGAATTAGATCCTTTGAGAATTGGCACAGGCTGGAAGAAGGAAGACCTTGGAAAAGTACAGGTCATGGTAGAAAGTACATATGGTGACAGTCATCCGGGAAGCGGACATCTTAACATACTTGTGGAAGAGGTTCGAAAGGGTGTTGCTGAAGAAGGCGGAATTCGGAGCAAGGTACTATTGTACAGATATATGCGATGGTGAAAGTCAGGGAACTGACGGTATCAATTATAGTCTTGCAAGCAGGGAAATGATAGCTAATATGATAGAGATACATGCAAATGCAACACCATTTGATGCAGGTGTATATCTTTCAAGCTGTGATAAAGGAGTTCCTGGTAATCTGATGGGACTTGCAAGAGTTAATATTCCATCTGTATTTGTTCCAGGCGGAACAATGAATGCAGGTCCGGAAATGCTTACACTTGAGCAGCTTGGAATGTACAGTGCACAGTATGAAAGAGGCGAGATTGACGAAGAGAAGCTTGACTGGGCAAAATGTAATGCATGCCCTAGCTGTGGTGCATGTTCATTTATCGGAACAGCATCAACATTGCAGATAATGGCAGAGGCACTTGGATTAGCACTGCCTGGAAGTGCTCTTATGCCAGCTACAAGTCCTGACCTGTTAGCCTATGCAAGAGAAGCAGGAAGACAGTCAGTAAGGCTTGCAAAGATGAAGAATATGAAACCATCAGATATAGTAACTATGGATAGCTTTGAAAATGCAATTCTTGTACATGCAGCAATATCAGGAAGTACTAACTGTCTGCTTCATATTCCTGCAATTGCACATGAATTCGGAATTGAGATTACAGGAGATACATTTGACAGATTACATCGTGGTGCACATTATCTTCTTGATGTACGTCCAGCAGGAAGATGGCCAGCAGAAGTATTCTATTATGCAGGCGGCGTTCCAGCAATTATGGAAGAAATTAAGGAACATCTCCATCTTGATGTAATGACTGTTACAGGAAAGACTCTTGGTGAGAATCTTGAAGAACTTAAGTCAAATGGATTCTATGAAAGATGTAATAAGTGGCTTGATGATTTCAACAAGCGCTACAATGTAAATGTTACCAAGGAAGATATAATCAGACCATACGATAAGCCTATTGGAGAGAATGGAGCATTGCTGTTCTTAAAGGTAATCTTGCCCCAGAGGGAGCAGTAATTAAGCATACAGCCTGCCCTAAGGAAATGTTTAAGGCAGTACTTAATGCAAGACCATTCGATAGCGAAGAGGCATGTCTTGATGCAGTAATTCATCATAAGGTTCAGAAAGGTGATGCTGTATTTATAAGATATGAGGGACCTAAAGGAAGTGGAATGCCTGAGATGTTCTATACATCAGAGGCAATAAGCAGTGATAAGGAGCTGGGTAAGAGTATAGCACTTATTACAGACGGAAGGTTCTCGGGAGCATCTACCGGTCCGGTAATTGGACACTGCAGCCCGGAAGCAGTAGATGGAGGTCCTATTGCACTCGTTGAAGAAGGAGATCTTATTGAAATCGATGTTGAGGAAAGAAAGCTTAACATAGTAGGTGTTGCAGGAAAGAGAATGACACCTGAAGAGATAGACAAGATTCTTATGGAAAGAAGAAAACAGTGGAAACCTAAACAACGCAAATATAAGAAGGGCGTATTAAGATTATTCAGTGAACTTGCAGCAAGCCCAATGAAGGGGGCTTATCTGGAATACGATAAATAAGAATAGTAAATGTACAAGGGGTGGAAGATTAGGTTCTTCCCACCTTTTTAACCAGCGTATTTTCATGATTTATAGGAAACTAGTGTGTTTATAGCAGAGTTTGAGAGAAAAGATTTATACAGTTATTATGGTGTTAATGAAGACAATATTAAAAATAAGACGGAAAGGTACTCAGCATTGATAAAAGGAATTGTGTTCTTGACAAATAAAGGTGGTGTGTTATAATTCATTTAACATTTAAGTTAAATGTTAAATGAAGGAGGAATGAATGTGAGCATGCAGGATACGCTTCAGGCGCTTGCTGATCCTACAAGACGCGAGATACTTAATCTGCTTAAGCAGTCCCGAATGTCTGCTGGAGAGATTAGCAATCATTTTTCAATTTCGGGTGCGGCAGTTTCCAGACACCTGTCTGTTTTGAAGGAAGCTGATTTAATTCGAGACGAGCGGGAGGGCAAATATATTTATTATGAGCTTAACGCTACTGTGCTTGAGGAGATTTTATTATGGATTAGTGAATTAAAAGGAGAAAAAGACCATGATTAAACAACATAAAAAAATGTTAATATTAACATCTGTCATAACATTACTTCCAATCTTTATAGGTTTACTTTTATGGAGACAGCTGCCAGCTTCTGTCGCAACACATTTTGGAGTTGACAATCAACCAGATGGGTATTGTTCTAAAGCATTTGCAGTCTTTGGACTTCCGGTAATGATGCTGTTTTTTCATTTTATATGTATAGTTGCAACTAATATTGACCCCAAGAGAAAAAATATAAGCAAAAAGGTATTCCATGTTGTTATGTGGATTTGTCCGGTGATTTCTTTGGTTAATTGCAATATTCTCTATGTATATAATTTGGGATATAAGCTCAATATTGGATTTGTCTGCGGATTGTTCGTTGGAATTTTGTATCTTATTTTAGGCAATTTTATTCCAAAGGTAAAACCAAACTATAGCATTGGTTTTCGCATTCCATGGGCATTGAATGATTCTGACAACTGGTATCATACACATAGATTTGGCGGAAAATGTATGGTAATTGGGGGAATTGCAATGATTGTAACCTCACCATTTCAAAATGTGTGGATATTTCTTGCTCTAGTCATTGTACCATGCATTCTGCCAGTAGTTTATTCATATATGTTTTATCGGAAAACAATGGGTAAGTTTATTGTATTTATGGATAGAATCTACTGGCTCACCACGAAAGATTTTGATGCTGCCGGTGTATTTTATCCGGAAGAAAAAGAATCCTGATGATAAAAGAAATACAATTATAAGATTGATTGTGTTGTCATTTGCGGCTGTATCAATCTTTGTACTATTGCTGGGGTCGGGGTTGATTATTATGTATTTTCAGGATTTGTTCAGTTAGTGCGATGAGTGTCTGGGGAGAAGAATGTATAATATGATACAGAAGTCCGATAGGGATAACCATGACTATTTTGTCACCCTAGAGAACAGTATGAATAACATGATACCTATAGGTAGTCGCATTTTTGAAAGTTTTATGGGACAGAAATGATAATGACTATAGAAATAGTTGCGACATTTGCTATAAAGTTACGGAACATGAGACATTTATATGGAAAAATCATTAAAAGAAAGTGATTTACACAGGACTTACAGAAGAAAACAGAGGAATTTTACCTATAAAAGTGAGATGTTATTATGAATTTATAGGAAGCGGGTATCTGGCACATGAGACTTTAGGTGTAAGGATAGAGCAGGACGGGAGGAAGCCGGAATACAATGGTGTTTTGCCATAATCCAGAAGAAAGTTACAAAAGCCAGGATAAAACTTCGAAGAAATGCACATTTTAACGAATAATAACATTGAAGAAATCTATAAGAGAATAACAGCCGTTCAGAGACTGAAGCAGCGGATAGGCTGCGGGGCAGTTTCTGGACGCTTTTTTTCATATTCCGGCTGAGAAAATGTTTTTTTGAAATGACCAGATTTGTCATAAATTAATTGGAATTACATGTGAAAAAGATTATAATATAAACAGCATTTGTCAAGTTTAAAAATAATATAGAAGGAAGGGATATTTATAAGTTTATCAAAAGAATATGTAAAAATGCGAATGGAGCGCAACAAGGAAATAGCTACATCTGCGAATCTGGCTGACAGCCTGACAGAACAGCAGTGTGATGTACTTGAATGGGCCTCTGACATGAGGCATGTAATGCATAAGAACAGTGAGGCATTATATGATGTTAATGCACCTAAGCATAAGGAAATTAAAGCATTTATAAGTGATACATATTATTCACAGAATCCGAATAACCTTAATAAAAGATTAAAAGATGCTGGATTACCGCTTATCAAGTGGTCATTTGATGATACAAGGATTCCGACAAATGAGCTGGCAATGATTCTTGATAACAGAAGACTTGAGAAGAGCAGAAAAAGGCAGTGCATCAGGACTTTAGAAAAAGCAAATGCTGATATTGAGAATTATTTTGCACAAATTGATGCCAAATACCTCACATTTTATTGTCCATCAGGGAATAAAAGAGTTTTTAGTAATCAAAGTAAAGGGGTCAGTGTGGAGTCAAGGAATGTTACCATTGCAGAAGGCTATACAATTATGGGAATCGAGAGTCTTAAGAATAATATTGCCTATCTGCTCCATGTGTACGCTGGTCAGATTAGTGTTGAAGATATTGTTTCATATGTCAATGAAGATATAGAAAACAGGATTTATCATATGGATGCTTCAATGGCTCCACAAAGTGTTCATAAAGCAACTAATGCCCTGGTTGAAACCGGATATATAAAACCAGATACTAAAGAACTTATTTATATTAATCTTACTAAGAGAGGCGACGCATTTGTAGGAAGTTACTGCGGGACGCTTAATAAGATAGCAGCATCATTATCCATACTGCCATTTAATAAGGCACACAAGAATGATATTGTTTATTATAGCTATCGGATTGGATGGCAGCGTGCTAAAAGAGAACTAAAGCCACTAATCCCTAAAACTGTCGATTTTATTAGTAACAAGATAAAAGAAAAGCAGCAGATGATGTATACCGGTGATGATAGTAATTACGACATGGAGATGGAGCAGACAATTATCCAGAGCATGAATATTAATAATTTGCCGGTTGTCTATGAGGTTAAGAGGGTACATATGTAATAGCGGAGATAACGACATTATTTGGAAAGATTAATGTAAGTATTATTAATTCTTTATTTGTCGGAAGTGCATATACATTAACAATTCCGCAATATCAGTATACTGCAATAATCCATATGGCAGATAATATTGATTATGGAGAGATTCCTTATGAGGTACAGAAACAATTGAAGGCGGTTGTTCCTGAACTTATGAAGCTTATACAGTGAGAGGGGAGGCAGGGACAATGACCAATATATACAAGAATATTTATCTGAGAAGAGAAGAAGAAGTTTTATATAATATTAGAAAAAATGTGGATGAAACAGTGGAAACACCGACTATATCCAAGATAATAGATTATGTTCTGGCTGATCCATATGAACATATTATATATATGGATGTTAAGCTTAAGATGGTAACAAGTTACGATGCAACCAATGTATTTGTTGATACCGGTTATAAAAATGTGTCAGGAGAACCATTATTTCTGTCGCTTGTGTTAAAGGATGATGTATTTACCGGCAAATATGTGGGAACGATTGACCAGCTTGGCAATGCAATTCTTACCATTGTAAAGATGAGAGTCAATGAACAGGAAATATATGATAACATGGAATTTCTTAAGAACAATTATGGCAATTATAAGCAGTTTGTTGATGACTGGGATCTCAAGGCTGGAGAGAGAGAAAAAGATAATATCGTAGGGATATAGTACTTTGTTTGAAGGAATGATATATCAAAATTC
>ENA-OQIR01000604-OQIR01000604.1-human-gut-metagenome-genome-assembly--contig:-NODE-604-length-14858-cov-2.421832_pt1 | contig 14858 bp, 21 predicted proteins | sample MGYA00242580_ERZ504745 | MGnify/ENA primary metagenome ERZ504745 (study PRJEB26092, sample SAMD00036214) | human gut metagenome | host: Homo sapiens | study: EMG produced TPA metagenomics assembly of... | reverse complement strand
GCCTGCAACGGCATGCTCAGCGTACTGAGACCCTTTCCTCTCCAACAGTGTGGACTACGGCCAGCTCAAGACCGGGCGCCGTGAGGAAAGCGTTATCTTCTCGATGCAGACCTTTGTTGTAAAGGCTGCGTCCGGCGTGGCGGTTTTCTGACCGGCATCGGCCTGGATCTGATCGGGCTGGCCGGCAATGCGAGGAGACAGGCCCCGTTGCTGCCCAGAGCGCTGGCACACTGCTCGGCTGCGGCTCATGATGACCGTTCTGCCCATGGCCGTCCTTGCGGCGGCGCTTGTACTGTTCCGCCGCAGGTTCACCCTGACGGATGACCGCGCAGCCGAAATCAGCGCTGCGCTTCACAGGGAGGAAACTCAAAATGGCTGAGATGCAGTGGTATGCCGCAACAGACAGCGGCCGGTTTGACGGCACGACAGCCATCACCCCGCGCAGCGGTGCCGTCTGCCTGAGGGCAGAGCTGCCGCCGGAGTGCTGCAAAATGCGGTTGCTGCGCTTCCGTGGACGATGGCGCGCGAAGAAAAGATCTTCATGAACGGCTACCAAACCTGGACCGCCTGCCCGGAGCTGGGCAAATGGGACCGGCAGCACGGTGTTGAGCGTGTCCCGAAATTTCTTTTGGAGAAATACAGCTTTGACCGTTACGGCGATTATCATTTTGTTCCCTACAGCGGCAAGAGGGGACAGAGCCACGGCTTCTCCTACTGCTATTTCCGGCGCGGAAAGACCTACCGCCTTTTGGCCAGCCTGGACGAGGCACCGGGCTATACGATTTTTTCCTATGACAGCCGCGCCGCACAGCTGCGCATTGAACGCGACTGCGCCGGGGTACAGCATACCGGCGGCAGCTTTCCTGCGTTCTCCCTCTTTTTTGCCGAGGGCACCGAGGACGAGGTATTTGACGCATGGTTTGCGGCGCTGGGCTGCCGCCCCCGCACCACGCGCAGGCTGGCCGGGTATTCCAGCTGGTATAACCGCTACCAGAACATTGACGAGGCCTCGATCCAGGAAGACCTCAACGGCTGCAAAACGCTTTTCCGCGCAGGGGATCTCTTTCAGATCGACGATGGATGGGAGCGCAAGGTAGGAGACTGGCTGGAGCCTGACCCTGCCAAATTCCCCAACGGGCTGCGTCCGCTGGCAGATGCAGCGCATGAAAGCGGCTTTCTGGCAGGACTGTGGCTGGCACCGTTCGTCTGCGAAAAGGAATCTCTGCTCTGCAAAGATCACCCGGACTGGCTGCTGCAGGTTGACGGCCAGCCTGGTGCTGCGGCTGCAACTGGAGCAGCTTTTATGCGTTGGACATCGACCACCCGGAGGTACAGACCTACCTCAAGCAGGTCTTTGACCGCGTCCTGCAGGATTGGGGCTTTGACCTTGTTAAGCTGGACTTTCTCTACGGCGCAGCACCGTTCGGCAACGCCGGGAATCCCGCGCAGGACGGATGCAGCGCGCCATGGCACTGCTGCGCTCATGGTGCGGCGACAAGCTGATCCTCGGCTGCGGTGTGCCGGTCATGCCTGCCTTTGGCATCGTTGACTACTGCCGCATTGGGTGTGATGTAGGGCTGGACTGGGACGATGTGTGGTATATGCGGCTTTTCCACCGCGAGCGGGTCTCCACAAAGCAGTCCATCGGCAACACGATTTTCCGCCGCCAGCTCAACGGGCGTGCTTACGGCAGCGACCCCGATGTATTCTTCCTGCGCGAGGAAACTGCAAGCTGACCCTACAGCAAAAGCAGACCCTGGCCCGGTCAATGCGCTGTTCAGCGGCATCCTGCTCACCTCCGATATGCCCAGTCGCTATACGGATGAGATGCGCCGCCAATACAACGCCCTGCGGGAATTGACCGACCACGCCGAAAATTGCACCGTGGATGCAGACGACGGTCTGACCGTACACTACACCCTGCACGGACAGCAGCAAGCGTTCAAAGTTTTCTGAGCGTTCAGCCTTCTGCAAATTACCACAATTTTTTGCGGCGGATGATGGAATTGCAAACACATAAACGCTCCCTACCCCCTATTGACATTTGGGTGTCAGACTGTTATTATAAGACCGAAATATCGTAGAATTGTTGCCGGTGTGCCGTTTTGGCTGCAGGCAGCAATTTTACAGTCCAATGGTTAGTGTTAACTAACTTGCATAAACAAGCAACAATTAGCATACGTAAACCAAAAAGCCGGGGATTCCGGCTATGAAGCCATGACAATAGGAGGAGGGTAACCTTGACGGAAACTTTTTGGGGGATTCTGATCCCTTTTTGGTACATCGCTGGGCGCAGCATGCGTATTTTTTATGCGGCGCGCTCTGGGTGATCTGGTGCAGCGCTCACTTGCAGGCTTTGCCGCCGGTGTGATGGTGGCGGCATCGGTCTGGAGCCTGCTGATCCCGGCAATCGAACAGTCTGAGAAGTTGGGGCGGTTCGCCTTTTTTCCGGCGTTTGCCGGATTTTGGTTCGGCGTGCTGTTTTTGCTTGCCCTGGATCATCTGATTCCCCACCTGCATGTCGGCAGTGAGGAGCTGAGGGCCAAAAGCAGGCTGGGCCGCACTACGATGATGGTGCTGGCAGTGACCCTGCACAACATCCCGGAGGGCATGGCAGTCGGTGTGATGTACGCCGGCTTTCTCGCAGGCAGCGCACAGATCACCGCGGCGAGCGCGCTGGCCCTGTCCCTCGCATAGCCATCCAGAATTTCCCGGAGGGCGCCATCATCTCGATGCCCCTGCGCGCCGAAGGGGAGAGCAAGGGCAGGGCCTTTGCAGGCGGTGTGCTTTCGGGCGTGGTTGAGCCAATCGGCGCAGTGGTGACGATTTTGGCCGCGCAGCTTGTGATACCGGCATTGCCTTACCTTTTGAGCTTTGCTGCGGGCGCGATGCTCTATGTCGTGGTGGAAGAGCTGATTCCCGAAATGTCACAGGGACGGCACTCTAACATTGGCACAGTATTCTTTGCTGTCGGCTTCAGTGTGATGATGGTACTGGATGTGGCACTGGGGTAACAGGAGCCTTACAACGCAGAAAATGCAAACAGCTTCACCCGGCTCGACACAAAGTCAGTCAGAAAAGGTCCAGCATGGTATCCAGATACAACTCCTCGCGGACAGCCAGCTGATATTCCGGCCTGGTCAGGTAGTGAAGCAAAAATTCAAGGATCAGCGCACTGCCAAGGCCGCGCCCCTCGATCTTGAATTGGGTGAAGCCCCTCGGCAGGTAGGTATCCCGGATGGCTTGATGCCGATAAAGCCGGGGTTCGCCATCGCCCGGGAGAAGCGATACCCGCCCGTTGCGCCTGGGGCGCTGCAGTAATGCTCCGGGCCGGGCAGACCCAGATTTTTGCGGCTGACGGCCTCATAGCAGGCTCTGCGTTCCGTGCATCCGAACCAGCAGCACTCATTGCAGAGGAACTCCACCTTGTCCTTCTGGGACTGGGGCAGCGCTGCAAGTCGGTCAAATGCTCGGTTCAGCCGGAAATCCGGCACGACATAGCGAAACTCGGGCCGTGCCAGCTCCCGCTGCAAATCGTTGAAGTCTGTCAGCACTTTTGTGGTTGAGGATACAAGATACAGCGATGGATAGTTCTTTTTCAGGTACTGCGTCAGCAGCTCAGCATGAACGATGGCGCCGTTTTGCGGGTCATTTTGTTCCTGAAACAGTCGGCAGAGCGCATTGCAGTCCGGGTCTGTGAGATGCTCCGGGCGCAGTAATGAATTGCTGAGTGTCAGCCGCGCCGAGATGCCGTATTCACTCGTCAACGCCAGCACCTCGCGTGGGGTGTGGTCACTGTACTCGACCCGTCCGCCCGCCCATAAGCAGTCAGACGGTGCGCCGTAGATCGAGCCGATGGCGCACCAGTCGTAAAAATACTCCCGATGCGCACGATAAAGCGGCAAAAACGACGCATACAGGTCATAAAATTCAAACAGACCGGGCAGATGAAACAGGGCTGTGCCCTGGTGAGGTGTTTCCATAGCGGGGACCTTTCCTGGCCGCACAGGCGGCCCGATGGGATATATTTATTATACCAGCAATTCTGCCGGAATGCAAAGCGAAGCGCCGCGTCAGCCAAAACAACCGGTGCAGCGCTTTTTATCGGTTTATAGGTAATGGCCTTCGGCCTTTTGTGCCAAATTCCGAAGGCCGTTGACGCAGCATAAACAGGTGTGGTACTGTATCCTCAATCGGCATTGGCCGAATGGAAGAAAAGAAAGATGCTTAATAATCATCTGCCGAACGGCAAAGCAGCTTTACAATCTTCGGTAAAAAAGCGTGATGAACAACGATTTTGCAGGAATCGCCAAAAAGGCCTTGCACTTTTTGCACAGTCTGCTATAATAACGGCATCACAGAACACGAACGGGACAAAGGGGTCGCGTACTTGTAAAAGTACAGCGGCCCCTTTCCGTTACGTACAAAGGCGTGCAGCACATCACCGTGCTGTGCGCCTTTTGCTTTGTATGAATATCAGAAAGAGGGGTCACACAATGAAAAAGCGTAATCGAGTTCTGGCACTTACCGTAGCAGCTGCAATGTCCGCCAGTCTGCTGGCAGGCTGCGGCTCCAGCGCACAGCAGGGCGGGGCCGCATCAAGTGAAGCTGCTTCCACCGACACCGCCGCATCTGTGCCGGACGGCGGTGAGGATAACATCATTCGCGTTGGCGTTGTCTGTTCCATGACCGGCGGATCCGCTATCTATGGCGAGGGCGCACAGAACGCCGTCGACATGGCAGTCGAGGAGATCAACGCGGGTGATTCCGGCTACAAAATAGAAATTGTCAACGGCGGCAAGGTCGCAGACGATGCTAAGGACGCCAAGCAGGCCATGAACGCCTACAACAAGGTCATGGCCGACTCGCCGGAGGCCATCGTGGGCAGCTTCTTCTTGTCGGTCACACTGCCATGGCAGAACAGGCCTCCAAGGACGGCATGCTGCTGGCAACAGGTGCGACAAACGCCGATGTGACTTTAAAAGGCGATCTCTGACCGTGCCTACGTGCTGGAAACCGGCACCATCACGCTTTCCGGCGATGCGCAGGAGCTGCTGAAGCACTGGCCTATTATGACGGAAAAATCGGCACACCGGAGGAACTGACAGTTCCCTTCAATGATCGTGTGCATTTCTTCGGTGACGGTGTATACGACGCCACTGTCGGCGCAAACGGCAAGGTCTACCTGATGCAGAACCACCTTGACCGCTTTTACACCAGTGCCAGGGCATTGGATATCCACATCCCGATGCTGAAAGACGAGCTTGGCAGACTGCTGACCGACCTGCTGGCCAAAGTAGACGGTACAACGCATTTTTTACTGGCAGGTCACCCGCGGCATCGAGACCCGCAACCACGTCTACGCCGAGGACCTGCCCGGCAAGCTGTAGGTGTCCATCCGCCAGAACCATTTGAACGACCCGGATGTGCCCATCAAGCTCAACACCGAGGAAGACACACGCTTTTATCACTGCAACATCAAGACGCTGAACTTGCTGCCCAGCGTTGCAGCGGTGCAGGTCTCCGCTGACGGGCAGCCCATTGTCATGCTGGCCGACCACCAGACCACGGGCGGCTATGCCAAAATTGCCACGGTGATTTCTGCCGACTTGCCCGCGCTGGCGCAGCTCCGCCCCGGGCAGCGAGCATGCTTTACCTTTGTGACGCCGTCCCGGGCCGTGCAGGCTGCCCGGCAGCAGGCGGCCCTGTGGCAGCGGGTAAGAGATCGCTTGTAAAAGAAGGTGCACGTTATGAACTATTCCGCATTTCCACCGGCTGAGATTCGGGCGTTGATCCGCGCGGGCAAGCTGGATGCCCCGACCACAGGCTGCTGCGACGGATACGCCCAGGGCAATCTGGTGGTCCTGCCAAAGGCGCTGGCCGTGGGATTTCCTGCTGTTCTGCCAGCGCAACCCCAAGACCTGCCCGCTGCTGAAAGTGGCCGATGCCGGGGAGCGCAGCTTCTCCCAATTTGCCCCGGGCATCGATATTGCGCAGGACATCCCGCGCTACCGTATCTACCAAAACGGCGAATTGACCGAGGAAACCACCGATGTGGTGCGCTATTTCGAGGAACGGTCCGATTTGGTCAGCTTCCTCATCGGGTGTAGCTTCTCCTTTGAGTCGGCGCTGCTGGACGCGAACATCCCGGTGCGCCAGGTCGAGGAAGTTGCAGTATTTTGATCGTCGGCAGAAAGCAAGATGGGGAATGAACCTATCGGAAGAAGGTAAAGCAGCGCTAAGCGGCAGGATCTGTCCTGCGCCCCTGCCGGGGCGCAGGAATTTTTTGTCAATAAAAATGCCGTTGTATCGTGTGATACAACGGTTGAATAATTTGAATGCAGCCTTGATGTGTTTAGGCAGCGGATCCTGCGCGGAGAACGAGCCGACACCATAGAACGAAGGTTGTTTTTCATTCCGGCAAACGCCCGTACAGTTCCATTTCACTGTGCAGCTTTTTGGCCAGCCTTGTGTTAAAGACACCGGGTTCGGCACGCCAGCACCAGTTGCCGCCCAGAGTGGACGGCGTGTTCATGCGGGATTCATGCCCAAGGCCCAGCAGATCCTGTGCCTGCACGACAGCCAGATCGGCAGCACTGGACCAGATGCCGCGCATCATGCCCCAGTGATAGCCTCTTTCTTCGTCAGATTCAGGTAGCGCACGGCGCGCGCCACGTCCTCAGGGGCGGCGGTTTCCATCCAGCCGTTCACAGGCTCGTTGTCGTGGGTGCTACATAGGCAATACAGTTCTTGGGGTAGCTGTGGGGGCGGTAATCACCGCCGTCACGGCTGTCAAAGGCAAACTCCAGCACTTTCATGCCGGGATAGCCGCATTGCTTCAGCAGGGCAGTGACATCTTCCGTCAGGAATCCCAAATCTTCGGCGATGATGCGCGGGCTGCCCAGCTTTTTCTTTATGGCAGCAAACAGCGCATAGCCGGGGCCTTCGCGCCAGCGGCCGTTCCGGGCGGTTGCTTCCCCGTAGGGGATAGCATAATAGCCCGCAAATCCGCGGAAGTGGTCAATGCGAACCACATCATAGGTGCTGCACATGTGTTTGATGCGCCGCACCCACCATGCGTAGCCGGTCTTGGCCATGGAGTCCCAGTCGAACAGCGGGTTGCCCCACAGCTGGCCTGTGGCGGAGAAGCCGTCCGGCGGGCAGCCTGCCACCTCGGTGGGCAGCAGGTTCTCGTCGAGCTGGAACTCCTGCGGGCAGCTCCACACATCGACGCTGTCCAGCGCCACATAGATGGGAAGGTCGCCGATGATGCGGATTTCCTGCCGGTTGGCGTAGTGCTTCAGCGCCTGCCACTGACTGTAGAACATAAACTGTACAGCCTGCCAGAACGCCACATCGTCGGCGTACTGCTGCCGGGCTGCTGCCAGGGCAGCGGGCTCACGGCGCCGCAGCGGTTCTTCCCATTCCAGCCAGCAGGCGCCGTTGTGGGCGTCCTTCAGCGCCATGAACAGCGCGTAGTCGGGCAGCCAGAAGTCGTTTTCCTTCACAAAGCGGCGGTAGTCGGCACCGGGCTTTGCCAGCAGACGTTTGGCAGCACAGCGCAGCACTGCGTAGCGCTTTTCGTACATGACGCCGTAGTTGATGCAGTCGGGGGTGCATTCCCAGTCGATGGACGCATATTCCTCCGGCAGCAGCAGTCCCTGCTTTGCCAGATCGTCCAGATCGATAAAATACGGGTTGCCCGCAAAGGTCGAGAACGACTGATAGGGACTGTCGCCGTAGCTGGTGGGGCAGACGGCAGAATCTGCCAGTATGCCTGCCCGGCCTTGACCAAAAAGTCCACAAAGCTACGCGCGGCTGCACCCATGGTACCAATACCGTAAGGCGAGGGCAGACTTGAAATGGGCATTAGAATGCCGCTTGCTCTCATCAGAGAACCCCTCTTTCTTTTGATAGTAAGCAGCCGGGATGTCTTTCCTTCACAGTTCGCGCACGCTTTCTCCTTCGGTCAGATCGAAGGAGACGATCTCGTGCACGGCATTGCCGGGTTTTGGATGTTGTGGAGCAGGATCCGCGCCGAACGCCGCGCCAATTGCTCCATATTCTGCCGGATGGTCGTCAGCCGGGGCACACTGTACTGTCCCAGCGCAATGCCGTCAAAACCTGTGACGGAAATATCCTGCGGCACACACAGCCCGTGATCCCGCAGCGCACGAATTGCGCCGAGCGCCATCAGGTCGGACATGGCAAACACTGCCGTAATGTCGGGGCTGTGCTTTAAGAGATACTCCATTGCCTCATACCCGCTGGAAAGCGAGAACCGCGCATACGCATACTGCTTTTCCATGTCAAACGGCAGACCAAGGCGCAGCATAGCACTGACAGCCTGCCAGACGGGCGAGACTTGGACGGGAAAGATTGGGCTTGCCGCCGATGATTCCGATGCGGCGGTGCCCCTTTTTGTACAGATATTCGATCATCGTGTCCGATGCAGCCATATCGTCTACGGACACACTGGACAAATTGCGGATGCGCAGGGATGCCGCGCTGTTCGTCAGCAGCAGGCAGGGGATACCCAGTGCCTCCAACTCCGGCGTGAAGTATTCCGGATTGAGCGTAGAAACAATATACCATGGGGTTTGCGCTCTGTGCAGATGCGTCGGGCCTGCGCAACCTCGTTGGCTTCCTCGTCAATATAGTAGACCGTCGCAACGTAGCCGCTTTCCTCAATGATCTGCTGCAGCGGCTCCAAAATGCCGGCAAACAGCATATTCTGGGTGCCTTTCACAATCAGTGCGATCCCATCGTTGGTCTGCTGCTTCAGATGCTTGGCGTTGGCGTTCGGTTCATAATTGTGGCGGTTTACGATTTCCAATATTTTTTGACGGGTTTCTGCACTGACGCCGGGGGCGTTATTTAAGGCTCGTGAGACGGTCCCGACCGCATAGCCGGACTCCCGCGCGATGTCTTTGATGGTCATTTGCCAATCCTCTTTCCTGAAGAAGTGTCAAATTTACCCCTTGACAGCACCGGCGACCACGCCATCGATAATATATTTCTGGCAGATCAGGTACAGCACGATAACAGGCAGCACCGTAATCATGATGCAGGCCATCATGGGTGCCATCTCCACCTTGCCGTAGCTGCCGCGGAAATACTGGATCGCCATAGGAATCGTGCGGAAGGTCTTGATGTCCAGCACCAGCGTGGGCAGCAGATAGTCGTTCCAGACCCACATGGTTTCCAAAATGGCGGTAGAGATCATCGTCGGCTTCAAAATCGGGCAGACGACCTTGAAGAAAATCTGGATTGGATTGCAGCCGTCGATCATAGCGGCTTCTTCAATAGCAATCGGCATGGATTTTACAAAGCCGGTGAACATGAACACCGCAAGTCCCGCGCCGAAGCCCAGATAGATGATGCAGATGTTGTAGGGGTTATTCAGCTTTAAGGTATCAGCGGTTTTTGCCAGTGTGAACATGACCATCTGGAAGGGGGCAATCATGCTGAATACGCACAGATAGTACATACCTTTGGACAAGGTGTTCTGCACACGGGTGATATACCATGCGCACATGGAGCAGCACACCAAAATCAGTGCCACAGACGAAACCGTGATCACTAAACTATACCAGAAAGAGGACAAAAAGTCCATTTCCTGAATGCCATAAATGTAGTTTTTCAGGCCGACGAAGGTCTCGGCGTTCGGCAGCTCAAAGGCGTGGCTCGTCGTGATGGCGCGCTCGGTCTTGAGGGAGTTCATCAAAATCATGAACACCGGGTACAGCCAGGCGATGCACAGGATCGTGAACAGAACGGACAGTACCGCGTTGATGCGGCGGTCTTTTTTAGTAGCACCCATTATGCCTGCACCTCCTTAGAGCGGGTAAAATGCAGCTGGAGCAACGAAATAACGACCACAAACAGGAAGAAAACGACGGCCTTGGCCTGACCGATGCCCTTCCACTGGGGTCCAGAGCGTGCGTAGAACGTGTCGTAGATGTTGTAGGCCAGCATCATGGACTGCTTTGCAGGCTCACCGGCTGTCAGCGAGAGGTTCTGGTCGAACAGCTTGAAGGAGTTCGTCAGCGTCAGGAAGGTGCAGATCGTCACGCTGGGCATGACCATCGGGATTTTGATTTTGAACAAAATCTGGCTGCTTGTTGCACCGTCAATGCGTGCGGCCTCCACCAGATCCACCGGCACATTCTGCAAACCGGCAATATAGATGATCATCATGTAGCCGATCTGCTGCCAGCACATCAGGATGATCAAACCCCAGAAGCCGTAGGTGGCATTCAGCGCCAGCAGCGACTTACCCCAGGAGGACAGCAGACCGTTGAGCAGGATCTGCCAGATATAGCCCAGCACGATGCCGCCGATCAGGTTCGGCAGGAAGAAGATGGTGCGGAAAGCGTTGGTGCCGTGCATACCGCGGGTGAGAAGCAGCGCGATGGCAAAGGCCAGCACGTTGATCAGCAGGGTGGACACGACGGTGAACGCCGCTGTGAACCAGAACGCATGGGTGAAGGTGTTATCCGACCAAATCATTGCGTAGTTGCTTAAGCCCACAAACTGCACATTATTGACGGTGGTGAACTTGCAGAACGACAGCCCTGCACCCCAGATAAACGGCCAGACAAAGCCAATAATAAAGGCGATGAGGTCGGCAGTACGAAAACAGGCCAATAACGTCGAATGGCTTTTTCCATAAGTATGCTCCCTTTGTTGTAATTTTTGTTTTCTGCAAAAGAAGCGGGGCGGGCGAAACCGCCCGCCCCGCTAACCGGTAATACTAGGTAAGGAGAAAAAGCTTTCAGTGTAGAGAAAACAATCTTATGTTATGCAGCAGCGTTCAGAGCGGCCTCAGATGCCCAGCCATCGACGAAAGCGGTGACGACATCATCCCAGCTGCCGGTACCGGCGGCGTAAGCAGTCAGAGCAGAACCAACGCCGTTCTTCCAGTTCTCGGAAGGCATGGTGGAGAAGTTCCAGGCCACAGGGGTCTTGCCGGCGGCGGTCATTTCCTTATCGGCCTTGACGAAGACGTTGGGGGACTCGACAGCATTCTTGAAGGGGATAACGAAGCCCATGTCGTTAGCCATGGCCTTGGTACCCTCGTCAGAGGAAACGCACCAGTACATGAAGTCGAGCGTTGCGTTGATGTCGTCCTCGCTGGCGTCCTTGTTGACGCACCAGTAGTTCTCAGGTGCCGGTGCACAGGCCCTGGTTGGCTTCATCGCCGACGCAATGTAGATGGGCAGCATGGTCAGATCGTCATCGGTGAAGGGCTTGCCGTCGCCGACGAGGTTGGTGTACTCCCAGGAACCGTTCTGGTAGAAAACGGCCTCTTCGTTCAGGAACTCGTTGCGGCTGTCGTCGCCGGTCTTACCAGCCAGTTCAGTAGGATCGCAGGTGGAGTTGTTGATGTACAGGTCGAAGATATTCTTGTAGTTGTCGAGATAGGTGCCCTTGATGGCGTCGGTGTTGTCGATGCCGTCCTTCTGATACTCGAAGTAGATGGGCAGGTTGGCCAGATGGGTCTTGTAGCGCCAGTCAGAGGAGCCGTCCATACCGGCGGAGGTGAAGGCAGAGAAGCCCAGCTCGTCCTTGCGGGCGGTGATGTCCTCGGCCACCTTCTTCAGATCGTCGAAGCTCTTGATGTCGTCAACGGTGTAGCCGGCCTTCTCCAGCAGGGTCTTATTGGTGATCAAGCCGTAGCTCTCGATAACGTAACCGATGCCCAGCATCTGGTCGCCGTCTTTCAGGGCGTAGGTGTCGCTGGTCAGATCACCGGCGATCTTGGTGCCGGACAGGTCGTAGCAGTAGTCCTTCCAGTTGGCCAGGCCGACAGGGCCGTTGACCTGGAACAGGGTGGGCGCATCGCTCTTGGCCATCTCGCTCATCAGGGTGGTCTCATACTGGCCGGAGCGGCGGTCACGACGGTGACGGGAACACCGGTCTCCTCGGTGTACTTCTTGGCCAGATTCTGCCAGGCTTCGTCCTGCTCGGGCTTGAAGTTCAGGTAGTAGACCTTGCCGGCTGCATCAGTGGTCGCCTCGGTAGAAGCGGCAGTGGATTCAGCCTTGGATTCGGTGCTGGTGCTGGTAGAGGAAGCAGCCGTAGAGGAGCTGCCGCCGCAGCCTGCCAGCAGACCCGCAGCCATAGCAGCTGCCAGAGTCATCGAGAGTGTCTTTTTTGCGTTCATGTTTTTCCTCCTTCTTAAGAAAAACAATGATTTGCAAGGGTGTTGATTTGTTTCGTCGGAAACGTTTCGTTTCGGATTGATCTTATAATACACCTTTCCGGCGCAATAATCAATCGTTTTTTGCGATTTACTGCAAAATCGGCCTGATGCACAAATTTGCACCCCCTGTTTTTGTGGAAAAGTTCCAAAAATAGTGACAAATTTAGCGGAAACGATTCCGTAGCCGCGCAACAAACTTTGAGAATTGCAGGAAAACCCCTCTATAAATTATTTTTCACCAAAATATTGACACAGCAATTATGTCATGTTATACTTTCTTGGATTTTGAAAGACGAATCGAGTTTGTAAGAGTTTTTCAAAGCAATTTACCTACGGACCGCCCATCGGGGGCTAAGGCCATACGGACAGCCGGGTCCACTGCCGATCGGCAACTTTGGTTGCCTTATTGATTGAGTTAAAAGCTCAAATTTTATAAGTTGGTTCCTTTACAACCATGAAATTGCACGTTTTGGTGTGCAGACTTGTGAAACGGTCAATAAAGAGTAGTAAAAGTGTAATTGCTATATAGACTCTGACACGCTCAGCCTTTTTGAATCATGCAGGACGCTCTCCCGGTGTGGTACCGGGGGTATTCGGCCTGTGAAAAAATACGCTGGATTCAAACGCAAGTCTGCACGTATGTGCATGGCTTGCGTTTTTTATTTTGCAAGGGGACCGCGAACGGAGGTAAAAATGAACGGAGAAGCAAAGCGCACCCGGCTGGACCAGCGCCGCGCACCCATCCATGAAGCGCTGGAAAACTTCCGCCGTATGCGCGTCGTGCCCTTTGACGTGCCGGGCCACAAGCGCGGGCGCGGCAACCCGGAGCTGACCGCGTTTCTGGGCCAGCAGTGCGTCGGCGTGGACGTTAACAGCATGAAGCCGCTGGACAATCTCTGCCACCCGGTTTCGGTCATCCGCGAGGCCGAGGAGCTGGCCGCCGATGCGTTCGGCGCGGCACACGCCTTTTTAATGGTGGGCGGCACGACCAGCTCGGTACAAAGCATGGTGCTGACCGCCTGCAAGCGCGGGGATGAGATCATTCTGCCGCGCAACGTGCACCGCAGCGTGCTGAACGCGCTGGTGCTCTGCGGTGCGGTGCCGGTCTACGTCAACCCGGAGGTGGACAACCGCCTCGGAATCAGTCTGGGCATGAAGCGGGAGCAGGTGGCCAAGGCCATTGCCGAGCACCCCAACGCCGTAGCCGTGCTGGTGAACAACCCCACCTACTACGGCATTTGCAGCGACCTGCGCGCCATTGTGCGGATGGCCCACGACGCCGGGATGCTCTGCCTGGCCGACGAAGCCCACGGCACACACTTCTATTTTGGCGGCGGGCTGCCTGTCTCTGCCATGGCGGCGGGCGCAGATATGGCCTCCGTCTCGATGCACAAGAGCGGCGGCAGCCTGACCCAGTCCAGTCTGCTGCTGACCGGCCCCAATGTCCACGCGGGCTATGTGCGGCAGATCATCAACCTGACCCAGACGACGTCCGGCAGTTACCTGCTCATGTCGAGCCTTGATATTTCCCGCCGCAATCTCGCATTGCGCGGGCGGCAGGTGTTCCATCAGGTGGCCGATATGGCCGAGTACGCCCGCGAGGAGATCAACACCGTGGGCGGGTACTATGCCTTCGGCAAGGAGCTTTGCAACGGAAACTCCGTTTTTGACTTTGATACGACAAAACTCAGCGTCCACACGCTGGACATCGGTCTTGCGGGCATTGAGGTCTATGACATCCTGCGCGACGAGTACGACATTCAGATCGAGTTTGGCGACATCGGCAATATACTGGCTTATCTCTCCATCGGTGACCGCCCGCAGGAGGTCGAGCGCCTTGTCAGCGCACTGGCCGAAATCAAACGCCGCTACCACACCGACGGTGCGGGCCTGTTGAGCCAGGAGTACATTGACCCCGAGGTCGCCGCCAGCCCGCAGGAAGCGTTCTACGCCCCCAAGAAAAGCCTGCCCCTGCGCGAGACCGAGGGCATGGTGTGCAGCGAGTTCGTCATGTGCTACCCACCGGGCATCCCGATTCTGGCCCCGGGCGAGCGCATCACCGCTGAAATTTTAGACTATATCGAGTACGCCAAGGCCAAGGGCTGCAGCATGACCGGACCGGAAGATCCCGACATTCTGCGCCTGAACGTGCTGGCCTGACAGGGAGGTTTTACAATGGAAATGTGGTTTTCGGAGTTTCACACCCCCGATGTCAAGCACAGCATCCGGGTCAACCGCCAGCTTTACTCCAAGCAGAGCGACTATCAGCGCATCGACATTTTTGAAACACCGGAGTTTGGCCGTGTGCTGACGCTGGACGGCAACGTCATGCTGACCGAGCGCGACGAGTTCATCTACGACGAGATGATCACCCACGTGCCGATGTCGGTACACAAAAACGCCAAGGATATTCTCGTCATCGGTGCGGGCGACGGCGGCGTTGTGCGGGAGCTGACCCGCTATGACCGCGTGGAAAGCATTGACCTCGTGGAGATGGACCCGCAGGTCATCGAGGCCTGCCGCGCTACCTGCCCGGCAACGCCTGCCGCATGGATGACCGCCGCGTACATATTTATTACGAAAATGCGCTGAAATTCATCCGTAAGTGTGAGGATGAGTACGACCTTATCATCGTGGATTCCTCCGACCC
>ENA-OQIR01000602-OQIR01000602.1-human-gut-metagenome-genome-assembly--contig:-NODE-602-length-14864-cov-2.608197_pt1 | contig 14864 bp, 21 predicted proteins | sample MGYA00242580_ERZ504745 | MGnify/ENA primary metagenome ERZ504745 (study PRJEB26092, sample SAMD00036214) | human gut metagenome | host: Homo sapiens | study: EMG produced TPA metagenomics assembly of... | reverse complement strand
AGTCGGCGTCGGACAGCTTGCCGATGCGCTCGGCGACGGCCGGGTCGGCGGCCACGCGGGTGCCGTCGAACAGAGCCTGGTTGGCGGCGAGGGCGGCGGATGCCTTCTTCTCGTCCTCGGTGGCGTCGGCCAGGGCGGCGACTTCCTTGAGCTCGTCGAGCTTCTGGACGGCGAACGCGAAGTGCTTGAGTCTTCGGCCGGGATGCCGGTCTCGCCTTCGGTGCTGAACGGCACGTGCAGCAGGGAGGATGCGGTGGAGACGGCCACGTTGGCGGTGACCTGCTTCAGGCGTCGACCAGGCCGAGGGAGGTGGCGTAGTTGTTGCGCCAGATGTTGCGGCCGTTGATCACGCCGGCGAAGATGGTGGTGTTGGAGCCACGCCGTACTTGGCGACGGCTTCGAGGTTCTCCTCGCGGCCTTCGTTGAGGTCCAGGCCGATGCCGTCGAAGCCGAGCAGGTTGACGGTCTCGTACACGTCGGCGATGTGGCCGAAGTAGGTGTTGAGCAGCACCTTGACGTTGCCCTTGGCGGACAGGATCTTGGTGTAGAGGGTCTTGAAGAGTTCAACGTCGCCCGGCTCCTTGTCGAGCACGAGGTACGGCTCGTCGAGCTGGACCCATGCGGCGCCGAGCTCGTTGAACTTGGCGAGCACTTCGACGTAGACGGCGGCCACGGCGTTGACCAGGCCCTTGTCGAGCTCGAGTTCGGTGGCTTCCGGGGTACGGGCGAGCTTCAGGAACGTGTACGGGCCGATGAACACGGGCTTGGTGTCGATGCCCAGCGCCTTGGCTCGTTGAACTCGTCGAACGGCTTGGTGGAGTTGAGGCTTGATCTCCGCGGCCGACTCGATTCGGGCACCAGATAGTGGTAGTTGGTGGTGAACCACTTCTTCATCGGCAGGGCGGTCACGTCGCCCTTGTCGCCCTGGTAGCCGCGGGCCATGGCGAAGAGCGTGTCCTCCTGGTTGTCGAAGGAGAGACGTGCGTAACGCTGCGGAATCACGTTGAGAAGGATGGCGGTGTCCAGCATCTGATCGTAGTAGCTGAAGTCGTTGCTGGGAATGAGGTCGATGCCGGCGGCCTGCTGCAGCTTCCAGTGCTTGGCGCGCAGTTCGGCGGCGGTGCCTTGACGGCGGCGAGGTCGTTGGCACCCTTCCAGTAGCCTTCGATGATCTTCTTCAGTTCGCGGTTCTGCCGATGCGGGGAAGCCGGAGACGGAAGTCAGAGTGGACATGAATCCTCCAATGTATGCGTTCGTAACCCGACTTAGGGTAGCAAAACATCCGGATTCCGGCCCTTATAAATGGCCGCAGAGTGTCGTTATAGATGGAATTTATATCCGCTTTAGTCGAAGTCTTTCACATTGATGACCGCGAGCAGTTCGCCGCTGTGCACCTGCCATTCGTCGAACGGTTTGTTCGATCCCATGATCACGATGGATGCGGGCGAAAGTCCCAAATTCAGCAGGTCGAGTCGTTCGCCGTCGGAGTCGGCGGAGGCGAGCCATTGGGCGCTGATCGACACAGTCGGCTCGTGGCCCACGATCATGAACACGCGATTCTTGGCCTTGACGTGGGCGAGCTCGTCGAACACCGCCTGCACTCCCCCGTCATACAGCTGATGCGGTAGTCGACGATTGGCTTGTCGCCAAAGGTCTTGAGCATGCGGTCCAACGTCTGGCGCGTGCGGGTAACGGACGAGCAGGAGATTTGGTCGGGCACCAGTCCCAACGACTCGATGCCCTTGCCCACGGCCTTCGCCTGTTTCAGACCTTTGTCGGTGAGCTCGCGCTCCGAGTCACCCTTGTCGCCGAACGGCTCAGCTTGGCATGCCTCATGATGATGAGAATATGGTCGTATTTCTTCGCCGCTTTGGCGACTTTACTCAGCTTGATGCCCATCCGTGGCTCCCTTCACGAACCGTCTGCCCGGTGTGGCGGTGTGGTATTGCTTCCAGTATAGAGGTGTGTGAGCGTTCACAAACTCATCGTTTGGCGGTTATTCGTGCGTATTGCCAAGTTCTCCCACCTGACGGTCGAGGTCGCGCAACACCTTACGTAGTTTGTGGTCGGAGATGTCGCGCAGTTCCAGTTCCTCGATCTGCGCTTCACGCTGTTCGTCGGTGAGCGAGTCGATGTCGGTCTGTGTGTCCTTGGTCACGCGATCGCGCTTTCTGAGCGCCTCGAACCCGGAGGCATGGCGCGCGAGATAACAAGGAAACCGGTATGACCGATCATCTGGTGGTCGGGGCGTACGGCGAGGCCCTGGGCCTTCCATGTGCGTTCGAACGATTCCTGGATCTGCGGCTCGGTCCAGCAGCCGGCCGCGCGCAGGGCTTCGGCCATGCGGCTCATCTGCGTGGTGGTAGTTACGTAACTGACCAACACGCCGCCGGGGGCAATCACGCGGTATGCCTGCTCGAGCCTGTTCCACGGGTCGAGCATGTCGAGCATGATGCGGTCGAACCAGTGTTCGGGCAGTTCGGCGGCAACGGAATCGAAGTCGCCGGTTTTGAGATCCCACCAGCTGGGGGCCTCGCCATAGTACAGCGTGGCATTGGCTTGGGCGACCTTGGCGAATTCGGGGCGCAGCTCGATCGTGGTCAGGTGGCCGCGCTCGCCCACGGCGTCCAGCAGGTTCACGCTCATCGCGCCCGAGCCGGCACCGGACTCAAGCACGCGCATGCCGGAGCGGATGTCGCCGAGCTGAATAACTTGGGCGATGTCCTTCGGATACATGATCTGCGCGCCGCGCGGCATCGAAAGCACATAATCGGCCAGTCGCGGGCGCATCACCGCATACTCCCAGCCGCCGATGGCGCGCGACGATTTCCACGGCTTGTTCTTGTCTTTCTCGGGGTAGACCTGATTGACCTGTGCCTCGCGCTTGGCATGCACGGTGAGGATTACGGTGCCTTCGATCTTGCCAATCACATCGTCATGCAGAATCAGGCCATGCTCGGTCTGCGTGGAGCCGCCGGCCACAAGCTGATCGGTGATCTTCTTGCCCTTGCGGTCGGTGAACTGCACTTTCTCGCCTGCGGTGAGAGGCCCGCGCCTCGGCTCCATAACTTGCTCCTTGCGTGCTCGGTGGGTCAATCGCTACAAGTCTAATGCATGTAAGCTCGCTGGTGAGGTGATGACGATGCGAATGCAGATGACAAGCCAGATCGATGCCGGCGGCAATGACCCCATTTTCCTGATGTTCCACGGTTACGGCAACGACGAAAGCGAGATGATGCGGATTCTCGACGCCGTATATGCGCCGACGCGAGCCGATGCGGCCCCGGCCGCAATTGCCGCCGTACCCAGCTATATCTCGTTCCGCGCCACCTACGCGAGGCCCTATATGGGCGGCAATTACTGGTATCCCGACGGCTGCGGCGTGGACGAGCGCCAACGCGAATGCGCGGCGGTCGGGGATGCGGTGGCTTCACTGCTGGATGCCTCGGCATTCGCCCATCGCAGGAAGATATTGATCGGTTTCTCCCAAGGCGGTTATCTGTCGTATCGTCTGGTCAAGGTGCATCCGACGTTGTTCGATGCCGCGATCCTGCTCAGTCCTTCGTTCATGGGCGAGGAACAGGCGGCGCTTGACTCCCCTACCCGATTCTTCCTGGCGTATGGCGCGCAGGACCGCACGATTCCGCTGCCGACCAGCAAACGGCCCATCAGGTCCTTGAACGGGCCGGACATCTGACCTATCGCGAGTATTCCGGCATGGCCCATGTCATCTGTGATGAGGAAATCGCCGATATCCGGGATTTCCTACGTACCATATGATGCCGGAATAGCTTCAATATGGAATATCTCCGTTCAAAGAGGTACATTCGACCTTTTGCGGAATGATATCTCCGTTCAAAGAGGTACCGGTCCAAGTAGAAGCGGCTCAACAATGGCGGAATGGCGTTGGCCGCGCCCATTCATCGCGCGATGGTTCTGCGATCAGCTCAATTCCCCTGCCGGCTGATGCCGCCCTTATGACCGGTGGCCTTGAATGGCGTGACGCGTGCCGTCACCTTCGGCCCCGGCAGATTCGTACTGGTATTGGATCGACCGCGGAGCCCGACAGCCGGCTGGGACTCGGAGCGTCGACCAGTACCCGTGATGTTGGTATGCCGTTTGTCGTCGTGTGCCCGTTTCCCACCAGCACCTTCAGCCTCGTCAATATCAATGCCCTTGGCGTGCAAAGCACGCGCCCACCGCTCATCCATCGTGCGCCTCACACGTCCCATTCGGGTTTCCACGTGTACTGCATGTCGTAGGCGCTGGGCGAACGGCGGCAGGTGGTTCAGGGTGATCGGGCCGAATGCGACGGCGTCAAAAGACATCGTTTGCTCCCTTCGATGGTGTTGGCCAACAGGTTCCAAGGGTCAGGCACAGCGCCTTTCTCAACCCGTTCGCCGCCACGATGGCCGGCAGCTTGCATTCACGGGTTCCCCTGCAATGCGCCTCATTATGGCAACACGAACCGACAGGTGCCGCTGCGCCTAGGATGGGAAATGATTGCTGCACGCCGAAAAGGGAAGGCGACTGTCATGAGGTATTTCACGACTGGTGGTTGGAAGACCGCCCCGCACTTAACCTGTTCGAAAGTTTGGAGCCGCACGATACGGTTGAGATTGAGGGACTCGGTGGTGCACGCCCGGAGGCACTGAATGTTGGCTTGGATGCTTGGGATTTGATGCCGATGAGTGAAACACGGGTTGTCGAGTGGTTCCACAATCACGATGTCGGCTCGCCCGCGAACGGGACCAGTAAGGCCGATGATTCAGTTCCCTCGCTCGATATGCCGTCGTTCTGATGTGATTCGCGGAATGTTCGTGTCGTTGTTCTCGTCGTGGGTGGATTGACACAGCATTGACTGCCGTTGAGATGTATGCACGCTGAACACGCGCCTCAACGGCAGTGGTCTCGTCATCTCTCGCTCACACCAACGGATTGCCGGCTGCCTGATACAGCGACCACCAGTCACGGCGTTCGAGTTCGATATCGGCACCGGCCGCCATCTGGCGGATGCGCTCCGGTGTCATTGAGCCGAGCAACGGCTGGATACCGGCGGGATGACGCAGAATCCAAGCGACGGCAATGCCGTTGGGCGTGGAACCGTATTTGCCGGCAAGACGGGTCAATTCGGCGTTCAGCTCGGGGAAATGCTCGTTGCCGACGAACGGACCGTATTCCGTGCCGGATTGGAATGGGCACCATGCCTGAATGGTCATATGCTTCAGCCGTGAATAAGGCAGGATGCCGCCGGTGCGATCGGCTGCGGGATCGCTCGCCATATTGAATTGGATTTCAGCGTCGAGCATCTGTGTATGCATCAGGCCGAACTGCAGTTGGTTGATTTCCAATTTCTGACGAAGGCCGCTTTGCAATAGTTCGATCTGCCACGGGCCCATATTGCTGACTCCGAAATGACGCACTTTACCGCTTGATTCCAACGCGTCGAATGCTTCGGCGACCTCGTTCAACTCAAACAGCGTGTCAATACGGTGCAGCAGCACGGCGTCGACGTAATCCGTCTGCAAAGCCTCAAGCTCGTGATCGAGTGCGTCAATCAGATGCTTGGCGCTGAAGTCATATCCGTTGGCGCCGCCATCGTTTTCGCCGAAACTGTAGTCGATGCCGAACTTGGTTTGGATGAAGATGGTGCTGCGGTCGAGTCCTGCGTCCTTCCACGCTTGGCCGAAACGCTTCGAACTGGCGTGCGCGGCATGATCATGGAATCCATAGATGTCCGCCGTGTCGAAATAGTCGATGCCAGAATCATGGGCCACGGCCACGGTACGTGCCGCATCGGCGGCATCCAGCGCGTCCATGCGCATCACACCCAGCGCCACTCGTGACGCAATCATGCCGGATTGTCCGATTTCCTGAGTCTTCATAGTGTCTCATTTCTGTTATCGTGAATCGCGAACGGGCACTGTCCGCCTCGTTGCCGGGCAGCAATCTCCATTGCCCGCGGCTTATGTCACCTTATCGCTTGAAGTGCACTTGAAGGCAACTCGCAGGCAGGCAGCGCGCGCTGCCGGGCGCGTCTTCGCGTCTTCATGTCTTCGCTGTGATCGAGACATCGTTGTGCCGTGATCATGCCTATTTCTTGTATGATGACCTCTATAGCAACAGAGCTAGGGGGATTCCATGAACACTACCGATTCATCCAAAGTCAGTGATGCCAACGCCGGCGCAAACAATGTCATCCATATCCCGCACAATCCCACGCTTGCCGGATTGGCCACGCTGACCCGCAACGTGGCGTACAAGACCGGGGCCGATAACCTGGTGATGGATATCATCTCACCACAATCCACCGGCGATGACGATGACCGCCGCTACCCCACCGTGGTATTCGTGCAAGGCAGCGCCTGGACCACGCCGCATCGCGACTACGAGATCCCGCAGCTCTCGGCTTTGGCCCGCGAAGGCTTTGTGGTGGCTACGGTGAATCATCGCGATGCTCGAGCGACCCCCACGACATGTTCCCCGCATATCTCGAGGACGTCAAAGCAGCCATCCGCTATCTCAGGGCAAACGCACGTCAATGGCACGTGGACCCCGACCGTCTCGGTATCTGGGGCACGTCGTCCGGCGGCAACACGTCGCTGCTGGTGGGGTTGACCGCCGACGATCCGCGATATGAGGACGGCACCAATGTCGATGAAAGCGATGCGGTGAAGTACGTGGTCAGCTGCTTCCCGCCCACCGACATGCTTGAAGCTGTCGATGCATTCGACGATGAGACCAATCCATTCCGGCTGTATTATTTCGGCCCGTTCGCAGCGTGGTGGGTGCGACCCATGAGACCGGCATCAATGCGAGGTCCGTCAGCGTGCGGCTGACATGAGCCCCTACCTGCAGGTGCGGGATGACCAGCAGTATCCACCGATGCTCCTGTTGCACGGTACCGCCGACACCGTGGTCCCCTACCATCAATCCGTCAAGATGCGCGACCGGCTGGCCGAGCACGGCGTGGACGCGCAGCTGGTGCTAGTCGACGGCGCCGAACATGAGTACGATTTCTGGAGCCAGCAGGTCTTCGACGTGATTTTCGATTTCATTCGTGAGCGGAGCTGAACGATAAGGGCACACGGGCGCGCCCTTTTTATAGGTTGCCGAGTTCTCTTTTAGCCAATTTTGTTGGAGCCCTTATCTGCGCGAACATACCATGACAGTTCTAGACTGTGTTCTAGGACTGTCAATCGGCAATGTGTATGAAGCGTGATGTGATGGGTCAGACGGCGATTGATGGAGTTGAGGGACTTAATAGGGCCGGTGAACTCGATGAACTCGGCAGATTTAGCCGTTCGCGGCAGCTGATGTGGGGTCATGCGCTGTATCTGATTTGGTGGTGTATTTTCTTCCGCCCGAATGCGCAGGTCAAAGGCGGCGCGCTGCGCGTATTCGGTATTGCGTGCATTCTTGTGGCCGCGGTGGCGGGGCATCGTCGGAGTAGTGTTAGAATGTTTTGGTATCAGTAAGTTACTTTAGCACGCGGCCGATTTCCTCTTTGAGTGCATACCGTCTCGGGTACTTTGCCATGATCTCCTTGGCGAGAGCTTGGCTTGGTCGAGTCCGAAAACGTTGCGATATTGCTCGATCCACATGGCAACGAATCGGTATTCGTTGCGATTTCCCTGTTGCAGATCGCGATCCAGCGGCAGTTGCTTTCTGATCAGTCGTTCTGCTTCCGCGCTGTGATTGAGGCTGATGGGCTTGAGCAAATCACGCAGGAGTTCCGGCCGCTGCCCGGCTAAGGCCAAGCCTCATCGGATAGGCGCTCTTCAGTCATGAGTCGTGCAAGGACTTTCCCACCGAAATCATGCTCATGAAAGTTGCGCAGGATGTTCTGAACGCTTTGAGGCCAGCCCGATTTGCCGACCATCGATTTGAGGATGGGAATGCAACGTTCGTCCGCCACTGAATCACTGTGAGCGACGTAGTACTCATATAATTGTTTGATGCCGTTCTCATCGTTCAGTCGTTCATAGCAGGCCTCCAGCATGGTAAGCTCGCCATGCGGCAGTTGAGCGGTGAGCTCCCAATACCCCGCATGCTTTTGCGCGGCATCCCAATCGTAAGTCTGTTCCAAGAAAGCGGCGGCCCCGGCATAATCCCCGTCCAGGAATTTACGTGCGATGACGGCAAATCTGCATTCGGCCACGTCCGTGTTTTTGGACAGTAGCTCATCGGCACTAATTGCGTCGCCGCCGTACAGCAGAAAGTCATGATGGAGTTTCATCAGATAGTCCTGTGCAGCTCGCCAATCGTAATCGGTCAGGTTCGTTCGATGGCCGTCAATGGAATCCCCCTTCTTGTCATGAAGGAATTGCTGGGCAACATTCAATGTGGACTGCGCATAGGTGCGGCACATGAACGAGGTCGTGCCGATCTCGCGGCTGATGCTCCATCTGTTCTACGTCCGCCGTACCTCGTGCGTGAATATCCGCGAATGGGATGACGCATTCCAGCGGCGTGTGCGGCCAAAACAGCATCTCGACCATAGGGGTATCACGTATGAATCTCAACGCTGCAATCAGCATCTGCTGCGCTTGCTCGCCTGTAACGATTGGTGCCGCGGCATACGTATAAGCGAGGATCCGCTCATTGAGGTGTTCGATATATGTCTGTAGCGCACCCTCTTCATCATCGACTTGTCTCGCGAACCACACTGTTTTTCGCAAAGCCGCGCACATGCGTCTCATGGCCAGCGGATAGTCGTTCGATTGTTCTGCTTCCTCGAATACGGCCATCACGCCGTTTATGGCGGCATCTCCCCATTCGAATTTCCAGCCGTAGTCCTTGCCGAGATGTCGCGCATGGGAGATTCCATGACGCGATCCACGGCGCTTTCGGGCATCAATGGTTCCATGCCGCTCGCGATTGCCGGATTCGCAGTCACGATGGCATTGATTTCGTCCTGATTCCAAACCAGATAGAAATGCTGAGCGGGCGTCCACCGTTCTGATTTGCGCAGTCCCACTCGTTCTCGAATATGTTGCAGCACTCGATTGAACACTTCAGGTTTCGATGCGAGAGGATTTGCTGCTACGGGTATGTCTGGCCGAGAGTCGTCCTGCTTTGCAATCATCGCATCGTATGTCACGTTCTGCTGATGATTACCGCCGTGTTTGTAATCACGCAACGTCAAGAGCACCGCACCAATATGCTTGCAGTATCCGTCATAGTCGTAGGGGCAGGTGCAGGATGCGAACACGATATCGTTGCCACGAAGTCGAATATCGACATCGTAGAGTTCAGAACCGTGCACTTCGGCGTGGAATAGTCCGGCCGACACTTCCTCTAACCCACCGATCCTATGCTCGTCCACGTAATCATATGCTCGCTCCAGGCTGCGGGAGGTCATCTCCTCTTCGAACTCGTCGAATGAGCAGTCATGACGGGCCTCCTAATGATTGGTCATACATTACGGTGTGGGACGTAGTAGCCTAATGCAGTTCGGCTATCATCTGTTCAGCATCACCCATGCAACATCATGTCACGGTGCTTGTGCCAACGGAACAGACGCTCACGATGGCGGTTCAGCGTGAAACGATCCCACATCTGGTCCTCGGCCCACTCAACCATGCCATCATGTTCTTCATCTTCGGGATTGCCCAAGGTATCAAGGAACCGCTCGAACCCATACACCCCGCCGACATCCTCCGGAGGCGCATCCCCAGCCCCATCCCAAAGCTGAGGATCCGCAACGTGCACGCTGCGGTAGGTACGCAGCAGCTTAATATCATGGATCCAATCGTCACCATAATCGTAGTAATAGCGAGCGGTACGCACCTTGGGAAACACGTCGCCCAGCTCGGTTTCCGAAGCAACGCGAACTTCCGGCAACGGCTCCACCGGCATATATTGTTCGTATTTCGCCTCATGGTATGAGGGCTCTTCTCCCCACAATTCTTCCACTTGCACCTGCTTCCCATTCGGAAATGTGGCGCAGAAGCAGAACAGATGCTCGCCGTACCACATAAAGCATTCCTGCAATACCGCATGCAAATCGAAGAACGTCAATGATGCCGGCACCAGAATCTCCCGCCAGCATTCACGCCCGTCAAGGCGCAAAGTGACTCGGAAACGAAATGCCGTGTTGCCATTGCCTGCCATGAAGACTCCCTTATCAACGATGAAGTTATTATCACCGTAACAGAGTCTGGGGCAAACCACTGCGTTACGAATCTGATTCGCGCCCTCAGAAAAGGCCGAATCATCTGTTCGATCTCCGTGTCCTGTGGAAAAGACTCTAACAATAACCGGTACTGTTCATCATCAGCAAGTCCAATATGCCATGTGACCAGGTGCGGGACACTCATGTGATCAGTCGCTATGGTGGTGAGACGTGACTTCGGTTCGTACCGTCGAGCAGACGCGAATGGGGATAGCCGCGCCGCTCGTGTCCAATATCGGCTGGGGCGTGCTGCCGCTGTACTGGCGCGCACTGTCCAGTATGAATGCCACCAGCGTGCTCGCGTATCGTTTGGTCGCCACGTTGGCGGCCATGGTCGCGCTGTTAGTGGCGTTCTCCGTCCTGGCCACCGCGATTCCGCTGGCCATGTTCTCCTACGGCGCGCAGCACAGCCATTACCTGACCGTGAGTTTCATCCAATATCTCAACCCGCTGATCCAGTTCTGCGTGGCTGTGCTCCTGCTGCACGAACCGATGCGCGCGCAGGGCTATGCGGCGTTCATGGTGATTTGGGTCGCGATCGCGGTGTATTCGTTCGGCGCGATTCGGGCGTATTGGGAGCGGCTGAAGCCCCACGCACGTTAAGCGCTTCCTTAACTCCCCTCCCCGAGGGGAGCTGTCGCCGTAGGCGACTGAGGGGAGGTCGACACGGCAAACAGCAGAAACCTCGCTCCCGACCAAAGCCACAAACACCACTCACGAAGCAAGCTTGTACAAGTTCCCCTTAAATTCCCGCTCACTCCACTTAATGGGATACGCATTGTACTTTTCCAAAGCGGTTATTAGCTGATTGTCAATGCGCCGATCCGAATCATTGAGGAAAACAACCAGTTCACTTGGTGTCTTTCGTGCCGCCTGCGTATCCTCCCATGAAATAAGGTACTGGAAATGAGTCGCTGGGAAGGCCGCGTAATAGATGTGCAGAATCGTTCCGCCTGTTTACTCGTAAACGGCAACACAAAGTCATACTGGCACAGCAAACCAGACTTGCCACGGAACTGAGCGCCTTCCACATACCGTATGTTGTTCGCATTAAGGAACATACGAATGTCATCTGCAAAATACGTCTGCACATGGGATTGGCCAGCATAGACATATCACCAACTTTGATGATAGCTTGCAGGAACCGATTCTTGGCATCAGCAAAATCAGCAGTATCGCTCGTCAGAGTAAGCTCGTCGCCGTTACGTTCAATACCAAACTGATTCAGAATATCTTTGAGCACTGCCAAACGCGATTCCGTCACAGTCATCCCATGCGACTCCAAACGGCGTAATGTGCACAGTCATCAGAGAACGTTACGCTGTTCTTCCCGGGCTTCACATAGAACTGCGTATAGTCGTTGTCTTCATCCAGAAGTGGAACATTAACTTCATACCACTCATCCAGTTGCGTATAAGTCGTGTTATCAGACAGCCATTTTCCGTAACTTCGAATTAATGAGTCAAAATCAGAACTCGTCATACTTTCTTCTCGTCGTAAACACTACGATTCATTTGACTACAAACTTATCTGATGCAATTGGAATTGCTTCTCGCCTTTATTCAGGGTGATGGACTTCGGAGACAAAGCTTCCTTCAGCAGTTCCAGCATACGACGAGCTTCAGCATCTGTCAGTACAGCCATTGACGCCTCTTCCCCGAATGCGATTACCCAGTGGGAACAAGACTACATCAGACCAGTATGCACCGCCAAGCGGCGAGTAACACTCCACCCGCTACAATCAGCAGTATAGTTGTTCCGCAAAAGCCAACGCTGGCTCAATTCGAGGTCATGTTCGAAGGCACACCGTTGATTCTCGAACGCGCCACCGATTACTGGGAATCAGGCCGAGTGAGTTCGGTGCAGGAGATTGCGCCGCAGCTGTATCACGCGCAGGTGTCCGGCAGTGCCGATGACTGTTATGACGTTGACATCCGCCTCGGCAAAGATGCTCACGCGAGAACGCCAATGAAGCAAACACTGATGGCCAAGCCACTACCAGCAGTAACAGCGACCACGAATCCACAACCGACGACAATTCGATTCGCATACAATCCGCTGCGTGCACCTGCCCGTATCAGAGAACACCATATTGCAAGCATATAGGTGCCGTGCTTTACGAACTGCGCAAACAGCTCATTGGCGCGCACGGCAATCACCACAATGATGACACCGCCAACGCTCACGATGGTGTCATCGCACTCCCCCGCACCGTGCTGGATCCCATCCAGCAACACCTCGACGCGCGCGCAGAGCAGGGCAAAGGCCATCTGCTGTTCCTGTGGTCCACCCAACTGCGCGAAGCCGCAAAGACGTTCTGCGCCCAGCCAGACGAAGAACGACCGCTAATCCCGCTGATCGACGCACAAACCATGCTCTCCGACACAATCCGCCGATGCCATGAACGTTTCATTATTCATATCGGTAAGCACAGCGATGCGTACAGCAAATCCTGTGACTACACAGAATTCATCAAAACCGTGCGGGCTATCGCGGGCAATGCCCTGCAATCCAGTGATTACGCGAGCGCATGCGGCAACCTGCGACTGTGCATACACGAAGTCCACGCGCTTCTGCTCTCGTCCGAGAACGATGATGGCTCCGAACCTTTGCTCACGCTTATGGATGATCTGGCGATGCGCGTGCGATGCTATATGGAGAATGTGGCGGAATTCGCCGACTCCTCTACCGCCGGCAAGACATTGAACACCATTGCGCAGGCCGCGAACGACAAGGACATGCGGCAATGCGAACCATTGAACAGTATGTTGCTGATTTCCAGCGCGCTCGCTTTCGCCCAATATGACGACAAACGCATATGGCCTATGACGTGATCGAGAACGCGATAACGCGCAATCTGGAATACTCGTTCAACGAAGAGAGCGAAGAAAGCGACGAGGACGACGAGGATGAGGATAACGAGGATACGAGCGAAGTAGACGACGAAACCGACTTCATTCCGGATGAATCGTTACACGTATTGCAGTTGTTCACACTCATGAGCGCCTACGACCTATACGCTCTATCCAACGATGGCGCTGGACGCGAGCAGCTTCTGAAAGACTACCCGGAGTCAATGGCCCTCACGCTGATGAATGCTGCGAACATGATTCATGAAGGGCGCTTGCGTTCCGCATACATGCTCGCACAAGGTTTCCTTCTGTCGAGCCGGGATATGGAAGATGTCGATATCGATGCCCGGCATAACGGTCTGCTGCCGGACCTGCTGCCCCATGGATGGCATACCATCATGGAAGCTGCGCCGAGGGACTCAATGACGTTGGCCTGCTCGCCAACGTGTATCGGTACTACATTCTTTCCTGCAACGACAGATCCGATACCCATTACGTGAGTAAACTACGCAATCTGTTACGCATCTACGGCGGTCTTAGCGCAGAAGAATGGCATGACGTGGCTGATGGGCTGGCCAGAGATTGCGCCCGGAACATCATCGACCGTATCAAGTACCAGCCGGAAATAACCACCAAAGGCGGTACACAACGTCACAGCAGTTGGCGCAATCCCGCTTATGAGAAGCTCATCGTGGATGAGCGGCTTTCGGACGCGGCCCTAACCTATTGCGTTATGGTCGATTACCTGCTTGCAATTCCTTTTTTCGGACTTGGCGAGCGATCCTCCATATCCGCATAACTTTGGCCGCCCTCGGTCCACATGCAGATGACACACTATCTCCGCTCGCTACAGCCCCGGCAGGTCGAGTCTCCTGATAGCCTGCACGGTGGGTATCATTATTCCTTCCTCTCCTGAGCCTCGGCAAGCGGCAACCAGCCTAAATCCAATTCGAATTGCGACTTGGAAGAATATACAGACATGCGAGCCTATGCTTTCCCCCGATAATCATATCGGAAACCAGGAAAAACCAGCCTACACTGCGGAAAAAATACTGTCGAGCCCATCGAACAGACATTGAGGCAGAACGCACAGGACGACTGCATAAGAGATGGCAAAGACTCTACCGTCACACAGACCCACATCATCGCCAGCAACCGCAAACGCTCTACATGACACGGCACACGATAACACCGCACCACGCCTGTGCGTACGTGTGTTCAAACATTGCCATGCATGCTACGAACATCAGCATAGCCGCTCAACACACTTGGTAAGCAAACACAGCGACTTTGACACTTTGACTGTGTTCGTTGTCCTGATGATGCAGCGAGAAATGATTTAGAAGCTTCTGGACATAATAAGCGGTCTCCAGTCGCTTCCTGTCTTACCTCCCTTTTTCCGGAAGAACAAACACGGTCATGAACATCGAACAGCTTGATGGATAGATGCACAAGAAGTAAAATCGACGCCAGACTAGAAAGTAGGTATTAAGCATGACAAAAAAATTAAGTAACAATCAATCGCTGCTGAGGGGATTTATCGAACGAGAGTTTAATAGATCCGACTACACTCGAGTTTCCGATTATTTTGAATTCTTCGCTGCTGATAAAACTCTTAAGGAAGATGAACTCAGCGCTGACGATATCAATCTAGGGCTGATGGGACGCAGTGGGGATGGCGGATGTGATGGCGCCTATCTATCTGTAATTCGGAATTGGTACATGAGGATGAGATTAAGAGTGTGGCCGACCGTTCACGCGAAGCGCAATTGCGAGTAGTGATTATTCAAGCTAAAATGAACTTCATTCAATGAAATAGTAATTATGAAATGGAA
>ENA-OQIR01000600-OQIR01000600.1-human-gut-metagenome-genome-assembly--contig:-NODE-600-length-14905-cov-2.327988_pt1 | contig 14905 bp, 17 predicted proteins | sample MGYA00242580_ERZ504745 | MGnify/ENA primary metagenome ERZ504745 (study PRJEB26092, sample SAMD00036214) | human gut metagenome | host: Homo sapiens | study: EMG produced TPA metagenomics assembly of... | reverse complement strand
CTTTCAGCAGATAGCGAAACGCCTGCACCTCGTACCCCTGCAGGCTGTATTCGATGTAGTTCGTCACAAAAATCAGCAGCATATCGGGGCGCAGCTCATGCAGGCGACGGGCCAGATCAACGCCGTTCAGCGGGCCCATATCAATATCCAAAAAAGCCAGATCGTATTTTGCCAGCGGCAAAGCACGCAGCAGCGCTGCATCTGTGGCGCAATCAACCGTGGAGCGCGGAATCTGCGGCTTTACGATGGCCTCTATCTTTTCCGCCAGCTGACCGGCAAAGGCCGCGTCATCATCGCAAACCAGTATGCGCATGGAAAAGTTCTCCTTTTCGGCATTTTTGCCCGGCGTGTGCTTGCGGGCATCTGCTGCAAACATAATCTTTTACCCCCTTGTTGTCAAGTATCTTGCCTAAAATCGCAGATTTGCTGTTATTTTCCTGATTATATAACAGATATATCGGTGCGTCAAACGGTACACTATAAGGTAGTGGAAGGGGGCCGTTTGGTATGTTTGATATGGGCAAGCGCATCTGTAAATTGCGTAGGGACGCACACCTGTCGCAAAAGCAGTTGGGCGAGAAAATTGGCAAATCAGCCTCGACCATCGGTTCGTATGAAAACGATACTGCCGTGCCGACGCTGGAAAACGCGGCAGCACTGGCGGAAGCGCTTCATGTTTCGTTGGATTATCTGCTGTACGGTGAAAAGAGCCGCACCCTTCCGCTGCAAAAGATGAGCGAGAACCGCGTGCAGCTGTTGACCGATCTGGCGCAGGAGTTTGCAGCACCTACTAGCACGGTGCAGCTTTCAGTGACCGAAAGCTGGATATTCTGCGGCGGCTGTATCAGGAATTTTATCGTTAAAAGCATTGGCTGCTCGGCGTGTCTGCCTCCGGTGGGGGCAGACACGCTTTTGCGTTCACGCACGATTTTCTGTCACTTGCGCAGGTTTTGTAGATTTCGGGGAAACACTGTGGTATTTTGGGGGCACAGCAAAGGTTCCCAGCATCGGCGCGCAGATGCTGAACATATCCGCCCCGCAGCCAACCCAATACAACTCGGATACCACAAACCACTACAGTTAAGGAGGATTTCCATGAAAACCAAAAAGCGTTTTTTCACCCTGATGCTGGCGCTTGCGTTGGCCGTCTGCATGGCGGTTCCTGCGTTTGCTAGTTACTCTTCGACAAAACCATCAGGTGGGTCGGCAGGGATTTGCTGCATATGCAAATTCCTGCGACTTCATAAGTTGGAGGAATTGCAGCATGAGAAAAAGTACAAAGTGGTTTGTCTATGGTATCGCCATCCTCATAATCGCAGCAGCGATACTTTTTGTTTGGGTTACCCTCAGCTGGATCGAAGCGCACAGCAAACGATCCGAGATATTCAGACAGGTGCGCTCGCAGATGATACACAAACGGAATCGCCAACCGTTGACGGCCATACGGAAGCCGACAATGGTGGTGTCCCGACGGCCGCACCGGAAGCTTGGCCGTCGGCCTGCGCGGTGTTGGGGAAACCATTCATGACACAGAAACGATGGGGGAAGGTTCCCGTGACTATACGCTGAACCGGGTGGATGTATACGACACGATAGAGGACTCTCCCATTTCTTTGTCCGAGTGTGTACCAAACACTTCCTATGACACCTATCAGACATGGAAGTTTATTCTGCTCGATATGAACGTGACAAACACTTCAGAATCTGAAATGGAACCCCGTGCGGGTGAAGAATACCAATTTATGCTTGACCTCATTCCGCGAAATGAGGGTGATTCACAAATGCTCTATTTCAGTGCACACCCTGACAGCACAAATAGCGCTTCCGACTACAACAAGTTCAATTTGGCCCCTGGTGATACGTTAAATTTTCAGATTGGAATTTTTATTGAGCCATCCGCGTGGGAGGAACAGTCTGTATACCTCCAAGTCGGTTATGACAATGCGTCCGGTGTTGGCTTTTCTTATTTCTCATGAAATGGTGGTGGCGCAGATGTATAACTGTATCCGCATGGAGTTCCGCAAATGCTTTCACTCTCATAACTTTATCATTTCAATGGCAACCTGCGTTCTTCTCGCATTGAGCAGCGCATCCTATTGCTGCCAGGGATATTTGAATATACATGATGCTCTGGATCAATATTGTTTTGAAAACGGACATATGGTCTCTAACGAGTTGTTCCCTGTCTGGACTTCCTATAATTATTGGATTGGCGGTGAGTCGGAAACGCTTGCTTACTCTGCCTTCTACACGCTGCTTCCGCTATTTGCAATTCTTCCCCACTCGTTATCTTGTCTCCAGGAGAAAAATCATCCTATGCCAACCAGATGATTGTGCGTGTCGGCCGTCAGCCTTACTATCTTTCCAAAGGGATCGTATGTTTTTCCGCAGCGTTTATCACGATTGTTATTCCACTCATCTTAAATTTTGCTGTCACGGCTGCTTTTATTCCAAGCACGGTCCCTCAAATCAACTACGAAATCTATAACCATGTATATTTTGGCGCTATGTGGGCGGATCTGTTCTATACCCATCCGGCGCTTTATGTTGCCCTGTACATTCTGCTGGATGGTTTGTTTGCCGGGTTGATTGCTTTGATCGGCTATGCGTTTTCTTTCTATATCACAAATCAATTTGCCGCAGCCGCTTTCCCGTTACTGCTTTTTTGGGGAATCGACTATCTTTCCAGCCTATTAGCCCGTGCAATTCCAGGGGCGAAATGGTCATACGAAATTTCGCCAATCGCATATCTTCATCCGGCAACTCTCCGCTATGATCCAAACGCAGCTATAATTCTTATAGAAGCTGTCATGCTGTTTTGTTCAGCAATCGCAATCATTTTCAAAAGGGGAGTATGGCATGAATAGAAGCAATCCCTTCCGTTTCGATTTAAGAAACGGCATCCGTTTTATCGCAAAGAAATTTCTGGTTTTGCCGCTTCTTGTGTCGCTTGTCTGTTTTGAATTCATGCTTCGCCTGAGAGAAACAGCTTCCCTCAATCATCAGTACGCAGGCGCACAGCCAACACTGGGGGATTTTGCCATGTATCTTTTTGGCGGCATGAAACCCTATTTTCCGAATCCAGACGAACCATTCCTGTTTCCTGTTTCTTGGTTTCTGGTCTTTGGAATTTGCCTGTTTCTTACGCTTTATTATCCTGTGTATGATAGAGATACATTTGGGAAATGGTCATCGTATATTCCGGCAGCCGCACAAAGTGGTGGACGGCCAAATGTGCCTGGATTATCGTTGCAACCTTCCTTTACTTTTTCCTGTGCTGGATCCTCCTCATCAACTGCCTGCTGTACGGCGGTCAATTTACCCTTTCTGTTTCCCCTTATATGAGCGATATTTTTTTGTTAAGGGAAACCGTACCGCCAGACCAGTGGAATGTATGCCATGTACTCCTGCTCATGCCTCCATTGATCGCATCTTCTTTCGGCATATTGCAAATGCTGCTAACGCTTTGGTTTCGCCCCATTATCTGTTTTTGATATCAGCAATTCTTATGTTGGCATCGGCATACTTTTGCGTCCCTGTATTGATCCTCAACTATGCATTCTGCATTCGCAGCAATGAAATACTGGTGGATGGGTTTTCCTTTCCCTCCGGAATCGTATACGCGCTTGCTTTGTCCCTCCTTTGTATGTTCATTGGGCGACATCGCTTCCGAAACTTTGATCTTTACTGAGGGGGTCGTACCTTATGGATTTATTGCCAAGAATCGAAATTGACGGTGCATCTAAAACTATAGGGAACAGCGTTGTACTTGATCAGATTCAATTAACGGTTAAACCGGGAGAAATGATCGGTTTGCAGGGGGTTAACGGCTCCGGTAAAACAATGCTGCTGCGGCTAATTTCCGGTCTCATATATCCTACAAAGGGCCATGTCCTAATTGACGGCAAAATGTTAGGTTCCGACTTGGAGTTTCCTCCCAGCATCGGCTTTCTCATTGAAATCCTACGTTTTTACCACAATACACGGGCGCTGAAAACTTACAGATGCTCCCGTCTCTTCATCAAATGATGCCCACTGCTCAAATCGAAAGCGTATTGCAGCGTGTTGGCCTCCATGACACAAAATATAAAAAATATTCACTTGGGATGAAGCAGCGGCTTGGCATCGCAGCGGCTGTTTTCGAACAACCCGATATTATTCTTTTAGATGAGCCAACCAATGCTCTTGATGAGAGCGGCATTACCATGCTGGAAAATGTGATTCAAGATGAAACTTCGCGTGGCGCGACTATTGTCATGGCAAGTCACGACATGAACTTTTTGCACCATTGCTGCAGCAAAATCTATACGATGCGGGCTGGCACACTGTCACTGTAAAGAGGTACTTTGCTATGGGAAAAAAGATTCGCTTAAAACGGAAAAGCACCATCGCTGTGTTGTCAATTCTTGCGTGTCTCGTCGGTTTGGCCTCCTGGATGGCGGCTTTTTACCATACCAATCATCTTCCGTATCAAATCCCTGACAAAATTTATCAGGCGGGTGATTTTGTTCCAGTTGACAACAACTATTTTATTTCTCAGGATGAGAACCCTGACGGTTATAGTGTGCAAGTCAATGATGCAAAATTGCTGACTTATCAGCAGTTGTTTGAACAGTACAACTTGGATTATCATGAATATTCCAGACTGGATGAATATGGGAACGTGGAATCTAATTATGTATATGACATAGAACTCAATATTTCTAACACAGATAATACGACTGGGTATATTTTCTTTGGACGATATCTTTTGGTAGACAAATCCCTGACGCTTTTCTATAACAGCACAATTCAAGCTCTGGTATATCCCGAACTTGCAGATGTCGCAGCCTTAAGCTGAAGCCCGGAGCCAACAAAACCCTTCATTTCTTTTTTACGCCGAGCACTGGTGCTGTCCAAAAAAGAGTAAGAAAAGTCGAGAAGATGCTTACGGAAGATGTTTTTTCACTCTGCGTTTCCGAATTCCCTGCTCGTCTGCTAATAAAAATCAAGTGATTGCATCATCGGATACCGAACGCTATGTTTTTCTGTGATGTGATTCGTACGCGAACGGTAGATATCCTCATCTGTTCGTTGCGAAGAAAGCTTCATCTTGAGAAGATCATTCGAACGGTTCCGACAGTTGGCTATATGTTGGGGCGACTGTGGCGCAAGTTGTACGGATGGTAATTCTGCCAACATGAACGCGAACGTGGCCACTGCAATCAGCCGCGCGACCGACGGTTGACGCTCCGTAACAGACAGAAGCGGGCATTGGATTGCCTGCCTTCTTTCATTATGTATGTTGTTTTGCCGGCAATACCAAGCAAAAGGAAGCGCCGCCACCTGGCGTATCCTGTACGGTCAAAGAACCGTGTTGCAGGTTGGCCAATTCCGTGGCCACCGTCAGCCCCAATCCATAATGATGGGCGCTGTTTTCGACAGTTGCCGCGCATTCATTTTTAGAAGTTTGCCGGTAGAAATAGGTAAACACCGCCTGTTTTGCATTGTTCGGTATGCCGGGGCCGTGGTCGATTACCCAAAACCGAACCTGGTTATGTTGGAAGTATACCCGCAGCGCAACAGCGCTACCAGGAGAGGCGTAGGTGTGCGCATTGTCCAGCAAGATGGCCAAAATTTGCTGTAGCCGTTGCTCATCGGCCAAAACCATCGGCAATGGTGCATCCGGCATCTCCAGCGCAAGCATTTGTTCCGCGCGGGCCAGAACCGGCTGAAAGGTTTCGTAGGCAGTCATAGCGGCTTCCTCCGGCAAAACAGGTCGAAGCTGCAGTGTCCAATGCCCGGTGTTGCTGTTTGTCAAAACTAGCATATCGTCGATCAGAGTCCCATTTGGCGGGTCTGTTGCTGAATCAAATGGCATGGCTCCGCCAAATCTTGGCTTTTCTGTTTCAGAAGATCAGCGACGTGGAAATCACAGCCAACGGCGTTTTCAATTCATGGCTGGCAGACGCCAGAAAGCGGATCTGCTCCGTTTGCGCCTGTTCAATCGGGCGTACAGCAAAACGGGCCAAGATGGCAGACATCAGGATAAGTGCGGCCCACCCCAACATAAAAGCGGCCGCATACACGGCCAGTAAGCGCAAGACTTCGGCCGAATGGACTGTCACAGGTTGCATAACCAGTATATTGCACCACTGAGTAGTGGACATCGCCTGCCCTTGCAGGAAGCACCGCCAGTTTTGCCCTGCGGACTGTACCATGAAATTCCCACTTTGCGCTGCGGAAGAGTATAAGCCTCGCCCAATTGCAGATGCCTGCACAGATGCCAGTAGTTGTGTCAACGTTTCTTTTTGTAAGTCAGGGACGAAGGTCAGCAACGTGCCGCCGTCCACAACCGCCACGGCCAATTGATTCTGCCCGGCAAACTGCAACACAGTTTGGGTATCCACACCATAGGGCGAGGAGACATAGGCGGTTACAGTCTGACATTGGGAGAGAAATAGAGACTCGTCTGCATTGTTCATCTGACGACGGGCGCCTGCCAGGCAACGGCGAAAGCAATCAGCAGAACCAGTCCGGTAACCAGCGCACAGAACGCAGTGATTCGGTATCGTGATTTCCTATAGATGGCTCCCCGTGTGGTGGATTTATAGCTCTCTTTCATAGGACAGTTGGTAGCCGGTGCCCCGGCTGTTTTGTATTTTCACGGCGGATTGCAGGTGCGCGAGCCGCTGCCGTGTCAGATGGATATAGGTGTCGATGACAGCATCGGTCACTTCCGCGTCCGGTCCCCAGATGCGGTTGAAGATTACGTTGCGAGTAATGGGCACTTCTGCATTTCGCAGCAGTATGTTCTATCAATTGGGCCAGCCGTTTGGGCAGGACTTCCTTCCCGGCAGCCGCTGAGCTGCCGGCACGCTGGGCGGTAGCTCAAGTCACCAAAACACAGCTCTCCGGGATCCTCAAGGGATACCGTGCGGCGCGACCAGATACGCAGCCGGGCCAGCAGTTCCTCCATGGCAAAGGCTTGACGATATAATCATCTGCCCCGCATCAAGACCGGTGACTTATCGCCCAGGGTATCCAGCGCCGTCAACAGAAGAATCGGCACTGTGATACCAGCCGCGCGAGCTTCCCGTGTCAGTGTGATGCCATCTTTTCCGGGCAGCATTCTGTCGAGCAGGATCAGGTCGCTACTGTTGTTGAGCATTTGAAACTCTGCCTCGTTTCCATTGCTGCAAGTTACGACCGTGTACCCCTCGTTTTGTAAAACGGAAGCAATATTTCGGCACAGGGAAACGTTATCTTCCACAAGCAAATTCATGCCCGCCTCCCAGATTCCTTGTCAAAAATTCAGGATAAATTTAGAGTGTGTTTGCTACAATCAGTTTAGAACAATTCAGGAAGGAAGTCAACAACCATGAAAACAATGCGCGCCAAGGCGTTGGCCTCTCTGCTGGCAGGGTTCGTCACGCTCGCTGGGTTTTCCGGCTGCCATGCATCTTCGGCAGCCATGTTTTCGGAATCGGCAACCATCAGCGCTTCTTCTGCTCCGCAGGACAGCGCGTCATCGACAACACAGATTTCGCAAACCAGTGAGGCGGGGACGTATGTGCAGGACGACATGACGGAACTGATGCCGCAGACCTATGCATATTTCACGGATTTGCGTCTCTCCGCGGATGGTGCTGTAGAGTGGTGGGGCTGAGCCAGAGCGGCGGCGTACGACTTTTGCGCTGGACCGAGGATGTTTGGGAAACAGCTGTCGAATCCAGCCAGCCGGCCGTGGCGAACGGAGCTTTGACCGTCGCGGCAGACGGCACGCTTTGGACCGTTTGCCGCGATGACAGCGGTGCCTACACCCTGCAGAGCGGTACGGACCTGCCGCTATGCAAACCATTCCGTCGAGGCTTTGTCGCAAGAGGAAGCGCTGCCAATCAGCCTGCGACTTGCAGCAGACGGAAAGATATTTTTGACCGCTCAAGTCGGGGAAACCACCGTCTTTGTGCTGGTCGATCCTGCCACCCGGCAGGCCACGACCGTGACGCCCGGTTTCTATGGCAGCCCGGCCTTTTATGCAGAGGGTTCCATCTATACGTTTGCGGCCGGAAGCACCAGCTTGTCTGTACTCGATGCCACGAATGGCAGTGTATTGCAACAATACAGCTTGCCGTTGGCAGAGCCTTTGGCGCGGGCCAGCGCTGCCGCAATCCAACAAAACTGCCTGATTTGGGCAGACAGCAACGGTATCCATCAAATTGCCCTGGGTGGCACTTTACAGCAAAATCTGGCCGATAACCGCAGTTTTGCGCTTGCCAGCAGTTCCTTCATCGTACAGCAGATCGTGTTGGACGGACAGGGAAATTACTGGGTCAGTGGCGTAAATGCCGGCGGTCAGGCACAAATATACCGGTACCGGTATGATACCCAGGCGGCCGTCGCGTCCGGCGGCGAACTGGTGGTTTGGGCCATGGAGGATAGCCTTTTGCTACGTGAGACCGTCAATACATACGCATCTGAACACCCGGAACAGACGGTCACTGTGGAATATGGTCAAGACAGTCTGGACAATGGGATGACAGTGGACGATGTGATCCGCACCCTCAACGTAGAGATCTTTTCCGGTGAGGGACCGGATGTACTTGTGCTGGACGGTCTGCCCGTAGAATCTTACATTCGTCAGGGAATCCTCGCAGATTTAAGCAATATCGATACCAGCAACTGCTACGAAAACATTGTACATTGCTATGCCGATGAATCCGGCTGTTGGGCGCTGCCGCTGCTGTTCCGCCCCAGCCTGGTTTATTGCCAGTCTGAGGAAAACAAAGCACGGTTGTCTGAGGCCCAAAATTTGACCGATTTGCAGGATCTCCTGTGTGTCAAATCAAACTTTCATTATGATGGGTACTACAACCTGTTCAGCGAGTTATACCGGCGGCCAGCGCGTTGATCTTTGCTGTCGAAGGCGAAGGTGTGAACGAGGATGCTCTGCGAGAGTTTTTGTCTGTCACCAAAGCGGTTGTTGATGCGCAGCAGATCAGCGCGGAATATGATCCGCTTTTGGGGACGGGGAGGATACCGCCAGCGGGATGACGGCCAGCACCTGGCTGTGGATATTCCTGTCAGTATGACTGGTATGGCCGGGCGCAGGATCCGGCTGACTGCGCGGCAGGCAACCCCAGCGACTATCTGCTGACCTATATCTACATGGTCAGCGAAACCGGGAGCGTCCCGGCTCTGATTCGCCCCTTGCCGGGTGATGTGTTTACACCGGTGATGACAATGGGCGTATTGAATACATCTGACCAGGTAGACGCCGGCGTGGCGTTTGTTGGAACCATGTTGGATTGCGAAACGGAAGACCTGGCTGGCCGAGGCAGTTTCAATGGTTACTTTGTGCGTCAAGGCGTCCAACTTGCCAAAGTCAGCCAGCGTTATGATGGTACCGACGGTAACCCTACGCCGTCTGAATTGAATCTGGATGCCGTGATGGCCCAACTGACCACACCGTCGAACACGGATTTGAGTTTGAGGGAACTTGTCTATGAGAACGCGGCTCAACTGTATACGGGCGCGCAGGACTTGGAAACGACGGTGGCCAACATCCTGCAGCGAACGGACTTGTACTATGCAGAGCAACAGTAACCGGGGCCGCAACTGCTGTACGGCCACCCAACGGGAAACTCGTGCGGCCTGGTTGTTCCTGCTGCCCAGCTTGACTGGCGTTGTTCTGTTTGTTTTGCTGCCCTTTGCTGAGACGGTACGGCGCAGTCTGTTTGACACGATGGGAACTGCCTGGGTCGGCTTGAGCAATTACCGCTCTGTCATACAGAACGGTGCCTTCCAATTGGCCGTACACAATACGGCGCGCTTTTTGGGGATTTGCCTGCCGATTCTTCTTTCAGGCAGCCTGGTACTGGCGCTCGTGCTCCACAGCCGTCCGCTGCGGCAAACACGGGCTGCCCGCATCTTCAAAACCACCTTTTTGCTGCCTATTGCGATTCCTGTGGCCAGCATTGTGCTGTTGTGGCAAACCTTGTTTGCCCGGCAGGGGGTGTGCAACGGTTGGTTGACCTGCCTGGGGGTGCAGCCTATAGATTTTATGGGGACAGGTACAGCGTTCTGGGTTTTGACCGGCACCTATCTGTGGAAAAATTGCGGGTATACAAGCATTCTTTGGACGGCCGGGCTGGAAGCGATTCCGGTCGATCAGTATGAAGCAGCCCGCGTCGATGGTGCAGGGACATGGCAGCAGTTCTGGCATATCACCTGGCCTGAGCTCCAGCCAACTTTAGTCCTGACCTTGATTTTGAGCCTGCTGAATGCCTTCAAGGTTTTCCGCGAGGCCTACCTGGTGGCAGGACGCTATCCGCAGCAGAGCATCTATCTGTTGCAGCATTTGTTCAACAACTGGTTTTTAAGTCTGGACCTGCCGCGCCTTGCTGCTGCCGCCGTGTTGGTTGCGCTGGTGTTGTTGGTTGTGATTTTGGGATTATTGAAATGGTGGGACCACTGTGCGAAAGATGAGTAGGGTTCACAAACCGCACCGCTGGCAATGGCTCTGGCTGATACCGGCGGCGCTGCTGGTATGGTGGCCACTCTGGTTTCTCTTTATGGGCGCGCTGATGTCCCAGGAAGAATTGCGCTTGACAATTGGCCCGGCCCTAGGCTGGGCACCGGATATACCGTCTGGCACCTGTTGCCAGACTGGCCGACGCTCGAACCGTTGCTGACCCTGCTGTTGGATACGCCGCAGTTTTTTGTCATGTTCTGGAACAGCATCGGCCAGTCTGTAGCCCAGGTGGCCGGGAACCTGCTGGTGGGCGCGCCTGCCGCTTGGGCAATCAGCCGGCTTCGCTTTCGCGGGCGCAGTATGGTTCGGGGGCTTTACATCGTTCTGATGCTATTGCCCTTCCAGGTAACCATGGTGCCCAGCTATCTGGTATTGCGCCAATTTGGCCTGCTGGACACGCCGTGGGCCATCATTTTACCGGGCATCTTTTCTACATTTCCGGTATTTATCATGGAGCGCGGCTTTGACACGGTTCCGAGAGAAGTCTTGGAGTCCGCTTCGATCGATGGTGCAAATCAATGGCAGCGTTTTTGGCGCATCGGGATTCCATTGGGGATTCCCGGTCTTATATCCGCCTGACGCTGGGATTTTTGGATGCCTGGAACGCCATAGAACAACCGATGACTTTTTTGGAATCTCCACAATATTGGCCACTGTCCCTCTTCTTTACCGACCCGGCCAATCTGGATACAAAACAACTGGGGCTCGCGATGGCTGCCAGTCTGTGGATGTTGCTCCCTTCGATTCTGGCCTTCCGCTTCGGGCAAACATACCTGGAGGCAGGCTTGACAAAAGGGGCTGTGAAAGGATGAGCTCTTTGGACGTGATACATAAACTCAGACAGCGGTTGCACGCTACTGTCGCTGCCAAACCCAACCAGTGGCATACCGGTGTTGCCATGCTGCGCTTTCTTGCGCTCATGTTTTTGTTGACTTTGTTGGTGCGCGGAACCGCGGCCACCACGCTTCCAGTCGTCTCGGTGACCGCCCCGTACCAGGGTGTAGTTACGCAGAGCTTTACGGTTTCCGGTCAAATATCCCCCGGAATTGGAACTCCGCTGACCATCCCGGAAGGTCTTTTGGTCGAACAGATTTTCGTCCAACCGGGCGATCAGGTGACAGAAGGGCAAACGCTGGCACTCTTGTCTTTGGACGATGTGCGCACGGAAATCGAACAGGTACAGGCGTCCATGCAGCAGCATCAAGTACAGGCCAACCAGCTTCTGGCAGGGCAGGCGGCCGATCCGTTTGCCTGGCAGCAGGCGCAGCAACAGCTGGATCGAGCGTATGCAGACTATCAACAGGCAGCAGCGGAAGGCGAGGCGGATGTTTCGCAGGCACAGAATGTGCTGGATGCTGCCCACCAGGTTTTGGCAGAGGTAGAAGGCCGGAAACCGCAACGCCCTTACGAGGACGGCTTTTGGGAGATGGCAACGCCGGAACAAGCACAGACGGAACAGGATTACGCGGACTGGGAAGCGGAATACGCGACCGCGCAGGCGGCTGTGCAGCAGGCACAGGCGGATTTGGAAGCAGCACAAGAGGCCGCGGACAATGCAACGGAGGCGGCGCTGTCCGCCACGCAAAACGCAGAGGATTCGCGTAATAGCGCCCAGCACAATTACGCAAAGGAAACGGAAGAACTGGCTAAGTCAAACCAAACTGATCAAGCGGGCGCTCAGGTTTTGCTAGCCAGATTCGGCAGGAAGATCAAACCTTGAAATCTCTCGAAGCCCTGCAAGCAGCAGGCGGAGCTTTTTTGGCCCCATCAGATGGCATTGTAACCGAGATGGCACTTACAGTCGGAGCAGATACGCCAGCAGTAGCGGGACTGCTGGCAGCAAACGAACAAGAATATGCGGTCACTGCCTCCTTGACAGCGGAACAAGCAAGCCTGTTGAAGGCGGGCGGTACGATTTCGGTGATGCAGGAACAAAATACCGGAACAGCCACATTGGAACAAGTCAATGATGATCTCGCCCAATTCACAGTGTCTGGTACACAGTGGAAAACGGGGGCAGCGGATATAACCGTCACGACTATGGGCGGAACGACAGGGCTTTGCCTGCCAGCCACCGCAGTCAACAGCGATAACGCCGGGAATTTTGTGTACCTGGTGGAAACTAAAAATACCGTGCTGGGCGTCCAAAGCGTGCTGGTCCGGCTGGGGGTTACCGTAGAAGAACGTGGCGATGGTGTAGTACGTATTTCGGGCGCTTTGAGCGGGCAGGAACAGATTGTCAGTGCAAGCAGCAAACCACTTTCCGCAGGAACAGAGGTGAGAATCGATGAGTAGGCGGCTGATGTCACTGATCTGTCTGGATATGTATTGCCTTTGCCTCTGGCTGGCTGTGCAGACTGTCGAGAAGGTTAGACAAATCAGCCCAGGCGTCAGTTTGCGCTACGCGCAGGCGTTGACCGGCGAACAAGGTAAAAAAAGCGCAGACATTATATAAAAAGTAGTACAAACACAGATCTGATGGTAACTTTCTGGGAAGAAACCCAGGTGGCGGTGCGCTCCCCTGTAAGCACACGGACCTGCACGGATGTTTGCAGTATCGGTTTCTGCGGAACGGCCCATGATGCATACGGAGCAAGCTATGTGGTGGGAACTGCACCCGGCAGTGGCGACACCAGCCAGTGCGCTGTCAGTACGGCGCTGGCATGGCAGCTTTTTGGAAGTACAGACATATTGGAGCAAGCGCTTACGCTGGACCCGGATACAGAGGATGCCCGGACTTACCGGGTGTGCGGTGTCTTTGTATCGGAAACAGAGCAGATCCTTTATGGTGTTGAAACCACCGCTGCATTCCAACTTCTTGAATTGACCCATGTTTCTAGAGATAATCCGGGCCAAAGCGTTCAGCAGCTTTTGGCTGCCGCCGGTCTGGCTCAACCGGACCAAATCCTATATGATGCCGCCCTCGCCTGGGTTCTGTCAGCGTTGATTGGAATACCCGAATTGCTTCTTCTGCTTTGCGCCGGTTGTCGTCTGCTTCGCTTATTCCGCAATAAATCTCTGAGAGAAGTTATAGGTTCGGGATTGCACTGCTGCTTGTTTGCTTACTTCCGACCTGTTTGGCTTCGCTGCCGGATGGATGATTCCCAATCAATGGGGAAGTATGGCGGCGTGGCATTCGCTTTTGTCTGCCGCAGGTGACCGGTTGACGGAATGGTTTGCCTTGCGCCCAACTGCACGGGATGTGCAATTAAAAGGCGAAGCAGCACAAGTGGTTGTGTTTACCTGCGGGAGTCTGGTGTTCGCTGTGGCTGCTTGTTTGAGTTGGGGTTCTTCCGTTAAGACAAAAGGGAAACGCTCCTTGTGCCCGTATGACAACCACGCGACGTTAAACTTATAAGATGGGATCGATGAAAGCGATTTCTCCGTTCAAAGGCAAGGCTGCCGCATTCACCTGACGACCACAGAATATCAACTATTCATTACGCTGCTCGACCATTCTGGGCACATCTGCTCCCGAAACTTTCTTCTGGCATCTGCATGGAATATCACAGTGCCGATTCAGACGCGAACGGTTGATGTGCATATCGCAAAGCTGCGGAAGAAACTGGATCTAGGCCCGGATGATTTGAAAACCGTAATGGGACGGGGGTATGCGCTTTCAGGATAATGCGCGATGCCCGACAAATGGGTGAAATACATTTTGAAAGTCACATAAAGTATATCATCTATATTAGCGATTATTTTAGAGTTGACTCTCCCTTGCTTCCTTAAAGGAAACTCTAGTGTTTAGCCTACAAGAGCTTCTGGAGAATACACAATTAGAACGATTTACCTGCTCAACTAGAAAGGAAAAGTGTAAAATGATTACGAAAGAGAAAAACCGCACCAAAATTATTTGTGCAGTAGTTACCGCCATTTCCGCTATTGTAGCAGGTGGAAGCGCTTTTCAACTTTATCGCGGCACATCCGGCAACCCGCCAGCATTTTGCAACAGTGCTATACAGTCGATGAGCGCAGCGCGGCGGAACGGCGTAAGCACGAACGGTTCGCTCACTTTTCTTCGCAGCTTGGAAACCCCCTGCGTGCAGGAGAACGACAGCGTAAGGAACGCCGTCCGCAGCTGTCTGGCAAAATCCTTGTAGTGCGCCTGCTGTAATAAAAGGCACAATTCATCCATGTTGTGCGGGGATAAGGTTTCTGTGTACATCTGGCGGGCGGCATCGGGCAGCTTGTGCGCCTCGTCCACTACCAGTGCCTGATAGCTGCGCAGGAGCAGAGGTCTATCTTCAAGTCGGTGCGATGCGTCTGCCAGCAAATAATTGTGATTGCAAATTTGGATGTCGGGTTTCATGGAATCGCGCAGATACTGCTGGTAGCGGCAATCTAAGCGCATAAAGCAATCGCGCGGGCAGGACTGCGGCACACAGATCC
>ENA-OQIR01000598-OQIR01000598.1-human-gut-metagenome-genome-assembly--contig:-NODE-598-length-14926-cov-4.272181_pt1 | contig 14926 bp, 19 predicted proteins | sample MGYA00242580_ERZ504745 | MGnify/ENA primary metagenome ERZ504745 (study PRJEB26092, sample SAMD00036214) | human gut metagenome | host: Homo sapiens | study: EMG produced TPA metagenomics assembly of... | reverse complement strand
TGTATACTGTTTGCAACGGACACCCCCTTGTTTGAGTGAGTATGTTGTTTGTTGGTACTTCAATTATACATCCTTCTACAGAGGGTGTCTTTCTTTTGTGCAATATTTTGGATTTGCTCATTTATAGGTGTAAATAAGGTACAATAGAGCCACAGAACATATTCAAAAATAATGAAAAATGAAACATGAGAAGGGAGTGGGTGTAACGTGAGCAGAGAAAAGAATGGAAGCCGCGGCACGGTAAAAGCTGTCATTTATCTTCTGATCGTAGTAATCCTTGCTGGAATGGTTGTTTATCTGACGCAGTCGTTGCGGCGGGACCGGGAGCCGGAGATTACGGGGACGTTTATTGACAGCAAGCTGGAGGCGGCGGGGGAGCTGACGTCGGCGAAGATGATTTATAACGGGCTGATTCATTACTCGGACGGGTCGATTCCGTTTCTGACGCAGAAGGCGTTTAATATGACATACCGTGCAGAGGTACGTGCGGGCGTGGATCTCTCGAAGGCGAATACGGAGGTGACGGATTCAGAAGTAACAGTTACACTTCCGGCAGTGGAGATTTTTGATATTTCCATCGACAATGATTCCATCCAGTATTACGATGAGAAGGCAGCGCTTCTGAACTGGGAGCGGAAGGAAGATGCGATGGATGCAATCGCGAGTGCGAAGGAGGATGTAGAGCAGCAGACGAAAGAAATGGATGACCTGGAAACGATGGCACAGGAACAGGCGAAAACACTGATTACCGGAATGCTGTCCGAGACGGTCGGGGACAAGACATTGGTTGTAAAATTTGAAGAATAGTACATAGACGGGATGTCGGCACTTCTTTTTGGGGGATAAAAAAAGGAGGGCCGGTATTTCTTCTGGCAGAAACACCGGCATTATGAAAAAGAAAAATCTATATAAATTGGAAAGAATATTAGGTTGGGACAACGGTTGAAAGATAGAGGAAGATGATTTGTTGTCCCTTTGTTTGATACGTTTAGTATAGTTGTCATATGTGAGGAAAGTGTGAATGGAGTTTGAAGAAACTTTGAAAAGATTTGTGAATGGCGCGGGTGAACATCGGAACATCCCAACGCCCGGATATCGCCGAATTTGCATAGAATTAACTTGAAAGTGAACACTGCTTCATGGTACAATCGTTTGGCATGTGTGAAATATGAGTTACATTTGAGAGGACAAAAACTATGGACTATAAACTGCTGCTGGACACCGCGGTCATGGCGGGAGAAATCCTGCTGGAAAGCGGGGCGGAGACGTGGCGGGTGGAGGATACCATGCTGCGGATGCTGCGCATGTCCGGCCTGAAAACTGCGGATGTACTGGCGCTGACGACCGGCTTTGTGGTAACGCTCGACGACCCGGCGATGGATTCCATGACTGTTATGCGCAGCGTAGAGAGCCGTGCAACGGATCTGAACCGGATCCATGCGGTCAATCAGCTTTCCCGCGATTTCTGCGAAGGAAATATCGACCTGGATGCGCTGTTCCACCGGGTGCGGGATATCTATCGTGCCAAGTCGGAAATTAAAAAAATCTGCTCGCGATGATGGCGACGACCGCAGGCTTTGCAATCATGTTCGGAGCCGGGTTCTACGAAGTGCTGGCATCTGCACTTGCAGGTTTTATATCAGGAATCGGTGTTTACGGAGGAAAAAAAGCCGGGATGCAGTCGTTTCTTGTGAACTGTATCGGGTCATTTTTGCTGGCGGTCACATCTATTCTCTGTGTTCATTACCTGCCGGGGACCATGGATCTGAACGTCATTATCATTGCATCGATCATGCCCCTCGTACCGGGTGTGGCGATCACGAATGCGGTGTATGATACCCTGCACGGCGACTACATTTCCGGTGCGGCACGGATGCTTGAGGCGTTTGTAACCGCTGCGGCCATCGCAATCGGCGTGGGACTTGGCATGCTGCTGCTCCGTCCACTGGTGCGGTAGAGAAAACCGATACAGAAAAAAGATGAGGTTAAAGCAAAAATATGAGAATAGCAGGTGAAATCATCCTGAAATCCCTTGGAGCCTGGGTTGCAATCTGGGGATTTTCAAGACTGTTGAACGCACCAAAAAAGCTGGAATGCTACACGGCCGGTGTCGGTATGATCGGCTGGGCGGTCTATCTGATCGTGGAAGTATTCAACGACGGCATTCTGATGAAGAACTTTCTTGCCGCCGTTGCCGTCGCCCTGGTTTCCCAGGCAATGGCGCGTCATTTCAAAGCGCCGGTGATCCTTTTCGTGATCCCGGGCATTCTTCCGATGGTGCCGGGAGCCGGTATGTACCGCATCGTCTACTCGATCGTTATGGGGCCGGAAAACATGGTTGGAACGTATCTTTTAGAGACAGCGACCGCGGCAGGCGCAATTGCCCTTGGAATTTTCCTCGGAGAAGCGCTGCAGAAGGTATTTTTTTACGAATTCCATAGGTGATTTACGAAAAAAGTGAGAAATTTGCCAAAACCAAATTTTTTGCTTTTTTTTGTCGAATTTTATGATATACTTAACAGTGTATGTGCCCTTGGACAAAAGAAGAAATCTATAGGGGCATTTTTAACATCAGTAGACAAGAAGTCCCCCGCTTCTAAAGCGGTGGATGAATTGTTAAAAGAAACATAACGGTAGTGGCGGGCGGAGAGAAATCGGTATCCTCCACTGACATGAGGTAAGTCACAGTCGAACTATTTTCGACATGTCAGACTCCGTGAAAATACCGACTGTGAGTTGAAACAAGGAAAAAGAAGAGAAGTAAGTAAAGTGCAGACACAGAACTATGAGGAGCAAAAAATATGAAGTTTGAAGATGATGATTTAAAGGACGGTAAACTTTGGGCTGCCCTGCAAAAAGAGATTGACCGTGACCTGGCGGAAAAGGAGAGCGGTGAAACATTCCAGGAAGAACTGGCAGACATCGAAGACTCCATTGAATTTGAAAGCAAAGAAACAAAAAGCGAAGATCACATCCCGGATGAGACTGCAAATTTAAGTAATCTGCGAAGTGTCCTTGAGGCAACTGAGCGTGCAAAAGACGAAGAAGCGAAGCAGAAAATGAAGCAGACCAAAGTGGAGCCTGTGACGCAGGACATCGAGATTCCGGAATTTACAGAAGAGGAAGAAGAAATCGAAGAGACGCCGGCGGAGACAAAAACAGAATCGGAACCGGAAGAAGTGATGGTGGATGATGATCTGATCATCAACGATCCATTCGCAGATGAGGATGATCTGCTGGGAGAAGAGAAGACAGAGACCAAGGGTTCGGAGAAAGAAGTGCTTGGTGATCAGGTGGAAGCCGCAATGGAGCGCCTCGTCAGCGACACGGTAGGCATATCCCAATGCCGGAAATAGACGATGAGGATGATGACTACGACGATTATGAGGATGACGACGAAGAGTACATTCCGCATGGCGCAAAACCGCAGAAGAAAAAGGGAAAAGGCGGTGCGGTTATCGCCGTTGCAGCCGTTGCTGTTATTGCTGTGGGAGGCTTTTTCTATGGAAGCAAAATGTTCCATTACCAGAATTATTTTTTCAACGGAACAACCATCAACGGAGTAGACTGCTCGGATATGACGGCCAAAGAGGCAGAAACGAAAATCAAAGAGCAGGCTGCAAACTATACCTTAAATGTAAAATTCAAAGACAATGATACGAAGAGTGTCAGCGGAAAAGACATCGACTACACCTACGCCGGAGACGGCAGCGTGGAGAGCGTGTTAAAGAAACAGAACAGTTTCCTCTGGTTCCTGGGAAATGGCGGAAAAGAGAAAGATTCCCAGGTCACCATGCAGTACAGTCAGGAAAAACTGGATGCGGTGATTGATGGATTTGACGAATTCCAGTCCGCAGACGGTGAGAATGCACCGGCCAGCGCCTACATCACCTTCCAGAACAATGAGTTTGAGATTGTGGATGCTGTTATGGGTGAGGGAATGGATCTTACCCTTGCAAAACAGTGCATCGAAAACGCGCTGATCAATGCGGATACCGAAGTGGATCTTGAAAAAGCAGGCGTTTACGACGGAACCTTGGTAACAGCAGATGACGAAACACTGAATGCACAGAAGGATCAGTTAAATGAACTGGTACGCGCAAGTATCACATACAGTATGCCGGATGGAACAACACAGGTTCTTGACGGAAATACCATGAAAGACTGGCTGGCGGTCGATGCGGATGGAAATTATTCCAAAGATGAAAACCAGTGGAATGAAAAAGTAAAAGAATATGTGGCAAATCTTGCGGCAGCGATTGATACCGATGGCAAGGATCACACCTTCCCGGCAACCGGTATCGAAGGCGCGTGACCATCAGCCAGGAAGGCTACGGATGGAAAGTGGATCAGGAGCAGGAGATAGCAAAGATCGCAGAAGAAGTAGATGCTCACGCAGCAGACGCAAGAGAGCCGCAGTATGCGCAGAGAGAGTTTGCTGCTTCCACAGAGAACAACGGATTCGGCAAGACGTATGTTGAGGTTGATGCCAGCCGTCAGCATATCTGGCTCTACAAAGATGGAAATCTGGTTGTCGACGGTGACTGTGTAACCGGTCTGATGGAGCAGAGCAGCTACACGAAGCCGGGTATCTACACAACCGCAGCAAAAGAAAGCCAGAAAAAACTGCACGGAGAGCTTCAGGCAGACGGCAGCTATTCTTGGGAAAGAGATGTGGATTCCTGGATTCCGTTCAACGGAGAGATTGGTTTCTACGATGCTTCCTGGAGAAGTAGTTTCGGCGGAAACCTGTATCTGACTGCAGGATCGACGACAGGATCTGTTGCACTTCCGACTGCAGTGGCACAGGCATTATATGACAATGTCGATGACGGAACACCGGTTATCATTTATTATTCCGAAGCTTATGAGGTAAGTGAAGACACGCTTACTGTGACACAGGCACCGGAAGCAGATGACGAAAATGTCGATGATACGACGAATACCACGACAGTAACGCCGACGAGAACGCCATCCTACACGTACGATGATTACACGCCGTCAACTCCGTCAACCCCATCAACTCCATCAACCCCATCAACTCCATCGACCCCGTCTACGCCGGAACCGACCACAGCACCGACCGAGATCCCGTCTACGCCGGAGCCGACCGTAGCACCGACGGAGACCCCGTCCACACCGGAACCGACCCAGGAGCCGAGCGCACCGGATCAGGGAGACCATACGGGTGACGATGATTACCCAGGTAAGGGCGAGAGCTGAGAAAAGAAGAAATAGAACATAAAAATACGCATTCCGTTATCAAAACAGGAATGCGTATTTTTTATGAGAAAGAAACTGTTAAAAATTAATTTTCCGGTACGAACAGTGTGACAAGATCCATCGGGGAAGTGATGGTGTAGTCCGGGTTTTCGGTCTGACCAAAACCGTATGCGGCATGGACAAACGGGATTCCGGCCTCGCGTGTCGCCTTGTAGTCGCCGTCGGTATCGCCGACATAGACGCGTGCTGCAGATGGTTCTGTTCGATGATTGTACGGATGTTGTCTGCCTTTGCCTTTCCGGTATCGCCAGGACAGAGATGGCCTTTGAAATAGTGACCGAGGCCTGTGGCTTCCAGAAAAACTTCGATATAGCCCGCCTGGCAGTTGCTTACGATATAAAGCGGGTAATGTCTGGAAAGAATAGAAAGTGCATCGACAAGTCCCGGATAAACAGGAGCCGGTGTCGCAAGAAGTGCCTCATGCTCTTTGGCACAGCATGCCTCGATCAGTTCTAACTGGCGCTCCTTTGGATATTCGTGGAAAATGACGGCGGCGATATCCGGGAGCAGGCGGCCGAACAGGCCTTTTAACACGGTTCCGGTGAGGTTTGGTGTCATATCAGTTTCTTTTTCCATAATCTGATTCCATGCGTCGGCAACAACGTCTGTGGAGTCCCACAGGGTGCCGTCCACATCAAAAATAATACTGTCGATCAAGAGTTTTTCCTCCATATCTTAAGGGTTTTGGTTATTCTTTTAAAGTATTTATTAATTTTAATCAAAAACACGTGAGAGCGCAATGTTTATTTTGCATTTTGGAGGAAAATGTGGCAAAATAAGAATGATATATTAACAGGAGATTACTATGCAGGACACAATCACAAAGCATTATTGAAATGGTATGGCGAAAATAAAAGAGTGCTGCCGTGGAGAGAAAAAAAGAACCCGTATGAAATCTGGGTTTCCGAGATTATGCTCCAGCAGACGAGGGTGGAGGCGGTCAAGCCGTTTTATGAGCGGTTTATGCGTGAACTGCCCAATGTCGCAGCACTTGCGGTCTGTCCCGAGGAAAAGCTTTTGAAGCTCTGGGAAGGCCTTGGTTACTATAACCGTGTGCGGAATATGCAGAAGGCCGCACAGAAAATTATGGAAGTGTATGACGGTGTATTTCCGGCAGATTACGAAGCCTTAAAAGGACTTCCGGGAATTGGAAATTACACAGCGGGAGCCGTTGCATCGATCGCGTTTTGCATTCCGGTGCCGGCGGTGGACGGAAATGTGCTTCGTGTGATGGCACGCCTCCGGGAGGACGGTGAGGACATTTTAAAGCAGTCCGTGAAAAACCGCGTGGAAGCGGAATTGACCGAAATCATGCCGGCAGAAGATCCGGGAGCCTTCAACCAGGCGATGATGGATCTCGGCGCAATGGTCTGTCTGCCGAACGGCGCACCAAAATGTGAAGTCTGTCCGCTTTTTGACCAGTGTCTGGCGGGACAGCATCAGACCTGGACGGAATATCCGTTTAAAAAGAGCGCAAAGCCGCGCAGAATCGAAGACAGAACCGTTCTGTTATTTCTGGACGGTACGCACACAGCAGTGCGGAAACGGCCGAAAAAAGGACTTCTGGCGGGACTTTACGAGTTCCCGAACTTCGATGGCGTGCTCTCCGAACAGGAAGCACTTGAAGAGGCAGAAAAATTCGGCGTGACGCCGCTTCATATTCAGGCATTGCCGCCGTACAAGCACATTTTTTCCCATGTCGAGTGGCATATCACAGGATACGCTATTAAAATTGCAGGAAACGATGTGGAGCAGGAAGGGGAAGAAAAAGCCGGATTGATTTTTGCGGATGCGAAAACCGCGGCTGAAAGATATGCCATTCCGTCTGCGTTTGCGGAATACGCAAAATATACAGATCTGGAACGTGCCTGAAACGGCAGAAGAGCAAAAAGAGCAGGGAGAAAAAGATGAAGATTTTATCAATTGCAGTACCATGCTATAATTCAGAAGCATATATGGAGAAATGTATCGATTCGCTGCTGGTCGGCGGAGAAGAAGTAGAAATTCTGATCGTGGACGATGGTTCCAAGGACGGAACCACAGAGATTGCAGACCGCTATCAGGAAAAATATCCGACGATTGTAAAAGCGATTCATCAGGAAAACAAGGGCCACGGCGGAGCAGTCAACACGGGTGTGGAAAATGCGACGGGTCTGTACTTTAAGGTTGTGGACAGTGATGACTGGGTAAACCCAGAGGCATACCAGAAGATTTTAAATGTTCTGGCAGAAGTCGTACGCGGACCGAAAACACTCGACCTTCTGATCAGTAACTATGTGTATGAAAAAGAGGGCGCCAAGAGAAAACGTGTGATGCGCTATGCGAAATCGCTGCCGGAAGGCCGCTTTTTCGGATGGGATGAGGCGAAAGCTCTCGGCAAAACACATTATCTGCTGATGCATTCGCTGATTTACCGGACTTCTCTTTTAAGAGAGTGCGGCATGAAGCTGCCGGAGCACACCTTCTATGTGGATAATCTGGTTGCGTTTATTCCGCTTCCGTACGTCAAAACGATGTATTATCTCGATGTCAATTTCTACCGCTACTTTATCGGGAGAGCCGACCAGTCGGTTAACGAGAAAGTCATGATCGGCAGAATTGACCAGCAGATCCGTGTCAACAAGCTGATGATCGATTACCTTGGTGAACAGAAAGGGCTGTCGAAGCACCTGCGGAAATATATGATCAGCTATCTGACCATTATTATGACGGTTTCTTCCGTGATGATGATGCGCTCTGGAACGGAAGAAAATCTCGAGAAAAAGAACGATCTTTGGAGATACCTGAAACAGGAGGATGCAGCCGATTACTTCCGCATCCGCCACGGCATTTTCGGAACTGTTATGAGCAGCAAATCAAAACCGGGACAGAAAATTGCAGTCTATGCCTACAAGGTAGCGCAGAAACTGTATGGATTTAACTAGAAAGTAACGAAGCGGAGGAACGAACAATGCGAGTAGGAATGGGTTACGATGTGCATAAACTGGTGGAAAACCGGAAACTGATTCTGGGCGGTGTGGAAATCCCGTATGAATATGGCCTTCTGGGACATTCCGATGCGGATGTGCTGGTTCATGCCATTATGGATGCGCTTCTCGGCGCTGCAGCACTGCGGGACATCGGACGCCATTTTCCGGACAATGATCCGGCGTATGAGGGCGCAGACAGCATCGAACTGCTGAAAAAAGTGGGTGAGATGCTCGAGGAGCGGATGTATCTGATTGAAAATATCGATGCAACCGTTATTGCACAGAAGCCGAAGCTCCTGCCATACATCGACACGATGGTGAAAAATGTGGCGGAGGCGCTTCATCTCGAAGAGGATCAGGTCAATATCAAGGCAACGACCGAGGAAGGACTTGGCTTTACCGGAAAGAAAGAGGGAATTTCCGCACAGGCGATCTGCTGCATTTCCAAGGCACTCGACCTGATGCCGGACGACCGGATCGCAGGCGGATGCAGCGGCTGCCCGGGATGCGCAAAGAACGCAGAAGAATAAAAGAGAAATGCGATTGCACAAGGCCGGAAGATGTGGTAGACTGGAAGAAGAATAAGGGAGTAGTCGGCGGCATACGTGACGCTATAAGGCCAACAACCGAAGAAAAAGCATTTCTTCTGGCTTTGTATGAAATGACAAGACTTATCTGTATCAACAAATATGGTGCGGATAGGTCTTTTTCTATATAGAAAGAGACCGGTGTACCAGTGGGAACTTATCACAGGAACGCAAAAAGCGTTTTCAGAAGAAAGGACGGATGGAAATGAAAGAGTATCTGGAAAAAAGTTCGAAGATTCTTGATGAGTTACAGACAACGGAGCAGGGACTTTCCGAGGCGGAAGCTGCGCGGCGGCTTTCCGAACACGGACCTAACCGGCTGGCGGCGGGAAAAAAGAAGAGTAATCTTCAGCGGTTTTTCGAAGAACTGAAAGACCCGATGATCCTGATCCTGCTCGCCGCAGCGCTGATTTCCGGCATCACATCGGCGTATGAAGGCGAATCGTACGCTGATGTGGTCATTATTCTCACCGTTGTCATCATTAATGCGGTGCTCGGTGTTCTGCAGGAGAGCAAGGCAGAGAAAGCGATTGAAGCTCTGCAGGAGATCGCGGCAGCCACGTCGAAGGTGATGCGCGGCGGGAAAATGGAAGTGAAAAAGAGCGAGGAGCTCGTACCCGGTGATATTGTAATTCTCGAAGCGGGCGATGCTGTTCCGGCGGATGGCCGTATTTTAGAGAGCGCCAGCATGAAAATCGAGGAAGCAGCGCTGACCGGAGAATCTGTCCCGGTCAATAAAACAGCGGATGTTCTGAACGCCGGCGCAGCCAGCGAGGTTCCGCTCGGGGACCGGAAAAACATGGTCTATATGGGAAGCACCGTTGTCTATGGCCGCGGCCGCGCTGTTATCACCGGAACGGGTATGAAAACCGAGATGGGAAAGATCGCCCATGTTCTGACGCAGTCGGCGGATGAGAGCACACCGCTGCAGAAGCGGCTGAACCAGCTCAGCAAAATCTTAAGCGTGATGGTGCTCGCCATCTGTGCCGTGATTTTCATTGTCGGTATTTTAAAAGAGGGCGTGACGCCGCAGAACATCTTAAATACCTTTATGGTAGCTGTCAGCCTTGCCGTAGCGGCAATTCCGGAAGGACTTGCAGCAGTTGTCACAATCGTGCTTTCCATCGGTGTGACCAAAATGTCAAAGCGGAATGCGGTGATCCGGAAACTGACGGCTGTCGAGACGCTCGGCTGTACGCAGGTGATCTGCTCGGATAAGACAGGAACGCTGACCCAGAATAAGATGACCGTGGTAAAACATGAGGGAAGCGATATAAAACGTCTCGTATCCGTCATGGCACTCTGCTCCGATGCGGAGCCGGACGAAAACGGCGAGGCAGTCGGAGAACCGACGGAATGTGCGTTGGTCAACGATGCGCAGAAAGAGGGATGCCCGAAGAAGAGTCTGTCCGTCCAGTATCCGCGTGTCGGGGAAGCGCCGTTTGATTCGATGCGGAAACGCATGACAACGATCCACCGCGCAAACGACGGAACGTATTTTTCCTGCACAAAAGGCGCACCGGATGAGATTCTGAAGCGGTGCACCTCCGTTTGGCGTGACGGCAGAAAACAGCCGATGACAGAAGCATTCCGGCAGGAAATCCTGTCGCAGAACAAGGCGATGGCAGACCAGGCACTCCGCGTGCTGGCGGCAGCAGGAAGAGCGTGGAACCAGATGCCGTCCTCCCAGGAGCCGGACTTTCTGGAGCAGGATCTCTGCTTTTTAGGACTTTGCGGTATGATTGATCCGGTGCGGCCGGAAGTAGTCGATGCGATCCGGGAATGCCGCGGGGCAGGCATCCGTCCGGTGATGATTACGGGTGACCACAAAGACACAGCGGTTGCTATTGCAAAAGAGCTGGGTATTCTGGAGGCGGGCTGGAAAGCGGTAACGGGAGCCGAGATTGACCAGTTAAGCGATGAGGAGCTTGACCGGAGAATCGAGAATATGCTGTTTACGCACGCGTCCAGCCGGAGCATAAAGTGCGGATCGTCGATGCGTGGAAGCGGAAAGGCAGAATCACCGCGATGACAGGAGACGGAGTCAACGATGCGCCGTCGATCAAGCGTGCGGATATCGGCATCGGAATGGGCATCACGGGAACGGATGTGACGAAAAACGTGGCAGATATGGTGCTCGCGGACGACAACTTTGCGACGATCATCGCGGCGGTTGAGGAAGGAAGACGAATCTACGATAATATCCGTAAGGCAATTCAGTTCCTTCTGGCATCGAACCTTGCGAGGTGCTGTCGATTTTCTGCGCGACGCTGATGGGCTTTACGATTTTAAATCCGGTGCATCTGCTCTGGATCAACCTGATTACGGACTGCTTCCCGGCGCTGGCGCTCGGTATGGAGGACGGTGAGGCAGACATCATGAAACGCCCGCCGAGAAATGCGGATGACGGTATTTTTGCGGACGGCCTCGGCTTTGATGTTGCGTTTCAGGGCATCGTGATTACGGTGCTGACGCTGGCGTCCTACTTCATCGGCCATTATCTGGAAGCCGGCCGCTGGGAAATCGTCAACAGCCCGGACGGCATGTCGATGGCGTTTCTGACACTCTCCATGGTGGAAATTTTCCATTCCTTCAATATGAGATCACGGAAAGGTTCTATTTTCCATATGAAGCATCAGAACAAGTATCTGTGGGGCGCGATGGCACTCTCATTTGTCCTCACATCCGCCGTCATTTACATCCCGGTACTGTCGAGTGCGTTCGGTTTTGAGCGGATCAGCGCGTTGGAATATGATGTGGCGATCGGCCTTGGACTGCTTGTCATTCCGGCGGTCGAAATCAGCAAGTGGATCCGGCGGAAATTTGCTTGACAAACGAGAAAAATTTGCATAAACTAGAACAAACGGAAACAGAAAAAGGCTTGGAACGGAAAAAGTAGAAAATCAGAATTGTTTCACAGAGAATGGCAGACAAATGGGGCTGGAAGCTGCCTGAAACGAGGGTTTTTGAAGTGCGTCCGGAAGCTGGCCGGGTGAAGCGGAAAAAGTGGGTAGTCCGGCACGGGTCCTGCACGTTATGCAGAAGAAAAGAAGAGGGCAGGTGTGCCCTTAAAGTAAAGTGGAACCACGGAGCTATTTCGTCTTTATCGGAGATGAAACAGCTCCGTTTTTGAATATTACTGTTATGCAGAATGATGGTAAGAAATAAAAATCCGGAAAAGTCCCAGCAGGAGGCAAGGAGAGGAAAGATGAGTTTTTTCGCGTATTTTAAAGAGGAATTTCAGGTGATTCAGGAGCGGGATCCGGCGATACATTCTCCCATGGAAGTCTTGCTGTATCCTTCATTTCGTGTTATGCTGAAGTACAGACGGGCGCACAAGCTATATCTGAAAGGCCATTACTTTCTGGCCAGGTGGATTTCACAGCGGGCAGCGAGAAAAACCGGTATCGAAATCCATCCGGGTGCGACGATCGGAAAGGGATTGTTTATTGATCATGGTTCTGGTGTGATTATCGGAGAAACAGCCATTATCGGAGACAACGTGACGCTGTATCAGGGCGTGACGCTTGGCGGTAATGGTAAGGAGACCGGGAAACGTCATCCGACGCTGAAGGACAATGTTATGGTCAGCGCCGGTGCGAAGATCATCGGATCGTTTACGATCGGGGAAAACTCCAAAATCGGAGCCGGATCGGTTGTGATCGAGGAGGTTCCGCCGAACTGTACCGTCGTCGGCGTGCCGGGGCACATTGTGAAGCAGAATGATGTGCGGATTCCGAGAAAAAGCATGGATCACATTCATCTGCCGGACCCGATTTTCGAGGATATCAAAGTACTGCAGCAGGAGAATACGGAGCTTACGAACCGTGTGCTCGAGCTGGAGGGCGAGCTGCGTCAGATGAGGAAAAAAGAAAGGACAGAACAGAAGTGACGGAAGTGGGCAAAGAGACAGAAAACGAGGAGCTTTTTCCAGAGGCGGTTTTCGGGGAGAAGGATTATCTTTCGGAGGTATTCGGACTGGAACAGCATGACATCCGCATGTATTCGCCGCTTACGCTGGCCTACATCGGGGATGCTGCGTATGAGATCGTCATCCGCACGATTCTGGTGCGGAAAGCAAATATGCAGGTCAACAAGCTGCACCGCCATGCGGCAGGGCTTGTAAAGGCGGAGAAACAGTCGGCGATGATTGAAATTCTGGAGCCGCTGTTTACCGAAGAGGAAAAACAGATTTATAAAAGAGGCAGAAATGCGAAATCTTATACCAAGGCAAAAAATGCGTCCACGATCGACTACCGCCGGGCAACCGGGTTTGAGGCTGTGATGGGGTATCTGTACCTGAAAGGGGATTACAAGCGGATGATCGACCTGATCCGGGCAGGACTTGGCGAAGTGTGAGAGCAGATAAGATTCAGAAAATAAAAAAGAAGCGGCAGGGCAGTGGGGCTTTTGAAAAAGCAAAAGTTCCCACTGCTTTTGGGACCGCGGAACAGGAATGATATGAGAGAAAACAACAGAAACGACAAGAGAAATTTTGAGAGAAGAGACGGAAAAAAACGTGACTTTAAGGGGAAACGAGATTACCGTGACAGAGACAGAAAACAGGAAGTACAGCAGGCGGATGAGGAGTTTACAGGCGGCATGGTAGAGGGAAGAAACGCTGTCATCGAGGCGTTCCGCTCCGGCAAGACCGTGGACAAGCTGTTCGTCCTTGCAAGCAGCCAGGACGGCCCGATCCGCACGATCATCCGTGAGGCGAAAAAACACGATACCATCATCAATTATGTAGAAAAAGAACGTCTTGACGAGCTGTCCACCACCGGAAAGCATCAGGGTGTCATTGCACAGGTGGCTTCCTACAGTTATGCAACCGTTGAGGACATCCTCGCGCGCGCAGAGGAGAAAGGAGAGCCGCCATTTATCCTTCTGCTGGACGGCATTGAGGATCCGCATAACCTCGGTGCGATCATCCGTACCGCAAACCTGGCAGGCGCACATGGTGTCATCGTGCCGAAGCACCGCGCAGTCGGCCTGACAGCAACCGTTGCCAAAACGTCGGCAGGTGCATTAAATTACACACCGGTGGCAAAGGTGACGAATCTGGTGCAGACCATGGAAATGCTGAAGGAAAAGGGCATCTGGTTTGTCTGCGCGGACATGAACGGACAGAGAATGTATGATCTCGACCTCAAAGGACCGATCGGCCTTGTAATCGGAAATGAGGGAGAGGGTGTCAGCCGTCTGGTGAGAGAAAACTGCGACTTCACAGCCACAATTCCGATGAAAGGCGATATCGACTCTCTGAACGCTTCCGTGGCAGCCGGCGTGCTCGCTTATGAGATTGTAAGACAGAGAAGCTGCTAGAAATTGCGGAAAATCACATTACGCTCCGGCGGAAGAAAGATGAAGGATACAAGAGATATGATGGTGAAAGATTACGATACCTGTACGGATGAGGAGCTGATTGCGCGTCTGCGGGCAGGAGAACGCGAGATTACCGATTATCTGATCGACAAATACAAATCGCTGGTGCGGACCAGGGCGAGGGCGCTGTACCTGGTGGGCGGAGATCACGAGGATCTGATCCAGGAGGGCATGCTCGGACTTTTTAAGGCAGTGCGTGACTACAAACCGGGGAAGGAGCATCGTTTGCCACCTTCGCCGGCCTGTGCATCGACCGTCAGATGTATTCTGCAGTGGCATCGTCCCAGCGCCAGAAGCATCAGCCGCTGAACAGCTTCGTCTCGTTAAGCGAACCGGTTTCCGAGCAAGAGCTGCGCCTGGTGGACGAGGAGACACCGGAGGAGATTATGATCAGCCGGGAAAACGTAATCGGCATGCATGAGCGGATCAAAGAACGGCTCAGCAAATTTGAGTACCAGGTGCTGGAATTGTATCTGAAAGGGTACGATTATACGCAGATTGCAGAAAAACTTGGAAAGCAGCCGAAGGCAATCGACAATGCACTGCAGAGAATCCGCAGTAAAGTGCGGGAGGTCTGTTCGTGAGATGGGAAAACGACCGAAAAAATTACGGCGAATTGTCAAAAGTGCAGAAAAATCTGTGAACAAATAAAAATTTTCAAATTTGTAGAAAAAACTGTTGACAATTCACTATAGTTTTGAT
>ENA-OQIR01000597-OQIR01000597.1-human-gut-metagenome-genome-assembly--contig:-NODE-597-length-14932-cov-3.705775_pt1 | contig 14932 bp, 16 predicted proteins | sample MGYA00242580_ERZ504745 | MGnify/ENA primary metagenome ERZ504745 (study PRJEB26092, sample SAMD00036214) | human gut metagenome | host: Homo sapiens | study: EMG produced TPA metagenomics assembly of... | reverse complement strand
CCTATGAGGCACTGCTGCCGCCGATACCGGTGCGAACGATGCTGCCGTGGAGGACGGCACGGGTACCAGTGACGCTGCTGCCGGTCAGGGTACGACTCGGGCGCCGCGAAGGGCGATGACGCCGCAGGTGATGCGGCTGATTCCGGCAGTTCCACCGCGATGCCTGCTGTCGCTTCGGAGCAGGGCGAGCCGAAGGCCGCTGCCGCTTCTGCCACGACGCTTTCCAGCGTGGCCAGGGTCTGCATCCAGGACACCAAGGATGAGAACTACTCGTATTCCACGAAGTCCGGCGCGCTCAATGCGGGTGATACGCTCTGGGCCAATATGTACGATAAGGATGAGGACGACTACTACAGTTCGGCTTATTCCGTCTCCAATCCTGGCACCTGGACTTACACCTGGCTCGCCGGCACGACCAGGGCCAGCAGCAATGTCGCCGACTACACCGAGGTCGTAGGCCACGAGCAGTCGCTCACCGTCACCGCCGCGATGGAAGGCAAATACTTCATCTGCAAGGTGACGCGGACGGTAAGGACTACTACGGTCCGTCCGTCTCTGATGGCTCGGGCATCAATGCCAACTTCATCCCCGGTCCCGTGTTGGGCGCCGGCAGATGGAGCTTAGCAGCGTCAAGCTCAGTAGCGACACGCCGAGCATAGGCGATACCCTTACGGCGACTCCGTACAAGGATTGGTCGAGCCCCGCGGGCTCCGACGCCAAGGTTACCTACACGTGGTCCGCATCCACCTCGCAGTCCTCGGGCTTCACCAAGATCGAGGGCGCGACGGGCGCTTCCCTCACGGTAACCGATGACCTCGAGGGCAAGTACATTAAGGTCGAGGCCACTACCGGCGTCAACACGGTGAGCAAGACCACTTCCAGCAAGGTCAAACAGGCCGGTGCGGTCGAGATTTCGGCCGTGTCCATCATCAACACCAAGGACAACACGAGTGTCTTTGCGGTGGGGGATACCGCTAAGGCCCGCGCCAAGGAGAAGGGCGGCGCGTACGGCGCATTCGTCGACGCGAGCAAGCTCAACTATCAGTGGCAGTGCTCTGACACCAAGAGTGGCACGTATACCGACATTGCGGGCGCCACGGGTGAGACCCTCGAGCTTACCGACGCTTTGGGCGGCAAGTACCTCAAGTGCAAGGTGTCTTCGAAGATCGGCTCTTCGAGCTTGACCAACTCGACGGGTGCTCTCGTTGCTGCCGCCGGTTCAATTAATGTCACGAGCGTGACTATGAGCCCGACTTCGGGCAAAGTCGAGGTTGGCTCCACGATTACGGCGACCGCCAAGGTGGGTTCCACCGACGTTACCACCGATTCGCATGTCACGTGGCAGTGGTATAAGGGCACCTCGAGATACGCGAGCTCGTGCAACACGCCTATCGAGGGCGAGACCGGCAGCACCTTGACGGCGACCGCCGCCCTTAAGGCTACTACGTCGTGGCTAAGGCCAATGGCGGCTATGGCGAGCAGAAGCCGTACTATGCGGCGGGTCCTGTGTCCGTCGCTGGCCAAGTTGAGCTTTACGACGTACAGTTTGAGGGCTCTCCCGCCACCAATGGCGTGCACGTGGCGATACGCTCAAGACCAAGGTACGCAAAAAGGACGGCTCGAACTACAGTTATATCGAACGTACCGACAATGTGACCTATCAGTGGCAGTATGCAAATACCAGCTCGAGCTACGACTCCGCTTACACCGATATCCCCGGTGCTACCAAGGCTACCTATACCGTTGACGCCGTCTATGCCGGCAAGTACCTGCGCGTGAATGTGACGAGCGAAAATACCGTTTTCAGCACGCAGAAGAAGAGCTCGTACGGTACGCAGTCCGTTGCCCCGCTCGGCCCCGTGACGCTCAAGGTCAGTACAAGCTGGCGGGCATCGAACTTGCCGATAAGAACGTTACGCTGAGTGTGGCTCAAAGATCACGCCGAGCGTGCAGGTTCCGGGCAGCTGGTCGGGCTCGACGAAGGACGTGCCCGACGATGCCGAGTTGACCATGGCGTGGTACGCCAAGGGCGAGGGCGATGCCGATTGGACCGAGCTCACCGACGGCATCGATACGACCGATGGCAGCCTGACCATTTCGGACGCGCTTGTTGGCAAGCGCATTAAAGTTACGGCGAGCGCTCTCGATAACACGGTTGAGTGGGTTTCTTCCGATAGCGTTACCGCGGCGGGGGAGTATAACCTGCTGCGCGTGACCACTACGCCGCAGATCAATAGCGATTCGATCCATCTCGTCTCGGGCGATAGCGTGAAGGCGACGGCGCAGGCTAAGCGCGCTGACGGCTCGACCACCAACGGTATCGACGTCACCGATCAAGCGACTGTTGTCTGGTACGCGGCTGACGACGCGAAGGCCTCTGCGGCCGACTGGACACTTCTGCCCGACATGTCGGCGCCACGGCAACGGTTTCGGCTTCTGCCGCGGGCAAGTATCTGAAGGCTGTCGCCACGAGCGGCAGCTCGACGGTCGAGCTTGTCTCTGCCAATCCCGTGATCGCCGCAGGCTCTCTTGAGGCCGCAGTCCAAAAGCTCAACGATGCCAATAAACAGATCGCCGTTGATTACAGCGCTAAGGGCGGCAACGTCAATGACGCGCTGAAGGCGCAGCTTGCCGATCTGGGATTTACCGATATTGACGTCAAGGTCTCCGAGGGCGGCGTTGCCTTTAATGCAGAGGATGACAAAGCCACGGTCGGTATCTCCGACGCTCAGGATAAGACCAACGGCGATGTGACCTTCTTCTTCATTGACCCCAACGACTACACCGGTTACAACATCGACGGTCTGCGTAGCGCCGAGGTCGTGTTTGAGCTGTCGCGTGGCGACGAAACCGAATACTATCAGCCCAGCAAGACAGTGCAGGTTGCTTGGGACGAAGCCCGCGTTCAGCAGATGCTCGACGATGCTGCCGAGCAAATTGCCATAGGCTACGCTTCGGGCGATTCGGCCGAGTCCGTCACGTCGAATCTCACGCTTCCGTACCGCGCAGGCTCCAAGAGCAAGTTCGAGGTTGAATGGAAGAGCTCCGACGGCGATGTCATTTGGCCGTCCGGTTATGGCTGGGACGACTACACCGGCAAGGTGACGCGCTTTTCGAGCGATCGCACCGTAACGCTGACCGCGACCGTTTCGTTTGTGAGCGGTGGCCCGTCTGACGTTAAGGCGCGCACGACTTCACCGTGACCGTCAAGGGTGATCCCGAGAAGGTCGCCGCCGACAAGAAGGCGCTGCAGGAGAAGGTCGATGCGGCCTTTACCTACGACAATATCAAGTACTCCGGCACCGACGCGGTCGCTAACAAGGATGGCCTGACCGCCGATCTGCAGATGCCGCGCACGAGCACGCTTAATATCGACGGCAAGTACTACAAGGTCGAGTACTCCGCCAGCACCGATGACATCACGTTTAACGGTTACAAGGGCACGGTCTACCAGCCGCTGCCTGGCGCCGAGGCGGCGAAGACCAAGATCACCCTTACGGTGACCGATAAGTCCAACGCCGAGGTCACGGCAAGCAAGACCCTCGACTTTGCGATGCTCCGCAGGACCAGGGCGAGCTCGATGCCGAGCTATCTCTTATGGAGCAGGCCAAGGCTGGCTACGCTGCTGCCATCCTTAACGGTCAGGATGCCGCTGCTGTCACCGGTGACATGCACGCGTTCCAGAAGGCGTATCTCGATGCCGACGGTAAACTCGCGTGGAGCTACGACAAGGCGACGACCGATTCGACGTCCCTTGGTATTGTTCCGGTGGATCTGCCTGGCTATGACGCGATGTCCGGGCAGGATTGGCGTCTGTTTAAGTCGAGCAACAGCTCTATTGTCTCCGCAGAGAACCTCAAGGTCACGCAGCCGCAGTACAACACGAAGGTTGTCGTTTCCTCGCGCCTGACGAGCGAGAAGTACGCTCGCTATGCTGAGCGCTATCCCGACAATGCCACGTATGCCAAGCTTGCGAACCAGGACGTATCGGCAAAGATCACGGTTCGGGGCACGAGCGGTCAAGATAGCCCCGAGGTTACAGCAACATGCTCGGTTATCGGCATCGATGCGATGGCAACCAGCAGACCTGGACCGCCGCCGAGCCGTATACGTTAAAAACGGGGTCTACCGCCGCCGACCTCTCTGAGGCGCTCTTCAAGAAGCACGGCCTCACCGCCGATTACGGCATGGGAACCTGGGCTGGTACCTCAATTCCATCACCTCGCCCGTCGACGCGGGCCAAACGCTTGGCTATGATTCGCAGACCGGAGCTACTGGCAGCTCTTCATCAACGGCACGGCCGCATCGGTTGGTGCGGGCGGCTACGTGCTCGAGGCCGGCGACTCGGTCGTCTGGTACTACTCCAAGTACGGCGACCCGGCGCCCACCGACCAGCTCTCCGTGAGCTGCGAGGTTGTTGGCCAGGCTAAGGACGGTAGCCAGCAGACCTGGGCTCAGCCCACGACTATCCAAGTGAAGGAGGGCTCGACCGCGGCGGAGCTCTCTGAGCAGGTGTTCAAGCAGGCTGGCATTGGCGCCAACACTGGGACGGGCTCCTACGGCTGGTTCCTCAACTCGCTCACCTCTCCGTTTGATGAGGACGTAAAGCTCTCGACCGAACAGGTTGACGCTTCCACTTGGAAATTCTGGCAGTTCTTTGTCAACGGCAAGAAGGCCAATGTCGGCGCCGGTAACTACACGCTCAAGGCCGGTGACAAGGTTTCCTGGGTCTACGGCTCTGACGGTACTATGCCTGGGCAGGCAGAGGCTTCCCTGCAGATTATCGGTGTTGACAGCGGCGGTAATGTTCAGACGTGGGCGCCTGCAGCTGACTACACCATGGTTGATACCGCGACCGTGGCTGATGCGACTGAACTTGCCTTCAAGCAGAGTGGCATCTCTGCGAATTATGGTACGGGTGCATGGGCTGGTTCCTCAACTCAATTACATCGCCGTTTGATGGGCGAACGCTCGCTTGGGACTCCACGACTGGGGCTTACTGGAAGCTCTTTATCGATGGCAAGCCTTCCGATTTGGGCGCGGGCGCGTCCAGCTGAAGGACGCGAAGTCTATCGCCTGGGTCTATACGGCTGGCGACAAGCTGCCTGACCCCGATGCCCTCACGACCGACCCCAACGCGCCTAAGTCTAACTTCGACTCTTCCTGGCCTGCGTTGCCGGCGGCAAAGTCAATGGCTCGGTTGCTGAAGTGCCGACTCCGTCTGGTGCGGCTGAATCTGCGTGGGATGAGCCCGCGGATATCAAGGGCGATGCAAAAGGCGTTTCGGACTTGCTCATTATCGACGGTAATATTTGCGCGGTTAAGGGCAACCGCATTGTGCTCATAGATTCTGAAACCGGAAAGAAGGAGCTTGCGAGCTGCTCTATTGGCGCGAACATTGGCTACTTCTGCCGTCCCGCCTATAAAGACGGCTATCTGGTTGTTCCTTTTGAGGACGGCTCGCTTGGCATTTTTGTTCTGGACAAGAAGGATGGGCAGTACTCGATAGCCTGTCGATACAAGACCCCTTCGCTCGGGATCAAAGATACCCAAGCTCTCACGTCCGTGACCATCTCCGACGGCAAGGCCTACGCAGGCTTCACTGTTGTCGACGGTTCAGAAGGTGCGCTCGTGTGCGTTGACCTGGCTTCCGGCAAAGTGGACTGGACAACAGACAAAAAGAAGTCCGAGACCAACGAGAACGAGGGCTACTACTGGGCGGGCGCTGCGGCCTCCGGTGACGACATCATCATCGGTAACGAGTCCGGTAAGGTTGCCCTCATTGATGGCTCCAACGGCAAAGAGCTCTCGAGCGTAAGCGTAGGCACGCCCGTTCGCTCCGGCATCATTGCCGTCGAGGTCGGCGAGAACGGCGACGGCACGTATCTCGCGGTCTCCCGCGATAACGGAACGCTCTACAAGATTCGTCGCAGCGGGGACAAGCTGACCCTCGAGGGCAAACCCGTTGCCTTCGCGGCCATCTCCACCTCTACGCCGGCAGTGAGCAACGGCCTGGCGTATGTCTGCGGCATGGACATCGAGGGTTACGGAACGCTCTCTGTCATCGATCTGAGCACTATGAGCGTTAAAAAGAGCATCCGCGCAGACAAGGGCGAGTCCAAGAGTACCCCGCTCGTCTCGGTTCAAGGTAACGACACGTACGTGTACTTCACCTGCAACGCTCTGCCCGGTGGCGTTTACGCTTATAAACTGGGCGACGATGCGGCGCAAATGATATTCACGCCCGACGCAAAGTATCGTGAATACTGCACCGCTTCTATCATCTGTGATGAGAAGGGCAACCTGTACTACGCCAATGACTCGGGACGCCTCTTTAAGCTAGCGGGTGCCGAGTCTGGAGAGTTGCGTTCGATGCACAGGGCGGTTCGTACGTTGCACCGCGTTATGTTGCCAAGAACAAGATGGTTTCCGAGCCGGCCGCCCCTACCCGCGACGGATATACGTTCCTCGCTGGTACACTGCCGAAGGCGAGAAGTGGGACTTCGCCAAGGACGTCGTGACGGCCGATATGACGCTCTACGCCAAGTGGATCAAGAATGCCGCTAACCCTGGCGGTAACGGTGGCTCCAATGGCGGCTCGGGTAATGCCGGTGCTGGTTCTGGCCCCGGTAACGGCACAAACGGCCAGCAGAGCGGCGGCGCTGTTTCGCCTGGCAGAAGCCTGTGTCGTCGACCACGACCAAGACCAAAACCAAGGACGGCAAGGATTCCAAGAAGGATTCCGACAAGTCCGACAAGAAGGACAGCAAGAAGTCTGATAAGAAGTCCGCTGAGGCTCCGGCACAGCAGTCTGGCTTCAATCCGCTCGCCATCGCTGGCGTGGCGGCCGGCGTGATCGGTCTCGCCGTCATCGGCGTGTTCGTGCTCACCAAACGTCGGTAGGTGAGGGCTGTGTCCAACAAACCTCAGGACGCCGACTCCAAGCAATCCGAGTCGTCGTTCATTCAACTCGACGATGCAAAGCAAAAGGGCGCCGCTTCGGCGGCGTCCGTCTCGCGGCGCAAGGCGCTTGTTGGTGCCCTGACAGCCGTTTGCGTCGTTTTGATCGTTGTGTCGCTAGGCTTTATCCAACCTTCTTCCAGCGGTGCATGGTCCATCGATTGGATCGCTCAGGCTGTGACGGGGGAGAGCGTCGTTGCCAAGGACGCATCGGTTTCCGGCTCGACTACCGTTTCGGGCAAGGTTGCGTCCAAGGACTCCAAATCTTCGGACAATGCGAAGGACGGGTCGAAGGACTCAAAAAGGGATTCGAAGGAGAAGAAGTCCGAAAGCAAGGACGGCAAGACGTCCAACAACGCGTCTGCTGGACAGGGCTCTGAATCCACCGGTGGATCGAGTTCGTCTTCGGGCGGCGGCTCGGCGACCGGCGGTGGGTCTGCATCCAACAGTGGCAGCGCCTCTGCGGGCAATCAGGGCGGCTCGCGGCAGCCTGGCTACGTCACAGTGACGGTTTCGGTCACATCGAGTGCCGTGGGCAACCCCGTGTCTTCTGGCGGCACCTTTACCTTTAACGAGGGCGCTACCGTCTACGATGCCCTGTGTGCGCTGGGGCTTTCCGTCAATGCGCACGGCTCGTCTACGGCACGTATGTCGCCGCTATCGGCGGCCTGGCCGAGAAGGAGCACGGCGGCACGAGCGGCTGGATGTATTCCGTCAACGGTGTGACGCCCAACACGGCGTGCAGCAACTACGTCCTATCCAACGGCGATAGAGTCGTCTGGTATTACGTAACGGGCTAAATGCCTCAACATAGCGCGCCAAGCGGGCGGTTCGGATAAACATCCGAGCCGCCCGTTTTTATGCGAATGGGACGCCGTTTCCCAATCGAGGCTCAACCGGAAATTCCATCCACTCTGAAGGCGAATTCCGGGATACAGTTTCCGCATCAGCATCCATTGGGAAAGCGCATCCCGTTCTAGACATCGATAACGGGATACGCTTTCCGTTTCGGCGTCCGCGGGAAACTGCGTCCCGCTCTGGGGGCTCATTCCGGGATGGATTTTCCGCATGGGGGCTCATCCGGAAACTGCGTCCCGTTCTGCCGACTGATTCCGGGACACACTTTCCGCTAGGACGGCGTTGCGGAAACTGCGTCCCACTCTGAGGGCGCAATCTGGGATGCAGCTTCCGGAACGGTGCCCCTAGGGAAACTGCGGCCCATTTCGGCGTTGTAGCCCGCCTCGTACGCCTTCCTCGGCAGGCTCTGCAAATAAAAAACCGGTTGGAACGAGAATTCCAACCGGTTATACCTTCAAGCAAATGTCGAACAAACTACGACTGTGCGCCCTCGAGGAATAAGCGACGGCTAAAGTAGTTGTACCAGGTGACCAAGAACGTTGCGATTGCCTTCATGGCCTGGTAGCCGATGCTCAAAAACGTGACGCCCACAAACATGTACAGGTCGTTGAGGCCTAAACCAATCACCGACAGGATGGTGAAGATCGTGAACTCGCGCTTGCGGCTCATGCCCTCGCGATGGTCGAACACGTACTTCATGCTGAGCCAGTAGTTAACTACGACGGACGTGGTAAACGAGATCGTGGTGCTCATCAAAAAGTCGAGGTGGAACAGCTCGACGAGCGCAATAAGCATGCCCCAGTCGATGCCAAAGGAGATAAGACCCACGACAGCGAACTTGAGGAACTGCTTGGTATGAGGTTGTGCCAGTGCCTTGCGCACGTAATCACATCCAATGCGTTGACGAATCGAGCAGAGGATACTTTAGAGCTTTTGCAAGGGAAACGTAAGGTCTTTGGCAAGAACTATACGAACTCGCCAAATATTCAAGAGGTAATCCGCAAACGTTGCAAATCTTACCGTAAACGAGCAAGGCCCACGAACAACGCAGCGCTCGACGCACGTCATCCGCAGGTCCCCGTAGTGCAACGAGGAGGCCGGGCTACTTGGTCTGCTCGCCCTCCAGGAAGATCTTGCGTGTTACAAAGTTGTAGACCATGACCAGCGCGGTGGCGCAAATCTTGGCGATATTGGCTCGAGGCTCAGGCCGGCGTTGAGGGCCAGCACGATGCCGTCGTTAAGCGCCAGGCCAATAACGGATAGCACGACAAAGATGATGAACTCGCGGCGGCGGCTCATGCCCTCCTTGTGTGCAAACACGTACTTCATGCTCGCGACGTAGTTAAAGATGAGCGAGACGATAAAGCCGCTGGTGTTGGCGATCAGGATATTGAGACCCAGACCGTAGTGGAGCAGATTCATGATGCCAAAGTCGATGACGGTGGCAATGACGCCGACGACGCCAAACTTCATGATCTGCGCAAGGAGCTTTTGCATGGTACCTGCCTTAGGGTGGCGCCGGGGCGCCGTGGGGATGACAAACTCAGCAAGTTTAGCCAATCCGCGCAGGCGGGGCTAGGCGCGCTCCTCGATAGCACCGTTTCTATATGCATCGAGCAGTTGGCGCAGGTCCTGGATCTGGCTGCGAATCTTGACGCCGGTATCGGTGTCGCTCACCATGCGGCGCCGGTCGGCCTCGTCAAAGCGGTTGGTCTCGCTTTCGATGTCGATGTTGCGGGTGAGCGCTTCGGCAACCGTTGTAAAGGCCTGGTGCGACTTGAGGCGGCATCCGCGCGAGCTCGAGATGAGCGTGTAGCCGGCGATGCCTGTTTTGGGATGGTAGGCGCGACAGAAACCGCCATCGATGACCAGCAGCTTACCGTTGGCGCGGATGGGCTGCTCGCCTTTGGTGGTCTTGACCGGGGTGTGGCCGTTGATGATGTGGCCCGTCGGCGAGCAGGCCATGGGTGCGACGCCAAACTCGCGCATGATATCGTCGCAAACGGACGAGGACGTGGTGAGCGTATAGTACGGGTCCATCGGCTCGACCACGTGCTCTTGTCGGCGATGTAGGCGCGCTCGAACGTGCGCACCACGCGTCCGCTGGCGGGTGAGTTAAAGCCGATCCACAGGTACCACATCCAGTCGAGGGCATCGCGGTCGCCGACGCGCCAGGCGCGGCGGGCGATATAGTCGCAAAAATCAAAATAATCGCGCCCGGCGTGCCAGGTGCCCAGGCAGTTCATACTGCTAAAGGTGCCGTCTTCGTTGAGCGGCACGCAGCCGTGGAACAGCAGGTTGCCGTTGGCGACCTTATACAGGGAGCGTGGGTATAGAGGAAATCGATGTGGCGATGCAGGTGATCGGCGGTGACAAACTCGGACACGAGTTTGTCGATGATGTGCTGCTCCTCGGGCGTGAGCGTGTAGGGGTCCGCCGGATCGACGGTGGGGAAGTCGTTGGTCGTGAGCGGCCACACGCTGCCGTCGGCAAGCGTGACTGTGCCGGCGTCGTGATCGATCTTGTCGAGCAGCAGGCGGTCGGCCATGTCGAACTCGGGGTGGCGCTGGATAATCTGGCCCTCGAGCTTAAAAAGCAGGACGTTGATGGCTTTAATCAGCGGGCTGATGGGCTCGCCGGCGGTATAGGTGGCGTCTGCGAAGGCGACAAGCTCGCGCAGCGAGATGCCGTAGTCGTTCTCGAGAATCTCGTAGTTGTCGTAGCGCAGATTGTTGCGCAGTACTGTGGCGATGCAGGCGGGCTCGCCGGCAGCGGCACCCATCCACAGCAGGTCGTGGTTGCCCCACTGGATGTCGAGCGAATGATAGGTGAGCAGGCGGTCCATAATCTTGGCCGCGCCGCCACCGCGATCGAAGATGTCGCCCACCAAGTGCAGGTGGTCGACGGCGAGGCGCTTGATGAGTGAGGCGAGCGACTCGATAAAGTCGTCGGCGCTGGCGGTCTCCAAGATGGATTCGATAATGCGTTCGTGATAACGCACGCGGTAGTTGTTCTCATCCGGATGCGTGTGCAGCAACTCGTCGATGATGTAGGCGTAATCGCGCGGGATGGCCTTACGCACCTTGGAGCGGGTATAGCGGCTCGAAAGCGAGCGGGCAACCACAATGAGCTGGTCGAGCACGGTCTTGTACCAGGTGGGCGAGTCCTCGCGCCGGCTGCGGACAAGATCGATCTTCTCGCGCGGATAGTAGATGAGCGTGCACAGCTCGCCCTTTTCGTCAAAGGAGAGCGAGTCGCCAAAGATCTCGTCGACATGCTCGCGCACGACGCCCGAGCAGTTGTTGAGGATGTGCATAAAGGCTTCGTACTCGCCGTGCACATCGCTCATAAAATGCTCGGTGCCCTTGGGCAGGTTGAGGATGGCCGAGAGGTTGATGATCTCGGTGAATGCGGATTGCTCGGTGGGAAACTGTCTCGACAGCAGGCGCAGATACTTGAAGTCTTGCGGATTGCGATCGAATGCGACCATGAGGCACCTTCCGATATGGTTGGTAAAACTGATAAAACAGCGTCAAACGTTTATCAGTATGCGCCGCTTTTGTTTCGATTGGAGATGTGAGGTCAAATTGTTGGCCGAACGGTTTGGTAAATCGATTTAGTCGAGGTAGATATGGCGGTTGAATGGAGACATGTGGTCGTTTTTGTAGGCGCATACCTCCGGGATCGATAGAGATGATGACGGTAAAGATATTCACTACCTTTGGTCAATTTGGTAAATAGTGGACATTTGTACCGTATTCACGCTTACTGTGCGATAATTTGCGCAGCAATGAGTAAGGAGCCTCATATGAGCGATTTTGTCCTGACCTGTGAATCTGCCGCCGATCGAACCCGTGAGTTCTTTGAATCGCGCAATATCCCTGTCGTGTGTTTTCATTACGAGATCGACGATGTTGTCTATACGGACGATTTATATCAGTCGATTACGCCGGACGAGTTTTTTGCCAAGATCGCCGCGGGTGTCATGCCAAACGTCGCAGCTGAGCGTGGGCGAGTACGAGGAGTTTTGGGAGCCGTTCGTTGCCGAAGGCAAGGACGTGCTGCACCTGACGCTATCTTCGGGTATTTCGGGCACGTATGGTTCGGCTTGCGTTGCGGCGCAGATGCTCGCGGATCGCTATCCCCAGGGCGGCAAGGTTCGCGTCATCGATTCGCTAGCGGCGTCTTCGGGCTTTGGCCTGTTGCTGGAATATGCCGCCGACGTGCGCGATAGCGGGGCTTCGCTCGACGAGACGGCCGCTTGGATCGAGGAACACAAGCTCAACCTGCACCACTGGTTCTTCTCGACCGATCTATCGAGCTACCTGCGCGGTGGTCGCATTTCGGCCGCGAGCGCGATTATCGGCACGGCGCTCAAGATTTGCCCGCTTATGACCGTCGATTGCGAAGGCAGGCTGTCGCCACGTGAGAAGATCCGCACCAAGAAGCGCGCGATCTCCGAGATGGCCAAGACCGTGATGGCACATGTGCAGGACGGCGCGAACTATTCGGGCAAGTGCATCATGTCGCAATCGGCGTGCCGCGAGGACGCCGAGGCCGTTGCGGCGCTGATCGAGGAACAGGTTCCGCAGCTCAAAGGCAAGATCGAGATCAACAATATCGGTGCTCTGATCGGTTCGCACACCGGCCCTGGCACGGTGGCCGTCTACTTTATGGGCGACAAGCGCGTGGATTAACGTCCGTGTGCTGGCTGACGGTTTTAACGCTACGCCTGTCCTCCCGACATTTGATAACAGAAAAGGCCCGTCCCGTTGTTTGCGGGGCGGGCCAAGATGTTTTGCTAGCGTTTCTTTCCGCGGAAGAAGAAACCGTGCAGCGAGGGCTTGAGTCCGCGGTTGGCGCGACGCTCCTCGATATGATCGTGGATCGAAGCGACGCGTTCGATGACTTCGTCGGGGATCGGCACATCGGGATTCATGTTCTCGACCTGGCTAACCTCGGCGGCGGCGACCTGGTCGATAATGGGCACATCGTCGCGCGAGATGACGGGCGTGGCGTCTTCCTTCATCTTGCGGTATCGCTGCATCATGTCGGTCTGCAGCTGTTGGGCCGAAGGCGGTGTCCAGATGATGGCGTTGGCGCCGGCGGCGATGGTCTCGCGGATGCTCTCGGGCGTCTTACCGCCCGGCGCGATGAGCGGCAGGTTGGGATAGTGCTCGCGCAGCTCGCGCAGGACCTGGGGCGTGTTTTTGCCGGCGGCGATGTTGAGAATCTTGGCTCCGGCGCGCACCTTGGCGTGAGCATCGTCGTCGCAGCGAACGACCGTGGCGATGACGGGGATGTCGGCGATGTTGGTGATGTGCTCGACCATCTCGGCAGTAGCGGGGGAGTTGACCACGCAGCCCGCCGCGCCCTGCATCTCGGATACGGCCGCCATCTGCACGGAACGCTTACCGGTGGTGGTGCCGCCGCCAACGCCCACAAAGACCGGGCACTCGGCAACAGTCAGCAACGCTTGCGTAATGGCGGGCTGCGGCGTGAAGGGGTAGACGGCAAACACGGCGTCGGCATTGGAGTTGCGGATGACCGCCACGTCGGTGGTGTAGATGAGCGATTTGATGCGGCGGCCAAAGAGCGTAAAGCCGCTGGCCTCCTCGATCTCATCGGGCATACGGAGGGCTGCCTTGCGCAGACGCCCGTCGATGGGCAGCGGCTCCATGGGCAAAAGGCCGTTGGGAGTTACGGCCACCTGGGGCTCGGTAAATTCGTCTGCAAGCTCAACCTCGGAGAAGTCGACCGAGGCGACGATGTCCTCGTGAACCTCGGCGGGAACATCGATGGGGCTTGGTCGTTCGTCGCGGCAGGCGTCTCGAAGGAGCTGGTGCCGACAAAGGCGTCGACGCGCTCGTTCAAATCGTTGAGAGAATCCATGGCGGTCCGTTTCTATGCTGTGCGGTCGGCAGTGTACGACCGGCGTTGCGAGTGCTAAATCGTTTGACGAGTTGATTTTTCCCCGCTGCGCCATCCGTTAGACTGAAGGGCCGGCGAACGTGAAGGAGCTGTGGTGGCGGGAATCGAGGTGCTATCTTGAATGTCCCGTATACAAAAGAGAGGTGACGCGGTATGGAATTCTCGGCAATGTTGGGCTCGATTGGCCTATGCGTGGGCGCAATCGTTGCCGCCGCGGTCATCTACTTTGCGGTCACGGCCATCAAGGGCAAAAAGGCTGAGCGCAAGGAGCGTGAAGCGCTTGCGCGGCATAAGGACCAGCAGGACAGGCGCGCACGGCGATAGCTTGTTGAGTTTTGAATCCGTGCGCTAGCTGCGTTTTCGGACCAGGGCGATATAGAAGCCTCAAAGTCGCGACTGGGCGGAATGGTCAGCGTGCCGGGCATGCCGTTGGCAATGGCCGAGACGTGGCTTCGGCAATGGCTTCGGTAAGGGCGTTGCACTCGATATGCGGATCCTCGCCGGCACCCTGGGCGCGACGCGCTTCGCTTTCGCTTGGCGTGCCGTCGAGGGGGATGAGCTCGCAGTCCATGTGCTTGTCGAGGGCCTCTTGCAGGGCATCCTCGTTTTCCTGCGGCAAGATCGAACAGGTCGAATAGACGAGCGTGCCGCCCGGTTTGAGGGCCCCCATGGCGCGGTCCAGAAGCGCGCGCTGCGAGCGGGCGCACTTAACGAGCAACTGTTCGGTGAGGCCGCGCAGGCTCTTTTCGTTGCCGCTGATGACGGTGCCCGTGCCGGTGCAGGGGGCGTCGAGCAGGATACGGTCAAAGCGGAAGAACTCGTCGAGCTCGCGTGCGTCAATGCGCATGACGGGCACGTTTTTGGCGCCCTGGCGGCCCAAGTTTGCCTCGAGCTTTTCGGCGCGGGGAATGCTCATCTCACAGGCGGTGAGGTGCGCCTGTCCCTGGGTGAGGGCGGCGATCTGCGTCGTCTTGCCGCCGGGGGCCGCGCACATGTCCAGGATGTCCTCGCCGGCCTGGGCGCCCAGCACCAAAGGCGGCATCATGGACGACAAGCTCTGCAGATAGATTTGCCGTCACGGTAGATGTCGAGATCCCACAGATCGGAAACCTGGGCCTCGGGCAAGATGAACGCGTCCGGGTACCACGCGACGGAGCGGTGGGCGATCCCGGCGGCGTCGAGT
>ENA-OQIR01000596-OQIR01000596.1-human-gut-metagenome-genome-assembly--contig:-NODE-596-length-14937-cov-1.317826_pt1 | contig 14937 bp, 22 predicted proteins | sample MGYA00242580_ERZ504745 | MGnify/ENA primary metagenome ERZ504745 (study PRJEB26092, sample SAMD00036214) | human gut metagenome | host: Homo sapiens | study: EMG produced TPA metagenomics assembly of... | reverse complement strand
AAAAGCTTTTTAATCATTTTCCAGCTTTGTAATAGCCAAATTATGAAGTTGGCTTATTTCTTTTTTATTGAGGCGTCTTGATTCACCTGGTGGAAGTCCTGTCAAATCCAAATGTCCGAAGCGCGTCCGAGACAGCTTGTCTACCTCTAAGCCGACCGCTTGGAACATCTTTTTCACTTGATGAAACTTCCCTTCCGAAATCGTAATGTAGGCACTACTCTTGTCACTTGCAGAACTTAGAATTTCCAGCTGAGCAGATTTACAAACAGTACCATCCTCAAAGACAACACCCGACTCAAAAAAGGCAGGTGCATCAGGCCCAAGAACATCATTAACCTCAACATAATAAGTCTTAGCCACATGATAGCGGGGGTGAAGCATGGCAAAGCCCAGAGGCCCATTGTTAGTAATCAGCACCAAACCCTCCGTATCTCTATCCAATCGGCCCACAGGATAGAGACCGTCTCGCTGATCTTCAGGATCAATCAAATCAATGACTGTCTGGTGTTCCTTGTCCTTTCGAGCTGACACTACACCTGCTGGCTTATTCATGAGATAGTAAACTTCTGGCGTATGCTCCAGTTCCTTACCAGAAACCGTGATGGTTTGAAGACTAGCATCCACATTAAGATTATCTCGATCCGCCAAGACACCGTCTACATAAACTTGACGACTACGAATGAGCTTCTTAACCTGATTGCGGGAACCATAGCCTGCCTGTCCTAATAATTTGTCTAAACGCATAACCTTATTGTACCACGGATAAGCCTGGTCTAGCAGACTAAAAAGGAGGACATAAGAAAGGTATCAAAAGAACTCTGGATGAAACAAAAAGTCTACCTTAAAAGATAGACTTATCACATTATTAGACTTACACATTCACGTGGAAGATATGCCCGACCAAGAAGGTCACAAGCATGGTCAAGAGTCCTACTGTCAAGTTACGCAACATCGCTTGTTTAACAGGTGCTTTTCCAAGCTTGGCACTGATATAACCAGTCAAGAGCAAGGTGAGGGCAACCACGACCACTGTTACAGGAATACGGTAAGGCTCTGGGAACAGCATGATAGCTAGGGCTGGTGGCAAGGAACCAACTGAAAAGGCCAGGAAACTAGAGACGGCAGCATGCCATGATTCGTAATTTCATCCAAATCCACCCCATATTTTTCCTCAACTAAGACCTTAATCGGATTCTTATTGAAGGCTTGATTAACCTTAACTTCAGCTGCTGTTTCGCAATCCCCCTGACTGAGGAAGGTTTGATACAAACTCTCTCTAGCTGCCTCAGGAGAGCGGTCCAAGAGGGATTGTTCCTTAGCGATAGCAGCTTCTTCAGTATCTTTTTGCGTTGACACACTGACATATTCGCCACCTGCCATCGAAAAGGCACCGGCAAAAATCGCTGACAAGGCAGAAATCAAGATGAACCAAATGTTTGATGTCGCACTGGCCACACCGATAACCACTCCCGCAATGGAAATGATGCCATCATTGGCCCCCAAAACACCAGCTCTCAAAATATTTAAACGTTCTGCAAAATTCTTATCTTCCAATTCTCTTACTCCTTATTTAGAATGATTCTAAAAGTATTATAGCAGTTATTTAGAATGATTACAAATAAGAAGTTTGAAAAGTAGAATTTTTAAGGTTTACTCCAGTCACACGCAAACTCCAAAGCTAATAAAGCCACCTTGTCCTTTTCATCCAAGTCCATATGATTCATCAGGTTACGAGCGTCCCAATTACCTTCAGAAAGGTGATCCGCAGCATAGAAGAAGTGGCAGACCTCAACACCTCTAAACTTTGCTAAAGCTGCAACTGCAGAGCACTCCATATCCACACAAATGGCCCCTGCTGCCTTTCGAGCTTTGAGTTTAGCACTCGTCTCACGGTAAATACCATCAGTTGTCCAGACCTTGCCTTCCTTATGAGGAATCTGACGCTCATTGAGATAGGAACGAAAACAAGCTAACACACCCACATTTACCGCAATCTCATTGCTAGCTTCCACATAGTGAAAACTCGTTCCTTCATCTCTAAGAGCATGACTAGGGATAATAATAGAAGTCTCTTTAATATCTTCATCAAGCACCCCACAAGTCCCAAAGAGCACCAGTTATCAGTCCCAAAGCAAAAATATCCTCTAAAATAGCCACACAGGCAGAGGCACCTACAGGTGCATTAAAAAGAGCCAACTCCTGCTCATCAATAACAAGCTTATATATCGGAATAGCCACATTCGCCATGGACGTTCATAGATAAGTTCATGAGGAAACATCTCAAGCATTCGTTGAAAGGTCGAACGAGAAAAACAGGATACAGCGTATTTTAGGAAACCCCTCAAGAGGCTCATTCAAGTCCTCGGGATTGATAATCGCTTGTCTATTATCATCAAATTCAGTTAGTAGCATACGTGACCTCCTTAGTTTTAGGACCCATTATAATACAAAAAATCAGACCAAAAAGAACGGTCTGATTCTCTCACTATCTATTCTTCATTTTCCAAATCGTCCAGCTGTTTTCAAGACGTCTTCTCTCATATCTTCCCAATGCAGCAATAGCCCAATTCATAAAAAGACAAAGGAGCATACAACATATAAGTAACTGCCCAAGCCATGAGATATCTAGGATCCAAGGGATTATTATGATAGACATTGTGGTATGACTGATAGTTAACTATCATTATTTTAAGGATGATAAGCCCAGTCACCAGTAAACAACCTAGGACTGTCATACTCGAACCTCCAAAAGCACTTACAGCAAGACGTTCAGCTCTATAAATGGACCAAATACTACATATCAAAATGGATAAAGTAAGTAATCAGCAGAGATGACACCATTGTTAAGAGCAGTAAAAAAGGATGATGCAAAAATGTTAAAGCCCGCAAGCAAAAAGCTAAAGGAGAAGAGCTTAAACGCATGAGAGGTGATGGAAAGAAGTTCTGTGTCATAACCTACAAACATCTTTGCAAGCGGATTAGCAAGCACGAGGCAAGCACAGTCAAAATGATGCTGAGTGAGCCAACGATGCGAGTACTTTTTTGAGAAGGCTTTGAAGCTCACTGTGGTTTCCAGCACCATAATGGAAGCTGACAACAGGAGCACATCCAATCGAGTAGCCAACAAAGATAGCAATAAAAATAAACTGTACATACATTAAAACACCGTAAGCAGATACGCCATTTTCGCCAAGGTATTTTAACAGCTGAAAGTTATAGACGATACCAACGACTGATCCAGAAATATTGCTCATCAGCTCAGAGGAGCCATTGGCGCAGGCCTGTAAAATTGGGCGAAGTTTAAATTTGGCCTTTGTCAGATGTAGTTTGCTGCTATTTGGACGAATAAAATAGATAAAAGGAAGCAGGCCGCCAATCGTCTGGCTTATGCCGGTTGCGAGTGCTGCTCCAAAAACTCCCCAGCGAAGAACACCGACCAGCACGGCATCAAGCACCATATTTGTAATTCCGGCGGCAAGCGTTGCTGCCAGTCCAAGGTTTAGGCTTTTCAGCTGCTATAAGAAAGCTTTGAAATACATTTTGGAGCATATAGGGAGCAAGAAAAGCGATTACGACACGTCCGTACAGAACACAGTCATCAATCATCTCTTTTGTAGCGCCTAACAATGAAGCAACTGGACGCATAAAGCAACACCGAGAATAGCCAGAACAATACCGATCAAAAGTGACAGCCAGATCAGCATAGAAAAATAGTGGTTTGCCTTTTTTCATCGCCCTCGCCAAGAACACGGGAGACGAGAGCTGTGCCTCCTGTTCCAATCATAAAGCCAAGGCTTCCTAGAATAATGATAAATGGCATTACTAAATTAATGGAAGCAAACGCTGTTTTTCCAGCAAAATTTGATACAAAAAATCCGTCCACAACACTATAGATCGAGGTGAAGATCATCATGATAATGGAAGGAAACGTAAAACGAAACAGCTTTCCATAAGTAAAATGATCAGATAATTGGATTTTCATAAAAATAAATTTATTCCTTTCGTATTATTTTTCATCTTTCATCCGCTGCAATTCTTTTTGCAGGCATTTTAAATAACGTTCATTTAAAGCAAGATATTGTTCAGCAGCTTCAGGTCCCCAATCAGCAAGAATACGGTTTTCAGCATCAATGATTTTTTCTGCTGTCTCAGAAGAGAGCTGCTTGCCTTTCTGTGTTAAAAAAACACGCTTATTTTTAGGCATTTGCTGCCTCTAAAAACACAATATCTTCATCCTCAAGCTTTCTTAGTGCAGATTGATAGTCTGCTTAGGAAGTCCTGTCAGGCGGCAGATATCACGAAGAAGACAGCTTTCTTCGCCAAAGTTGCAAATCGTGTATAAAATTTGCATTGTGCTGTCAGATAAACCACACAGATGCGACATCTCATGGTAAACAACGCTCATCTCACACTGCAAATGGTTGAGACGTTTGAGAGAAGCAGAAGATTGAACACCCATACAAAATTCCTCCGTTAATAATTGAAAATACAAGTACGAAATCGTACTTACGATAGTATAGTATGAAATCATACCATTGTCAAGCGTTTTCGTAACCTGACGCATGAACTGTAACATTTAAAATATATTGTTTGAAATGTATTAACTCTTGACAACACGGTAGCGGTAGTGGTAGTGTAGATGTGTTGCGGAAGCAGCTTCCAGAATAATTTCTGTAAAGGAGCAAAAAATCCGCCCATAATACAATATTATATAAGGATGAGGTATTTACAATGAGAGAGTTAAAGCCAATCAAGAAGGAAGGTACGCGAAATCTATGATAATGGCGACAGCCTGATCATGGTAGCAACTGACCGTATCAGCTGTTTCGATGTCATTCTGAACAACGTGGTAACTAAGAAGGGAACTGTCCTTACTCAGATGTCCAGATTCTGGTTTGACATGACAAAAGATATTCTTCCAAATCACATGATCTCTACGGATGTAAAGGATATGCCGGAGTTTTTCCAGCAGGAGAAGTTTGATGGAAACAGTATGATGTGCCGCAAATTGCAGATGCTTCCTCTGGAGTGTATTGTGCGCGGATATATCACTGGAAGTGGCTGGGCAAGCTACCAGAAGACTGGAAGGTATGCGGAATTGAGCTTCCCAGAAGGCTTAAAGGAGTCTGATAAGCTGCCTGAGCCAATTTATACACCATCTACAAAGGCTGAGATCGGTGATCATGATGAAAACATCTCTTATGAGCAGAGCATTGCTCATCTGGAGAAGTATTTCCCAGGAAAGGGCGAGGAGTATGCACAGAAGCTTCGCGATTATACTATCGCACTGTATAAGAAGTGTGCAGACTACGCACTGAGCAAGGGCATCATTATTGCAGATACCAAGTTTGAGTTTGGTCTGGACGAGAATGGAAATATCGTTATCGGTGATGAGATGCTTACACCAGACAGCTCACGTTTCTGGCCGGCAGATGGCTATGAGCCAGGACATGGTCAGCCATCCTTCGACAAGCAGTTTGCTCGTGATTGGTTAAAGGCAAATCCGGACAACGATTGGACACTGCCGCAGGAGATTGTTGATAAGACAATAGAGAAGTATCTGCAGGCTTATGAGATGCTGACAGGAAAGCCATTAGCATAAATACATATAAAAAGTGAAATCAAAAAGAGGATCTGTCAATTCGACAGGTCCTTTTTTGATCTTGATATCGAACAATTTGCAGCATACAGCAATTCTTGAAAGCAATGTGTTTAAAGGGAGACTGCTCGTATCAGTCGAAATACCTGTTCAGCAGTATCCTCTATATTTTGCATTGCATTTGTGCGGCACATCGCTTCATCAAGTGTAGAAACGCTTCGAATTACTGGAAAAAATGCATCAATCCCGTGTTCATTGCAGGCGATGGCATCTTTTGTGACACAGCCGGAAAAGGCAATTACAGGCTTATCATATTCCTTTGCAATTTTGCAACACCGATAGGTGCCTTCCCCATGACGGTCTGCCCATCAAGGCGGCCTTCTCCTGTTACAACTATGTCGGCATTTTGAATATAGTCGCGAAGCTTTGTTTCCTCAAGAACAATCTTAATACCAGATTCAAGCGAGGCATGCAAAAAGTTAAAAAAGCAAAGCCAAGTCCGCCGGCAGCACCTGCACCAGAGAAACTTTCATTTGCATCTGGAAAAAATTTGCGTGAGAGTGATGCATAGTCTTTTAGCCAGTGATCCATCATATTGATCATTTCAGGGTCAGCTCCTTTTTGAGGCCCAAAAACAGCGCTGCAGCCAGTAGCGCTGCATAGTGGATTTGTGACATCACAGGCAACACGGAATGTACATTTTGAAAGCTCTGGCAGTACATGGTCAGTTGTGATTGATTTAAGTTGCGAAGCCTTTAGCACCAAATTCAACCTGATTACCATTTTCGTCAAGCATTCCAAAGCCGAGTGCCTGAAGCATACCAATGCCGCCATCATTTGTGGCGCTTCCTCCAATGCCAATCAAAAAGTGCCTGCAGCCGCGTTTAACTGCATCAGCAATAATTTCACCGACACCATAAGTTGTGGTGTGAAGCGGATTTTTCTTTTGCGGTGGGACAAGCGTAATACCTGCAGCCACAGCCATTTCAATTATGGCAGTTTTAGCAGCAGAGACAATACCATATTGGCATGAAACAGTCTCGCCTAGTGGTCCTGTGACAGAAACAGTTGTCATTTTACCGCCGCAGCCAGCGACAAGTGCATCAACCGTGCCCTCGCCTCCGTCAGCAAGTGGACGAATCACTGTAGTGGCATCAGGGTAGACCTTTTTTATTCCATTAGCAGCGCTTTCGCCGGCTTCTAATGAACTGAGACTTCCTTTAAAGGAGTCAATTGCAATTACAACATTCATAATGTTCCTTTCATTTATCGCAGACTTTTCAAAAAGCCTAAGAATTTCTTAATAAAATCAGCACTGTCATTATAGCAAAAAACAACCCCTGATAGCAATGGGTTGCAAATCCAAAAAAAGAAATGGTTGACGCAGCTGATAGTCTCAGGTATAATCAATACAATATGCGATTTAATAGAAACAGTAGGGTTCAAAATTGCAGGGAAGGAATTTAAAAATGAAAATTGCAGTAACGTATGATAATGGATCTGTTTTCCAGCATTTTGGAAAAACAGAGAATTTTAAGATTTTTGAAGTGGAGAATGGCGCGATCATTTCAAGCGAGGTAGTTGGCTCAAATGGAGCAGGACATAGTGCGTTAGCAGGTTTTCTTGCTGATGCAGGAGTTGATGTTGTAATCTGCGGTGGCATTGGAGGCGGTGCACAGGCAGCACTTTCTGAGGCTGGAATCAAGGTATGTGCCGGAGTTTCTGGTGATGTAAATGAGGCTGCCGAAAGCTACGTAAATGGAACACTTGAGTGCACCAGTGAGGGAAATTGCGATCATCATCATGAAGAAGGCGGTCACTGCTGTCATGGTGAGGAGAGTGAAGAGTCTGGCTGCGAGGGCGGCTGCGGCGGATGCCACGGCGGATGTGGAACACCAGAGCCAATCATGGAAGGCAAAAATGTAGGAAAGAAGTGCCGCACTCATTATAAGGGAACATTTAATGACGGAACACAGTTTGATTCCTCTTATGATCGCGGTGAGCCGCTTGAGTTTATCTGCGGTGTTGGTCAGATGATCAAAGGTTTTGATCAGGCTGTGGCAAATATGGAAGTTGGCGAGTCTGTTGAGATCCATCTGATGCCAGAGGAAGCATACGGCATGCGGATCCAGCTGTCAATCTTTACACTTGAGATTGCACAGCTTCCAGGTTCAGAGGAACTTGAGGCAGGTCAGCAGGTATATCTGTCTAATCAGTTTGGTCAGCCATTCCCAGTTAAGGTTGTTGCAAAAGATGATAAGACTATTACTTTTGATGCAAACCATGAGATGGCAGGCAAGGAATTAAACTTTACAATTGAGCTTGTCAGCGTAGAAGCGTAAGAAAAGAAAATGCATCTGTCAAATGACGGGTGCATTTTTTGAACATTTTATGATACCAGGGTCAAAAGCTCCAAAAGCCGTTCGTGCTTGCACGATAAGCTTTTGAGCTTGGGACCCACAAAAACATGAGGATGCAGCGATTTTCAAAGAAAATCAGTGAATCCGATGTTTTTAGAATTGCGAAAGTTGCATGGCAACGGAGCAATTCGCGGGTATCAGTTAGGAGGTAAGTGGTTGCAGACAAAGGATGATGAAATTATAGAGCTGTATTGGAAACGAGATTCAAAAGCAATAGAGGAGACACAGACGCATTATGGGGAAAAGCTTGGCAGACTCTCATTTGGTATTTTGGAAAACAGAGAAGATGCACAGGAATGTGTCAATGATACTTATCTTCGAACCTGGAATTCTATACCGCCGACAAGACCGCAGTTTTTATTTGCGTATCTTGCAAAGATATGCCGCTTTTTATGTTTTGATGTGCTAGATCATAAAAATGCGCAAAAGCGAAGTGCTTTGGTAGTTGAGCTTACGCATGAAATGCAGCAGTGCATTCCAGATTCACGCAATGAAGATAAGGTGCAGGGGGAACAGATCGGACAGAATATAACAGCTTTTTTGAGGACACAGTCAAAGCAGGACAGACTTTTATTTATGAAACGCTATTGGTATGGTGTGAGCATAAAAGATCTGGCGCAGCAGATGCAGATAAGTGAGAGCAGTGCAAAGGTGAGGCTGCATAGAATACGTGGGCGGTTAAAAAAATATCTGGAAAGTGAGGGCATTTGGATATGACAGAAAAGGATTTGTTAGACAGCTTGCGCTTTGTGGATGATGACCTTATAGAGGAAGCTGGATAGAACAGTTAAAAGAAGAAAAACAGAAAAAAATAAATGGAAAAGTGATTTTTTTGAGGACAGCACTTACAGCAGCCGCGGGCATTTGTATTTTCACCGCAGGAACAGTTATGGGAAGAAAGATCACGGCAAAAAAAGATCAAACAGATGGCGCGCTGATGATGGCTGCGTATACAGAAAGCGAATATGAAAAGGAAATCTTAGCGCTCGAGGGAAGTGAAACACTGGCGGAGGCAGAGGCTTACGCGGAACCTGAAGATAAAAATACACTTTCGGTTTCAACGATCACATTGGGAAAAGAAACAAAAAGTCAGATCAGTGAAGATGAGACATCACATAATGAATTGCCAGCTACGAGTATTGGTGGGATAGATGTATTCTTTTATAAAAAAGAAGGTTCTAGTTATTTTTTCGCTTCATTTGAACAAAATAATGTTTCCTATACTTTGCAGGCTGATACGCTGCGAAAAGTCGTGCAGGCAGCAGCAGATACGATCTGCGGCATGGGCATAGTCACAGTTGTGGATTAATTGATAAAATTTTTTTCAGAATGTGTAACCTTACATCTAATTTTCCGTCTTAAAGAGTGAAGACATAAAAGTCTTAAATAAAATTTTGTGAAAGTAATCTGGTATCAAAGGAGTACATCATATTAGGAAAGGCAGGATAATGATATGAGAAGAAAGAATTTAATGAGACTGACAGCTGCAATGGGAATGATGATGGCATGCTCACAGGTGATGCAGGCAGCCGCACCTGTATGGGGCAATGAGACTGTGGAAGAAACAACGGCAGGCTCTCATGATGATTTGATCGAAATTCCAACGCTTGAGGATGAGGAATATCCTGTGGATCAGGGAAAGCAAAATTATGTCGATACGATTGTGCAGGCAGATAACCGCATCGGATCAATGTTAATGGAAAAGCTTACGGCAGAGAATAAAAATGTATTTATTTCTTCCTATAGTATTGCAACAGCACTGACGCTTCTTAGTCACTGTTCTGAAAGCGGTGGACAGATTGAGCAGTTAAAAGAATTTCTTGACTTAAACAATATGAGTGAGAGTGAGATTTTAGCAGCGCAGGAAGAACTGGCAGCGATTCTTGGAACAAATAAGGAAAATCAGGAAGATGAAGAAGATGAAAATGAAGCGTCATCAGATTCATCAGAGGAAGTAGTGAGTGTAGAAAGTGATGATTACAGCATTCCAAAGTCAATTTTAGAAACAGCAAATGCCATGTATGTGGACGAGAAAATGAAGATGTCATCTTCATTTGACGATCTGGCGGATATACTTTCAAATACATATCAGGCATCACTAAAGCGCTGTGATTTATCGTCAGCAGAAACAATGAATGAAATCAATGATTGGTCAATGAGAAGACGCACGGGCTGATTCCATCAATTCTTGATGAACCAATGGATCCGAGTATTCGAATGACACTTTTAAATGCTGTTTATTTTAAGGCTGCATGGGTAAATGCATTTGAAAAAGAGTTAACAGACAAACAGATCTTCCATGGAAAAGAGGGTGATACATCTGTGGATATGATGCATCAGCAGGATCATTTTGAATATGCAGAAAATGATGAGTATCAGATGATTCGTCTGCCTTACCATGGTGGCTGTGAGATGACAGTTTATCTGCCAAAGGACAGCGTAGTGGCTGACAAATGGAGCGAAAAAAGATTATCTCTATCAGCTTGGGCTTGAGGCAGATAAGCAAGAGTGGGATAGTCGCGAGGTTTCTCTTTCAATGCCAAAGTTTGAGATGAAATATGGAAAAGAATTAAAAGATATATTAAAAGAACTTGGACTAGAGGCAATTTTTGATGGCTGTATTTATGACAGACTTACAGATGAAGAGATGGTAGCCGGATCAATCTATCATAAAACAGCAATTAAAAATGATGAAAACGGAACTGAGGCAGCAGCAGTAACCATGGCGCTTATGGAAGCAATGGCACTTTTACCAGAGGATGATATAGTTGAGATGAACATGGATCATCCATTTTACTTTACAATTTCTAATACACAGACAGGCTTAAAGCTTTTTGAGGGATGCGTTTACAACCTTAAGTAAATATAGTTAGTCAGAACTCCATGAGCAAAAACGTGATTATTTTGCTCATGGGGTTATTTTTTATTCTGTTTTTTTGGAGAGCATAGTCTTTTGGTAATGACCTGGTGTCACCTTTTTGTATCGTTTGAAGATGCGGTTAAAGTAACTTAGATCATTAAAGCCACATGAGTAGGCGACTTCTGTGATACTTTTTTGGGAAGAAAGATAAAAGCTCACAGGCACATTCAATTCTGTAATAATTTAAATAATCAATAGGAGATTTTCCAGTAATTGAGTGAAACAATCGACAGAAATGTTCAGAAGAGAGATTTAAAACATCAGCAAGATCAGCAAGTGTCAGGCGTGAGGCATAATTTTTTCTAATATAATTGAGTACCGTTTTAATTTGTTCGGTACTCTTTGCATTTCTGCGCTCAGCCATATCAGTGACAGTATAGGAGTGATCATGCAGAATTTGACCAAATAGCTGACCACATAAGTCCGACCGTAAAAAATTCGTAGCCGGTTTGACGCTTATCCATTACCTCAAACATCTGGCAGATCAGTTCACTACAGCAAGTACCCTTTTCAAAAAAAGGATAAATAAGCGTATCAGTATCAAAAAAGTCGCAGTATTTTCTGTGAAGCAGTGCGCTGCTGCTTTCCATAAAGCGGCTGGTGTCAAATACGAGACACTCATAGATGCAGTTATCGGGAACACCGCCGTGGACGGCTCCGGCAGAAATGATGGCAGTATCACCCTTATGTAAGGTCTTAGTTTTTCCATCAACTGACAAAGAGAAGCTTCCGCTTAACACAAGCATAATCTCATGTTCAAGGTGCCAGTGAAAGGGCATTTCATATCGGGGATGGCTTCTATCAACATAGTACAATTCAATTGGAAAACCAGAGGTTCCTCTGGCTGTGTTCTCATGCGAAGCTAAAAATTTCATATAAATCCTTTCATAAATAAATGGGCACATACTTAAATATTTTTGTGCACTTATCAACATAAACTAGAAAATATAGGTTTGCCTGGACAAACTTGGGAAAAATAACAGCAAAACAAAATGATTATACAGCAAAAACAACAAAATATCAATATAATCCAATAGATAATCATGATAAACAATGACATAAACGAAAATGAAATGTATAATCAGGATAGAAGGTTTGTAAAGATTCTCGCCAGATGTGTCTGACGGGAAGTGATATCAATGAAAACAGGAGGGATGAAAATGCAGATCGACGAGATTAAAGACCAAATTTGTGATGTGTGTCACAAAATGTGGCAGTTGGGCTGGGTTGCAGCAAACGATGGAAATGTAAGTGTACGTTTGGATGACGGAACATTTCTTGCAACACCAACTGGAATGAGCAAGAGCTTTATCACACCAGATAAGCTGCTTCGTATCGATGCATCAGGAAACATTTTAGAGGGAGCACCGGGACTGCGTCCGTCAAGTGAGATTAAGATGCATATGAGATGCTACGAAAAACGTGACGATGTAAGGGCAGTTGTACATGCACATCCGCCGACAGCAACTGGTTTTGCAGTTGCACACAGACCGATGGATATGTATAACATGATCGAGGATGTAGCTGCGATCGGAGCTGTTCCGCTTACACCATATGGAACACCGAGTACAACAGAGGTGCCGGATGCAATCGAGCCATATTTAAACGAGCATGATGTAATGCTTCTTGAAAATCATGGTGCATTAGCCGTTGGAAGTGATGTAATTACTGCTTATTATAGAATGGAAAGTCTTGAGCTGTGGGCAAAGATTACGCTTAATGCAATTTTGCTTGGCGGCAGCTACGATATTGACCGCAAGAATATCGATAAGCTGATCAATCTGCGTTCCTACTATCATATCACAGGAAAACATCCAGGCTATAAAAAGTTTGAGCGCAAAGATGAAGGGGAACCAACCGATAAATAAGCGCAGACAAAAAGATTTAAAATTTTATCGGATAAAATAGAGATCTATATAAATAAATAGAAAGAGAGGATACTTATGTTATATCCAAAGATTGGAATCCGCCCAGTTATTGATGGACGCTGGGGCGGTGTACGTGAAGTCTTGAAGCTCAGACTATGGCAATGGCAGAAAACGCAGCAAAGCTGATCTCTGAGAATTTAAAATATCCTGATGGAACACCAGTACAGTGCGTAGTTGGATGTACTACAATTGGAGGCGGTGCAGAGGCTGCACGTGTTGCAGAGCAGTTTTCTACACAGAACGTAACGGCAACATTATCTGTAACACCATGTTGGTGCTATGGAACAGAGACATTTGATATGGATCCAACCACAATTAAGGCTGTATGGGGATTCAATGGAACAGAGCGTCCAGGTGCTGTTTATTTGGCAGCAGTTTTGGCAGCACATGCACAGCGTGGTCTGCCGGCATTTTCCATCTATGGACATGATGTTCAGGATGCAAACGATACTTCCATTCCTGCTGATGTAGCAGAAAAAATTCTTCGTTTCGCACGAGGCGCAGTTGCAGCAGGCTGGATGCGTAATAAAGCATATGTTAATATCGGTGCAGTAACTATGGGAATTGCAGGAAGCTTCTGTGATGCAGATGTACTTCAGAAATATTTCGGCATTCGTGCAGAGTGGGTTGATGAGGTTGAGATTCTTCGCCGTATCACTATCGGAATTTATGATCACGAAGAGTGTGAGAGAGCTCTTGCATGGGTAAAGGAAAACTGCAGAGAAGGTTTTGATAAGAATGCAGGTAAAAATTTCCCAGATGTTATTACAAAATCAAAGGTAATTGCTCCTGATAAGGACTGGGAATTTATTGTAAAGATGACTCTTATTATGCGTGATATTCTTTATGGAAATCCGCGTCTTGATGAGCTTGGATGGCATGAAGAGGCACTGGGACGAAATGCAGTTGCCGGTGGCTTCCAGGGACAGAGACAGTGGACAGACTGGCTGCCAAATGCCGACTTTACAGAGGCAATTTTAGCTTCCACATTTGACTGGAATGGACCAAAGGCACCGACTCCGTTTGCAACAGAAAATGATACATGCAATGGAATTGCAATGCTTCTTGGAAATCTGATTTCTGGTTCAGCACCGTGCTTCCATGATGTGCGTACATACTGGAGTCCAGAGGCGTGTGAGCGAGTAACTGGACATAAGCCAGACGGTGTAGCTTCAAATGGATTTATCCATCTGATCAATTCTGGTGCGACAGCACTTGATGGATCTGGCGCATGTGTTGACGAGAATGGAAATCATGTGATGAAGCATTCTGGGAGATGAAGGAAGAGGATATCAAGAATTGTCTTGAAGCAACTGACTGGTGCAGAGCAGATTGTGAATATTTCCGCGGCGGCGGCTATTCAAGCCATTTCCGGTGCCACGCTGAAATGCCTGTAACGATGCTTCGTTTTAATATTATTGACGGAGTTGGCCCAGTGCTTCAGATCGCAGAGGGCTGGACAGCAGATCTGCCGGATGAGATTCACAATCCGATTGATAAGCGTACCGATCCGACATGGCCTACTACATGGTTCTGTCCGAGACTTACAGGTGAGGGCGCATTTACCGATGTTTACAGCGTAATGGCAAACTGGGGTGCAAACCACGGAGTTACAGTATACGGACATGTTGGTGCAGATTTGATTACACTGGCAAGTATGCTTCGCATTCCGGTAACAATGCATAATGTGGAGAAGGAGAAGGTTTTCCGTCCGCATTCATGGGCAAGCTTTGGAACGCAGGATGTTCAGGCAGCTGATTATGCGGCATGCAAGAACTATGGACCGCTGTATTAAATCCGTTACAGTTCATTTCAGAAAATGGCAAAAAAATATTCAAGTGTGTTGACTATTTTTCTGTGTGCCATATTTCTAACTTGTGTCTTTGGACATAGGGGCATAAGTATGGCATCACAGAATACAGAACAAAAAAAATAATTTAATGGTGCAGATGGAGTATTATCAGTATAACGTCTGTGCCTCCTGCCACCCAGAGGACGATTTCTTTGCAGTTGTGTCGGACACAATAAGCCCAATTAAGCAAAAATATCCATATGAGAATTGCAGTTTAT
>ENA-OQIR01000595-OQIR01000595.1-human-gut-metagenome-genome-assembly--contig:-NODE-595-length-14941-cov-1.917375_pt1 | contig 14941 bp, 16 predicted proteins | sample MGYA00242580_ERZ504745 | MGnify/ENA primary metagenome ERZ504745 (study PRJEB26092, sample SAMD00036214) | human gut metagenome | host: Homo sapiens | study: EMG produced TPA metagenomics assembly of... | reverse complement strand
CTTCCACCACAAAGTCTATAAAACGTCTGCTTAAAGATTCCATGCTTTCTCCCTCTACCAGAGTTCCGGCATTGAAATCAATCCACGTATGTTTCTGCTCGTACAGCGGTGTGTTGGTCGATACCTTCACGGTTGGAACGAATGTTCCGAACGGTGTTCCTCGACCTGTTGTGAACAGTACGATATGGCATCCGGCAGAAGCAAGAGCCGTACTTGCCACAAGGTCGTTGCCCGGTGCGCTCAACAGATTAAGTCCGTGTGTTGTGACACGGTCGCCATATTTCAGAACATCCTCCACCATCGAGCTTCCCGACTTCTGTGTACATCCCAATGATTTCTCCTCAAGTGTAGAAATACCTCCCGCCTTGTTTCCCGGCGAAGGATTTTCATATATAGGCTGGTCATTGCAGATGAAGTAGTTCTTGAAGTCGTTTATCATGGTCACTGTATCGTCGAATATCTCCTGCGTACGGCAACGGTTCATGAGCAGTGTCTCGGCTCCGAACATTTCAGGTACCTCCGTGAGGACTGTTGTCCCACCCTGGGCAACAAGATAGTCAGAGAACACCCCAAGCATCGGATTGGCCGTGATACCGGACAGTCCGTCAGACCCGCCGCACTTGAGTCCTATACGCAGTTTTGACAGGGGGACATCAGTCCGCTTGTCTTCCCTGGCTATGGCATACATCTCACGAAGAAGTTTCATACCCTCTTCTATCTCATCATCTACTTTCTGAGAAACAAGGAAACGGATCCTTTGGGTATCATAGTCACCTATAAACTCGCGAAAGGCATCAGGCTGGTTGTTCTCACAGCCAAGACCTACGACAAGGACAGCTCCGGCATTGGGGTGAAGGACCATGTCGCGCAATATCTTACGGGTATTCTCATGGTCGTCACCCAACTGCGAGCATCCGTAGTTATGAGGGAAAGATATAATGGAGTCAACCCCTCGCAATCTGTTTCCTTGCGAAGCTGCTCGGCCAACTGGTTTGCTATTCCGTTCACGCAACCCACCGTAGGGATAATCCATATCTCATTACGTATGCCGGCTTCTCCGTTGGCACGCAAATATCCTTTGAATGTACGGTTCTCGTTCGAAAAAGTCTGTTTCTCGAACTTCGGAGTGTAAGTATATGTACTCAGACCGGAAAGGTTAGTCTTAACAGTTTTCTCGTTCAGCAGATGTCCTTTCCTGACTTCTTTCACAGTGTGCGATATAGGGAAACCGTATTTTATCACCATATCACCTTCTGCAAAATCCTTCAAGCAATCTTATGACCGGCAGGTATATCCTCAGCCAGTTCTATAAAATTGCCGTTTACCTCTATTATAGTACCCTTGGACAATGGGTGCAGTGCCACAGCCACATTGTCCGCAGGTTTATCTGGATATATTCAGTCATAATAAACTAACATTTATAAATTGAAGAATACAGGTAGAAGTATCAATCTACAAGGTCTTTTACTGTCTGAAGCATTTCTTCGCTCTGGATTTTGTTGATATAGTAAATTACACGGTCTGCCAGTCCCGGGATGGTATTAAGGTCTTCGACCCCAGATGGAAGTATCGGCGAGAACTGTCTTCACAAGATTTTCTACCGAGCCATCGTTCCACAAACTTGTAAGCATCGCCATGATTTCCGGTGCATCGTTAGGAACTATCTCTACACCATCGGCACGCTTTCCACCTTTGTAGTATACTATGATGGCTGCAAGACCGAGGACGAGTCCTTCAGGAAGAACACCCTTACGTTTCAGATATTCCTTCACTCCCGGAAGGTCGCGTGTGGCATACTTAGGGAATGAGTTAAGCATGATTGATGTCACCTGATGATCCACGAAAGGATTGTTGAAACGTTCAAGAACGTCATCTGCAAACTTCTTAAGTTCTTCTTTCGGTAAGTTAAGGGTTTCCATCAGCTCGTCGAACATCACACGTTTGATGAACTTACCTATCACCTCATGCCGGCAAGCATCTCTCACGATATTGACGCCCGAAAGGAATGCCACCGGCGACAATACAGTGTGAGGACCGTTCAGGAGAGTCACCTTGCGTTCATGATATGGCTCCTCCGACGGGACGAACAGAACGTTCAGCCCCGCCTTGTTTGCAGGAAATTCTTCGGCAACCGATTCCGGTGCTTCGATTACCCACAGGTGAAAAGCCTCACCCTGTACAACTAAATTGTCATCAAAGTCTAGTTTAGTTTTTATGTTATCTATGTCTTTACGAGGGAATCCCGGTACGATGCGGTCCACCAGTGTGGCATATACACCACATACTGTTTCAAACCATGACTTGAACTCTTCACCAAGGTTCCACAATTCAATATACTGATAGATTGTTTCCTTCAGTTTGTGACCGTTGAGGAAGATAAGCTCGCATGGGAAGATGATAAGTCCTTTCGACTTGTCGCCGTTGAAATGTTTGAATCTGTGATAAAGCAACTGTGTCAGCTTGCCCGGATAAGAGTTTGCAGGAGCATCTTCGAGCTTGCACGACGGATCGAAGTTGATACCTGCTTCAGTAGTGTTCGAGATTACGAATCTCATCTCAGGCTGTTCTGCCAGTGCCATGAAATCATTATACTGGCTATATGGATTCAGGCACGGCTGATGACATCAATCATTCTGAATGAGTTCACCACCTCGCCATTGTTAAGTCCCTGAAGATTGACATGATAAAGACAGTTCCTGAGCATTGAGGCATCAACCATACCTTTATCTATAGGTTGCACCACAACAACACTGCTGTTGAAATCAGTCTTTTCATTCATATTCGAGATAATCCAGTCAACGAACGCACGAAGGAAATTGCCTTCACCAAACTGTATGATACGTTCCGGACGTACTGCCTTTACTGCAGTCTTATTATTTAAAGCTTTCATTGTAATGTCAAAAATTAAAATTGATAAAATTAAAATTCAACCAACATTCTGAATACCTTACCTGGATTTTCCGACCATTTCTGCAGAGCCTCACCTGCCTCTTCAGGTTTCACTACGGCAGAGATAAGTTCGTTCATCGGGCAATTTCCATTCTGAAGATAATGTATCACGGCACGGAAATCCTCAGGCATTGCATTGCGCGAACCGCGTATGTCGAGTTCCTTCTGAAACAAAATATTTTGTCTGGAAAGCCACTTCACTCTTGGCATAGCTATACATGCCACACGACCTGTGAAAGCAACAATATCAATGGCAGTTACGTATGTGACAGGACTGCCCACAGCTTCTATCACCACATCAGCCATATAACCGTCAGTAAGTTCCCTTACTCTTTCAACCACATTTTCTGTCTTAGATTGATAACCATCGATGCACCGAGACGTTTTGCCAGTTCAAGTTTCTCGTCATCAATATCCATGGCTATTACTCTTGCTCCACGAAGCGATGCCCTTACTATGGCACCAAGTCCAATCATTCCGCAACCTATCACGGCCACAGTATCAATGTCAGTTACCTGTGCTCTTGAGACGGCATGGAAACCTACGCTCATAGGCTCAATCAATGCACATTCCTTATCCGAGAGGCCGGTAGCCGGAATAACCTTTGTCCAAGGGAGGACAAGGAACTCCTGCATCGAACCGTTACGCTGAACGCCCAAAGTCTCGTTGTGTTCGCAGGCATTGACACGTCCGTTGCGGCATGAGGCACACTTTCCGCAGTTGGTATATGGATTTACAGTCACGTTCATTCCCTTCTCGAAACCGGCAGGAACGCCTTCGCCTATTTCCTCTATCACAGCACCCACTTCATGTCCCGGGATAACAGGCATCTTGACCATAGGATTTCTTCCAAGGTAAGTATTAAGGTCGGAACCACAGAATCCGACATATTTGATACGAAGTAAAATTTCTCCGGCTCCAAGTGTTGGTTTAACTATATCAGCTACTTGAACCTTTCCGGCTTCAGTAATTTGTACAGCTTTCATAATCTATGTATTTATTTAAATTTGTTATTGTATTAATTTAATGTTGTTTTTTCTCTATTTTATATCCCCTCCAGCCATAATAAGCCGTAAAGAAGAAACATATCAAAGGTATTATATATGCCATCTGATAGAAGTCAGCGTTATGATTCATCACAAATGCGGTAAACTGTGGGATACATGCATTACCTATAATAGCCATTACAAGGAATGCCGAACCACTCTTGGTATCCTCGCCAAGGTCCCGGAGTGCAAGTGAGAACTGAGTAGGATACATGATTGACATGAAAAACGACACTGCAATCATGGCATAGAGCCCTGTCATACCACCGAACATGATAATCACTCCACACAATATTATATTTACTATAGCGTATGTAAGCAGCATATCCTGAGGCCTGAATTTCGCCATGAGCATAGTACCTATCCATCTGCCGGCAAGGAAAGCCAACATATACAGTCCGAAAAATGTGGTTGCCTCATCCTCTGGCAGACCTGCATACATGCAGCAGTAACTAAGAACAGACTGTTAATAGCTGTCTGTCCTCCGTTATAGAAGAACTGTGCTATGACTCCCCATCTCAGATGCTTACGTTTCAACACTGAAAAGTTGATAAGTTTGCCTTTCTCACCGTGTGACTCCTCCTTGTCAATATCAGGAAGCTTATACAGTGCAAACACCACAGCAAGAATAATCAGCAGCACGGCAAGAATCAGATAAGGCATCTTCATGGAATCTGTCTCCATTTGAATAAATTCTTCCCAGCCTCCTGGGAAGTCGGCAGGCAGCGTTTCGCGCGTATAGTTCTGTCCGGTAAGTATAAGCTTGCTCAGAAACATCGCGGAGATAAAAGCACCAAGTCCGTTGAACGACTGTGCAAGATTCAGTCTTCTCGAAGCAGTGTCGTGCGTACCCAAAGCTGTCACATACGGATTGGCAGCCGTCTCAAGGAAACACATTCCCGTTGCCATAATGAAGAAGATTACAAGATATGCCCAGTATTCCTTAATCTCGGCTGCAGGAAAGAAAAGCAGACCTCCAATGGCTGCAAGAATGAGACCGACAATTATACCAAACTTATAGCTGAAACGTTTCATAAACATAGCTATCGGTATGGGAAACAGGAAGTAGGCCAGCCAATAGGCAGCTTCTGTGAACGAAGCCTCAAAGGCATTCAACTCACAGGTTTTCATCAACTGCCTAATCATTGTAGGCAACAGGTTACTGCTGATAGCCCACATGAAGAACAAGCTGAATATCAGTAAAAGCGGTATAAAATATTTGTTTTTCATTCTGACATGTTTTTAATATAAGGTAACTCAGGCAGATTCTTGAAACCGTAGAAGCTTTCGCATTCTCGCCCAAGAAAAGTTTTTTGCTCCTCTCTTCCAATTCTTTTGATTTAATCACAAAGTCGTACGACATCTTGTAGGTGATGGCTGTAATTGTGCGCGGATAGTCGGAACCCCACATCAGTTTCTCGAAACCGACAAGATCGGCAGCTTCGTTGATGGCCCTTATAGCACCGTTGAACGGATAGAACTCGTCATTGAACAGCCATGTGATACCGCCAGACTCAATCATTACATTTTTATGTCGGGCAAGCATTATCTGCTTCTTCCAGTCCGGTTTTGTAACCATGCCGAAATGACCGATAGCTATCTTCAAACCCGGACATTCTGAAATGATTTCTTCCATCTCGCCAACCTGGAGGTCTCCCTCTATCATATCTATGGAAAGAATCACTCCCTTATCTTCCATTAGATGAAACATCTTCATCATTCGTCCGAATTGAGCATCACCCTTCCGTCCTTTAGCTGCAGACGGTGTCCTGGAATCTTTATGGCCTTAAACCCTTTGTCTATAAGTTCAACAGCCTGATTAAAGTAACCCTGCTTCCTGAATTCACACATACCGCACACGAAAAACCTGTCGGGATAATTTGTCATGACCTCTAGTAGATAGTCATTCTGTATGCCATCGATATACTCCTGCGTGACAACTGCTCCGCCAACCTGAGCATAGTTCATATTTGCTAGAAAAACCTCTGCCGTATTTCTTCCGTCTATCATAAAAGGGGGGAGCATTTGTCTCACCTCCCCCATAAACAATGATTGGCCATTCTCTGTAGTTTTTATTTTCAGGCCATCTACTTCAGTATCCTGATAAAGCCACAGATGTGAGTGAGCGTCAATTATTGTATAATCCATAGCAACAGTATTTATGAATTTGCCCAACTTACTCTTTGCTGATCGCCTATTATCTCCTTAACCTTTTCCACAAGACTCCAGTCAATAGGTTCCTCAATGTATTTTATATTCTGAAGTACAGATTCTGATTTTGCCGAACTAAACAGTGTTGTAGGTATTCTTGGGTTACTAACAGAGAACTGCACTGCAAGCTTCTCGATAGGATATCCCTGTTCCGCACAATACTTCGCAGCCTTTGCACATGCCTCAATCAGTGATTTTGGGGCCGGATGCCATTCAGGAACACCTCTCTGTGTGAGAAGTCCCATACCAAATGGTGAAGCGTTTATCACTCCTACACCCTTTTCATCGAAATAATCGAGGAAATCAACAAGCTTATCATCGTTCAGCGAATAGTGACAGAAGTTCAGCACTGTCTCTACTGTACCTGGAGCTACATGATCAATAACCCATTTCAAGTTTTCAAGCTGAAGGTCAGTTATACCTACATGTCCGACAATTCCTTTTTCCCTCAGTTCCACCAGTGCAGGCAATGTCTCGTTCACTACCTGATTCATATCCGAGAACTCCACATCGTGAACATTGATAAGGTCGATATGGTCGATATTGAGCCTTTCCATACTTTCGTATACACTTTCTTGTGCGCGCTTGCCTGAATAGTCCCATGTATTCACACCATCCTTGCCATAACGTCCCACCTTGGTAGAAAGTATGAACGATTCTCTTGGCAACTCCTTGAGAGCCTTACCCAATACTGTTTCTGCCTTATAATGCCCGTAATATGGAGAAACATCAATAAAGTTCAGTCCATGTTCTACTGCTGTAAAAACAGACTGTATAGCATCACTTTCTTTAATAGAATGAAAAACTCCACCCAACGAAGATGCACCATAACTCAATACAGGCACTTTCAGTTCTGTCTTTCCCAATTCACGATATTCCATTTTGATAAATAATTTAAAGGTTAATTTTTTACTCTGTTTATTCTTCTTATTATTCATACAGATAGAACATGCGTTCCATCATCTGCCATTTCTCGTCCGATGTGGCTCCCTCGGCACACTGCTGGAATTTTGCTACATATTCCTCCCATTCGGCCTGACGAGGCAGAGTGGCAAGCTTTGCCATTGCTGTATCCCAGTCAAAATTCAGAGGAGTTTCCACTATCATAAAAAGTTTAGACCCCAATATGTATATTTCCATTTCCAGAATTCCCACCTCACGTATTCCAGCACGTATCTCAGGCCATGCCTCTTCCTTACTGTGAGCCTTCCTGTAAGCTTCAATCAATTCCGGATTGTCACGCAGACTCAAAGTCTGACAATATCTCTTCACAGGCTGAGAATAGCTTTTTACTTTATATCCTTCTGTCTTCATGATATTATTATATTATTGATGTTAATTATATTTTGATATTATTATTGTTAGTATGCCAGTTCTATTTTCATCACTGCTGTTTCCCTTTCGACGATGCTAAACTATAAAGTATTCTACAGATGGACAGAGGAGATTTTCAAAAAAGAAAGAGGAGATATTATACCCCCTCTTTTTCGACATTTTACCCCTCATGAGGAAATAAAAAAGTTATCCCAAACTTTATATAAATCAAAACAAATTGAACTGCATACCTGTATAGAAAAATCCCTGGTTGGATTTCGGATTCCAGTAGGTCATCACTGTCAATGGAATTTCATATTCCATTATCTGTAACTTATAAATGACATTCAAAGAAACCTGAGTAATACCTGCCGATTCGGCATACATGGTTCTGTTTACCATTTCCCCACTCTCATTTCTTGAGTTTCTCAATGCGAAAGCTGTTCCAACGCCCGAACCAACCTTCAGATTTTCATTCTGATAGATGGTATAGCCCACATAAACGAAACTGGAGTATATATTCTTGTTGTTGTACAGATCTCTGTCGCGACCGTAAATAAGTGTAGAAAGACTTAGCTCCAGCGGAAATTTCCTATTACCTGTATAATTAGCCATTAGATCCATAAAACGCCCAGTTTCATCAGGCTTATAGTTGAAGAACTCATTATTATTATATGTAGCCCCGGGAGAGAAATTATATGTATCTATAACCTTTATCTGAAACCTGCCATGAGTATATGCAATATACTGGCTCAGCTCCTTATAACTCCCCTTAGTGTTTGCCCCGCCAAGAAAACCGGCAGCAAACATTCCTGATGGATCGGAAACAGATAAATCGGATGACAGAATCAGTCCGTCAGCCACTTCAATACCACGCCAGAGAATCATGTTCTGTAGAGTGGTTTTCATGTGAAGCTGAGCCTGCGCATTCACTACACCCATAAAAACCCAAAGAGCGATTGTAAATATTTTCCTGATAAGAAATTTCTTTTTACCTATATTACAAGTCATACAGCATGAACTGATTTATTGTTCAAAAAGTTTTAAATATTCGTATAAAAAATGAGGAAGACTAATCCCCCTCATTTTCTTACGATTATTGCTTAGTCCAAGTTACATTATTATTGGTATATTCTCCATGTGTTCCATTAAAACTAGCATCCGCTTTGCTGTCCGGTCTGTTTTCTGTTTCAATAAGTCTGATAGCTTTAATCTGGGCTCCGCCATTGGCATGTTCAATTGAGAATTTACCAACAGTTGGGGCATCACTGACATTTCCTGCACCTTGAGAATTCATATACCATTTACCTTCTGCTGTTATCACATTATAGTCAGAAACCAAATTTTCAGGCTTACACCATCTTTAATCCATACCTTAAAAATATCTTTGTTGGATGTTGCTACTGGATCTGCAAAACGTACTGTAAGAGCAGGATTACCGGCAGTTACATACTCGCATTCAAATTTATAATTGGCTGTTGTACGCAATTTGAATTCCTTAGAGATGTATTTTTTACCTCCTGTTGGAGCTGACACATTCAAGATACCGTCTTCTGTAGAAGCAACACCTTCTAATGTAGATGGATCGTAGAAATCACCGGCAGCAGCGATATCAGCGAAATTAAGCTCCCATGTTGTGTTATGTGCTAAGTCTACAGTTGCTGACTCGATTTTGATATTTGCAGTTTTACCATTTTCAGCTGTTGTCAAATCACCGACAGCATAGTCTGTATTATAAATAACTGTAATCTGTTCATCATTACTATAAATCTTATCACCTAAAGTAAGAGTAATATTTTTTCCTGACACTGTACCTGAAGAAACTGGTATTTCTACTCCAGCAACCGATACTTTAAAAGCACTTTTTACTGCTTCAGTGAATGTACCGGCAACATCCTTATCAAGTGTAAGAACTACACGGTCGTTACCGGTAGTAGGATCTGTAACAATTTCTTGTGCACTTGCTACAATAGCAGTTGTTTGTTCTTCAACTACAGGAGCTGACCGCCTTCTTTCAATTCAATTGTTACAATCTGACCTTTAGTAATAGTCAGGTTTTCGCCACTGAATGTATAAGTTTCATTACCAGAAGTCTTTGACAATTCCAAGGTAAATCCACCAGTAAATGTCACAGGAGGTACAACCATTGAGTATTCCTTTGCATTGGCATTAGCATCATTAGGACCGACAAATGTTCCCTCTTTAGCAGATAGTGTTATTACGTTAGAACCGGATTCCACTGTCAGATTTCCAGAAGCATCAATTTTTACGTTTCCGGCAATATTTACTCCTTGAGCAGTAAGCTTAATAGCTGTAAGGTCAGTCAGATTATTTTTAAACCTAATCAATCCACAAGTGTTTTGAAACGACAGCGATTTGTTTTCGTCTGTTGCGGTAGCAAAAGAGATGTTTGCTTTTGCATCGAATCCCCAAACCGGAGCCGTCTGAGCTGCTGGAAGTGTAGTAGTAACAGCGCCATCTAAAATCAAAGCCTCAGCATTATAAGGATAAAGAGCAGTATATGAATCGGCAGGAGTAGCCTTTCCCGTAAATGTAACAATAGATTTTCCACCTTCTGCAGTAGTAAATTTATTGTTTTCAGCACCAGAGAAGATATTGATAGCATCACCGGCGGTCCACCATACCTGAGTTCCATTCTGTAAAGAAGTACGGCTTGAAGACGTACCTGCAATAAAAGTCATTTCCTGTGGACTACTTACTGTATTTAAATTAGACAATTCATCTTTTGTACAAGACTGGAACATTACAATAGTCATCAATGTAAATCCACAAAAAAGCATTGTATTTTTCATGATTAAACAATTTTATTAATTAAAAAATCACATCACTTGTATTTTCTTATTTTTTTAATCCGGCTTCCATTCAGTTCCATCGTTCTCGAAACCTCCGTGTTCACCATCAGTCAAATCGGAATCTATAGTAGGAACCACGGTCAGAGTAATCGACATCAGCGTTTCTCCTTCATGTTCTTCGCCACTTCTTGAAAATCTTGATACCACAGCAGGTATATGCTTAGCAGTAATGACAGTCTCACCGGCCTTATTGTATGTAGTAATCCATCCATCCTTATCAATAGTTGCCACATCAGGATTTGAAGATTTCCATTCCACCTTATTATCGGTAGAATAATCAGGTTCTACAGCTATTTGCAGCTGATATGCCTTATCTCTTCCAAAGTCAAGTTTCAACGATTTGTTGCCGTTTTCATCCACCTCTATATCATCGGTTACTGCAATTTCAACTTTTTCAGCAGGCACCACGGGCACAGCCACCATACATGCGGCACTTTTAATACCATTACCAGTATCAACAGACACACCTATATTTGAATTCCTACCGCTTTTCTTAGCCTTTACAGTACATCTGTATTTATCATCCGAAGGTGTAATTTCCAATACATCTGGGAATGAAGTTCCCCATACTATTGACTTATAACCGGTATAAGGGAAATTGTCCCTGGTTATATTTATACCCAATTCCACTGTTTCTCCATATGGTAAATCAATCATACTAACAGGCATATTATCCGTCTGCCCAGCTTTATAAACTACATATTCTATTTTTATATTCTCTGCTGGCGTACCGTCACCTCCTTCTAACGAAGCAACGTCTTTTTCACATGAAATAATCATAAGCTGAAAGCATAGAAATATCAGCAAGTTACGCACAGACAGATCTCTTGGTTTTATATTAACCATAATTCATATTGTTTAAAGTCAAACCAAAAATCTTTAGTATAAAAGGCATAAAAGAGAAAGCCCCTGATATGCCTTAACATCCTGAAAACAAAACAATTCACCCTTATTAAATACGGAATCAGAAAAAGATGCCATCACTTTAGGACATATATTTCTGATTTACTATCTTCAATCACAATAAATAAACAACTAAATCTAATTACCGAATCTATAATTTAACACCTAAAAAATTATTTAACTTTTTCAATTTTCACATCGTCAAACAGTACAGCGCCACCATTTCCCAATCCAGGCACCATAGTAAAACGATATACATAACCGTTTTCTTTCAGTTTGAATTTCACTTTTGTTTCCTGATAGTTCTTACGGTCTTTCTTCACATTAGAAATTGCAATTTCTTCAAGTTTGCCTGAATCAGGATTATAATATTCCATACGGAAGAAAGGCTGCTCACCCCATATATACTTGGTATAACCAGTAATTTCATATTCGGCGCCTGCTTCGTATGTAATATTAAACTGTTGCCACATTCCGACTCTCACTTCTACGGCATGATTGCCACTATGTGCTTTCTTGACATCAACGATATCGTTGGTCTTATTTTCCCATACCTGCCATCCTGTCAAGTCACCTGTTTCAAAATCACCATTTTTGAATTCCTGAGCGTATGCAGAAGTCATCATCATTCCGCAAGCCATCATTGCTAAAATTTCTTTTTTCATTTTTCTAAGGTTTTAAAATTTAAGACTTAATGTATTTATTAGAATCACTCTTCTATTGGCACCAACTTATAAGCTCTGACCCAGTCATAATAGGTTGTACTTTTTTCTTTGTCCTTCAAATCATCTTCTGTAGGAACTTTAGGCTCCCAGTCGTATGTTTCTGTAACTATATGTATGAACATTGGTCTATCAAAAGGAGTATCTGTAAATTCTGTTGTCGGTTTGATAGTGTACATATATTTACCGTCATAATAGAATTTCACGGTATTTGCATCTACCCACCAACATCCGTAGGTATGAAAGTCTTCTGCCGAAGGGTCAGTTTCATAAGACTCTACATCCGAACGGTTTGAAGTATAACTCGTTCTTTTCCCTCCCTGTTCCTGATACCAGTAATGAGCATTACTATTCATCTGCATATTCCATTTTTTATTCCATGGGTTATCCGGATTAACAGTTCCTATCACCCCCATAGTCTCGATAATATCCAGTTCCTGACTGCTCCAAGTTCTTATTTCCTTACCATCTTTAATTATTTTCTTTTCAACGGGACGATTGGAAAGCCAGAAAGTAGAGGACATGGTAGTGAGCGAAGCTTCATCCTTGTCTCATAATATCCATAGTGAGCCTGGTTCTTTACAGAAGCAACCGCCCCACCGGCAAGGCTATATTTATCACCCGGTTTTCCGTCAAGTCCTTCCGTTGGCGACAAAACTGTATTGGTTATACGAAGACAACCTTTCTTGACACTCACGTTTTCGGCCTTAAATGTTGCAGGCGGACGACCATTAGTCCAATAAGGACTTTTCGCATGCCATTTTGAAGCACTTAAACGTCTGCCATTGAATTCATCTGTATAATCCTCGTTAACTACCCATTTATAACCTTTAGGAGCCTCGGGCAAATTCTTGATATGCTCTTCAGCTAAATAATATTCCTTATCATTATTATTTATAGCATAAGATGATAAGACTAAAGATGCGGCAAATAAACACGATACTGCTTTTCTCATAACTTTGTAGTTTTAGATTTTTGTTACATGACAAAAGTATTTAAGTTTCATGAAAGCAATAAGGGGGATTTACATCGTAAAAGGTGGGGTAAAATTCCACCACCCTCTGATACACAATAATTTCACTCCTTAAAACAATTGTTTTACGATTTGCTATGATTTACAAAACCTGACAAAAGAATAATACCAGACCACAAGTATATTTACATAATAGCTACTGTTTGAGAAAATTTTCACGACATGAAAAGAGAAAAAATCAATCGAAAAAATGCGGGCAAGTTTAAGGTTAAAATTGCCTACGTTCTAAACAAATATATTACTACCCCTAAAAAAGATGTGCTCTGAGAAGAACACATTTCTCAAAAAGACAAAAATAAAACACAAAAAATCTATTTATAAAAAAAGCTCACATCTATAATATCTGCAACATTTTTACAATATTCCTTGAATGACGATGCTTTGGGATGATCTATACACAGTGCAATCTGTGATGTAGACGAAAAACGTCCTGTCCCGTCAAGAAACGCTGTAAGCTCAGTCGGCAGGAGCATACTACCTATGTCTGAGTTTACGTCAGTCAGAACGACTGTATTTACAGCTCCCACTGTAGATACATCAAGACAATCAAGTGCCGGAAGATTTGCGAAATGCAATTTCCCTATCATATTCCCGCTATTGGCGGTCTGAAGAGATACACTCTCCAATGAAGGCAACCGGATATATAAATCTCACTGCAAAATATCGAAGTTTCACTCACATCATCATGCAGTATAACGGATGGAATAACTAGCGTCTGAAGCAAGCTGTTATCCTCCACGCTAAGTACCTTCAATGATGAAGCAGAACTTAAATCCATCCCTAATGGCGTATCAATATTAGAAATAGAAAAGCTTGAAACTCCAGCCGATGGTTTGACATACGACATAGAATAATGTTGGGACTTCACTCCCGAGATATCTACTTTTCCTCTGAAGCCCGGATTTGATAATATATACTCCACGCCTCAAGGTTGGCTGTCTGCGACAGGATTATCAAGTCGTTCCCTTCGGTTATCCTCTTTGTAACATCAATCTCCGAGGAGGAGACAAACACTGACGGGAAATTTTTGTAAAGATACAAGCGAAGCATAGGGTCCGGAATCTTTCTGTTTATGGAATATTCAGTGTAATTTCCATCCTGATCCGACATAACTACCAGACATTTATTTGACATAGCTTTGTAGAATGCAGGAATGACATCAGTGTTCCATTTTGCAAAATAAGGCAACTTCAGATATGTAAGACTCCTGCAAAGAGCCGTAGTACCGTCGGCCGACATAAGATTGACATATGAAGTAATACCGTCATTGCCGCGTAAAGCTACCGACTTATCTCTTCGGGCAAATCACCAAAGTCAAATACAGTGAAGTCGTTATACTCAAGGTTTACCTCTATGAGAGAAGGGAAACTCCTCAGGCCACTTATCGATGTAAGTCCGCATCTGCTCAAGTTCAAAGAAGTGGTATTGAGAACCTGATTGTCACAAATCAGTTCTCCGTTTTCATTGAAACTGAAACCTTTCTGAATCAGGACATCGCGCAACTTCGCGTCGAACCCCACTTCTGAGACTTCGAAATCAGCAATCTCAGTGTCATCCTTGCACGAGATGAACGGGAAGCACATAATAATCAGAATATAAAAGCTAAGTAACTGTTCAAAATTAATTTTATAAATATGAATAATTCACGAATAAGTTCGTACCCACAGATGCCAAGCTCTGTTCGTACAATAGAAAAGCGAGTCCGTAGTCTCGTAATCTATCGGTCTTATCCATTTACCCTTAAGTATACGCCAAAGAATCTCGCAGGATTAAGTTCCGGAGAATAAGGTGGAAGATAGAAGAGGTACAATCCTCTTTTCTCCCAAATTTTCCTCAGTTCTTTCACTTTCCGATTTCTATGAACAGAAGCATTGTCCAAGACAATTACAG
>ENA-OQIR01000594-OQIR01000594.1-human-gut-metagenome-genome-assembly--contig:-NODE-594-length-14942-cov-2.037530_pt1 | contig 14942 bp, 21 predicted proteins | sample MGYA00242580_ERZ504745 | MGnify/ENA primary metagenome ERZ504745 (study PRJEB26092, sample SAMD00036214) | human gut metagenome | host: Homo sapiens | study: EMG produced TPA metagenomics assembly of... | reverse complement strand
CCCACTTTATATGCTCCGAAGTGCGGCTGCGTTTTGGATGTGGAAGATGTGGAGCAGGACGCCCAGCTTGATTTCGATGTTAGTAAGCGAATCCGCTGTCAGATTGATTCTCATGATCTAGTGTTTCATGGAATTTGCGAGGAATGTCTTAACGCCCAAAAGAACGCCGGTTAATAGTAAATAAAGGGATTTGCCCTTTATAAGATAGAATATTATGATTTGGAGGAATTTAAAATGAAGAAATTTGTATGCTCTGTTTGTGGTTATGTTTACGAAGGAGAAACCGCTCCTGATTTCTGCCCCCAGTGCAAGGCTCCTAAAGAGAAGTTCGTGGAGCAGAAAGGCGAAATGTCTTGGGCCGCTGAGCACGTAGTAGCGTTGCCCAGGGTTCCAGCGAAGACATCATGGAGGATTTAAGAGCTAACTTAACGGCGAGTGCACCGAGGTTGGTATGTATTTGGCTATGGCCCGTGTCGCCCACAGAGAAGGTTATCCGGAGATCGGCCTGTATTGGGAAAAGGCCGCTTATGAAGAGGCTGAGCATGCCGCTAAGTTTGCCGAACTTCTGGGCGAGGTTATTACCGACAGCACTAAGAAGAATCTGGAAATGCGTGTAGAGGCTGAAAACGGCGCGACTGCCGGCAAGTTTGATCTGGCCAAACGCGCGAAGGCCGCTAATCTGGATGCCATCCACGACACCGTCCACGAGATGGCCCGCGACGAGGCTCGTCACGGGCAAGGCTTTCGCCGGCCTTTTAAAGAGATATTTTGGTGAATAATCGAGGGAATAATGTATTGCGCCTAAATTCCTGGATTTTCTAAAAAGGAGAGCGGTTTTATTCCGCTCTCCTTTTATTATGCTGACGATGATCCTTGAGAACAATCTATAAAGAACACAGAAACAGGTCTGCCGTCTGTCAAAAGCGAAAGTATACACTAACAGTATCTATATACGGTATTAAAAACGGCCGGTAAAAAAGGCAGCCGCCTTTCAAGTAAAGCGGCTGCCTTTTTTATCAATCTGTTGCTTTCAGCAAAAACGAGGCGATATCCTCATAAACCTGTGCTCTATTCGTTTCATTGAGAATTTCATGTCTTCCGCCGGGATAAAGAATCAGCTTGACATCATGGCCGGTTTTCACCAAACGGTGGTAAACTTTTCTAACGCCCTTTCCAAAATTCCCTACCGGATCCTGGTCTCCAGAAACCATTAAAATCGGAAAATCAGTCGGTACGGAGCGGAACCACTGCGGCTTATTCACGTCGAAAAGCAGAGTGACCAAATCCCGATAGCCGGACACTGTAAAATCGAATCCACACAACGGATCCTGATTGTACAAATCCACCTGAGCCTCATCGAGAGAGCCAGTCATTCTCCGTGCGGGCCGGCTGAAAGGAACGGTTATACCCACCAGTGGTTAATTTTTTTAGCTGGTCGTCATGAGCCTTGGGACCCTTTTTCATTACAATTCTGTTGGCGTAAGCTAGGCCCATCTTCATAACAGCAGGAGAAAAACCCGCGCTGGTGCCGCAGAGTACCGCTGCGCTGACTCCTTCACCATAGTCGCTGAGATAACGCCTAGCCAAAAAAGAACCCATACTGTGGCCCATGAGCATATAAGGAGCACTGGGAAAGTCTTCCTGGATAATCCGGCGCAGCTTATTCATATCCTTTACCAGATTCTGATAGCCTCCCGGACCAAAATAACCAAAGCTCTCCTCATCCACCGCCGATTTTCCATGCCCCGCATGGTCGTTGACACAAACCACAAATCCCTTCGCCACCAAGTATTTGGCGAAACTTTCATACCGGAGGCTGTGTTCCGCCATACCGTGAGCGATCTGGAGAATCCCCCGGACCGCATTTTTATCCGCCGGAGCGAACCCCCTGGCGAAAATTCTTCCTTCACCGCTGCTGGCGTCATAGCTCATTTCTTTTGTGGTATACTCCATGGTTTCAACCTCCAAATTACGCCGCCGGAATTGACAAAGCTGTTAAATAGAGTCTGATTGGTTATTGTCCAGCACCGAAGTGCAGTGGGGACAGCGCTTTGCTTCCAGAGAAATTTCGGAGCAGCAGTAGGGACAAATCTTTGTGGCAGCCTTTTGCTCCTCCACTGGCTTTTTTCCCCATTTGGACAGCTTATTGGTCAGCTTCACAAACAGGAAGATTACCAAAGCCATGATGACGAAGTTCAGCACCGCAGTCAGAAACGCGCCGTATCTGATCGTGGCCTGTCCCACGGTGATGGCCAAAGAGTCAAAATTCACCTGACCGAACAGGCCCAGCAGCGGGGAAATAATATCCCCCGTCAGCGACGTAACGATCGCTTGAAACGCTGCGCCGATAATAACGCCGATCGCCAAATCCATCACGTTACCCCGCAAGGCAAATTCTTTAAATTCCCCTAAAAACTTTTTCATAACAATGCACCCTTCCATTTCCATTTTGCATCTTATAGAATAATTATACCATTCCCCGCGTAATATTTGTGCCTATTTTGTAAATTTTTTCTAATTCTTTACGAGCGGGTACTGCAAACAACTGTTTTACTTTCCTCTGCCGCCGCGGGTCGGAGCGTTCTTCGCCGCATATCGCTCACATCTTTTGGACACCGCGGTCGGATTGCGTTTTCCAGAAGCACCAAGACGCTGTAAAAGCAGCTTCGCGGCATAGCGCGCTCTCCATTTTCCGCAGCATGCCTCGCGATAATTATTTGCGCAGCGTTGGAAAGCCTTGCCAAACGTCTGGACGATACCAATATGAAAAATCTAATTATGCTTTTTGACTACAGACAGCCGTAGATACAGAAAAAATGGAATATGCTTCCCGCCAGCACGAACAGATGCCAGAGGGAATGCACATACTTCCTTTTCTTTCCTATTCCATACAGCGCCGCTCCTACCGTATAAAAAACGCCTCCAGCCAGCAAAAGAATCATCTCCCAAAAGGGCATGGAGCCGGCCAGAGGCTTCGCGGCGAAAATCACCGCCCACCCCATACAGATATAGCATACCATCGACAGCCTTTGGAACCGCTTTAAATTAACAGCGTTAAATACGATTCCCACCACGGCTGCCGCCCAGATGACGCCAAACAGCACCCACCCCACCGTTCCGCCGATGATGACAAGGCTCAAAGGCGTATAGGTGCCGGCGATCAGCAAAAAAATGGAGCAATGGTCCAAGATGCGGAACACCCTCTTTCCCTTGTTCACTCCTAAAGCGTGATACAGGGTGGAAACCAAATATAAAAGAATTAACGTGGCGCTGTAAATAGACAAGGACACAATCACAATCGGATCGCCGGGAGCGCTCACCAAAAGAAGCACCAGCGCCGCGATCGATAAAAGCACCCCAATCCCATGGCTGACGGCGCTTAAAATCTCCTCTGAGGCAGAATAAATGGGAAGCCCCAAAAGGCGGCGCTTTTCCTCCCGCTGTTCTTCCTTAAGCCTATTCACCGTCTTCTCTCCTTTCAACGCCAGTCAGATCAAAGCTGGGAATGAAGTCCTTTTTTGCCGAGCTTAGCTCCTGTACAAAGCCGTTTAACTCCAGGCGGAACAGCTCATCCTGCACCTTCTCATACTCCCTTCTGGTGATCCTGCGGTTGAGCTCAGGGAATTCCCCCAGGCGCACTCTCCCATAGGGAACGTATTGTCCCATCAGGCTCACAAGAATCTGATCGCCAAACGCTTCTTTCAAAAATCGGAGCGCGCCAATGGCGTTTTGCGTAGCCAAAGGCAGTACCAAATGCCGGACTACCGTTCCTCTTACCAGCATACCGTCCTGACCGAATACCGGCCTTCCCGTCTGTCTGACCATCTCTGGGATTGCCTTGGACGCCGCCTGGAAATAATCGCCTGCGCCGGAATATCTCCGCGCCTTTTCCTCGTCGGAATATTTGAGGTCCGGCAAATAGATATCCACGCTCCCCTCCAGCAGCTTTAAGGTTTCCACCGTCTCGTAGCCGCTGGAGTTATACACCACTGGAACCTTAGGCCGGTAATACCGGAAGCTTTCTAAAATCGCCGGGACAAAATGGGTTGGATTTACCAGGTTGATATTGTGAGCCCCTTTCTCCTCCAGCTCCCGATATATTTGAGCAAGCTCCTCCGGGGCGACCGTCTTTCCAAAATCCCGGGCGCTGATTTCTTCATTTTGGCAAAAGGCGCACCGAAGGGAACATCCACTGAAAAACACAGTACCGGATCCTCTCGTTCCGCTGATGCATGGCTCCTCCCAAAAATGGAGGGCCGCTCTGGCTACCCTAGGAAATACACCCATGCGGCAAAAGCCTTGTCCGCTCTCTCTTTCCCTTCTGGCGCCGCAGCTTCGGGGACAAATGCGGCACGCCTGCATCAGCTCTGTCATGCTTTTTCCTCCGCCCGGCTGCACTGCTCCACCAAACACATCATCGCCGCCATACCGCCCCGTTTTCCTCCGGTTGCCGGTGGGAAATGAGCCAATCATGATTGCAACGGGTGCACAAATCCGTCACTGTAATATTTTCCGGACGCATCCCGGCCCTGACCATGATTTGCCGGTTGGCCTCCCACAGGTCAAGGCTATACTTTCCGTTTTTCTTATCCATAACAAATCTTTCCGTTTCCAGGTCAGAAAGAGCCAAAAACTCCCTTGCCACCGGCTCATCCACCTCATAGCAGCAGGCTCCTATAGACGGGCCGATCGCTCCTATGATCCGCTCCGGACGGCATCCGTATTCCGCCTTCATTTTCTCTACCATTTCCGTCCGATCCGGCCGGCAGTCCCCGCCATCCGCCATGAGCCAAGCCAATCACCCTCTTTTCCGGGTCTAAAAAGTAAAGGGGAACACAGTCGGCATAATAGGTAACCAGCACCACATCCGGCTCGTCGGTGACCAAGCCGTCCACGCTTTCCAAATCTCTGGGCCGAAAATGCCGACGCCTCTATCCTGCCTTCCCACCCGCCGAATAAAGGTGTGATGATCCTGCGCCGAAGCGGTCAGCCCCTCGTAAGGAAAGCCTGCCGCCCCGCAGATACGTCGGTAATTTTCCAATACATTTTCATCCGGGTCTCCGCGGTGAAAGCTGAGATTCATGGAAAAAAACTCGTCTTTGCTGACGCCCCCCAGCCGGGTGGAAAAGGCGTGGCGGACGAAGGGATAGCTTTCCAAGGCCGGAAAGGTCAAATAGCCTACCCCTTCCTTAAAGTTAAGACGCATCGCGCTGCTGTGAAATACCATAGCTTCCTCCTATTCCCGGCAAGCCCTTTTCCGTAGTAACAAAACCGGCGGGCAGATACCTCCCGCGTTCCGGAAAGGTTTCCAGCCGGCTTAGCCTCAGGGGGCGCTGAATTCTGTCACTGTTTCTGCTTTTCAGGCAATAAGCCGGAAAGCACTTTTTCGGTCTGCCTTCCCCGCGTAGCAGCGATCGCCGCCGCAGAAACGGAGGGGAAGCATTGGGAGGGCCGCCGGCGGCGCCAGCCTTCCCGCAGGGAGGCAAAAGCCGCATTTTAAATCTCCGCGCCTTTCAACGTAAGCGGACAAATTTTTTTGAAGCAGCCCTCTTTTTATCCGTCAGCCTCCTCCGCCGCAGCCATTTCTCCCGCAGGTTCTTCTTCCTTGCGAGCGGTGGTCTTTTTTACCACTACGCCCTCGTACTTCAGCTTAAACTGAATTCTCCCCTTAAATTCCCCGCCGCAGCACGGACACCGGAAGTCTGCCCGGTAGCTTTTGTTTTTAAACTCCCACTCGCCATTCCTTTTCGCCTCCGCCCCGCACGCCGGGCATTCAAAGCTCATATCCGCATCCTTTAGCAGAGGATTGCTGAGATCGCAAAGGATAGTCGTTTTAAACCGCATTTTATCATAAAATTGATCCTTTGAGGCATCCTCAAAGAAAGGTTTCAGCTCTTCCTCATCATAAAGCCTTCGAAAACAGGCCAAGGCCAAAAGGCTGTCATCCAGCGCCCGATGATGCTCCATTCCCTGCACATCGATGCCCAGAAGCTGAGCCGCAGTGGAAAGCCCCATTTGCTTTCCCCTCTCATAGTACACGCGCCGTTCGCAAAAGCTTTGCAGATTGACATAGCCCTCTATGTAGTCCAGGCGGTCCGTGCCCCAATAATATTGATGGTTTTCCATCAGGGCTAAGATATCCGAGGTTCCCCAGGTCATCAGAACTGCGTTTCCTAAAAACTTTTTAAATTTACTTACCGCCCTGGTATACGTAACGCCCAGCCCCAGTTCCTCACTGCTGATGTTCGTCAGGTTTTTAACCTTGCTGCTGAGCTTCTTACCAATTTGGGGCTTTACCACCACGGAGAAGGTATCCTCCACGCACAGGCGGTCGTTTACCTTAACCGCGCCGAATTCTATAATCTCGTTGAAAAAGCCGCTTTTTCTTTTACTGTAGGTTCCGTTCCATTCCAGGTCAAGAATTACAAACTCCATGGAAGCTCTCCCATCATCATAGTTCCCAGTTAAAAACTCAACATCCCTAAGTTCTTCACCATATCGATCGCTTTTCCCACGGCGGAAACCACCAGCAGCCCGCCGCAAACTCCCGCTATGATCCGGAAAACCCAGTGCGCCAGAATCCCTTGAAATAATGAAATGATTTTGGACAGCGCCAGAAACAGAATCATCTCAAACAGAATGAAAACGACCAAAAAAAGCAAGGCGGACGCCACGCCTAAAAAGCCGGAGCCGCCGGACTCAAAAGCCTGAACCGTCAGGGACTTGGCGGATACGCTGAGCCAGGTCAGCCAATGAACATCCGTAAGGGTAAAGACCAAGCCGAACAAAAAAATATTTTCTCCCGCCTGGGGACGCTTTTTCACAGATCTTCGAGCCGAAGCCGGGCCCGATTGGGAATAGATATCCTGATATTCCGGCTCTGGCTCCGGTTCCGCCTGAACCGCTAATTCCCGATCCATGAAGGCGTGGTCACGGAATACGGATACCAACAGGCTGACGCCCGCTGCTGCAGCAGCCGCGGCCGCTGCGAAATTCAGAAAAGCGCCCGCCGCGCTGGATTCGAAGATCCATCCGCCGCCTAAAAACACCACGCCGCCCGCCAGCACGGAAACCAGCAGATGACCGCAGAACAGCAGGCCGCCGGTTCGGGTTCCGCATTTCAGGCTTCCATAAATCAAATATGCCAGCACTGCTAACGGCATTCCTACTCCGGTCAGTCCAAGATAGGCTGCTTTCAGCATTACGTCGAAAATTTCCAAGACAGTTTCTCCTTTCAGCGGCACAACGCCCCGCCCGATCGGGCGGAGTATCCGCGGACCTGCTTAAAATTCACTGGAAAGTACGATTTATCCGATACGCCGGTACTCAACCTAAGGGGCAGCATTCCCGTCAGCGCCAAAAGCGGTATCAGAGGAACATCCGCCGCGCAGCCAATCAAACGGATACATAAAAAAAGCGGACACCTCTCCCAGCGCCCGCCTTAGGAACCAGGGAAAAAGCTTATCCTTTCCGGCTGGCATTTTTCATCCGTTGTTCCTTATTCAAAATCGTCTTTCTCAACCGGATGCTCTTTGGCGTGACCTCCACCAGTTCATCGTCGGTGATAAATTCCAAGGACTGCTCCAGGCTCATAATACTGGGAGGAGTCAGCTTCAGCGCCTCGTCGGACCGGCGGCCCGGGTATTGGTCACGTGCTTTTTCTTACACACATTCACCGTGATATCCTCGGACTTTGGAGACGCTCCCACGATCATCCCCTCATAGACCGGAACGCCGGGACCTACGAACAATCTGCCCCGGTCCTGGGCGGCAAACAAGCCATAGCCTGTGGTTTCCCCCGTTTCGTGAGCGATCAAAGAGCCCTGCTGCCGCTGTAAAATATCGCCCTTGTACGGCTCATAGCAGTCAAACACATGGTTCATAATTCCGTTACCGTTGGTATCGGTCAAAAATTCAGAGCGGTAGCCCATCAGCCCTCTGGCGGGAATTTTAAACTCCAAATGGGTGGTGCCCGTTTCTCGGGTGCCATATTCAAAAGCTCCGCCTTGCGGGTGCCCAGCTTTTCCATCACAGCGCCACGTAATTGTCAGGCACCTCGATCATCAAAAGCTCCATCGGCTCGCAAAGCTTTCCATTGATGGTCTTATAAATCACCGTAGGCCTGGAAACCTGAAATTCATAGTTCTGCCGGCGCATGGTCTCGATCAGAATGGAAAGATGCAGCTCTCCCCGGCCGCTGACCTTAAAGGTATCGGAGGAATCCGTTTCCTCCACCCGCATGGCTACGTTGGTTTCCACTTCCTTGAAGAGCCGGTCCCGGATATTCCGAGAGGTGACGTATTTTCCCTCCCGGCCGGCAAAGGGGCTGTTATTCACCATGAACATCATAGATACCGTCGGCTCGTCAATCTTTACAAAGGGCAGGGGCTCTACACATTCGGGATCGCAGGCAGTCTCGCCGATATTCAGATCCGTAATTCCGGACACCGCAATTAGGTCCCCCAGGGCGGCGGATTGGGCCTCTACCCTTTCAAGCCCTCAAATTGGTACATTTTAGTAATTCTGGCCTGCTTGGTCGTACCATCGTTGTGGCACAGGACAACGCTTTGGCCAGTTTTCACCTGGCCGCGCTCCACTCTGCCCACGCCAATACGGCCTACATAATCATCGTAATCAATATTGGAAAACAAAATCTGCAGCGGTCCGTTCAATTCTCCTTCGGGGCGGGCACATATTTCAAAATAGCCTCAAACAACGGGGTCATATCCTTGCCGGGCACAGCCGGATCCGTGGTAGCGTAGCCGTCTCTGCCGGAGGCGTAAATCACCGGAAACTCCAGCTGGTCATCATCCGCGCCCAGCTCAATAAACAAATCCAGCACCTCATCCACCACTTCGGCAGGCCGGGCGCGGGACGGTCGATCTTATTCACCACAACCACAGGCCTCTTTCCCAAGCCAAGAGCCTTTTTCAGCACAAATCGGGTCTGGGGCATACAGCCCTCAAAAGCGTCCACCAGCAGCAGAACGCCATCCACCATCATCAGGATCCGCTCTACCTCGCCGCCAAAATCGGCGTGACCGGGAGTATCCACAATATTAATTTTCGTATCCTGATACATGACCGCCGTATTTTTAGAAAGAATGGTAATCCCGCGCTCCCGCTCCAAATCATTGGAATCCATTACCCGTTCCGCCACCGCCTCGTTCGCCCGGAAAATACCGCTTTGCCGCAGCATCTGATCCACCAGGGTGGTTTTGCCGTGGTCTACGTGGGCGATAATGGCAATATTCCGCAAATTCTCTCGTACATCCATTCAAGCTTACCTCTTTTTCCTGTTACTTGCTTTCATTTTCTTTTTTCATCAATTTTACACTCTATTATATCACAAGGAGCAGGACTCGTACAATGATAGAATCACTTAAAATCCGGGCCGATTCCCTCTAATTTATAGCAACTACGGCGTTGATATCGCTTCTGTAGTAAGATCCACACACAAACAGACGCAAAGCAGCGGCACCTCAAACGCCGGCTGACGGATTTCCACCGCAAAGCAGTCCATTCTATCCTTCCAGCATTTTTGATGGCTTAGCAGCACGCTGGAGTCAACATCAATCACGTCAAAATTCCGCGCCACCAAATCGCCCCGGAAATGCCAGGTGACCCCGCCCAAAATCAATTGCTGGGGAATCCCATTCCCGGAAATCCGCAAGGTAACGCTGAGATTTTTCCCCTCCGCCGGCGAAATCCCGTACCGGATAATAGGAGGAAACACCCTCTGCTTAATTTTGGCGGCCGCAGTTCCCTGAGAATCAGTAAGCAGCAGCACAGCACCGGCGGGCTTTTTACTTCTGGTCACCCGGTAGCGCACCTCTCCTGCTTCGTCATAAATCAAAAATACCGTGTCCCCTTGCGAGGTGCAGGGGCTGATGGTGAAACGCAACGAAGGTCTCCTCCTTTCTAAAAGCTCTATTATCTATTTATTATAGCTATTTTTTCATTTAATATCAATCAAAAAGAGCAAGCCCGCATCAGGCTTGCTCTTTCGAGTATATTTTTCTCATATCCAGCTAATTGAAAATTTCAAAATTACCTTACCGCCACCGGCTCCACGGGGATCGTGCTTTGCAGCTCGTGGTTTTTCTGGTTGGTCATGGAATAAGCGATATTCGTACAATGGTCGGCGATTCGCTCCAGGTTGGTGAGCATGTCCATAAACACCGTTCCCGCAACCACAGAGCACTTTCCTTGGTTCAGCCGCTCAATATGGAGATCCTTCAACTCCTGTGTGGCATCGTCGATGATTTCCTCCCGGCGGTTGATATCCGCCGCCATCTGGGGCTGAGTTTCCCGGCTGGCAAACATCTGCAATGCCTCTTCCAGCATCGCCTCCACCCGGTTTCGCATCTCCGTGGCCTGCTCCACCGCCCAGGGACTGAATTTCTGCTTGGATTTCTTCAGGGTCTGGGCCAGCTCACACAGGTTCTCGCTGTGATCCCCGATCCGCTCCATATCGCTGATGACATGGTACATCGAGCCCAAGGCCTGCCGGTCATAATCCTCCAAATCCAAGCCGTTGATTTTTACCAGATATTCCGCGATCCCCCGGTTTAGGAAATTGATCGTATTTTCATTTTCATAGATTTGATCCACCTTAGTATTATCTTGGGTAATCAAGGCGTCCATGGCCATCCCTAAGGTTTCCTTAGCAAGCTGCCCCATACGGTCTACCTCTTTAAACAGCTGGGCAACGGCGACCGGAGGAGTGCTCAGAATTCTGGCGTCCAGATAAGCCAGGGAGTTGGAGCTTTTGACCGGATCAGAACCCGGAATCACTTTACAGGCAACCTTTACCAGCAGGCTGCTCAGAGGAAGCATGATCGCGGTGCAAACAATATTAAAAATCACGTGGACAATCGAAATCTGAGCCATCACGCTGCCCGGGGCGATTCTTTGAACCAGCTCCGCAAAGGGAAACAGCATACTGATGACGATAACAGGATTGCGCCAAACACATTGAACATTAAGTGAACCACCGCGGTTCTTCTCGCCGTCTTGCTGGTGCCCACGCTGGAAATCAGCGCGGTGACGCAGGTGCCGATATTTTGACCGTAAATCACATAAATCGCGCTTGGAAGAGTGATGGCGCCAGCCGCGCCCAACGCCTGAAGCACGCCTACAGAGGCGGAGGAGCTTTGGATAATCGCGGTAAACACCAGACCGACCAGCACGCCCAAAAGCGGGTTTGAGAAAGAGGTCATCAGGCTGGTAAAAACCTCAGACTCAGAGAGAGGTTCCATAGCGGTGCTCATCATTTTCATGCCCATAAAGAGAATTCCGAAGCCCGCGATGATCTGGCCGATATGCTTAACGCTGTTTCGCTTGATAAAGGATATCATTACCACGCCGATGAGAACCGCGATCGGCGCAATCGCAGTTAGATTGATGGCGATCATCACGCCGGTTACTGTAGTACCGATATTAGCGCCCATGATCACGCCTACCGCCTGGGCTAAATTCATCAGTCCAGCATTTACAAAGCCTACCACCATCACCGTGGTGGCAGAGGAGCTTTGAATGACAGCCGTAACCACCAAGCCAACCAAAGCGCCCATATACTTGTTTTTGGTCAAGCGCTCGATCATTCCTCTCAGCTTTGAGCCGGCCGCCATTTCAAGGCCGTCCCCCATAAGCTTCATTCCGAACAAGAACAACCCAAGCCTCCGGCCAGCTGCATCAACATACTCCCTATTTCCATACTATCCACCGTCTCAATTTCAGATCCTTGCATTTTTGAATTCATTTTACAATTTCATTTATGAGTTTATTACTTCAATGTTAATGTGTACGTTAAACTCCTTTCATATTTCTATACTTTTCCCGATAAATTTTACAAATTGACCAATTTTATTTTTCGTTTTAATCATATTTTACCGGAAAAAATCATCCATTTTTTCCAAATATTAGATAATAGTTAAATTTTAAACAGCATTATAACTATAGAATAATTAGTATTAATAATATTTATATATTATTAACTATTGTTAATTTATAATATAAAAAACAGCTTTAACCGCTACCAAAGTTCCAATTTATGTGGTATGATGATGCCAACAACAAAAGGGACAGGTGGTAATCATGAAAAAGCTACTTTTAGTGATCGACTATCAAAATGATTTCGTCAGCGGCAGCTTAGGGTTTGAGCAGGCAGTTTCTTTGGAGGATCCGATCTGCCGTAAAATTGAGAGCTATCTTAAAAACGGGGACGACATTATTTTTACTCTAGACACTCACGGGCAGGATTACAGTTCCACGCAGGAGGGGAAAAAGCTGCCGGTTCCCCACTGTCTGAAAGGAAGCGATGGCTGGAGGGTCTACGGCAAGGCTGCCTCCTATCTTTCCAAGGCCGCGGCAGTATTTGAAAAACCGACCTTCGGCTCTCTAGAGCTCGGGGAATATTTAAAAAGCCATCCCTACGAGTCCATCGAGCTTTGCGGCGTGGTATCCAATATTTGTGTAATTTCCAACGCGGTTTTGGCCAGGGCCGCTTTACCGGAGGCCGCTATTGTGGTCGATTCCCACTGTACGGCAAGCAATGATCCCGGCCTGAATCAAAAAGCGCTGGATGTAATGGCGGGCTTTCAGGTAGAGGTTCTATAAGCGCTTATTTCCTTGCCGCGCCGCCGGCCGGTACGGCGCGGCCGCTGCCGAAGCTCCGGCAAACCGCCTTTTTGTGAGCCGTTTCCCGCAGACATGCAGAAGCTGGTAAGGATCTTGTGCTTTGTTCCGCTTTTTGCCTCCCTCAGCGGACGCCGCAGGCAGCTGCTTGGGGCTTTGCCGCATCGGCGGCTGAGGCAAAGCCTTAGGCGCTATAAGCCAATCAGCGATATGCCTGCTCCTGCTTTCCTCGGTGCTCCTGGGAGAGCAGTTATTTTTGCAATACCGCGGCGCTTTTGCGTTCCGAAAATAGCTGAACATTATAAAAGAAGAACCGCTGCCTATGATTCCGCCAGGAGAATCAGGCCGCGGTTCTTGATTTTTTCCTCGGTTGGTTTTTTCCCTGTAAGCAGGTCAGCTGCCATAAAATCAGGCCGGTCAGCCCCAAATAGCGGCAGTAAATAAAAGGCTGCACCATAGAACAGGGCCAAGCCCGTTTGATACACCAGCATTGCTACAAGATATGCGGTACCTGTTTGGAAGCCCACCGCAGCCAGTGTCCATTTCCAGGAGCCCAGCTCCTTTCTCATGGCACTGACCGCACCAATGCAGGGAGCCGCCAGCAGGTTGAACAGCATAAAGCTGTAAGCGCTCAGCGGGGTAAATACGGAGGAAAGCCCCCAGGCCGCCGCGCCGTCCGCTGCCGGAGCTCCAGTCCGGGGCAGCAGAATTTCCAGGGCCGCCACAATATTTTCTTTCGCTAAGGCGCCGGATAAGGCGGCCACCGCCGCTTCCCACCTGCCGAAGCCTAAGGGAGTAAATAACGGCGCTAGGCACCTGCCCAAATCGGCTAAAATGCTTTCAGATGGCTGGCTGACGGCAAGCGTCCGGTCAAACCTCTGTAAAAACCATAAAATACCGCAGCCGATAAAGATAATAGTGCCAGCCTTTACCACAAACGCTTTTATCCGTTCCCATACCCTTCTTCCCACGCTTTTCAAGTTCGGCAAGCGATAGTCCGGAAGCTCCATGACGAACCCGGAGGCTTCCCTGTGAAACGGCTTCCATTTTTTTAATAACAGCCCGGCAAAAATTGCCGCGCCCATCCCAACAAAGTACATAGAGGGGGCTACCCAGGTTTTGTCTGGAAAAAAAGCGCCTCCCAGCAAAGCAAATAGGGGAAGCTTGGCGCTGCAAGGGATGAACGGCGTTAAAAAAATAGTCAGACGCCGGCTGGTTTGATCCTCTATCGTCCGGCTGGCCATAATCGCGGGAACAGAGCACCCTGTGCCTACTAAAAATGGGATAAAAGATTTTCCGGAAAGTCCAAGCCGCTTCAGCAGCCGGTCCATCAGGAACGCTACCCGGGCCATATATCCGCAGTCCTCCAGCAAAGAGAGGATCAGGAACAGCACGGCAATTTGCGGCAGAAAGCTGAGCACAGCCCCTACTCCCCTCAGCAGGCCGTCTGTCAACAGGCTTTGCAGCCATTGGGCCGTACCCATAGCTTCCAGCAGATCCAAAAGGCTCCCGCCAATCAGGTCTTGAAAAAGCTTTTCTTGAAGCCAGCCGGTCACTGTTCCCCCCACCAGATTGACGGAAACCATATATACTGCCCACATAAGAGCCGCAAAAATAGGAAACCCTAAAAGACGGTTCATCAAAATCCTGTCGATCTGCCTAGTAGTATTCCGCGCTTTATGGTTTCTTCGTACCGTCAAAGCCACTAATCGGTCAACCTCTCGGTACCTCATGGAAGCCGCCGCTTCGTCAGGAAGAACAGCGTCTGCATCTTTTCCTTTCAGAACCTGCTGAGACGCGCCCCGCCAGCTTGACGGCCGTCTTCTTTTCCTCCAGGCGTTTTGCCTTTTAGACAGCCGGCAAGGGTTCTCTCCCGCCGCAGTCCTAAGCTTACAGCGGCCTCCGCCGCCTCCCGGACTCCCTTTCCCTTGGAAGCAGCCATCGGAACCACCGGACAGCCGAGCTCTTTGGAAAGCGCGGGATATCGATCCGGTCCCCTTTTTTCTCCACCATATCCATCACGTTCAAGGCCAGCACGAGAGGTATTCCCAGCTCCAGCAACTGTGTGGTCAAATATAGGTTTCGCTCCAGGTTGGTGGCGTCTATGATATTTAAAATTACATCCGGACGCTCTTTTTCTAAAAACGCGCGGGCTGCCTTCTCATCAGGACTGGCTGCCTCCAAGGAATAAATCCCCGGAAGGTCCGCCACGGTTACCCTTGGGTTTCCCCGGAGTACCCCCAGCTTTTTTCCACCGTCACACCCGGCCAGTTACCCACATATTGAGTGCCTGCCGTAAGCGCG
>ENA-OQIR01000593-OQIR01000593.1-human-gut-metagenome-genome-assembly--contig:-NODE-593-length-14953-cov-3.552138_pt1 | contig 14953 bp, 17 predicted proteins | sample MGYA00242580_ERZ504745 | MGnify/ENA primary metagenome ERZ504745 (study PRJEB26092, sample SAMD00036214) | human gut metagenome | host: Homo sapiens | study: EMG produced TPA metagenomics assembly of... | reverse complement strand
AGCGCAGAATCTAAAATGAATCTATAAAAAATCTCTGTCAGGAGTCTGAACTTCCGACAGAGATTTTTATGGTTTTTATGCCGCCGTATTCGCGGAAATTCTTTTCGAATGGTGAATGTAAAAATACAGATTACCACACAACAGATGATCCAGGTCGTGAAGGGGATGTTCCCGCCCCCTTGAAGGCGCGGAGCTGGTTGGGGGACGCTCCGCCCTCATTCCAGGAAGCCCATAATTGGGGGAAGGCTCCTGGAGTACTTACCCAAGGTAAGAATTATATGCGTAGAAAAGTCTACGTATCACATAATACGCCATTTTTTCTGCGCGACGAGCCTCTTGTCGGGATCGAACCGAGACCTGCCGCTTACAAGGCGGCCGCTCTGGCCATCTGAGCTAAAGAGGCGATTGTTCTTAACGCGTAAATCGTTGCGAACAAATGACTAGTATACCGGTACTTCCCGAGTGGTCAATTTAAGCCGAGCCGCAGGCGGTATTGCATATGTCGCGGCGTCAACTTATTCGGCCACGCAGCATCAGGAGGCGACCGAAATCGGCTTTCCGCTGGCACCGATGGATGGCATTTTGCCTTCCACGCCTACCTGGTCAGCATCCAGCCCAATGGACTTGAGGAAGCGTCCACCATATTCGTGTCCGCCAGCGTGAGCTGCTTCAGATCCCAGTATTCGCCGTTGATGGTGAGTGTGGGGGAGGAGAAGGCGCCGGAGCTGTTGAACAGTTCGGGGCGCAGGATCGTGTAGTTGTTGGAGGCGGTGAGCCAGTCGAGGTATTCGTTCTTGCCGCTGAACGCCGCGGCGGCCACATCCTCGCTCACACCGGCCTTGACGGCCTGCTTCTCCAGCTTGGCGTTGTTTACCGGCTCGTAATTGGACAATTCGCCCGGCTGGAAATCCTCAGCGTAGATGTTGGAGAGGTAGCTCATGAGGTGGTCGGGATCGTCATCATGCTCGGCAATGTAGATGGCACCGTTGAACACGCGGTTGGAGTAGTTGTCGGAGCTCTTGTTGTTCTGGAAATTGAGGAAGTGCAAATCGATGTTGAGCTGGCCTGCGTTCATCAGCTTGACGAGCGTCGGGTCGAGTTGGCGGTTCACCGAGGCGCAGCGGGGCACAGCGGTTCCATGTAGATGGATACGGTGGGAGCCCCCTCGGCTTTCTGGCCATACCCTTTGTTGGAGATTACGAAGCCGGCCTTGTCGTCGGCGTTAGCCGGCTGGGTACTGACTTTCTTGAGCTTGCTATAGGCCTCGTCCACGGTCATGTTGCTTTGCTGGCTACTGCTGCTGGTGTTGGACGGCCGCATAGCCTTGTACACGGCGAATCCAGCGATGGCCACCAGCACCACAATAATGGCTACCACAATGCAGCCGATGATGGTCTGCTGCTTACGCTCCTTGGCTGCCTGCTCGGCCCGTGCCTGCTGGGCGGCCTCCTCGGCCGCTCGGCGCTCAGCGCGTGTGGCACGCTTGGCCTGACGCTTCGGATCTGACATAGCTATCCCCTTGCAATCGCTTCAATGTTTGGGCCCCATCATAATGACCGGGCCTGAGGAGGACTGCGCCCAGAGCTGATCTGAGGTGAATTCCCTGTAAAAGTGTGACGGAACGAACGTATCGGATACACAACGGCCATGTGTGCGGATGGCTGATGTGTGAGATTCCGCCCCGCTCTAGGCGAACGGCATCCAGTTGATCGGCATGCCCAGAATCGGCATCGCGCACAAGGCCACGGTGATGATGGCCCATATGGTGAACAGCACGGTGCCGCGCCCGCCGCCCTTGGGCGCCGGCGCCACTGGAGCAGGTGGAGCCCCACCCACTTCGGTGGATGGCGCGCCCGCCGGGCGACTGTGTTTGAGCCCGCGCAGTACGCCGCCCCCCAGCCGAATCATCATCGACTGTGGGGCGAACACAGTGACCAGCCAGCCGATGGCCATGAAACCGCCCAGCGCCAGCCCGGAAGCGGAGAACGGCACATCATTGAGCAACGGCACCGGAATACCCCAATCCGCGGTGAAATACCAGGAGATGGTGTGAACGGGCAGTGCCAGAGCCGCGGTGGCCACGGCGGTTCCCGCCATATAGATGATGACTAGCAGCAGTATGCGGGGAATGGCCAGCAGCAGGGCTTTGACCAGATGCCAGGGAAAAGTCGCCACGCGAATCCACGAATCGGAGTTTTTGCGCTCGCCGCCGCGTTTGCCCTCGCGCTCAAGCTGGGGTTCGGTGTTATAGGCCAGGGTGAGCAGTAGCCACAACAACGCAGTGGCCGCGATGATGGCCACGAGCGGAGCATTTGCCGCCAGTGCCGCCAGCGGCGCCGCCAGCAGGATCAATGGCAGGGTGCCGCGCTGCAGATATTCCCCTCGCTTCACGTCCACCGGATTGGGCATGGAGGATTTTGGACCATGGTTTCGGTGGGGGCCGCTTGGGCGGTTTGGTCGATGATGCGCTGCAATGCCGGGCGAATGGCGGGGTCCACCGCTGTGGGCTGGTTGCTTGCGGGATCCCAGCTGCTCTGGGCGGTGCCGGACGGGGGAATGATGACGGCTGCGGCGTGGGGAGTACGGTGGTGCGCTCGGCCAGCGGCGTGGTTTGGTCCGGCATCGGTGTGGTCGCGCCGGTGAGTACCTGCGTGCGGCGTCGTCGGTGAAATCGGCAGCAGCGTCGGGCAACAGTTGCGTGGCCTGCTCCGCACCGGCCGGCGGACGTGGCGGCATATCGGCTAAGGGCAGCGTGGCGGTAGCGGCGCCAGCCGGCGAGAATACGACGGTTTCGCCATCGCCGTTATCGCCCTTATTGCCGGAGAACACGGCCATGGTGGGAGCCTCAGCGGCTTCCTCGGCCGCGCGCCAGATGGTTCGGGGATTATTGCGGTCAACGCCGCCGGCCGCGCCAAAAGGGGGCATCGCCTCCGCGGTTTCGGCAACGATCGCAGCCGGTTGTCCAGCCACGGCTCCCGCGGCGAACGGTCCCGCCTGCTCGCCCTGCCAACGTTGGGATTCAACGCATCCAAGGCGATGGCATTCAGCAATTGATCCGGCGTGCAACGATCCCTGCGATCCGGGTCCAGTGCAGAACGGAAGGCAGCCAATGTGCCGGCCGGTAGTCCGGAAAGATTCGCGTTGCCCGAGGCCTCGCGCTCAAGTACCGCCATCATCGGCTTGGTGCCGAACACAGGCGCGCCGGTTGCGGCAAAAGCGAGCACGGACGCCACCGACCACCAATCGGTGGCGTCGTCGGATTCGGCACCGTCAATAATCTCGGGTGCGATGAATCCGGGTGTACCCATCACTAGGCCGGTGCGGGTCACGTGACTTTCGCCCTCGCCCATCGCGATACCGAAATCGACCAATACCGGTCCGGCGGCCGACACCATCACATTGGTGGGTTTGATGTCGCGATGGACGATGCCGGCCGCATGTACGGCTTTGGTGGCTTCGATGAGCTTGCGGGCCAAGCGTTCCAGATCGTCGCCCACATACCGGCCATTGGCGGCCACATCATCCTTAAGATTCTTGCCCTCGATGAGTTCAGTGACGATGAACGCCAACGTATCGTCGAGTTCCATATCCACGATGCCGCACACACCCGGATGATTGACCTTCTTCAAGGCCATGGCCTCGCGCCGCAGGCGCTCGCGCGGCGTGACATCGGGCTTGAGGTCGGGGTCGTGCAGGGCCGTGGACGCAGAGCCGGAGCCTGCCACTGACTCGTCGGTCAGGGAGTCGCGCAGAATCTTCATGGCATAGGTGGTGCCGCCGTCGTCGCGCACCCGCCACACCGACCCCATAGCTCCTGAGCCGAGCCGGGAGATCAGCGTATACCCACCAACCACTTCGCCGGACTCAAGATTCAACGCGTTCAAATCGCTCATGCCCTCCATCCTAATGCCTTGCTGGTGCATTATTCTGGCTCTCTCCTGGGAGGCCGAGCTTGATATTTCTTGGCTCCCCTCTCTGAGAGGGGAGCCAAGAATAAATGCCGTTTACGTATTGAGAAGTGCCGTTTACGCCATTAAGGTCGATTGCCCTGACCGGATGTGGTAGCAAATTATGCGCTCGAAATGACAGGATAGGTGCGTGGGCAGGTGCGCCAGTCGTGAATTTGCGACTCTATAACCATCGGCATCAAGGATGTGTCGGCGGTGACCCAAAGGTGAGCCAGCCGGGCACATTCAACAGTGGCACAGCGATGCAAGGGCAGTATCGTGAGCCGCTGATCGAATCGATAACGATATCAGATTCGAATGCCGCGACTTCGCCGGTCGTACCTTCGAATACTTCTCCGAAGACGGCTACCTGTTCGGCGTGATGGCCTCCCAGCAGGTCGCTGGCGCTCCGGTCAAGGCCTGAGGTGTGTCTCCGATAACTGAATAGCTAAATAGAATGGACGGCCTGCTGAGTGCTACTCAACAGGCGTCCATTGTGTATCTGAATGCGAAAAGTCATTATATGGAACGGAATATATCGATACTGTGCATTGTGCCGATTACTGATTCCGACGCAAGTATTCGCGCAGGAAGGGCACGGCAAAATCGACTTCGCCTCGTTCTGTTTCGCGGATAACGAAGGCGTCAAGGAGGCGTTTGCGGTAGGTGGCGGCATAGTTAGGCGTTTTGCCCATGCGCTGTGCAACATTCACGGTGGGAGAGGGACCATCTGACGCTGCCATGGCTTCGAGATACTCACGGTCGTTTTTGGATAAGCCTTGCAACTCCGGGATGCACACGGCGTTATCAAGGTCAATACGTGCTTCCTCGATACCTGCCGTAACATCAGCGTCGATGATGGTATCCGAGTCCCGCATGTCTGCGGCATCCCAGATATGGTAGCCAACCAGTTGAATCATATAGGGGTATCCGGCTGTCACATTGGCTGCAGTGCTTAATTGAGCGTCGGTGATGGACATGCCGGAGGCGCGGAATGTTGTGGCGAAAGCATCGCGCACTTCATCAAGAGGAATATCTGTGAGTATGTTCGTTTTCGCGCGACGTAGGAACGTGATGACTTCGTCATTGAACAAATCAGAAATCATCTGTGGGAGACCGGCGAACACGATGGCGATATTGCGTCGTTCCCTGATTTGATGCTGTATGGCAGTGGCGATGGCAATCATGTCGGATCGCTCAGCCGCTTGAGTCTCATCAATGGTGATAAGCAACCCAGCATGGCGCTTCTCAAGCGCATCCAACCGTCCGGCAATGGCACTTCTCAACGTTTCGGGCATACGCTTCGGGGATAGTTCGGCTTCTCCGAGGCCGATGCCCGCTCCAGCAAAAGTCAACGATGGTCGGATAGTGAGGTGGTCAAGGGCCCCTCGCCCGGTTCGTAAGGCATCAACAAGGCGTTCGCATAGTCCGGCAGAGGCCGTTTCTTCGATGACATCCCATCTGCGCGCTTTGGCCCGGTCTCCGAACACAGTGAGCATCACGGTTTTTCCGGTTCCACGAGCGCCGGTGACGAGCATAATGCGCCCTGGGGCACCGACTCCGTTATCGAGACCTTTCTCGAAATCGCGGATAACTTTGCCTCGGCCGATGAGCAGGGGCGGTTCCCCTCCTGCCGTTGGCTTGAATGGGTTTTCCTTTGCCTTCATGTGGACCGCCTCCTCGCTGAATCAACCTAAAATAAAATTATCAAAATATCAAAAAATAAAAATTATCAAAAGTTGGGTTGAGCCGACTGAAGAAAACAGCCGTGGCGACAATGATTCTGCCGCAATCCGCGGTGACAACAACTGACGCGGACCTTCTTGGCAGAATCGTTGTTTGTCCCGCTTCGCCAATCAACGTCGCTCAAGTTCGGTGCGCAGACCGGCTACCGTAGCGGTCAGCTCACGCACTTCCTCGCGCAATAGGTCGATTTCGGGATTGGCTGATGTCGCAATAGCCTCTTGCGCGGCTTCCTTGGCCACTTCCTTCTCCCGAGCGTCCTCGCGCCGATCCGTCTCCAGATTGACCTGATCCACGATCCACGAGGCCAGCGTGGCCGTCACAATACCGATCAACGCGATGCCGGTGAACATCAGCACCACCGCAATGATCTTGCCTTGGAAGGTGACCGGCGAGAAGTCGCCATATCCCACGGTGGTCACGGTCACGAACGCCCACCACAACGCCGTGCCGAAGTCGGTGATCGTGGATCCGGACGCCCCGCGCTCCACGGAATACACGGCCAGCGCGCCCACGTACATGAGCATTCCCACCGCGCCGACCGCGTATACGGTGATGCGCCCGCGCACCGCCATGCCGGAGGTGCGGTTCAGCACGTGCAGCACGGTCAGCAAACGCAACAGTCGCAAGGGCCGGAGCATCGGCAGCGCGATGGTCAGCAGCGTGAACAGGTTGTGCTTGAACCACCGCCAGCGATCGTCGGCCAACCACAGCGAGACCACATAATCGACGACGAACACCACCCAGATCACGTTGATGACGGTTTCACACAGCGCGATATGCGTGCGGGAGAGAATTTCCCACGAATACACCACCAGAAACACCACGGACAGCACCATCAGCGGCCAGTCCGTCCACTTCTTCCACGTCTTCAGTCCCATATTCCGATTGTAGTGGCGCGCCCGCTGCGCCACTGCGGAGCATGACTCCGGACGTCAGTGTTGTATACGTTCGTATACATTTCACGTTGTGTACGAACGTATACAACGGTATCTTTCATCTCGCATTTCCCTTATGACTATCACCACAGTGATATAATCAAGAATATGTAAGGAGAGAGAGAAGGAGCCGGCCAATGGAGACCGCATCGATCGAACTGTGGCATGGCTCTTCGCATGTCATCAAGCATCCTGAATACGGGCTGGTCAAGCCGAACAACGATTATGGCCGCGGATTCTATTGCACGCGCAGCGTCGAGCTGGCCAAGGAATGGGCGTGCGCGGGACTGGATGACGGTTTCGCGAATCGGTACACGTTGACCACGGACGGGCTCCTCTTCCTGGACCTGTCCCAGCCGCCCTACACCATCCTGAACTGGCTGGCCATGCTGGTCGAAAACCGTCGTTTCCAGCCGACCACCGCCGTCGCCGCGCAAGGCATCGAATATCTGAAACAAGTGTTTCTGCCGGATGCCAGTCAGGCTGACGTCATCGTCGGATATCGTGCCGACGATTCGTATTTCTCGTTCGCCCGCGCTTTTGTCAATAACGCGATTTCCATCGACCAACTCGCTGAGGCGATGCGGTTGGGCGAGCTCGGCAAGCAGATCGTACTCGCCAGTCCTCAGGCATTCGCGGCACTGCGGTTCCAAGGCTGCGAAATCGCCCGCGCTTCGACCTACCACGGATTGCGTAACGAGCGCGACCGCACAGCTCGCGAAGCTACCGCCGCAAAAGTGCGGAAGCCGATCTCGACGGCCTGTTCATGCGCGACATCATCCGCGAGAAAGTGACCAACGATGATCCCCGCCTATGATGAGACATACTTGCCGGACGCCATGGCCAACTTGGCCGGCGCCTTCGATTATGCGCTGAACGATTGCGGGTTGCCGGTCGGCCTATTCATGGACTTCTTCGCCACCTCCGAGGCGGCCGCGCTTTTCGGGCGAGGCACGCCCAAATACGTGTGTGGCATGTCCGGCGAGGAGCTGGTGGCCGAAATCATGCGGCAAACCGGTTGGGCGCGCATTCTCGATATGCCGCCAGCCGCACTGCGCGCCGGCTCAACACCCGAATACTGGGCCGGATGGGTACTCGCATACTGCCAATGGGCCAGGGGAGTGCGGTTCTCGGACATTCTCGATGTGCTGTCGCTCGACGATATCGTGCGACTGCACCCGACTCTGCACGAAGCCGACGAAAGCCGATTCGTCGACGTGTACGACGAGCGGGCCGCCCATAATCGCACCGAGGGCGACTCCCGGCTGCACACGATCCGCGTGCGCGCCGGACTCAGCCAATCCGGGCTGGCCCGCCGCTCCGGCGTTACCCTGCGCTCCATCCAAATGTACGAGCAGCGCCGCAAAGACCTTGGCAAAGCTGCCGTCTCCACCGTGCTCGCTTTGGCCCGCACGCTTGGCTGCCGCATCGAAGATCTGTTGGAGCCGTAAAGACGCGGAGTAGTATCGCGCCGCATCGATTCTGATAACTGAACAACTACTTTTAAGGCCCGGCCGGATGCTCGTTTGGACATCGGCCGGGCTTCTGGCTCCACACGGGGTGCCGAGGTATCCGTTCTCCGCTTCGAGGGCTGATTTGGCCTTCCGTAGAGGTTTACTCCCGTTTCGAGGGGCTGGTGGCCCGCTAGAACACGGGTATAAACGGCTTCGCCCCACCGTCATTCCGCCATTTTGGGGATGCGCTTACTTGAGTACCAGCCCTCGAAACGGAGATAGATCTCCGGAAAGGGTCAAAACAGCCCCTCGAAACTCAAGATGGCGGTTGCAGGGCGGTTGAGGATCAGTCGAAGAGCGGTTCAAACGCAAATGTGAACAATGCCACATGTGATTGGGCGGGTCGCTGCACGCCGATTTTCGGGGGTGCATGGGAATGGCGGAATATCAACGAAAAACCCTATATCTAGGTTTGTTATGTGACACGCGCCACTACATATAGTGCCTTGATTTCAAATCACACCGCTGTAATATGGCCTTCGCTTCACTGTTCATCAGAACCACATCAAGGGGAGTCGCCATGACCGTCACCGTGTTCACCAAGCCGCATTGCCCGCAGTGCGATGCCACCAAGCGCCAGCTCACCAAGCTGGGTGTGCCGTTTGAAACCGTGGACCTGACGCAGAACCCCTCCACCCTTGAGCAGCTGCAGGCCGCCGGTTTCCAGCAGCTCCGGTGGTCATCACGCCGGACAACTCCTGGACCGGCTACCGCCCCGACCTGATTCGCGAAGTCGCCCAGCAGGTGGCCGCCGACAACCGCGCCGCCGCCACGGTGTCCGCGTGAGTCTGAGCCAGCCCGAATTCGCGGCCGAAGGCAAGACGATCGGCGCATTGGTCTACTTCTCGTCGGCCTCCGAAAACACCGCACGGTTCGTGGCCGGATGCCGTTTGCAGGACGAAGGCATCAACGTCTACCGCATCCCGTTGCGGGCCGCCGACCCGGCGCTAAACGTCCGCGAACCGTACGTCATCATGGTGCCCACCTATGGCGGCGGCGTGGTCAAGAAAGCAGTGCCGATTCAGGTCAAACGCTTCCTCAACGATCCAGCCAACCGCGAGTGGATTCGCGGCGTCATCGCCTCAGGCAACACCAATTTCGGTGAGGCCTACTGTGCCGCCGGAGACATCATCGCCGCCAAATGCAAGGTGCCCTACCTCTACCGTTACGAACTCATGGGCACCCCGGAAGACACTGCCGCCGTGCGAAACGGCCTCGTCCGCTTCTTCACCGAACAGTAAATCTTGACCCCCTCGAGGTATTGGCTCCCCTCTCCGAGGGGAGCTGTCAACGAAGTTGACTGGGGGGAGCAACTGTCTGAGTAAACACACTTCTGCCATATTCCAAGGATTTCCAATGACTGACCTCACCGCCACCGGCCTGCCGCTCGACAATACTGCCGACACCGCAGCGGAACAGTACGACCCGGCGCACGATTACCACGCGCTCAACGCGATGCTCAACCTCTATGACGCCGACGGCAAGATCCAGTTCGACAAAGACAAGGCCGCCGAACGCGAATACGTGACAGGGCACGTGGCCACCAACAGCAAGCGGTTCGCCTCCACCGCCGAGCGTCTCGAATACCTGATCAGCAACCAGTACTACAACCCTGCGGTCTTCAACCAGTACTCCGCTGAATTCCTCGACCGCATCTACGAGCACGTGGAATCCGCCGGCTTTGAGTTCGGCACTTTCCTTGGTGCGTTCAAGTTCTACACGTCCTACGCGCTCAAGACGTTCGATGGTCGCCTCTATCTTGAGGACTTCCCGCAGCGTTGCGCCGCTGTGGCCCTGGAGCTCGCCGCCGGCAATGAGCAGCAGGCCATCGAATACGCCGACGAAATGCTTGCCGGCCGCTTCCAGCCCGCCACCCCGACCTTCCTGAACCTCGGCAAGGCCCAGCGTGGCGAACCGGTCAGCTGCTTCCTGGTGCGCATCGAAGACAACATGGAGTCGATTTCGCGCGGCATCAACGCGGCCCTCCAGCTCTCCAAGCGCGGCGGTGGCGTGGCTCTGCTGCTGAGCAACCTGCGCGAGCTCGGCGCTCCGATCAAGCACATCGAGAACCAGTCCAGCGGCGTGATTCCGGTCATGAAGCTGCTGGAGGACTCCTTCTCCTATGCCAACCAGCTCGGCGCACGTCAGGGCGCGGGCGCGGTGTACCTCAACGCCCACCACCCTGATATCCTGCGCTTCCTGGATACCAAGCGAGAGAACGCGGACGAGAAGATCCGCATCAAGTCGCTGGCTCTTGGCGTGGTGATTCCGGACATCACGTTCGAACTGGCCAAACAGAAGGCCCAGATGGCCCTGTTCAGCCCGTACGACGTGGAGCGCGTGTACGGCAAGCCGTTCGCCGACATCTCCGTTACCGAGCATTATGACGAGATGGTGGCCGACGACCGCATCAAGAAGACCTACATCGACGCCCGTAAGTTCTTCACCACCATCGCCGAACTGCAGTTCGAATCCGGCTACCCGTACATCGTGTTCGAGGACACGGTCAACCGCGCGAACCCGATCGAAGGTCGCGTGACCATGTCCAACCTGTGCTCGGAAATCCTGCAGGTTCAGGAGCCGAGCGCATACAACGAGGACCTCACGTATGCGCATGTCGGCCGCGACATCTCCTGCAATCTGGGTTCGCTCAACATCGCTAAGGCGATGGATGGCGGCTTGGGCCACACGGTGGAGACGGCGATCCGCGCACTCACCTCGGTGGCCGAGCACACCAGCATCAACGCGGTGCCTTCGATTCGCCGCGCCAATGAGGAGGGCCACGCCATCGGTCTCGGCCAGATGAACCTGCACGGCTTCCTGGCCCGCGAAGGCATCCAGTACGGTTCTGAAGAGGGCCTCGACTTCACCGACATGTACTTCATGACCGTGGCCTACCACGCCTACCGTGCCTCGCACGCGCTCGCCGTGGAGCATGGCCGCACGTTCGCCAGCTTCGCTACGAGCGACTACGCCAAGCCGGCCGGCCAGGGCAACTACTTCGACAAGTACACCGATGGTCGTCGTTCGCTCACTCCGCGCACCGAACGGGTCCGTGCGCTGTTCGAACAGTACGGCATCGCGATCCCGACTGCGGCCGACTGGGAGGCCCTGCGCGACGCGATTCTGAAGGACGGCATCTACAACCAGAACCTGCAGGCCGTGCCGCCCACCGGCTCGATCTCGTACATCAACCATTCCACGAGCTCGATTCACCCGATCGCCTCCAAGATCGAGATTCGCAAGGAAGGCAAGATCGGGCGCGTGTACTACCCGGCCGCCTACATGACCAACGACAACCTCGGGTACTACAAGGACGCCTACGAGATCGGCTGGAAGGCCATCGTCGACACGTACGCCGAGGCCACCCAGCACGTGGATCAGGGACTGTCGCTGACGCTGTTCTTCCCGGACACCGCCACCACCCGCGACCTCAATAAGGCCCAGATCTACGCCTGGCGCAAGGGCATCAAAACCCTCTACTACATCCGCATCCGCCAGCAAGCCCTGGAAGGCACTGAAGTCCAAGGCTGCGTCTCCTGCATGCTCTGATCGTTCGAGGGAGCGTATACCGCCTTTCTTCGGCACTCGACGTACCTTCGTACGCCTTCGGCCTCAGACGGCGGTCTCCGCACACATCGAACAACCAGAGGCCACTCTAAGGAACCCACAATGTCACGAACCATCTATAGAGCACTGCTCCGGCTGACCGCGCCGGAGGAGTTCGAAAACAAATCCAACGACGATAACGACAACGAGTAAAAGGAACACTACTCATGGCACCCTATTTCCATTCCGCGCAAACCGCTGAAACTCATCGACCGCGTCTCCGCAATCAACTGGAACCGCCTCGAAGATGAGAAAGACCTTGAGGTCTGGGACCGCCTGACCGGCAACTTCTGGCTGCCCGAAAAAGTCCCCGTCTCTAACGACATCCCCAGCTGGCAGAAGATGACCGAGGACGAGCACACGCTCACCATGCACGTGTTCACCGGCCTGACCCTGCTTGACACCATCCAGGGTACGGTCGGCGCCGTCTCCCTGATTCCGGACGCGCTCACCCCGCACGAGGAGGCCGTGTACACCAACATCGCCTTCATGGAATCCGTGCACGCCAAAAGCTACTCGTCCATCTTCTCCACCCTGTGCTCCACCGAACAGATCGACGCGGCCTTCGACTGGAGCGAGAACAACGAGTTCCTGCAGAAAAAGGCGGAAATCGTGCTCGACTACTACGAGGGCGACAACCCGTACAAGCGCAAGGTGGCCTCCACCCTGCTCGAATCGTTCCTCTTCTACTCCGGCTTCTATCTGCCGATGTACTTCTCCGCGCACGCCAAGCTGACGAACACCGCCGACGTGATTCGTCTGATTATCCGCGATGAGGCCGTCCACGGCTACTACATCGGCTACAAGTACCAGAAGGGCATCGCCCAGCTGAGCGATGCCGAGCGCCTGGATCTGCAGGACTACACGTACGACCTGCTCAACGAGCTGTACGACAACGAGGTGGAGTACACCCAGTCGCTGTACGATCGCGTGGGCCTGACCGATGACGTCGAGAAGTTCCTGCGCTACAACGGCAACAAGGCGCTGATGAACCTCGGTTACCCGGCTTTGTTCCCGGCTGAGATTTGCGATGTGAACCCCGCGATCCTGGCCGCCCTGAGCCCGAACGCCGACGAAAACCACGACTTCTTCTCCGGCTCCGGCTCCTCCTATGTGATGGGCAAAGCCGAAGAAACCGATGACGACGACTGGGACTTCTAAGGGTTTCGCGGTCCGCGAACCCGCAGCGCCGCCGCGTTCGCACGGCGGCGCTACGCTGGAGATATGGAACAGGAGCCGTTGGTCAGCATCATCATCCCGGTATATAAGGTCGAGAAATTCCTCGACGAATGCGTGAAGTCTGTGGTTGCGCAGACCTATCGCAACCTCGAGATTCTGCTGGTCGACGACGGCTCGCCCGACAATTGCCCGGCCATGTGCGACGCCTGGGCCGCCCGCGACCCGCGCATACGCGTGATTCACAAGCCCAACGGCGGCCTGTCCGACGCCCGCAACTCCGGTATCGCTGAGGCTATCGGCGCGTACATATACTTCGCCGATTCCGACGACACCGTGCACCCACGTTGGTGGAGGACTGCCTGAACGCCATGCGCGAGTATGACGCCGACCTCGTGATGTTCCAGTTCGACACCATCTCCGAGAACAACAAGCCGCTGCTGTCCAACTATCGCCACAACGACTTCACCGAGGTGCAGGTCCTGACCCCGGTCGAGGTCATCAAAAAGCAAGTCAAGGCTGAGATTGACGGCTATTTCTGGGCCTTCCTGGCACCCGCCTCCACCTATCAGGGCACCGGATTCTCCTTCCCGGTGGGTCGCAAAATCGAGGATCTCTCCCGTATCTGCAACGTGATCGGCGAGGCCACGCGCGTGGTCCGTCTGCCCAAGGCGCTGTACACTACCGCATGCGCGAGGGGTCGATTACCGCCAGCTGGGATCCGCAGCTCACCCGCGACTGGACCGCGCCGCCGACGACCGCGAGGAATACATCGTCCACCGATTCCCCGAGCTCAAGGGCTTCATGACGCTGCAACAGCTGAATTTTTTTGCCAACCTCGATTACGAGACCATGCGCCAGTCGCTGATCGCCGGGCTCAAGATCGATCCCGAGGACGCCGACGCGCTTCGTCGCCGCATCGAGGGCCTGACCAAGTCCGCCGATGAGGGCGATGAGCCCGTACCGGAAACGTTGCGTGAGTTGCTCGGACTGCTCAAGCTGGGCATCGCAAGGTGCCGATGGCACGTTCGGTAAGGCCGATGGCAGCAGTACTGATGGCGATGCCGAGAACGATGACGTAACGCTGGCCGACCGTTTCCGCGACATGCGCGAGGACTGGCGCCAGCTGCGCATCCAGCGCATCGAAGACGCCGAGGAGCGCAAGGCCGAGCGCAAAGCCGCCCGCAACGGCGTCACCTTCGAGTCTGTGTCGCATTAGTCGGCGACTGATGGAATCCATCAGTCCGGGAAGAGCAGACCTGCTCTACGCCGGGCGTGCCGGTTCGCACGTTCGAGAAACAGGCGTGTCATGGGCCGAACCACACAACACCCCCAGAAACGCCCATAAAGTTAACTACATTTCAGACACGCCACTTGCCTTGGTCCACGGTCCGTGTATAGTAGTTCTCGGCTCAACGAAGAGAACCTTCACTGAACCGGAAAAAAGTAAACGCTGAAGCTTGCAGTTTCCGAAAGCAAAGTTGTACGTCGGTGGCGAGGGCGGAAGCACAGTAAAGAACAAATCCCTTTACAACGGATCGTGAGGCACGTACCTGCCTCTGAAAGGATTAGTAATTATGGCAGAAGTCGTTTTCGACCACGTCACTCGTATCTACCCGGGCAACGATAAGCCTCCGTGGATGATCTGAATCTTGATATCAAGGATGGCGAGTTCCTCGTCCTCGTCGGCCCTTCTGGCTGTGGTAAGTCTACGACCCTTCGTATGCTCGCCGGCCTGGAAGAGGTCAACAAGGGCCGCATCCTCATCGGTGGCAAGGATGTCACCACGATGCAGCCGAAGGACCGCGACATCGCAATGGTGTTCCAGAACTACGCTCTGTACCCGCACATGACCGTTGCCGACAACATGGGCTTCGCCTGAAGATCGCCGGCACTCCGAAGGACGAGATCCGCAAGCGCGTCGAGAAGGCCGCTGAGATCCTCGACCTGACCGAGTACCTCGACCGCAAGCCGAAGGCTCTGTCCGGTGGTCAGCGTCAGCGTGTGGCCATGGGTCGTGCAATCG